>Ga0070706_100006327_pt1 | contig 11190 bp, 11 predicted proteins | sample KBSK5501metaG_FD_65476 | JGI IMG/M metagenome (GOLD analysis project Ga0070706, IMG submission 65476) | Corn, switchgrass and miscanthus rhizosphere microbial communities from Kellogg Biological Station, Michigan, USA - KBS K5-50-1 metaG | ecosystem: Host-associated > Plants > Roots >...
GCCGGTCAGTCTGCCCCGAAGCCCGGACCCTGCTGAGGGGTTGCGGGCAAGCCCCCCGCCTTTAGGCGTGGGGTGACTGACCGTGAACCCTCACCCTCCGCGAAACTGGCACATCATCACTCGTCGTAAACGGCATCGGTACCCGATGGCATCACGACTGGGGCGTCACCTCGCGTCTGCCCCGATGAGTGTACCATGAACCATGAAGTCACTGGCACCCGCGTCAACACTCTGGTAGATGTGTTGGTGGGCCAACGGTTTCGTCCGGTCCGCTGCGGCACAGCACGTCGCGCGCGCGAGGCGAACGTCAATAGGGAGCTGCCGACCACGAGCGCCCACCCTGCCAGCACGAGCTACGGCCCCACCGTCGTGGTCCCTTACGCGAGTCGAGTGAACGTGCCGGCGGCGATGCATGCGATGTTGCTGAGGAATTGGGCGATGGCGCTCCCCTATTGGCTGGCGCCCGGGATGCCCGCGCTGGTGAGGATGCCGTCTGCCGGGGCGGAGGCTGAACGGCTCGCTCAGCGCCCCCAGCGTACTCGTCGGGCGTGCGAGCACGATGACGGCGAAGACGACGACGGCGATGCCGCGTAGCACGGTTACCCACTATCTGTGTGCGACAGTAGGCACTTGGCATACGTGGTGTTCCCGCAGCGAAGAACCTCAACCGCCAGATGGGGGCTGATTCCACGTATCAGGCAGTGAAACGTGGCAGCGTCTGGGCGAGAGTCATCGCACCCCCTCCCCTGTGCTGATGGGTGATCGAGGGTACGCTTCCTGCCCGCGATTCGGACGCCGCCCATGAAGGCATGCACCCTGCCGCGACGGTGCATTCCTGAAGGTGCGCCGGCTCATCACAACTGTGCTGCGTTACATCGCGCATGCCTCCATCACATGCCGAGCAGCTTGGCCTTGGCTGCCTGGAACTCCTCGTCACTCAAGATGCCCGATTCCTTCAGCTTGGCGAGCTGCTGGAGCTGGGCCATCATGTCGGTGCCGCCCCCCGGCGACGCCGTACCGGCCTGCTGCGCTGGCTGCGCTTGTTGCGCCTGCAACGCCGCCATTTGGGCCTGCGCTGGCTGCGCTTGCATTGCTGCCATCTGGGCCTGCATCTGCTCGATCTGCGCCTGACTCTGCTGCGCCTGAGCCTGTGCATCTTGGGCTTGCTGGGCCATCAGCTGCTGCTGTTCCGCGGCCATCTGTTTCTGCTGCGCCGAGTGCTCCATCGAGCCGCTGACCGCGCGGGACGTGGCAGTTGCCGTGCCCGCGATCACAGCAGTGCGCGCCATGGTTCCGACCAGGCCGGGCCCACGCCGCGCCACAGGAGGTCTCCTCATCATCTGTGTCTTCTCCTTCCGATGTCGCGCCGAAGACATGGTTCGGCACTACACGTTCGCCACTGCGCGCGCTTCCTCAACCTGCTCGATCACCGTACGCGGAACGCGCTCGTTCAGCACGACCTGGCCGTGCGCGTTCACCACAGCGTCGGCGAAGCGCTTCGCCCACACATTCTCGAAGAGCATCAGTCCCGCCGATGAATTGTCATCCAACAGCTCCCCGAGTTGCCTGACATCATCGTCGGAGAGCAGCCCAGTGACGTCCGCGACAATGGGATCGAAGGTGGCATACTCGCCGTCGGCGAGCTGGTTGAGCTCCAGTGACGACACCGTGCCGTCCGCTTCCTTGCGCACGAATACGAAGTCTACAATGCGGATCATCTGCTTCTCGACCAACTCCTTAAGTGCCGGGACGATCTCACCTTTGAACTGGTTGCCTGGAAACTCCACGACCAGCAATTCGACTGGCCCAAGTGACATGGTGTACCTCCTCAAGCTCGTTGTGCGCCTTCTGATTGGACGCTCGTAGATCCTCGGCGGCCGGTCGCGCACTATGCCTAGCGTCGTGCCGCTCGTCTCGTCAGCGGCCATGGCGACGTCCTATACAGTGCTATCCTGTTGCCGGCGTGGCTGGCGGCGCTGACGTGGCGGGCCGCGCAGGTGCGCGGGCGGGCATGTCAGCGCCTTGAGCAGCGCGTGTGCGCCTGCCGAACTCAGCGGCGGTGGGCAAGACGAGGATCATGCCGACCAGCCCGGCGGCAGCCAGCAGCACGAGCACATTCGGCTGGCTGGCGAAGTTGCCCGTCGCGATCACGAACGTCGCCGCCAGGTTGCGCTGGCCCGAGCCCAGCGCCAGTACCCGCCGCGTCTCGCTGCTGGGGCCACCGAGTCCGTATCCGATCACCACCGCCACGGCGATGAGCAACACAATCGCGAGAATGGCGCCGCTGCCGAGTAGGCTGAGCACTTTCTCGATGTTGAGCCCCAGCATCAGCACCAGGAGCAGCGCCAGGCTGACATTAGAGATCTGCGTGACCGGCTGCCGAAGCCCTGCGGCGCTATCCTCATAGCGCGCCCGGACGACGAGACCGAGCCCCAGAGGGACGACCATCTCCGAGATCAGCAAGAGGGCGATCTTTCCGGAACTCACGCTCACACCGGGCAGCAGCAGCGGCATGACGATCGGCAGGTAGATGACCGTTGCCACCATCAGCAGCGTCATCAGCCCTACGGCGAACGCGACGTTGGCCTTCGCGATCTGGGCCAGCTTGGGCAGAAACGGCGCGCCTGCCGACGAGCCGAACAATATCAGACCGATCCGCAGGTCTGTGTCCAGCGGGATGATACGCGAGAGCACGAACGCCACCGCCGGGACGACGACGAAATTGGCGACCAGCGCCAGGATGATCAGCCGCGTGTTGCGCAGCGGATCGAGAATCTGCGGGATGGTGAGCGCCAGGCCGACACTGAACATGCTTGTGACCACGAAGAGCAGTGTGAACAGGTTGGATAGGGCGCTCAGAATGGTAGCCATTCGCCCACTCCTTTCAATACAGCGTGCGCACGTTCTGCACGCTGCCCGTTCACACCGCCGTTCGCCGTTCCGCATGGAAGCGCTATGGAAGCGCTCCAAGGCTTCCGCGATTGTCCACTACATGAGCTGCTCCGCGCCACAAGGCCGACGCGTGCCCCGCTCGTCTGTGTGCCGAGCTGCCTACCTCCGCAGTCGTTTACTCGCGCAGGGCGGCGTCATGCGGGCTGTTGCGGCTGTGATCCCTCTCCGAGTACGGAATCGTCTGGGGGCGGTGGCGTGGCGCCCGCGTCTGTCGTGTCTGCCGAGGCCGCGGCCTCCTCCTGCGGGCCGGGGCCGGCTACAATGGCTTCGCCGGTATCCACGACGGTGTACACAATGCCGCCACCTTCCTTGAGCCGCGCGGCGATGTCGTCACGCAGGCCCTCAGTGACCACATCTGCCCCTTGCCGCGCCAGCTCCCGCTCGAGGTCGGCCACCCAGCGATGATCGATCACCGCGACCAGCGCAGAGGAGTCTGGTGTCAGCCCCTCGGCGAGCTGGCGCAGCCGGTCGTCTGGGAAGCCGCCATCGTGCAGCTTGGCCGCGAGCCCGCCGACCACACCGCCGCCTAGCGCGGCCCAGCCCACCGGCCCCGCGAGCAGGCCGACGACGCCACCGGCAATCGCGCCGATGGTTGCGCCCTTGCCCGCACGCATGTCGGCGGTCTCTTTGATCTTGACTTTGCCATCCGCGTCCTTGGTAAGGACCGCCGCATCTTCGATTTCAATCAGACGCTCTTTCTTGGCTTCTTTGAGGCTCGTGAGCGCCTGACTGGCCCCATTGAGATCGTTGAACGCCGCGACAATCACCTGCACAGGTACGTCCGCCATGGGTCACCTCCGGTCTACAGCCCGATGAGCTATCGGGCAAACTTCTACTAACAACTGATTGCTAGCTGACGATCACTCTCTCCGCGTACGCGTTCGTTCGCGGCGCCCGATGGAGCTGCGTGCCGGCAGGATGCGGGTTCCCCAGGCCCTGAATTCGTCAACCCGCGGCACGCTAGTAATCCCTCGCTGAGCCTGAGCCGCGGAAGTAGTCCGCGCTGGAGGTCAGGCCGTACAGGATGAGGATGTCGATGGCGATCACGGCGAGCGAGAGAATTGGCGCCGCCGGGATGTAGAAGAACCAGCGGATCGCACTCAGCGTGGCGAGACTAACGCCGACGATGAAGCCAAAACCGCCGCCGCTCAGCAGGTCGTATCCGGCGTAAAACAGGACGACCGCGAAGATCACATCCAGAATGCCCCAGAGCCAGAGGTTCCCGCCAAAGGTGCCATAGGTCGTGCCGGCCAGCCAGGCGGCGTTAAAAAACTCCGACAGCGCGAACACGAGCTGGAACCCAGCTCCAACGAACAACATGAAGGCGGAGAACGTCACCAGCCCAGGACGTCGTACGAGCACCTCGGTGGCCTGAGACGTTGGTGGATAGGACTGAGACATTGAACGTGCCTGGGACGGTGGAGGCGTTGGCCTCGCCTCCTCAGGCATTGGATTCGCTTGCGACATGGTGCTCCTCCTTGATGGTGGATTAAAGAACAGCAGTGCCCTGCGTCCGTACCCTCGGCATTGCGCAGCGCGTCAGGAATGTGATGGCCAGGCTGAGGCCAAGCGTGCCGCCCGTTTCCCACTCCCTCCTCACTCACTCGGCGCGCCGAGCGCTCAGCCTGCTAGCCATGTTTACGCCGGCGTATCACCTTGACCCGTCGCCGGCTGCTCAGTGTACGTGGGTGCGGGTGCGGGTGTGGTTGCCGTGGGTGCGGGCTCGTCGGACTCGAACGCCGCCCGTAGCCTCTGTTCCTGGTCCGCCGAGAGATTAGTCGAAACGATCTGCATCGGTGTGCCCTTGACCGCCTGAACGACACGATCGACGACGGCACCGCTGGTCAACAAGAAGAGTGCCGAGGTTCCGGGCGTCACTTTCTCTCGCACTTGCTTGACGAAGTTGTCGTCAATGCCCACATCGGCCAGCGAGCCAGTCAGCGCACCGATCCCGGCGCCGATCGCCAGACCGAGGAACGGCACAAAGAACAGCAGGCCAAAGAGCATGCCCCAGAAAGCGCCGTTCAACGCGCCTATCCCCGCCATGTTATTGAGCTGCTTGGTTTGCGGTTTGCTCTTGTTCGCCGGCCAGGTGACGATGGCGGCGTCGTGAATCGCGATCAGCTGCTGCTTCTGCAGGCCCTGCAACGTGCCAAGCATCCGCTCGGCGCCGTCGGCGGCCGGAAATTCGAGCACAGTCAGCGTATCCATCAGGTCTTTCTCCCCTCGTGAGCCAATGCGTTCGCGTTGCGGTATCAATGTGCCAGGCGGGCACAGTCTGCCCGTCACTTTCGAGGCGGCGCCCCGCGCCACTGCGTCAGTCGTTTTCCTGTGTCGGCTGTCGGCCCTGAGACCTCACCTCCTCATCACGCAGGCTATTGGGCGTCAGTGCTGCGCCGACGACGGCCCTGCGCATCCAATGCCAGGGAGCGACGCCATGAAGTGACGTCAATACGCAGGCGTGCGCGACATGCCGGGCACGCGGCTGCGATTGCCGAAGGCGCTCCCACTATAGGAACCAAGGTCGAGCAGAAACCCGATGATCACCCAGAACCATCCCCAGCCCGTCAGCCCTACCACGGGCTGCCACGCGAGCACATACATCAGCGTGGTGAAGGGCAGGAAAAGGATGCCGAGGAATGGCACAAGGAAACCGCCGTGGAAGGCGCGGGTCACCAGGGGCGTGAACAGCCAGGTGAACAGCAGTGCCAGGCGCGGGAACGACGCCGCGACCAGCGCGAACAGACAGCCGCATGCAAGAGGCATCGTTGCCCTCCAGTTCTCCGCAGCCACGGCGAAGGTTCCCGTCTCGTCGTCTACTCGTTGTTACATGCGCTTTCCAGCGCTGGTCAGCCTACAAAGACGCTGTCGCGCTCTCGAGCTCGAGGAGGGCGACGTACCATCCAAGTGTGATGAGCAGGGAGATGTCGGGCAGATCTCCTGCTCCTGGCGCGAGGTCCACGCGCGCCACTGGTGCAGGCGATTCGCCCTCCTGCGTGAGACGCACCACCCAGCGGTTGCCGGCGTCCGTCCACTTCCAGAAGCGTTGGCGCCGATGGGCGGCATGCCAGCGAAACTTGCGACCATTGCCGAGGTCGAGCGTACCGGTGGTAGGCCAGTGATGAGTGAAGACGGCGTAATTGGTTTCTTCGCCGGCGACACGCACCGTCACCGCCGCCGCGAGGCGGCTGCTGCGCTTGCATGTCCAGGTGCCATCGGCCGTGTCGAGCACGCACAGCGAACCTGGCAGTTTGACACGCCGCAGTGTACCGACGACCTCGTCCCCAGCTCGCAGTTCATACACGCCTTGCCCCCGACCGAGCGATACCCAGTGCAAGATCGTGTTGTCGAACGCGCGTATCGCCCGCACGCTGTCCTCCTCACAATGCGAGGTGCAGGGATCACGAGGTGAAGGGATCAACCAGATCATTGACAACACCGCCGGGCGGGAAGGACACGGGATGAAGGCACCTCGTGGATCTGTGGAGGCCGAGTGCATGCTTGCCCATCGTCTGCGGCTGCTCTAGCTCGGCCTCGTGAAACGGCGACTCCACACGATGCACATTAGGTGTAGTCGAATAGGGGCTGTTCTGGCATGCCCAGAATCCTGTATTCTTCTGTCAGGTGCCGGGCGCGCTCACAGCTTCCTGCGTCGAACGGCATCGCACCTCGCGCACGACCACCTGGACGGAGCACGGTCTGCTGCATCAATCGGGCAGGTGGGCCATCATGAAGAACACATTGGTCGGGCACCGAGCCGCCCACTCCTTGATCGCTACGGCCCGCGTATCGACGCGCATACCCGTTGCACAACGCGCATGTTGTCCAATCCGCAATGCCTAGGCCGAACGAAGAGTCCCCATTCGGGGGCACAGGCCGACGCCCGACTATCTGGGCGCGCCTCGCCATCACCCTTGCCGAGATTCTTTAGCTCTCGGCAATTTTATGTAAAATTACTGTCATCTTTGCACACGATACTGCTGTTGTGCTTGCGCAGCAGATGGCAACGGCGAGTACAATGGTGCGTTCGCTGCCGCATGATTTTCCATAGATTGTGAACTTTCTGTCCGGGCATTGTCCGCGCCCGGCTGATATGCCAGTTCGCCACCATGGATGGTGCCGTGCTTCGCAGCACGAGTTGTCGCCCGACGATGGGAAGTAGGTCACCTCGACATGCTCCCCACAGCGGAAGGACCGAACACATGCAGCGTGCAGCAGTTAACGCCGCCACGCCGAGTGGGATACGTCTGACTGTGCGCAATGACACATCAGCGCCTGCAACGCCGGAAGTCGGTTCGCACCCGTGGTTTTCTTGGCTCGAATCGACACAGCGGTTCACCGTAGCCACCACTGAGGGGATCTACTACGCGCGCAAACTGCAGCGTTCCAAGCGCTGGTATTGGTATATGCACAAGCGTGCGGGAGTCCGTGTCTGCACTGCATATCTGGGCAAGTCGGCAGATATCACGTATGAGCGACTAGCCGCCGTCGTACAGCGGCTCGCAGCGGCCGGATCCGTTGGGACGCTGGCGACACCGGGGCCGCGCAGGCGCAGGGAGCAGGGGACAGCTTCAGCGCCGGTACCGGAGGAGGAACGTGGCGGTCGGCCGGCACCAGCACTATCCCGCGCCGCGGCGATCCCGCCGGTCCCCGAGCTGAGACCCGATACCATCATGCGCCAGTCCGTGTTGGGGCGCCTCGCGGGCGTGGTGACGCATCCGCTCACCATCGTGAGCGCGCCCGCCGGATTCGGCAAGACGACCGCGGTCGCGCAATGGGCAGCCGCCCAGCGCATCGCATGGGTCTCGTTGGATGCGGACGACCAGGATCCCACGCGCTTCTCGACCCGCGTGCTCGCGGCGCTCGATCAGCATCTTCCTGGCCTGTGCCGCACGTCGCTATCACCGTATGCCGTCACGGCGCAGGCGGATCTTCCGGACCACGCCGCGCGTATGCTGCTGAACACCTTCGAGGCAGCATCGGAGCCTGTGACCCTCGTCTTGGATGATTACCACGTGCTGGCCGCTCAACATGCCACCATTCATCGGGACCTTGCGTTCTTGGTCGCACATATGCCACAGACGGCGCACATCGTGCTCATTAGCCGTACAGAGCCGCCACTCCCGTTGGCGCGCTTCCGCGCTCGACGCCAGCTCCTGGAGCTGGACGCCGCTGAACTCCGTTTCGCATCGGCCGAGGTGGCCGCCTTGCTCGCCAATCGCGTCGGCCAGCACCTGTCGGCGGAGGCCGTGGCCGCCCTCGACGCCAAGACGGAGGGCTGGGCCGCCGGAATCGAGCTCGCGGCCCTGGCGTTGCGGGAGCAGCGCGATGTCTTGGCGTGGATTGCCGCCTTTAGCGGGACGCATCGCTACATCTATGATTATCTCATCGAGGAGGTGCTCACGTGCCTGGTGCCAGAGCAGTATACGTTCCTGCTCCAGGCCTCCATACTGGACCGCCTCTGCGCGCCGCTCTGCACAGCGGTGACCGGAACGGTAGACCCGCGCTCGATGCTCGACGCCATCGAGCGGGCAGGTCTCTTCCTAGCTCCTATGGTCCCCGCGGACGACGGGCGACAGTGGTATCGTTTTCGTTATCTCTTCGGTGATGCGATGCGGCTGCATCTGTTGACGACCCGGCCGGACCTCCTGCCCGACCTCTATGCACGTGCGAGCGCCTGGTACAACGTGGACGGAGATGCAGCCGCGGCGCTAGCATTTGGGCAGCGTGCGCAAGTTGCACAGAGGGCGTTGGCAGCCGCGACGCCGATTCCCATCGTCATGCCGATGGCTGATGCACTGCGCGCACCGCCCGTCTTGCCGGAGCACGTGTCTAGCGCTCTGCCGAGCGGCAGCCCCCACGTGGCTCACGAGCGCATCCCCAGCAATACTGATACCCGCGTAGCTCTTGAGCAGCCGCGGGAGGCTTTGAAGACAGCGGACGGCACGATTCGAGCGGATAGCGCCATGGGGCTCTCCAAGCGCGGGCCAGCCAGGGAAGTCGTGCCGCATGACGAAACAGCGCCTGGTGGTACGCTCGCGCATGCGCGTGGCACGCCGCGTACTTGTCAGCCTATCCATCAGCCGCGTAGCGAACATCCATCGGCACAGATTATGGAGGAGCTACAGCATCGGCTCTACGCGCCTCTCACGCAACGCGAGCTGGAAGTGATGCGGTTACTCGCCCTTGGCGCCTCCAATCTGAATATCGCAGAAGAGCTCGTCATCGCACCCGGGACCGTCATCCGTCACCTCAGCAACATTTTCGAGAAGCTCGGCGTTCACAGCCGCACACGGGCCGTTGCCCGCGCCCGTGCGCTCGATTTGCTCGAGCCTGCGATTCTCCCGCAATCACCAACGCCGGTCGAGTGGGGCTCGCCGTGAAACGGCTGTGACGGCTGGCGATTGAAGAGATGTCGCGATGGCCGAGTGGTCGCGCAAGTACAGCATTCTCTACATGCGCCTAGCGCTGTAGCGGGCTATCCTCTCGGTGGGAGTCGGTTGTAGGGAGCTCTTTCGCGACATGGCGGCCTACCTGTATTCCTGGGATGCATGAGAGGAGACAAGCATCATGGCCGAGAACACAGAAGCGTTTTTTGCCGAACTTGCCACGCGGAACTACGAGCCGTTGCTTCATCTGGTGACGGGCACGTACCTGTTCGACATCACGGGCGCCGGCATGTGGCGTGTCGTGTCCAATCGTGGTAAGCTCAGCGTCTCGCAGCTCCAGGCTGACGGCAGTGCGACGCGTGAGGCCGACTGCACCATCGGGTGCGACAAGAGCGAGTTCGACGCCTTAGTTCAGGGCAGGCAGAACATCATGGCCGCCTTCTTGCGCGGCCGCGTACGCGGCGAGGGTAACACTGCGCTGGCGTTGAGCTTCCAAAGGCTCTTCCCTGGCCCCAGCCGCGTCGCGACCGCTTGATACGCTTGCCTGATACGGCATTGTTGGTGCCGGTAGCCGCACGTGCAAAAGGAGTTCGCTATGGCCGACAACAAAACAATCAGCATTCTCGAAGGCAATACCTTCGCCGTCAGTGACCTCGGCGGCGACATAGACGCCTCGCCGACTGAGACGAAGGGATTGTTCGCCTGGGACACGCGCTACCTCTCGCGCTGGCTCCTCACGCTGGATGGCAAGACACCGAACGTGCTCTCCACCGACGATCTCGCGTATTTCTCCGCCCAGTTCTTCCTCGTGCCAGGGACGGGGACCGTGTACGTCGACGCCGACCTCTCCCTCATCCGCACTCGCGAGGTCGGCGATGGATTCCACGAGTCGCTGCGCATCCTCAATCACAAGGCCGAGCCGGTAGATGTCGACATGCGTATCGCGGCCGCCGCGGACTTCGCCGATCTGTTCGAGGTCAAGGATGCGCTTGCCAAGAAGGGCGAACGCTATACGCGTGTCGAGCGTGACCGATTGGTGTTTGGCTATCGCCGGGACACGTTCGTCCGTGAGACGTGGATCTCCTCTAGCGCCCCGGAAACCATGCTCACCGAAGACGGTCTGCATTTCTCCGTGCACATCGATCCCCACGGCGAATGGACGACGGACATTGACGTGCTGATCTTCTTGAATGTCGACACGAGCGCGTCGGCTGCCTCCGCGCCCGCCTCGGCCCGTTTGGCGCGGCGCCCCGAGATGCAGCAGCGGCTCGATGACTTGCTCAAGACCACGCCGCGGCTCGTCTGCACGTGGGATGCGGCGGAGCGCATCTATCGGCGCAGCCTGGTGGACCTCGCCGCGCTGCGCTTCTTCCCGCGGGTCACCCCCGGCGGGGCGCTGCCCGCGGCGGGTTTGCCCTGGTTCATGGCCATCTTCGGCCGCGACAGCCTCCTGACAAGCTTCCAGGCGCTGCCGTTCATGCCGTCGCTGGCCGAGACAACGCTCAGGGCGCTCGCGGGGTGGCAAGGCTCGCGCGTCGATGACTTCCGCGATGAAGAGCCGGGGAAGATTCTCCACGAATTGCGCTACGGCGAGTTGACGGCGTTCGAGGAACGCCCGCACTCACCCTATTACGGCGCCGCCGACGCCACACCGCTCTTCCTGATCCTGCTCGACGAGTACGAGCGCTGGACCGGCAATGCCCAGCTCGTGCGCGATTTCGAGCTCGAGGCGCGGGCCGCGCTCGACTGGATCGATCAGTATGGCGATCGCGATGGCGATGGGTATGTCGATTATAGCCGCGGCAACACCGAGACGGGGCTGGAGAACCAGTGCTGGAAGGACTCCTGG
>Ga0070706_100006331_pt1 | contig 11188 bp, 13 predicted proteins | sample KBSK5501metaG_FD_65476 | JGI IMG/M metagenome (GOLD analysis project Ga0070706, IMG submission 65476) | Corn, switchgrass and miscanthus rhizosphere microbial communities from Kellogg Biological Station, Michigan, USA - KBS K5-50-1 metaG | ecosystem: Host-associated > Plants > Roots >...
CAGTGGCGGCGTAGAGTCGCACGGGAATCATGACCAGCCCGAAGGAGATCCCGCCCTTCCACATGCTGCGCACGTCGTCTCCTTACCCCGGCAGATCTGATACTTATACAACCAGCGTTGCTCTACTGTATCCATTCGGCAATATGTTCGAGGGCGCGAATTACGCAGCCTCGGGTGACGAACACCGGACTTCGAGAGGAGGTCGGCATGACCGACAGGGGCCTTGACGAACCAGTTCCCGACGTCGTTGAGCAGAGCCAGGAAGCCGTGCCCGGCACCGACGAAGCCGATGAGGTCGAACTGAAGGAAGTGCCGCTAGAGGCGGATCCTGCCGACGTTGCCGAGCAGGCCCGCACCATCGAGCTTGGCGAGGACGACTACCGCTGATTACCCGGCCGTAGGATGGCAGCTTGGCAGCCGCACAGCCATAGCCGATAAACATCGGAGAGTTTCGTGATCGCGACGCCGCAGACCACCAGAGCGGCAGGCACGCGCTTGCCTCGCCCGGCACGTCGCAGGCAGCTGCTCGGGGCAGCCCGCGACGTCTTTGTCGCCCAGGGTTACCACGCCGCGGCAATGGACGAAATCGCCGAACGGGCTGGCGTCAGTAAGCCGGTCCTGTACCAGCATTTTCCCGGCAAGCTCGAGCTCTACCTCGCGCTGCTCGACGAGAGTGTCGCGGAGCTCGTCGGTGCCGTTTCCGCGGCGCTCGCATCGACGGCCGACAACTCCGAACGCGTGCCAGCCACGTTCCGCGCGTTCTTCGATTACGTCAGCGGCGCGGGCGAGGCTTTCCGGCTGGTCTTCGAGTCCGATCTCAGCAACGAGCCGGCGGTCAGGGAGCGCCTGGAGCGGACCATGTACGAGTGCGCTGAGATGGTCAGCGAGTTCATCCGCGAGGATGCGGGCGTCTCGAATGAGGAGGCCGACCTACTCGGCATGGCCCTGGTTGGGATGGCGCAGGTCAGCGCCAGATACTGGCTGAGCACCGAGCGCACCATCGATCAGCGCCTCGCCGAGGAGCTGCTAGCGCGGCTTGCCTGGCGTGGCATCAGCGGCTGGCCGCTGGCCGAGGGCTCGCACGACTAGGCGACCGCGCACCCATCCGGCCAAGCCGTCCGGTCAGCAGGGCTAACTGCCCGTGCTTTCGCTGCCGGCGTAGCAGGTCATCGGGCGGTGGCGCGGCCAAACGGCGACATGCGGGTTAGCCTCGGGACTGTGCTGCGGGCAGCTACGTTGAGCGGAGGATCGCGGTGGAAGTCAAGATCGGCATACAGATGGCTCCTCGCGAGCTGGTGGTCGAGACCGAATCTGCGGTGGAGGATGTCAAACAGGCCCTCACCGCCGCCCTCGCGGACAACACGCTCTTCGTGATCACCGATAAGCGCGGCGGCACGGTCCTCGTGCCCGCGGGAAAGATCGCCTACGTCGAGCTCGACCAGGCTGAGCCGCGCCGGATTGGCTTCGGCAGCAACTGACGGAGCCGGCCTACCGCGATCCGCGAGGCAGAACCTAGTCTGCCAGCCCCAGTGCGGACATGCGCTGCGCATGCGCGTCCGTTAGCTCGACGAACATCCTTCCGATCTCGGCGAGCTGGGCCGGTGATCCGCCACCCACCAGCCGGGCTAGCGGCTCTCGGTCCGCGGCCACCCGCTGGGCCTGGCTCAGTGCCTCCCCGACCAGGCGCCGTGCCCAGAGCGCCAGGCGCCCTGCCACCGCCGGATCGGCGGCAATTGCCTCGCGTACCCGCGTGATGGCGAACTGTGCGTGCCCCGAGTCAGCGAGCACCGTCAGCACCAGGGATCTCGAGGCCGGATCGAGCAGCTGCGCGATGACCCGGTAGAAATCGGCGGCGAACCCATCGCCCACGTAGGCCTTGACCAGGCTCTCAAGCCAGGTCGATGGCGCTGTCCTGGCGTGAAACGCGTCGACCGGCTCGACGAACGGCCGCATAGCCTCCTGGGGGTCGGCTCCGAGTTCGGCGATACGGCGCCTGAGCAGATCGAAGTGACCGAACTCGGCAACAGCCATGGCGGCCAGATCGGCTTTGTCCGGCAGCGACGTCGCCAGCGAAGCGTCCTCGGCCAGCCGGAAGAACGCAACGAGCGATGCATAGGCCAGTAGCCCGAGCAGCTCGATCACGCCATCGATCGGGGGCTCCTGCCCAACCCCGACGTCAGCCACGCCGACGCCCTCTGCGCGCTCATGCTCGGTCACACCCCGAAGCGTAACGCGGCGCGGCTAAACGATCAGGGGCGAACCACGTTGCTACACTCAGCGGCGACGTCATCGTGGAATCGCACTGCCCGCAGAAGCGTTGTAATGCGTAGCGCGGTACGAGAATTCACCTGGTCCCGCAAGCCGCGCCTGGTTTTTCCGGAGATCGCCCGATCAGCACCTGCTGGCGACAGCCAGCGCGGGTGAGCAGTCGTGCTTCAATCCTCCGGGTGAGCCACCTGCCGACGGCGAGTCTGGTGCCCGATGCGCCAGAATCCGCCGCGGACCACCGATGGAGGCGAAAGCCCTGACCCCGCACGACCTAGTCTCAGACCTAACCCCACCCGCGATCACCATGTCCGTAGATACCCTCGCCGCGACGCGGCCAGACGTACCCCCTTTCGAGCAGCTCGGCGTCGCTGAGCCGATCTGCGCCGCCCTGGCCGCCGTCGGAATTACGACGGCATTCCCGATTCAGGCTCTGACTCTTCCGATCGCCCTCGATCACCACGACGTCATCGGCCAGGCCCGGACCGGCACTGGCAAGACCCTCGCGTTTGCCATCCCGATTCTGCAGCACCTGATCGGCAGCGCCCGCGGCGGACCGGGGGCGCCGCGCGCGCTCGTCGTGCTACCGACGAGAGAGCTGGCCATCCAGGTTGCCGACGACCTGCGTACCGCGGCCTCGCAGAGCGACGTACGCGTCGTGACGCTCTACGGCGGGCGCGCTTACGAGCCGCAGCTCGAGGCACTGGCGAGCGTGGACGTCGTGGTCGGCACCCCCGGACGACTTCTGGACCTAGCCCGCCAGCGTCAGCTTGACCTGTCAGCCATCGACATCCTCGTCCTCGATGAGGCGGACAGGATGCTGGATCTTGGCTTTCTGCCCGACGTGGAAGCGATTCTGCGGCTCACGCCCGCGCACCGGCAGACAATGCTCTTCTCGGCCACTATGCCGTCAGAGATCGTGACGCTGGCAAGAAAATATCTGGACCGGCCGACCCACATCAGGGCCGAGCAGCACGACGAGCCTGCCCATGTGCCGACCACTCACCAGCACGTCTTCCGTGCGCACCATCTCGACAAGATCGAGGTCCTGGCCCGGGTGCTGCAGGCCGAAGGCCGCTCTCTGACGATCGTGTTCTGCCGAACCCGCAAGGCCTGCGACTATGTGACAGGACAGCTCACCGAGCGCGGATTCGCTGCCGCTGCGGTCCACGGCGATCTTGGCCAGAGTCAGCGCGAGCGAGCGCTGCGCGCGTTCCGGAGCGGGAAGATCGATGTGCTAGTCGCCACCGACGTCGCGGCCCGCGGGCTGGACGTCGACGACGTCACCCATGTCGTCAACCACGAATGCCCTGAAGACGAGAAGGCCTACCTGCACCGGATTGGCAGGACCGGCCGGGCCGGGCGGGCCGGCGTTGCCGTGACGTTCGTCGACTGGCAAGACCTGGGGCGATGGAAGCTGATCAACGACAGCCTTGATCTTGGACACCCCGAGCCGCTCGAAACCTATTCGACTTCAGCGCACCTCTTGACCGCGCTCGGCATTCCCGCCGACGCCACCGGTTCGCTGCCGACCCCTCGGCGCGGGCGGGCCGGCCTTGAGGCGGAAGACCTCGAAGATATCGGAGAGACGGGCAAGAACAGGACACGCCAGCATGGGCGGACCAGGACGCCGCGACGGCGGACCAGGGCCGGCGCACCGGTGCGGCGGGGCGGTCCGCGCGCCGAGATCTCCGGACGCGCCGAGGACGATGATCATGCGCCTGGCGCGGCGAGCCACGGGCCGAACTCCGGTCACCGGCAGAGCACGGGTCGTGCAGACTCGGCCAGTCAACCGGGAGACGCTCAGCCACGGACAGGTCGAGGGTCCGGCCGTCGCCGTCGCCGAAACGGCCGGTCCGTCGCCACCCTCACCGCAACCGGTCAGGAGGGCTCGAGCCGTCCACCAAGCCCAGCCGACCAGCGCGAGATCGAGGCCAGCTAAGGCGCACAGCGGGCGTCTTAGGCGAGCGACGGCTGGATAGGCGGCCAATCCGTGAGCACCCCGCGATCGCTGCGAATACCACCGTCGGTGAGAGCACGGATCGTCGCGACATCGCGCGGGCCGTTCGCCGTACTCAGCGCACGGCCAGCAAGCGGCGTCATCGAACGGCAGCCCGCGCTGCTCGTCCCCGGGTATACCGGAAGCAAGGAAGACTTCCTCGCGATACTCGAGTCGCTGTCGGCGGCCGGCCGGGCGGTGACGGCGATAGACATGCGCGGCCAATATCAGTCCAGCCCGGCCGCGACCAAGACCGGCTATGAGCTTGACGAGCTGGCCGCTGACCTCATAGCAGTGGCGGCCGCCATCGTCGGGGACTCCGAGCGGGTGCACCTGGTCGGCCATTCCTTCGGGGGCCTGATCGCTAGGCAGTCGATACTCGCCAAGCCCGCCGTATTCGGATCCCTGACCATGCTGGGATCAGGCCCGGGCACGATCGGCGGCCTGCGGGCGCAAACGCTGCGTGACATGCTGGATTTTCTCGAACCCGCCGGCACTGACATCGAGCTGCTCGCAGCCATGATCGCCCAAGTCTGGCATGGCCGGCTGAAGCCGCAGGCCGAGGCAGACGGCACTCCCCCCGAGATCATCGACTTCCTGGCCGAACGAGCGCTGCTCAGCTGCCCGCTAGGCCTCGCCGAAATGGCCAGGCACCTGCTCAATTGCCCGGACCGCACGGCAGAGCTGGCCGCACTGGAGCAACTGCCGAAGCTGGTCAGCTACGGCGAGAACGACGATGCCTGGCCACCCGAGGTGCAGGCCATGATGGCCAGGCGGCTCGGTGCCGAGCACATCCGCATTCCCGGCGCCGCCCACTCCCCGGCGGTCGAGGCCCCGGAAGCCACAGCCGAGGTGCTGACCATCTTCTGGAACCAGGCCGAGTCGTTGCGGCGAAACACCGCGGCGTCCGGCCCGGCCGTCTGATCGAGCCGAACCTACGCGAGGTCAGGGGCAGCTGGATCCAGGGCAGCCAGCCCCTCCCACGGCCGCCGGGGAGCGGCGGCTTCCCGGCCCTCCGGGCAGTGCGCCCGGAAATCGCACCAGCCGCACCAGCTGCCGGGGGTCGGCGGGAAGACATCGTCGCTGTGACCCGATGCAGGCTCGGTGCGGAACCGCTCATCCGCCGCCGAGCACTCATTGGCGATGTCCTCGGCCCGGTGCAACTGCCGCTCGAGCGATTCCGGGCTGTGCTCCCAGCGCACCACCTCGCCGGTCGGCAGGTGATGCAGTTCCACCGCGCGGCACGGCCTGCGCAGCACGTGCCCGGCAGCGAGTGCGTAGAGCGCCAAGGCCATCGACGAGCGCGCGTCGTCGGTCGACAGCCGCCCCCGGCCGGTCTTGTAGTCGACCACCACGAGCTCACGCTGGGCCGGACCAGGCTCCGCCAGGGCCGCGACGCTTCCCGCTGGCCGGTCATCCAGCCGGTCGATCCGCCCGGATATCGCGACCAGGTCCGTCTTCATCGCCACCGTTCGCTCGATCCCAGCCGGCTCGCAGGCCGGGTCCAATCTGGCCACGTACCGCTCGACCATGATCTTCCACCGGCGCAGGAACTCCGCCGACTGGGCGTCGTCGGCAAATCCCTCGGTGATCCAGCCGCGTTCGAGCAAGCCCGAGGCCTCCGCTGGTGTCCGCTCTGCCCGCTTCAGCCGCCACCACCCGGCGAGCGCGTTATGCACGCTGGCGCCCAGGCTGTTGTGCGCCCACGGTGGCCCCTTGGGCGGCGGGGGCCGGTCGAGGTATGTCATCCGGTATCGCCGCGGGCAGTCCAGCCAGGCCCGCAGCCGGCTTGGCGTGCACGGATAGAGCCGGCGCGGCATGCCCTCGAACCCAAGCTGCTGCACCATAAACGGCAGGTCCCTACTCCGTCGGCTCGTCAATCAGCCCTTCCGGCCCGGCGGAGACCCACGAATCGAACCGCCGCTCGGCCAGCGCAACCGTCGACTCCTCGCCGTGCCCCGCGAGAATCCTGGTGTCACCACCCAGCGTAAGGACGCTCGCGCCGATGGAGCTCACTTGACGCGGGAAGTCGTCGAAATAGCCCTGATGCGGGACGGGGCCGCCGCCGCTGACGGCGTCACCGGAGAAGAGCACGCCGAGTTCCTCGCAGTACAGGCAGATGGATCCGGCAGTGTGCCCTGGCGTATGGATAACTTCGAGCGTGACGTCGGCCACCTCGAAGATGCCGCCTTCCTCCATGGCAATATCAGGTTCGGTGTTCGGATGAGCCTCGCGCCAGGCCAGCCGGTCGGCGCTGTGCAGGGCAACGGGGGCGGAATCCCGGCTCGCCACGCCGAATGCTGCCGCGACATGCCTGGCATGCCCATGCGTGCAGATCACCGCCAATATCTCCCGCTGCCCGACGACCGGCATGACGGCGTCGGCCGACTCACCGGGATCGATGACGATCACCTCGCTGTCATCACCGATCATCCACGTGTTGATGGTGCCGGTCACCCGGTCGATCCTCGCCTGCATCGCGTCCTGCCTTAGCTAGATGCCGATCCGGATCAGGGTCCGGACCGCGTCCACGATTAGTTGCACCGCAATCGCCGAGAGCAGCAGACCGGCGATCCTGGTGAGCAATTCGACGCCGCTGTCCCGCAGCACTCTCAGGACCACGCCGGAGAAGCGCAGGGCCAGCCAGAGCGCGGCGACGACTGCGACAATAGCGGCACCGAACGCGACCGCGCCGCCAACCGAACCGATGCGCTGCACGAAAAGCATGGTGGCGACGATCGCGCCGGGTCCGGCAAGCAACGGAGTGCCGAGCGGCACGAACGCCACGTTGGCCTTGGTCCGCTCAAGCTCCGCCGGATCCGACTTGCCAGTAAGCAGCTCGAGCGCCACGAGCAGGAGCAGCAGCCCGCCCGCGGCCTGCAGGGACGGTAGCTGGACACCGAGATAGGAAAGGATCTGCCGGCCGAACACCGCGAAGGCGATGATCACCCCGAGCGCGACCACCGCGGCCTGCCAAGCAAGCCTCTTGCGCTCTGCTGCGGCCCGGTCGGCGGTCATCGCGATGAAGACCGGCACACTGCCCGGCGGGTCGGTGATCACGAGCAGCGTGACGAAGACCTCCCAGAAGAACTTGACGTCGGAGACCAGCGGGTTCACCGCGTGATCACCGCTGCTCCGGTCGCGCGCTCCAGCAGGGCGGCGAGGTCTTCCTGGTCAGTTGCCTCGCAGCCGATCCGGTCGCCGGTCAGCGCCCCGTGATCGTCGCTGCCCCCCGTCGCGGCGAGACCGAGCTTGCGAGCAACAGTCAGGAGCTGGCCCCGTTGCGCAAGATCATGATCAGGATGCGCGACCTCGACGCCGTCCAGCCCGGCGTGCGCCAGCTCCGAGAGAAGGTCGTCAGGCACCATCCAGCCGCGCGTCACGGCGAGCGGGTGTGCGAGCACGGTTACTCCGCCGGCCGCGTGCAGCAGCCTGATCGCTTCGACCGGATCGGGCGCGTATCTCTGCACGTGCGCGCGGCCGCCTGGGCCGATCCAGTCTGGCGTGAACGCCTCGTCGACTGTGCCGACGACACCGGCTTTCATCATTGCTCGCGCGATGTGCGGGCGGCCGATGACGCCACCCCCTGCGATGTGGGTCACCTGTTCCCAGCTCACGGGCACACCGAGTTCGTTCAGCTTCGCAATCACGGCTTTGGCGCGATCGACGCGGCTGGCCCTGATCGCTCGGGTCTGGGCGGAAAGCTCCTCGTTAGCGGGGTCGAACAGGTAGCCGAGCAGGTGCACGCTGTGCCCGTCTCGGCGGCAGGACAGCTCTATCCCGCCGATCAGCGCCAGCCCGTGCGGCAGTGCCGCCGCGGCCTCGCCGATTCCGGCGACTGTGTCGTGGTCGGTGAGCGAGAACGCGTCGAGCCCGGCCGCCGCGGCGAGCGCCGCCACCTCGGCAGGCGGCCTGGTGCCATCGGAAACTGAGCTGTGGCAATGCAGATCCGCGCGCACGAGGCGACTGTAGCGGGTCCGGGTCAGCTGCCTGGCAGGCTTCCCGGCTCGCCGGGCAGCCGCGGCGACCTCGCGCCGAACGGCAGATCGAGCTCCTGACCCGGATCGCGCAGGTCGAGAAGCCGCATCGGCTCGACGAGGAGCGTCCCGGCCGTGTCCGGCCAGAGCAGGATCCAGAGCCAGCTGCCCATGACCTCGCCAGCGAACGCGGCCCGCCCTGGCGCATCCACGTGCCAGAGCGGGAATTCATGGTTGCCGAACTGGACCTGCGCATGCGGCGACGTGTCGGGGAAGCCGTCGCCGGGATCTGGGCCTTCCAGGCCAGCGCAGTAGGCGCCTAGCCCGATGCCGAGTTCCTCGCTGATCAGCAGCATCTCGCCGGGGCCTCCGACCGGGTTGGGGCCGGACAACGCGACGGCACAGCCTCGGCTGCCGGTGCGCTCGTCACCCGCCGCGGCGAAACCGGTCACCAGCCAGCCGTCGGGCAGCGGCCAGGGCAGCATCACCGGAACGGCGGCATTGCGCAGCAGGCCGGCCAAGCCTTCCGGAGACAGGCTCCGCACCTGTCGCAGCGGCGCGGTATCACCGTGCTTGGCGCAGCGCCAGCTGCTTGACCAAGCACTCGGGGGAGCCACGGCGCTGCCGCACCGGGGGCAGGTCAGGTCCGTCGCCACCATGCCCTGCGTTTCTCCCGGTCGATCGCGTTCACGAGCTACTACTACGATGCTCCGCCCGGGGGCGCCGCAAACGCCAGTCCATTCTGTGATCATCGTGGACTTACCGCACTATCGCACGCCAAGCCTCGTCGATCATCTCGCCGTCGTGCATGACCGCGCCGCGCCGACGCACGGACGTGGCGTGCTCGTAAGCCTCGAGTATCCGTTCGGCCCGGTCGAGCGCCGCCAGCCTGGGCGAGGAGCCCGCGATCTCGTCCGCGGCGGCCAGGCCGGCCGCGTCCTCGATCTGTGCCTCGATGCGGATCCGGCCCGGCGGCAGCGCAGCCGGGAGTTCCACCTGGCTGAGCAGCAGGTCAAGCCAGATGACCGGCCCCGGGCCTGTCACTTTCGGCAGGACGACAGCGTCGAGCCGCGCTCCTGCTCGCTCGATGATGTCGATCACGTCCCGGTAGGCCCACGGACTGGTACCGCGTTGATCCGGATGGCCAGCAGGTGCCGGCCCGGCCAGCCACCGCGGAGAACCGCGCCAACAAGCTGACGCGCCCGCTGCTTCGCGTCGGGCGCAACCGAATCTTCGAGGTCGAGTATCACCTCGTCGGCGGGGGGCCGGCGGCCTTGGCCAGGAACCTCTCGCTGCTGCCCGGCACGGTCAGGCAGGTTCGTCGCGGCGCTTGCCCGGGGGGAGCATCCCTCTGAACCTCTCGCTGAGGATCGGCGCTGGTCATGAATCGATGATGCCCTGCCTGGCGTTCGACGCGGTCCGTGGATGCTTCTAGCATGAACACATGTCACCGAGCGCCGAGCAGATCATGAAGGCGTTGGCTACCGTGCAGGACCCGGAGATCCGGCGGCCGATCACCGACCTCGGCATGGTCAAGAACGTCGAGGTCGGGGTCGACGGCGTGGTCAGGGTGGATGTGTTTCTGACGGTCTCCGGCTGCCCGCTCCGTGACACCATCACGCGGGACGTCAAGGCCGCCGTCGGGAAGCTGGCCGGCGTGAGCTCCGTCCAGGTCGAACTCGACGTGATGAGCCAGGAACAGCGTCGCGACCTGCAGGGCAAGCTCCGCGGCGGGAAGCCCGAACGCGAGATCCCGTTCGCCAGCCCTGCTTCGCTGACCAAGGTCTACGCCGTCGCCAGCGGCAAGGGCGGTGTCGGCAAATCGTCCGTCACCGTCAATCTGGCGGCCGCCCTGGCCGCCGCCGGCCAGAAAGTGGGCCTGCTGGACGCCGACATCTACGGCCACTCGGTGCCCAGGATGCTCGGAGTGACCGGGCGCCCCACCCAGGTCGAGCAAATGATCATGCCACCCGTCGCGCACGGCGTGAAGGCGATCTCCAGCGGAATGCTGAAGAAGGGCAACGAGCCGCTGCCACTGCGCGGACCGATCCTGCACCGGCTGCTGCAGCAGTTCCTGGCCGATGTCTACTGGGGCGACCTTGACGTGCTCCTGCTTGACCTGCCGCCAGGCACCGGCGACGTGGCGATCTCGGCTGGCCAGCTGATCCCGGGCGCCGAGCTGATCGTGGTGACGACACCGCAGATGGCCAGTGCGGAGGTCGCGGAGCGGGCGGGTTCGCTCGCCACCCAGCTGCATCAGCGGGTGGTCGGGGTGATCGAGAACATGGCCTTCCTGCTGTGCCCGCATTGCGACGAGCGGATCGAGGTGTTCGGCAAGGGCGGCGGCCACGCCGTCGCGCAGACCCTGAGCCGGCTGATCGGCTCGGACGTCCCACTGCTCGGCGAGGTCCCGATCGACCTGCGGCTGCGGGAGGCGGCCGATGATGGAATGCCCCTCGTGCTCGCCGAACCCACGGCGCCGGCAGCGGCCGAGCTGATCAAGATCGCACAGCTGATCGGCGCGCAGTCGCGCAGCCTGGCTGGGCGCCAGCTAGGGCTGACCCCGGTCTGAGTCAGGTTGCCTCTGAGTCGTAAGGCGGAACTTCGTCGACCGCGAGCGTCGCGAAGACGGGATCTGGCTCGGGCACCTCAGCGTACGGCGCGTCGGTTACGTCATCCGACCATGAGGTCAAGTCCTCATCGACGGGATCGAGCAAGTGCTTGCGAACGAACGCACGAGGATTAAGGTCGTTCAAATCGAAGTCCCGAAACTCGGGACCGAGGCTCTCTGACAAGTCTTCGCGCGCGTTATCGGCGAGCCGCCGCAGGTCCCGCAGAGCGCGGCCGGCCTGGGCCGCCATCTTGGGTAGCTGGTCAGGCCCGAAGATCACCAGGCCGATCAGCGCCAAGACCAGGATCTTGGTGATCGAGAGATCAAACAAGCTGC
>Ga0070706_100006333_pt1 | contig 11187 bp, 16 predicted proteins | sample KBSK5501metaG_FD_65476 | JGI IMG/M metagenome (GOLD analysis project Ga0070706, IMG submission 65476) | Corn, switchgrass and miscanthus rhizosphere microbial communities from Kellogg Biological Station, Michigan, USA - KBS K5-50-1 metaG | ecosystem: Host-associated > Plants > Roots >...
ACGCCGCCCACCACCCGTTCGTGGCCCCGTCGTCTAGTGGACTAGGACGCAGCCCTCTCAAGGCTGAGACCGCGGGTTCGAATCCCGCCGGGGCTACTCGAACGCATGTTCGCTCACATGGGATGCGATGCGAATGTGATGCCACGTCAGGGACTCTTGACGAAGGCCACCTGTCAAGGTAACCTGACGAGTGAATTGGTGTTCAAGAGGAAGGCCTCCGCGGGGGGGAACAAGCAGCGTTCATGGCGTTGCTCTTTCTGCGGGAAAGGCGAAGACAAGGTTCGACGACTGATTGCAGGTCCCGGAGTCTTCATCTGCGATGGATGTGTGCGACTCTGCACTGAAGTCCTCGAAGGACAACGCGGTGAGCTCTCGATTGGGCCTGACCACGAGTTCGCCGAAGTGCTGTTGGATGAGCTTCGCATCAACGCTGCCGGCTTGAAGCAATCCGAGGAGCAACTGCAGCGGGCGATCAACATCCTGCGGAAAAACCAGGTGCCATGGTCAAGAATCGGAGAGGCCATCGGAACCAGCCGTCAAGCTGCATGGGAGCGGTTCTCGGGCGAGGACTGAGAGTGCCCTAGCTCACGCCACACGCATGCAAATTGGGTGTGACGCACCCAATCTGTTACATTGGACCGGATGAAGACGATACAGATCCGCAACGTTCCCGACCGTGTGCACCGCAGCCTAAGCACCCGTGCCGCGGCCGCCGGTATGTCGCTCTCGGACTTTGCCTTGGCGGAGCTAGAGCGGGTCGCCGAGCACCCCCCGGTGGCCGACCTCTTGGCCCGCGCCAGGGCTAGGGCGGGTGGGACCACGGCCACGGCAGTCGTTGCAGCCGTCAGGTCGGGTCGCGACCGCTCCTGAACCGGTGCTTGTCGTTGACAGCTCCGCGGTGTTGGCAGCGCTCATCGCCCGCCCGGCACCACGAGGTCTGATCGAGCGGATTGCCCATGACGGCGATCTCCACGCACCGCACCTCATCGATATCGAGGTCCTGCACGCCTTGCGGCGCTTGAGCGCACGAGGAGAGCTCAGCGATGAGCGGGTTGCGGACGCGCGGTCTGACTTTCGCGAACTCGTCCTGGTCCGCTACCCGCATGTAGAGCTCAGCGACCGCATCTGGGAGATGCGACACAACCTGACCGCCTACGACGCGGCCTTCATTGCTCTTGCAGAAGCGCTGGGCGCGCCGCTGATCACTTGTGATTCGGCGCTTGGGAGGGTGCCCGGCCATTCAGCCAGGATCGAAGTCTTCGCAGCGTCATGAGGTAGCAAAGCCGGGAGAACTCGGTCTCAGCTCCTACGGAAATCTTCCAAACGGAAGCGGAGAAACGGTATAGCAGTTGTGGCCTCGGATCCCGGCGGGGCTACCAGTCTCGCTGTCACAGTATGTGATAGTAAGATTGGCGGTACTTTTCCATTACCAAGTCTCGGAGGGGCCCCGCGCGCTTGCGGGCAGCATCGAGGCTACACGGTCCTCGCGCCATGAGCCGACCTAACGCGGACTCGTAATCCTTAGGCTCTGTTCGCCTGCCGCCTGCTGTCGGCGATCAGCAGGCACACGCCGACGACCACGCCCCGCAGCAGGACCAGGGCAAAGGGGAAGAAGGCCGGGCCGGCAAAGGCAGCGATCGCGGCTGAAGCCGGCGAAGATAATCCGATCGACGTTAGTGAGGTGCGGCCGCTTGACCTGATGGCGGAGCAGGGCGACCTCGTGGCGCAATGCGATCACCCCCAGCTCCAGTTCAGTCGACGTCCTGATGAGCAGGCTGATGTGCAGTCGCAACAACGCATAGATGGAAGTGAGCAGCATGGGCCCGAAGGGTGCGTGATCCAGGATGTACGACGTCAAGCTGGCTACTGTCGCAAGAGCCGGGCGCTGGAACGATCACTGACCAGTTGGATGAAGTTGTTACACCCCACAGCCTCAGTCCGGTTTCAGGCCGTCCGCCTGCAAATTTCTGTATCCCGGCAGAGTCCCGAGATCGGATACCCCGGCCATGGACGGAGTTTTCTTATCGCTGACGAGAGGAGCTCGGCGGCAGAGAGACACCGAGCTCCTGAGCTGCTTCGAGGTAGAGGCTATCGGATTTGGGCTGGTGTCGGGACAACGCCGAGTTGTTGCATCAGGCCCAGCATGTCCATTTGAACCCAGTTTTCCACCCCCTTGCCGTTCGCGACGCGCCAGATGTCAAGTACGTTCATCTTGAATTGCTTCCCTGTCGGTGGGATGCCCTGCCATTCGCCTTGGTGAGTCCCGCTGATGTAGCCTCGGTGGAACACGTAGTCGCCGTCGGCGAATTCTGCTTCAAACGTCACATGCAGGTCTGGGAAAGCCGTGCGAAACATCGCGACGGCCGTGCGAAACCCTTCGGGGCCGGGCTCCGTTCCCGGCGGTGCGCCGTAGATCACGAAGTCGGGGGCGAGCAACTCGTCGATGACGCCCGGTTTGTTCTGGTTGAGGCCCTCTTCAAAGAGGCGGCGGATGAGGGCCTTGTTTTCCTTTGCGGACATGGTTTATTTCTCCTTTCTCTGAAGCGGGTGCGAGTCCGAAGGAGTCGCACCCTGAATGAGAGCCACCTGGGTGTGCAGAGACCGAGTTTTTGGCTATAGGCTTTCTCCTTTCTCCCTTGCTGGAAATGAAGATCCGGAAAGGACTCTTGCTGCGGATCCGCTCAATGGCATCGGGGTCATCGCTGGAGCATCGCGTGTGCTGGGACCGCGAACATCCACCACCTGATTGATCTTCCGGCCGCCCCCTAACACTTTGAGGCCCCCGAATCGTCCGTCTGCATGAGTCTTGCTAGTAAGCGGACAGCCAAGCCGCGCCGAACAGCCCGACAACGAACACCAGGCCGACGACCACAAGGCCGATCGAGATCAGATAGCGCTTGATACGGCTCATGTCGCGCAGGCTATTGATGAGGCGCACGCGCTACATCAGCGGACGCCCGGAATCTGACCAAGGGTTGTCCCTGGGTTGGCTCGGCGCGGGCCAGGGTTGGCACTCTGCCCGAACGGGTCGACTTGGTGGCAAGATCGCCGGCATGAGCCGCCAGATCGCGGTGATCGCGATGGTGTTCGCCACGCTGCCCTTGGTCGCTTGCGGGCACGCTCAGCCCCCAACCTGCGGCGCGGCAGGCGGCCAGCCACATCCTGAGATCGGAGGCGAGATCATCTACTACTGCCTGGACTGGCCCGCGGTCAACGGCGGGCTCTACATCCTTGACGTAGCGAGCGGCCGGGCGCGACCGCTGACCTCAGACCTGGCCTACAACCTGGACGGCGCCTGGTCGCCGGACGCCACCAGGATCGCCTTTCAAAGCACGCGCGAGGGCCACGATGACCTCTTCGTGATGAACGTCGCCGGCGGAGGCGTCCGCAAGCTGACCGATGGCCGCGGCTACAACGAATACCCGTCCTGGTCACCGGACGGGCGGTGGATCACCTTCAACAGCAGCCGGGATGGAGTCGCTGGCTCAGGTGAAGCGGGCTACTACCGAGACCTCTACATGATGCGGGCGGACGGCGGTGGCATCCGCCGACTTACGAGGCATGAGGGTTCCAACGTTTTTGCCGCCTGGCGTCCAGACGGCCGTACTCTGGCCTTCCAGTCCGACCGAGAAGGGACCTGGGAGATCTATACCATGCAGCTGGACGGGAGCGGCCTCCTGCATGTCACCCACAACGGAGGCGCGTTTCCTCGCTGGTCGCCAGACGGTTCTCGGATCGTCTTCGAAGCCGGGGCCTCGGGCGGGCCAGCGTCGATCTACTGGCTGACCGTCGGCCAGGACGAACTTCACCGCGTCACCTTCAGCGAGGCTGGCCACTGGGGCGATATTTACCCCGACTGGTCACCTGACGGCCGCTGGATCGTCTTCACCCGTAGTCATAACGGCGCCCAGCTGTTCGCTGTCCGGCCCGACGGCAGTGCCCTGACCCGGCTGACTGAAGGCCCGGGCGAAAAGGAACTACCCCGGTGGCGACCCGATTAGAGCGCCTCGACACGGCCAGCCGCTTGCCCGTGATCGCGGGCGCCGCGATTGTCCTCTGGGGAACGGCGCTCGCGCTCGCCACGCTGGTGCTCACGATCCTCGACCGCGAATACCCGCCTCTCTACACGTTGGCTGGGCTCAGCGTGATTTCGTCGCTGGCGGTGAAGACCCTGGCCCAGACGCTGGGCCTGATCACCGCGTCGTTGATCGTCGGCATCATCGTATGGCGGCGACCCAGAGCGCTCTTGAGCCTGGTCGTCTCGCTAACGGTGGCACTTCTCGCACTGGGTACGTTTGCCGCCGAGTACGCCGTGCATGGCCTGGCCGTGGCGCCCGGATCTCTGCCCCTCGCCGATGCCGCCGCCTGGACAGAAGCCGTGCTGCCCAGCCTCGTCGGCCTCGGCGCCGTGATTTTCATCCTGCTGTTCCCCGACGGCCGCCTCAAGTCCCCGCGTTGGCGGCTGGCTGTGGGCCTCGCCGTCATTCTTTTCGCCATCCAGGTGCTCGTCAACCTGGACGACCCGTATCCGCTTCGGGTCGGCCCGCAGCAATGGGTGCCTGTCAGCCTGCCACCTGCCGTATGGCCGGTGGGCGCATCGCTGGCCTGGGCATCCGGGGCGATCTCTTGGGCGCAGCCGGCGTTCTTCATACTCGTCGCCGTCTACCTCATCCTGCGGCTGGCCGCAGCTTCCGGTGAGGCTCGTCTGCAGCTGAGCTGGTTCGCCTACGCGGCGACCATATTCGTCCTGACCTCCCTTTTGGGACTGGCCGACAACCTTCCGCCGCTGGATTGGCTCCCGGACCCCGCGCGGCAGGCTCTGCAGGCATTTGCGACTTCCGAAACCGCCCATGCCATCGCCAGCTGGTCAGGCCTCGCGTCGTTGCTGGCATCCCAGGTGCTGCTGCCAATCGCGATCGGTGTCGCGATGGTCCGCTACCGCCTTTACGAAATCGACGTCGTCATCAACCGGACCATCCTCTACGCCGGCCTGGCTGTATTCGTGACCGCCGGTTACGGGATCGTGGTGGCGGGCCTCGGCAGCCTTCTCGGCCAGCGCGCCGGCCTCGGCCCTCTGCTCACCATCGTGGCCATCGCCTTGGTCGCGGCCCTGCTGGAGCCGGTCCGGACACGGCTTCAGGTGCTGGCCAACGTGGCCGTCTACGGCAGGCGCGCGCGTCCATACGAAGTCCTCTCTGACTTCGCGCGGAGCGTCGGGCGGGCAGAGGCCTCAGACGTCCTCCTGCCCCGGATGGCGGAGCTTCTGCGCGAGGGAACGGGGGCGTCAAAGGCGGAGGTGTGGGTTCGAAGCGGCGAGCGCATTCAACTCGCCGCATCCTCACCTGCCACACCGGCCGGCGTCCAGCCTTCGGCGGTGGGTCCTGAGGAGCTGGCCGGCCGCGTCGGCGCGCGGGGCATCGTCGTCCCCGTTTTCGACGGGGACGAGCTGCTTGGCGCGCTGGCGGTGACCAAACCGCGCGGCCAGCCGCCGAACGCCATCGAACGGCGTCTGGTGGATGACGTCGCCTCCCAGGCCGGCCTGGTCCTCAGCCGATTCCGCCTAGTCCAGGATCTGCGGGAATCGCGCGCCCGGATTGTGGCCGCCCAGGACCTCGAGCGGCGTCGGATCGAGCGCAACCTTCATGACGGCGCCCAGCAGCGCTTTGCCAACGCGCTGCTTGCACTCGGGATGGCACATGAGCAGAGCGGCCGCAATCCGAATGGCCCCGACCTGGTCGCTCAGGCTTTGGAAGAGGTGCAGACCGGCCTCGCCGACCTTCGCGAGTTGGCCCGCGGCGTGCATCCGCGACTGCTGACCGAGTCGGGCCTTCAGGCGGCGGTGAGTTCCCTCGCCGACCGCTCCCCAATCTTCACCAGTGTCAAGGCGAGCACCGACCGGCGCTTCCCTGAGGCGGTCGAGACCACGGCCTACTACGTGGTGTCGGAAGCACTCGCGAACGCGGCCAAGCACTCGCACGCCGAGAACGTGGAGGTCAGCATTGAAGAACAGGGTGGGCGGCTGCGTGTCACGGTCGCAGACGATGGAATAGGCGGCACGAACCCACTCCGTGGCTCCGGCTTGGTGGGCCTCCGGGACAGAGTCGCAGCGGTGGGAGGTAGCGTCTCGGTCAACAGCCCGAAGGGGAAGGGCACGGTCATCTCGGCGGAGCTGCCATGCGAGTAGTGGTGGCCGACGACTCGGTGCTCTTCCGCGAAGGCTTGGCGCAGCTGCTCGAGGGTTCGGGGTTTGAGGTCGTCGGACGCGCTGGTGACAGGCAGCAGCTGCTGGCGAGTGTGACAGCACGCCGGCCTGACATCGTTATCACAGACATCCGGATGCCTCCGACGTACACCGTCGAAGGCCTGGAAGCGGCGATCGAAATTCGTCAGCGGCTTCCACAGATCGCCGTCCTCCTGCTCTCGCAGTATGTGGAGACAACCCACGCCGTTCGACTGCTCGAGCAGGGTGCGGGCGGTCTCGGCTACCTGCTCAAAGACCGCGTCGCCGATGTTCGCGAGTTCGTCGACGCTGTGCGGCGCGTCGGCGCGGGGGGCTCGGCGATCGATCCCGAGGTCGTGTCCGAGCTCGTCGTCCGGAGGCGGCGCCGAGACCTGGTCGGCGAACTCACCGAGCGAGAGCGGGCGGTCCTGAGCTTGATGGCCGAGGGTCGCTCCAACTCCGCAATCGGAGCGTCACTGCACCTGAGCCAGAAGACGGTGGAGGGCTACGTGCGCAGCATCTTCATGAAGCTGCAACTGGAGCCGGCCGACGAGGACCATCGCCGAGTGCTAGCGGTCGTCACTTACCTGCGTGCCTGATCGCCTCGCAGACAGCCCTCTGAGCGCGAACTCTGTAGGGCTAGATGTCCACGAGGCGCAAAGCGGGAAACCGAAATGATCGGCTGTCAGAATCCCGCTATCGATAGCGAAGTCGCCCCGCTGGAGCTTCTTGCGCACCAGCGTCGAAGTGATGTCTAACGTGCCCTGGCTTCCGGTCTCCGTGCTGTGGCTCCACGTCTTCGGCGCCACCCTGTGGTTCGGTGCCTTCTTGACCCTTAACTACCTGGTCCGCCCAAGCTTCAGCGCCGATGAATTGGCCGCGCAAGGCGCACGGATAACGCCACGAGCCCGCCGCGTAAAAGTGCCGGCGGTCCTCGTAGTCGGCATCACAGGCCTACTGCTGGCACCATTCGCAGCCTCTCAGATCTCGTGGCCACCTCCTACGGGGTGACGTGCCTCGCCAGCATCGTGCTCGGTGCGCTCGCCTTCTGGCCCGCCAAGCCCGCGTGGATGCGTCCGCTGCACGCAGAAGCGGTCGGTTTCTTCGACGCCTTCACCGCGATGATCCTGCTGCACTTCGGTCTTTAAAGACCCGAGTGCGAAACTGCCCAAGCTGGGAGTCGAATCGTTCGGACCTCATGCGTCAGAACCGCGAAGTCCGTCCTGAGGAGAGTTCGTCGAGTTTGTCCAAGTGGTTCGAATAGCGTCCCGCTTGGGCTACCACTGATTCTCGTCCGGCAGCCTGCCGACCCACGGAAGCCCATACGTAGGTAGTTTTCACGATGACACCCGCGCTCGGCCCGCCGAATCTTCTCCTGGTCGCGCCCACCGGGCGCATAGGGAGGTAGTCATGCAGCCAGTCTCAATCGGGGTGCGAGCCCTGCGGATCGGGTTTGCCGCCCTTTTCACGGCCGGCACGTTCGCTATCGGGGCCGCGATGCCCACCGCGGCATCGGACGGTCAGGTCACGGTCCATCGTGGCGATGCCATCCAGATCGCGGTTGTCCTTGACCATAGCGGCGGCCTGGCGGCGTCCGGAGCCAGCGCGCGCAACGCTGTCCAGATGGCGGTCGAGAGACAGCCGTCGATCAAGGGATTCGCCGTCCAGCTGAACGACTTCGATGGTCCATGCCATGAGCCCGCGATCGCCTCCGACGTCGCGGCCCAGGTCGTCGCGAACCCGGCCAACGTCGCCGTCATCGGCCACATGTGCTCACCCGACGAGCACGCAGCGCTGCCGATCTACGAGCAGGCCGGCGTGGCGACGGTTTCAGGGTCGGCCACCGGGTTGTTGAACCCGGGGTTTGGCCCTGACGTCTTCAACAGCGTGGACGTGCCCGACGACACCCCAGGCGAAAGCGACATGTGGTATGCGCACGTCCAGCGCCTTCCGCTCGACGTCGCGTGGCAGGCCAACTACGCCGCCCGGTTTGGATCGAACCCCGAGCCGTTTGCAGATCTCTATTTCGACGCCGCAACGCTGGTCCTGGACGAGATTTCCTCCGCGTCGACGCTGGTGAACGGCGACCTGGTCATCGACCGCGCAGCCCTCGCATCGGCCATCCGTACCCTGGCCGGGACGTCGCCGCAGGGGCTGCATGGCGTGACTTGCTGGGTCACGCTGGACGCTCGAGGCTACCGCGTCAACGACCCAGGGGCTCTCGACCGCTGTGGACGCGAATCCGGGCGGGTCGTCGAAACCAGCGCGTTCTCGATCACCTGGGATGCTGTCAATCCGGAGCAGATCGATTCCCTGGTCTGGCGCGGGATCAGCCTTACGAACACGGCCGACCTGGTCGGCCTGCCGCCCGGCTGTAACTTTGCCGAGTTCTTCGGCAACAGCTGGGCCATCGGCCACTACCCGTTCATGATCGTTGGCGATTCGAGCGGAGCCTGGACCAGGATTGGGACGTCGGTCCGGATCGCATCAGTGTCGACCGGCTGCGAGGGATCGACCGGAATCGGAGTCGAAACCACCTATACGTTGTTCGAGAACGGCCCCGCCGCCAACTCCTTCAAGGTCCAGCGCATCTTCTCTTTTGGTGCCTCGCCGGCCGACTTCTCTTTCCGGCCGTACATCGCGCGCCTCTTCCCGCGAGACACATACCCCGAGGTGCTTCATCCTGACTCAAGCGGGACGACCCTCGTTACCGATTCCATCTCGCCATGCGAGTTCGGGTGCAGTTCAGCGAACTGGGACGGAACATGGTTCGCGAGCAACGACCCGCAGACCGGCCGCGGCTTTGTCGTGCTCCGCGAGTCGACGACCCCGGCTGCGCTCTGGATCGACATGGATGGCGCCTCGAACACCACCGCGTCGTCGGCCGTACTACTCCCGCCCCCCGGAGGCTTCACTGGCGCTGTTGACGAGACCGAGGTCCTCTGCTTCTACGACTCGACCACCTGGCCAGCCTTGAGCAGGAGTTCGCTCAGGCTGCCGCTCGGTTGTAGCTAGCGATAGGCGGCCCGCGGCGTGAGCGCCGCAAGCCGCGCCCGCCGCGTCGAAAGCCCCGCCAGGGGAGGCATTTACGCGCCCGCCGGCCTCTGTTAGGTTTGGCCGACCGAGGTACGGTGACAGGGCCGCCCGCCCGTTTACGCCTGACTGCGCGCGAACGCGAGATCGCGAACCTCATCGGGCTCGGCCTGACCAACAAGGAAATTGCGGCGCGGCTGAGGATCGCCCAGCGTACCGCCGACGCGCACGTCCAGAACATGCTCAACAAGCTGGGCGCGAGCAACCGCGCCCAGATCGTCGCGCTCGTGGAAATGAACGCGCCGCCGAGCCCGGTGCCGGCACCGACTGCGCAAGCCGTGCCGGCGCCCGTTCTGCGGCACGAGAGATTCGTCTTCCCCGTCGAGACTCGCCTTGCTCTGCTCGCAACCGGAGCTCTCGCGCTCGCGCTCCTGGTTCCGGCTGACACGCCACCGCGGGAGGCGTCATCCGCCGGCGATGTCGTGGCCTCGACGACTCAACGCGCCATCGACGATCCTTTCAACGGCAGCGACCTGGACACCTCGATCTGGGACTACAGCATCGGTCCTCACCTCAACGTCTTCGAAGGCAACGGCCATCTCGCGATCTACGTTTCGCCGGACGCGTCCAACCTCTTCAACGCAGGCGTGTCCACGGTGTGCCAGGCCAACGGCGACTTCGACGCCGAGGTGTCGTTCCAACTGGTCACATGGGCCAGGGAGGATGGGGTGTCGGTGAGCGTGCTGGCCAGCGGGACGCCGTTCAACACCTATCGGGCGAGCGCCTTGAACAACGACGTCTACGGCACGTATCTCCCGCCGGCGGGCCGCCAAGTGAAGGCGAGGGGATCGACGGGCAAGCTGCGCCTGGCGCGCGTAGGGTCAACATGGAGCGGTTACTACTTTGCAGCCGATCGGTGGTCCTGGATCGCCAGCGGGAAAGGGCCGACCGACGATATGGCCGTCAGCCTCATGCTCTTCAACGGCGACGTTCAGGCCTTCGGCGGCAGAGAAGCGCTGGTCTACTTCACAGGCTTTCACCTGGCCGCGCACCGGATCGTGTGCGCCGGACAGACTTGACGATCAACGGCCCCCGAGGTGAACCCATGTGCATCTTGAAGTGCTACAATGTGCAACATGGACAAGGTGGGAATCAGGGAGCTTCGTCAGAACGCAACTGCGGTGTTGCGTCGTGTCGCGGCGGGCGAGGCCGTTGAGGTGACCCACCGCGGCCGTGCCATTGCACGGATAGTGCCCATGCATGAGGAGAGCAGGCTCGAGCAACTCCTGGCGGAAGGACGAATGAGCGGCGCGACCGGACATCTTCTCGACGTCAAGCCGATTGCACCGATAGGCGGAAAGCCGCTCTTGTCAAAGACCCTGGCTGACATGAGGGCAGATGAGCGCTGAGGTCGCCTACCTCGACACGTCGGCGGCGGTGAAGCTCCTGATGACTGAGCCCGAGTCGGCTGCTTTGCGTAGGTGGCTTCGTCGGCGCCCTGAGCGCGCGTCTGCGGCACTGCTAAGGGTCGAGCTGTTGCGAGTCGTACGCCGTGCCGGTTTCCCGCGATTGATTCCGGAAGCCCGCAAGCTCTTGGCCGGCGTCCATCTCATCCGGCTCGACGATGCCCTGCTCGACCGTGCTGCCGACCTCGATCCGACCGAGCTTCGATCGTTGGACTCGATCCACCTCGCTGCTGCTGCAAGCCTCGGAGATGATCTGGCAGCGGTGGTCACGTACGACGATCGGTTGCTGGCCGGAGCTGCCTATCTGGGGTTGCCGACAGCAACGCCTTCCTGACCGGGGATGACACCACATGACAAGTCGTGGGACCTTCGCGTGGCGTGCGCCCTGATAAGCATGGATGTCATAGAGCCCTTCCTGGGTGAGCTGGGCTTCAGTCGTGACGACGGAGAAGCAGCACGTCAAGCTGC
>Ga0070706_100006334_pt1 | contig 11186 bp, 10 predicted proteins | sample KBSK5501metaG_FD_65476 | JGI IMG/M metagenome (GOLD analysis project Ga0070706, IMG submission 65476) | Corn, switchgrass and miscanthus rhizosphere microbial communities from Kellogg Biological Station, Michigan, USA - KBS K5-50-1 metaG | ecosystem: Host-associated > Plants > Roots >...
TGACGCCGTAGACGATGGCGCTTCCCGAGTCGATCGAAAAGCTCAGAGACTCGCCTCCGGCAAGCGCTGCACCGAGCAGGTCCGCCGCGGTCGCCTGGACGAAAAACGTCGGGGCGAAGCTCTTCGTCACCGTGCGCAGAAAGTTGCCCTGCTTGTCGCGGATAGTGATGGTCATTGAGGCGCCCGACCCCAGTGTGCGCACGCCGATGTTGAAACGGAAGCGGGCCAGGTCCGCCGGCGCAACGAGCACTCCGTGGGAGCCGGCGGAGAGGGCGTTGGCGGGTTGGACCTGTTCTTCGTTGAAGCCCGTGGTGCCGGCGGCGCCGGCGTCGTTGAAGATCCGGACGACCGTCACCGGCGTCGGACCCGTCGTGGCGTTCAAGTCGAAGGTGCCGATTCCCGATTGGCCAAACGCGGGGAGAAGGTCATCGGCGGCGAAGGTCTGGTACGGGTTCGCCCCGTAGGTCCCCGACGGATCGGACGTCGTCCCCGGGATCCCCTGGGGATGAAAGACGACCCCTCCCAGAACGAGCGAAGCCGTCGGATTGTGAAGCTGCACAGAGGTCTTGAAGAAGGACGGCGCGACGCCGGGCGCCGAGACGACGACGGGCAAGACGCTGGAGGGTGTCCCCGTCGCGATCCTGCCGATCTTGTTCCCGTTGAACTCCGTGAACCAGATGTCGCCGTCCGGGCCCGCCGCGATCCCCTCGGGAAGGCTGCCGCTCCCCGCCGGCACCGGGAACTCGGTCACGACGCCCGTAGGGGTGATGCGCCCGATCTTTCCGCTGTCTTCGTCGAACCAGAGGTTTCCGTCCGAGCCCGTCCGGATGCCGTCGCCTCCGGAGGGGACCGGGAACTCCGTGATCGCGCCGGCGGTCGTGATGCGGCCGACCTTGCTGGCGGTTTTCTCGATGAACCAGAGATTCTCGTCGGGGCCGCGCGTGATTCCGAAGGGGCCGCTGTTGGGCGTCGAGATGGGGAACTCGGTGATGACGCCCGCGGTCGTGATGCGGCCGATCTTGTTCCCGGCGTTCTCCGTGAACCAGAGGTTGCCATCCGGACCGGCAGCGATTCCGGCCGGCACGCTCGCGGCCGTTGGGACCAGAAACGCGGTGGCCACACCGTTCACATCGATGCGCCCGATCCGATTCCCCGGGTTCTCCGCGAACCAGATGCCGTCGGGCCCGGCCGTGATTCCCCTGCTGGCGTCGCCGGAGCGGGCGAGGGGGATCTCCGTGATCACGCCGGATGTCGTGATGCGTCCGATGAAGCTCCTCCCGGTCTCGGTAAAATAGAGGTTTCCATCCCCCCCGGTGATGATCCGCGCGGGCTGCGTGCCGGCCACGGGGAGCGGAAACTCCGTGATCACGCCGGCCGTCGTGATGCGGCCAATCTTGTTGGCGCTCTGTTCGGTGAACCACATGGCTCCATCGAGGCTGGCGGTGATGCCGAGCACGCCGCTGGAAGCGGTCGGGACGGGGAACTCCGTGATGGCCTGACCGCGAGCCACCCCGGCCAGGAGGCAGACGGGAACCGCCAGGATCGCCGTGACGAACCATCGCGGACGCATAAACTCCTCCTTCGACCGGGGAACTCTATTGCTAAAACGAAGCTCGGGCCGAGATGGTTACGACCCCCGCGGCGGGCGGCGCGACATGCTTGACGCGATCGCAGACACGTTGGCGGCCCCGCGTTCGCCGCCCGAGTATCGGGAAGCGCCCCCCCGGATCCAGCGGCGATACCAGGCCTCCAGGTTCAAGAGCAGCCACAGCTTGTTGTGGCGGCGCTGCGTCCCCCCCTCGATGAGCGCCCGGAGCTCCCGCGGGCGCAGCAAGCCGTCCGAGGCGAGGTCGCCGCGTTCGAGCGTGGAAAAGGCGGCCTCCCGGTTCTCTCCGGAAACCCAGCGTTTGAACGGAGGCGAGAAGCCGGACTTCGGTCGGGCCTGGATAGACTGCGGCAACCAGGGATGGATCGCCTCGCGGAAGGCGATCTTGGTGTGGCCAGGCCGTACGATCCGCTCCGGCGCGAGCGAGAACGCGTATTCGACCAGCCGGCGGTCCAAGAGCGGCACCCGGGCCTCGAGCCCGACGGCCATCGTCGAGCGATCGACGAGCATGAGGTTGTTGTCGGGCAGGTAGGTGTGCAGGTCCAGGTACAGCAGCCGGTGCGCAAGAGGCAGGTCAGGCCGGTCGAACTTTCGGAAGAGCCAGGCGGCGTCCTCCGGAGCGCGCCCGAAGACGCGACGCTGTTCGGCAGCATTGAAGAAGCCCCGCACCGGAAAATAGCGATCGGCGAAGTCCGGCGCGAGGACCCGGGCCGAACCCGCCAGCCGGGAGGCCAGAGGATGACCCGCCAGAGGCTGTACGACGGCCCGGTGGAGCAGCGAAAGGGCAGATGCGAGCGGTCCGGCGGCGCTCCGCATCGACTCGTAGCGCATCACGGTCTCGTGCCAACCGTATCCTCCGAAGATCTCATCGCCGCCGTCGCCGGTGAGCACAACCTTGACGGAGCTTCGCGCCAGGCGCGACAGCTCTAGGACCGCGAGCGAGGTCGAGTCGTAGATCGGCTCGTCGTAGATCTCGGCGGCCCGTGCCAGGGTCGTCGGAAGGTCACCGACGTCGAGCAGCTCCTCTCGATGCGCCGTTCCAAAGGCCTCTGCCGCTATGCGAGCGTAGCGCACGTCCTCGAGGTCGCCGTCACGGTAGGCCACCGTGAAGGTTGGGAACCGACCGCCGGATGCCGGAGCCGCCCGGGAGACGACGGTAGAAGAATCGAGTCCGCCCGAGAGAAAGGCGCCCACCGGGACGTCTGACACCAGATGCGCCCCGACCGCCTCCTCGAGCCGGGAGCGCATCTCTCCGGCATCGTCCCGCACCTCGCGCCGCTCGAGCTTCCAGTAGGGCGCGACATCGACCTTCCCCGTCGCGGCGTCGTAGAGGAGACGGTGCGCCGGTGGCAGCTTTCGGATCCCCGCGAAGAGGGAGCGATCGAACGGGACGTAGCCATAGGAGAGAAAGTCGCAGAGCGCGTCGGAGTCGAGGCGAGCGGCGATTCCCGGCAGCTCGAGGATCGCCTTCGGTTCTGAGGCGAAGGCGAATCCCCCGTCCGGCAACGAGGCGTAGTAGAGGGGCTTGATTCCGATGCGATCGCGGGAGAGCAGAAGCACCCGATCGCGGTCGTTCCAGAGCGCAAGCGCGAACATGCCCTCGATCCGAGACAGCGCCCCCGGCCCTTCCAGCCGGAGCAGGCGATGGGCGACCTCGCCGTCGCTCTCGGAGGCAAAATGCTCCCCGCGCGACTCGAGGCTGCTCCGGAGCTCGCGGAAGTTGTAGATCTCCCCGTTGTGGATGAACGCAGATAGGGCATCGGGGTTGACCGAGGGCTCTTCGCCCCGCTCCGACGGATCGAGAATGGCCAGACGGCGGTGGCCGAGCACAGCGCGCCCGTCGGGCGAGAGCCAGGTTCCGCTGCCGTCCGGCCCCCGCCGATTCAGAGTCGCCAGGGCCCGGTCGACTGCCCGGGGATCAACCGGCTCCGAGGAGATCCAGCCGACGATGCCGCACATCAGTCGGAAAACGGAAAACGGAAAACGGAAAAGGTGGGCAACTCAGGGCGAAGGCAGTTCTCGCCTCTTTCGTTTCCCGTTTCCCGTTTTTCCTTTTCCGGCCTCACTTCGGGAAGGGATACATCAGCCATGCGACGGCCAGTCCCCCGAGGACTAAGGCGCCGAAGATCTTCGCGAACAGACGCAGCCGCGCCCGCCGGTCGCTGGCCCACAGGACGGAGAAGAACGTCGAGACGAGCAACGCGTAGAGCGTCATGATCAGAAAGTGGTCGGTGGGAACCAGGGCGACCGGAGTCACGACTTTCTCCCCGAGGCGATGTCGTAGGCGTCGAGCATCAGCAGAAGGTTCATCAGGCCCGACGTCAGGAGAAAAGCGCACCCATATTCGTAAGTGACTGCCAGGATCGCCCCGCGAGAGTTCGCCAGCAGGAGGCGCGCGGCGATGTTGAGCAGGCCGGAGCCGAAGACGGCGAACGTGGCGAGCAGGGTCAGCGGCGCCCCCGCCTCCGGTGAGTACAAACGCCCCTGAAAGGAGACTCCGAGGAGAAAGGTGATCGTCACAACGGCCGTATAGAGGAGCGCCCTCTTCCGCCGCCCCAGGTACCAATGGCCCATGCCGGGGAACACCCAGGCCAGAAAAACCGCGGTCCAGGCCCGGGTGGGCGCCGCCGCTGTCTCCGTCACGACTTGGATTCCGCGAAGAGAGGAGCCAGGCGCGCCCGCGTTGAGGAGAGCTCCTCCGGCACGACGCGGACTTCCGCGGCGACGCTCATGAAGTTAGTGTCTCCTTTCCAACGGGGAACGACGTGGACGTGGTAGTGGTCGGCGATCCCCGCCCCGGCGGCGGCGCCGAGATTCATTCCGATGTTCAGGCCGTCGGTGCGGTAGGTCTCCGTGAGAATCTTCTCCGCGCGCGCAATCGTGCCGATGAGCTCCCGCAAAGTTTCCTCATCCGACGCGGAGAGGCTTCCCTCGTGGCCGTACGGCGCTACCATCACGTGCCCGTTCGTGTAGGGGTAGCGATTCAGGATCACGAAGACCTTCTTACCGCGGTAGACAATCAGCGAGTCTTCGCTCTCCGCGGCCGATGCGGCCTCGCAGAAAATACACTCCGGCGCCGATTTGTCGGACACCAGATAATCGTACCGCCAGGGGGCGAAGAGAACCTGCCGGCTGCCCGGCATGCTAATCGGCATCCTTCACGAAGAACTCCAGCCGCTTTGGGCCGCTGCGCCGCGATGCGACCGGCGGCCGAGACAGTTCAACCCGAGAGGCGGGCAGATCGACAAACCCTCGGTTACCGGTTGATCAGTTCCTTCAGTTCTTTGCCGGGCTTGAAGTACGGAATCTTCTTAGCCGGAACGGCGACCTTGACGCCGGTCTTCGGATTCCGTCCCATCCGGGCTCCCCGCTCCCGCAGACGAAAGGAGCCGAAACCGCGCAGCTCGATTTTCTGCCCGTCCTTGAGCGATTTGACGATCGCGTCAAAGACCGTATCGACGATGGTCTCCGCCTGCTTCTTCGTGACGTCGGTCGTCACGGCCACCCGCTCGATCAATTCGGCTTTCGTCATTGGCGGCTTCTCCTCACACGGCGCACCGCAGGCTCGCTCGCTCGGGCCCGTTCACTCCTTGGCGGCAGTTTCGTCTGTTTTCTTGCGAGACCGCTTCTTCTTTGGCGCGGGCTCTGGCTCCGGAGCCGGCTCGGCCGGGGCGGGCTTGGCCTGCACGGGCTCGGGTGGTGACGCTTCGGGAAAGGCCTCGGAAGCCGTGGAGAGGCCCACCTTCATCTCCGCATCATCGATTCGCAGGATCCGCGCCCGGATCGCGTCGCCTTCGTGAAAGTGCTCCTGAGGCTTGGAGCCTCGCGGCAGTCCGGTCTCGGAGACATGCATCAGACCTTCGACGAGCCCGTCGATTTGGACGAAGACGCCGAAGTCGGCCACGCGGGTCACCGCTCCTTCGACGACATCTCCTACCTGGTGCTTCTCCTTGAAGGTCTGCCAGTCGTTGGGCTGGAACTCCTTGATCGAAAGAGAAATCCGCCGGTTTTCCTGATCGATCGAGGTAATGATCGCCTCGACGTCATCCCCCTTCTTCAAGACTTCGGAAGGATGCTTGATGCGCTTGGTCCAGGACATGTCGGACACGTGGACGAGCCCGTCGACGCCTTCCTCGATCTCGACGAACGCTCCGAAATCCGTCAGGTTCCGCACCTTCCCCTGGACCCGGCTGCCAATGGTGTACTTCTCCAGGACGCCTTCCCATGGGTCGGGCAGCGTGTCTTTCAACGACAGGGAGATTCGTCGAGCTTCCGGGTTGACATCGGAGACGATCGCTTCCACGGTGTCCCCCGGAGAAACGACTTTGGAGGGGTTCTTGACCTTCTTCGACCAGGACATCTCGGAGACGTGGACGAGTCCCTCGACCCCTTCTTCGAGCTCCACGAACGCTCCGTAGTCGGTTACGTTGCTCACGCGACCCGTGACGCGGGAGCCCGGCGGGTAGCGCTCCGGCACATGTGACCAGGGGTCTTCGGTCAGCTGCTTGGTCCCCAGGGAGACCCGCTCGGTCTCGCGGTCGAACTTCAAAACGACGACGTCGATCTCGTCGCCGACCTTTACGAGATCGGAGGGATGGTTTACGCGGCCCCAGGACATGTCGGTGACATGGAGAAGCCCGTCGAGCCCTCCGAGATCGACGAAGGCGCCGTAGTCCGTGAGATTCTTGACGTTCCCGCGCAGCACACGCCCTTCCTCGAGGAGCTGGAGCGTGTCTCTCTTCTTCGCCTCCTGCTCGATCTCGACGACCGCCTTGCGGGAGAGCACGATGTTGCCCCGCTTCTTGTCGACCGAGATGACCTTGAACTCGAGCTCTTTTCCGCGCAGCGCCTCGAGATTCTTGACCGGCTTGACGTCCACGAGCGAGCCCGGAAGGAAGGCCTTGACGCCGATGTCGACGGCCAGTCCCCCCTTGATGCGATCGATCACGCGGCCGCGGACGGTCGAACCGGACCGGTAAGACTTCTCGACCTCGTCCCACACCTTCATCTTCTCGGCTTTGTCCTTGGAGAGGACCACGTAGCCGTTCTGATCTTCCGTGCGTTCGAGCAGGACGTCGACAGAGTCTCCCGGCTTGACGGTGACCTGCCCGGAGAAGTCGGTGAACTCCGAGACGGGAATGATCCCTTCAGACTTGTAGCCGATGTCGACAATGACCTCGGATTCGGTCACCGAGAGCACCCGTCCTCGGATAATTTGCCCTTCCTGTAGATTCTTGAACGAGTCCTCGTATTGGGCGAGGAGGTGCTCGTACTCCTGCGGCGACATTTCCTGATCTGCTTCCATGGATTCGGTTTCCCCGCCTCCTTTGTCCTTTTCAGCCGTCATGGGAAAGGAAGTCCCCTCTCATAAGTATTTGTAGTCCAAAGGTATATCCTAGTGTGGCCGCGCGACCCGAGTCAAATCCCGGCCCGTACTCGCCCTTCCATTTCGGCGACGATATCCGAAATATCCCTCACAGACGTGTCGAGGACGACATACCGGCCATCGAGGGTCAGGGGGGAGTCGGCCCTCGTTCGGTCGGCGAGGTCGCGCGCGGTCATTTCGGCGAGCACTGTCTCATAGGGCTGCGGGCCGCCACGCTCGGCCAGCTCGTGACAGCGGCGTTGCGCCCGGACTTGCGGGGAGGCCGTCAGGAAGAACTTGAAGGGGGTCTCCGGGAAGACCCGGGTGCCGATGTCGCGTCCCTCCAACACACCTCCGCGGGCCGACGCGAGGCGTCGCTGCTCGGCGACCATCCTTCTCCGCACCTGGGGGATTGCGGAGACAGCAGAGGCATAAAGGGAGATGTCGGGTTGCCGGATCGCATCGGAGACGTCGTGCGAGTTGACCAGGACACGCGTCCCATCGGAAGCAGGCTCGAGCTCGATCGTCATCTCTCCGGCGAGATCGGACACACGTTCGGGATCCTCGATTGGAAGGCCGAGGCCGGCTTCGCGTGCCGCCAGTCCAACGGCGCGGTACATCGCGCCGGTGTCGATGTAGGGAACCCCCAATCGCCGCGCGAGCGCCCGCGCAACCGTCGACTTCCCCGCACCGGAAGGCCCGTCGATGGCGACGATCAGGGGATTCGTCATTTCGTGCGCTTGCGGCGAATGAGGTTCGGACGGGGGGACGGGGGGACTGGGGGACGGGGAGAAAAATCAGGGGAGCCGACCGGAGACCGGAGGCCTTCCCCCCGTCTCCCCGTCTCCCCGGTCTCCCCGTCCCCCCGTCTCAGACTCGAGCGCAGCGCTCGGACTTCTGCTTCGGTCAGTCTTCGGAACGCCCCCATCGGCAACCTCTCATCGCGGATCGGGCCGATCGCGACGCGCTTCAACTTCGAGACCGGATGGCCGATGGTTTCGAACATGCGGCGGATCTGACGAGTCTTGCCTTCGCGCAGCAGCACGCGGAACCACGCGTTTCCCTTCCCCTCCCCCGCCGCTCGCGTCGTCGACACGCGCTCGATCGTCGCGGGTCGCGTCCTCTCGCCATCGAGCGAAATACCGCGGCGGAGGCGTTCGAGCCGTTTCTCCGGGGGCAGGCCCGAGACCTTAACGCGATACTCCTTCGGGCATCCGGTCGACGGATGGGTCACGAGGCGGGCGAGCTCCCCATCGTCGGTCAAAAGGAGCAATCCTTCCGTCTGAACGTCCAGGCGGCCGACCGGACGCACGCCCCGGCGCAGATTCTGCGGAAGCAGATCGAGCACGGTGTCCCGCCGTTGCGGATCGGAGACGGTGGTTACGAATCCGCGCGGCTTGTTGAGCAGCAGGTAAGTGCTCGGACCGGCGGGAGCCGCAATGCGCTTCCCGTCGACCTTGATGGAATCCACCTTCGGGTCGGCCCGTTGCCCCAGCTGCGCGATCCGACCGTTCACGCGGACCCGGCCTTCGCGGATCCAGTCTTCGGCCTCCCGGCGGGACGCGAGGCCCGCGCGGGAAAGGACCTTCTGGAGACGGGTAGCGGCCATTAACGGGTGTCGGTCGCGGATGGAGGGCGGGAGGGTTGAAACGGAGGCGTCGCGCTCGCGACTCTCAACTCTGGGATCTCAACCCTCAACGTCCTCATCCCCTTGCAGCTCGTCGTCGTCCATCGCCGGGGCACCGATCGCTTCCGGCAGCGGCGCGTCGCCGACCGTGGCCGCCAGATCCTCCTCGATCTCCTCCGGTTTGGGCAGCTCATCGAGTTCGTTCAAGCCGAACCGCACGAGGAATTCCGAGGTCGTGCGGTAGAAGAAGGGGGTTCCGACGACCGGCTTCTTGCCCGCAGTCGTGATGAGCCTCTTTTCGAAGAGCGTCTTCAAGACCGTCGCCGAGTTGACGCCACGGATCTCCTGGATCTCCGGAAGGGTGATCGGCTGACGGTAGGCGATGATGGCGAGAGTCTCTAGGGCGGCGAGCGAGAGGCGGCTGCGCTCGGTGACCTCGTGAAAGCGACGCAACAGCGAATCGAATTCGGGGCGAGTGACAAACCGCCATCCGCCGGCGACCTTTTCGAGACGAATTCCGCGTTCCGCGCCTTGGGCGGAGATCTCGAGCCGAGCTAAGGCGCCCTGGACAGCTTCCCGGGTCGCCTCGAGCACATCGGCGAGGTCTTTCTCCGAGACGGGACGGGACGACGAAAAGAGGAGCGCCTCGAGGGCCGGACGGATCTTCTCCGGGTTCTCTTCACGGGGGCGTTCCGGTTGAGCCTCCGTGGTCTCCGTTGCGGTCGTTTCGGCCATGGGAGAAGTCTATAGTCGGGAGTCGATAGTCGATAGTCGATAGTCGGTAGTGAAGACCGAGCTTTATTCTCCTGTCGACTATTGACTACCGACTCATCTATACGTATCCCGCACTTGCTCCCGCGAAAATGGGGCTTCGGTGCGGTGCACATGAATCTCTTCGAAGGCGGCCGCCTGAAAGACTCTCACTACGCCCAGCCGAATGAGCTCGAGAGTCGCAAGGAAGGCGGTGACGGCCTCGGCGCGGTAGTTCATCTGACCCAGAAGCTCGAGCAGCGGGAGGTCGCGCCCCGAGCCTTCCAGGCGCTCCACCAGCTGGGCCATCTTGTCGGCGACGGAAAACCGCAGGTGGCGGATCTCGAGAGCAGCCGGGTGGGCGAGCCGATAGCGATCGCTGACGCTCCGGAAGACATCGATCAGATCGAAGAGGGAAACCTCCAGCGTTTCCCCTTCCGGCGATCTCGGCACTTCGGTCTCGGCCCGTGGCCATAGTCCCGCGCGCAGGGTGTCGATCTCATGGAATGACTCGGCTGTCTTCTTGAAGCGTTCGTACTCCGCCAGGCGCCTGGCCAGATCCAGCCGCGGGTCCTCCGGGGTCTCGCCGGGGGCTCGGGGCAGAAGCATCCGCGACTTGATGTAGATCAGCTCCGCCGCGAGCGCGACATAGTCCGAGGCCACGTCCAGGTCGAGCTCGTGCATCGCGTCGAGATACTGAGTGTATTGCTCGGTGATCTCGGCGATCGGGATGTCCGTGATCGAGATCTCGTTGATCCGAATCAAGTGGAGCAGCAGGTCGAGCGGCCCGCTGAAGGCCGGAATGGCGACCGGCGGCAGGGCCGATTCGGGAAGGTCGTCGGCCATCAGATGTTCGGTAGACGGGAGACGTTAGACGGTAGACGAGAGGAGTTCCAGTTTTCATTTGTCTTCCGTTTCCCGTCTCCCGTCTTCCGGCTCATCACGGTTCCGGGCTCAGTTTGACCGCCGCCCGCACGCGTTCCATTGTCTCCTCGGCGACCGTCCGCGCGCGAGCATCGCCGGCGTGGAGGACGTCGCGCACCACGTCTGCCGAAGAAGCCAGCAACTCCTCCCGCTTCTTGCGGAAGACCTCGAGCGCCGGGTTCAGGTTACTGATCAGATGCTTCTTGCAGTCGACGCACCCCCGCGCCGCCGTCCGGCACTCCTCGTCGACGATCTTGACCTCCCCCGGAGGCGAGTACAGAACGTGGAAGGGAAAGAGATTGCAGTTGTCAGGATTCCCGGGGTCCTGCCGTCTCGCCCGCGCCGGGTCGGTGACCATGGCCATCACTTTCTCCGCCACGGATTCCGCCGGCTCGGTCACCCCGATCGTGTTGTTGTAGGACTTGGACATCTTGCGGCCGTCGATCCCGTTGATCTTGGGCGTGGGGGTATAGAGCGCCCTCGGCTCCGGAAAGACCTCGCCGTAAAGGGAGTTGAACCGGCGGACGATCTCCCGACAGATCTCCAGATGGCTGGCCTGGTCCTCACCCACCGGAACGAGATTCGCCCGGTACACCGCGATGTCGGCCGTCATCAGCACGGGATAGCCCAGGAAGCCGTGCGTCGCAAGGTCCTTCGAGCGCAATTGCTCGATCTGGTCTTTGTAGGTCGGGACCCGTTCGAGCCATCCGAGCGGCGTGATCATCGAGAAATAAAGCGCGAGCTCCGCGTGCTGGGGCACCCGAGACTGCAGAAAGACGGTCGCCTTGCGCGGGTCGAGGCCAACCGCCAGCCAATCGAGCACGGCCTCGCGCGTGTAAGCGGCGAGCGCGGCGGTGTCCGCGTAATCCGTCGTCAGCGCGTGAATGTCAGCAACGAAGAAAAAGCAGTTGTAG
>Ga0070706_100006336_pt1 | contig 11181 bp, 11 predicted proteins | sample KBSK5501metaG_FD_65476 | JGI IMG/M metagenome (GOLD analysis project Ga0070706, IMG submission 65476) | Corn, switchgrass and miscanthus rhizosphere microbial communities from Kellogg Biological Station, Michigan, USA - KBS K5-50-1 metaG | ecosystem: Host-associated > Plants > Roots >...
GCGGAAGCGAGGAACCCACCTTCCTGTTTCCGTCGATTTTTATTGTTTAGCCCGGCTCGCCAACACCGCGAAGCTGCCGCTGAGAGTTGCAGCCTTCAGTAGGCGATTATGGCACGTTTTACTCGCACGCCGCCGTTAGTCGTCATCGCGCGTACGGTGGGCCCACCGGAGCCGAGGTCGACAGTAATGTCTTTCGGCATGCGACCGCGATCGGTTAGCGGGACGTTTACTGGAAAGTCGATGCTGATGTTTCCGTTCACCGTGCCGGTTTCGAGATGCGCCGAATAGTTATCGGGCATCGACAAATTGACGCCGCCGTTGGTCGTCTTGACGTCCAGCACTTCACCATTCCAGCGATTGCCGCTCAGCTCGACGTGCACTCCGCCGTTGGTAGTTGCTCCGCGCACGCTGCCGCCGACTCCTCGGAGTACGACTCCGCCATTGGCCGTCTTAAAGTCGATCTTTCCCTGGACGTCGGCGATCGAGATCCCACCGTTGTGCGCTTCCAGCGAGAGGTCCGTCCGGCGCGGAACAAAAATCTCGTAGCTGACAAACCACTGGAAATCGTCGCGCGCTTCCGGCCCTTCGGCATGGATGCGCAAGCCAGCCGTTTCTATTCTGATCTGGTTTGCCAACTCGTCCGCCTGGGCCTGGGTAGGCGCAGCCGTTTGAAGGCGCGAGCGAACCAGAATTTCATTGCGGTCCCAACCTTTGATCGATACGCCTCCATTTCTCTTCGCGTCGACGGTGACCACGCCGCCCGCCGGCAGAGTTTGCTCCTTGATCTCGCAATGCGTTTGCAGCCGGTCGCTGGTCATGGAATCGTGACACTGCATCGATCCCTCTTTTTTCTGAGCCGCAACGATCCCGCCGGCGAGTATGACAACTGCGAAAGCGAGCAAAGCGTAACGAATCGGATTCTTCATGTTGGTTCTGTGCAGGTGATTTTTTGAGCCCTCCCTCACGGTCGGGCTACTGCCCCGATCCTCCTGAAGTTGTAGGTACTCGACAAATAAACGCCGCGGCTGATTGGCAGTTGCAAAATCTTATCGACCAAAATCAAACGCAAGACACGCAAAGGAAGGCGCAAAGTATCGCAAAGAACCAATGCTTTGCTACCTTTGCCAAGCACTTTGCGGCCCGTGCGTTTCAAATGCTCGTTTTGGTTCAAGCCGTCCCTCACCGTCCCACTCCAACCGAGATGCTCGGTTGGAGACCCCCGGGGTCGGGCTACTGCCCGGGCTACCTCAGAGTGTTAGAATACCGGGCATGCGAACAAGAACAATCTTCCTGGCCTTTAGTTTCATTCTGACGTTGGTGACGTTTTCGAGGGCGACGGCGCAGGTCGGCGGCCAGCCTTATCGCATCAGTGATCGAGAAGTCGTCCGGCTGCTGGATCGAATCAAGAGCGAAACCACTTCCTTTCGCAAGAGCCTGAAGAGCGCACTGAACAAGAGTCGGTTTGATCGAACGCAGCGCGAAAATGACATCAACGCTTACGTTAAAGACTTCGAAGAACAAACGAAGCGTCTGGATGACAACTTCGATCATCACAAGTCCACCACCGCGGATGTCGATTCCGTGCTTGATCGCGCGGCGCGAATTGACAACTTCATGAACCGCTACCCGCTCAACGCGAGCGCGCAAGGCGATTGGGCAAGACTGCGCGACGATCTGGATCAATTGGCTGCGGCTTATAACGTCTCGTGGCGCTGGGGCGGTGGGTTAGGTCCGGTAGTTTCGGACCTCCCTTACCGTGTGAGCGACAAGGAAGTCGAACAAATTATTCATCACATCGAAAGCCAGTCAGATACGTTCCGCAAGAGCCTCGATCACGCGCTGGACAAGAGCCGCTTCAACGGCACGCGCCGAGAGGATGATATCAACGCATTCGTCAAAGACTTTTACAAAGAGACGAAGCGGCTGCATGATCACTTCGACAGTCACAAGTCAATGGCGAACGATGTTCAAACGGTGCTCGATCGCGCATCACAGATCGATCAGTTCATGCGCCGCAATCGGCTGAAGAAGGATGCGCAGAAAGACTGGTCAACGCTAAGAGCATATCTCGATGAGCTGGCGCAAGTTTATAACGTGACGTGGCGATGGTAGTGAGCAGTGAACAGTGAGGGAAGCCCGAGAGCGCGCTTTGTGTCAAGACTGAATCTCCTCTAGAATTGCTCGCACGACATCAGGCCGCCAAGCAAGTCTGGCGGACACGATAAGGGGCCGTAGCTCAGCTGGGAGAGCGCATGAATGGCATTCATGAGGTCAGGGGTTCGATCCCCCTCGGCTCCACCAAATCACACTTCAACGCCATCAACTGGTGGCATCGTTCGCGAATCTCAACGCTGGGCGAGCTGGGGGACAGGTCTGTTTCTTTTTTTGGCCACCGCGCTGGTCGTGCTGTGGCAAAACTCGCGCTTGGCAGTTCTTTGGGATCTTAGCTATGTCCTGGAAACCTCGTACCGGATTTCGCTTGGCGATATTCCCTACCGTGATTTCCCTTTTCCCTATCCACCGCTGACGTTTCTCACTCAGGCGGCGATCATAAAACTCACCGGGCATGTGTTCTGGCACCACATTGTTTACTGCGCACTGATGGGTGGACTGAGCACCGTACTAACCTGGCGCATTTTGCTAAACCTCCTGCGCGAATCATTGCCCTTTCCTCGTCTGCTCGCAACTACTTTGACTTCGCCTCTGGTTGTGCTGGGCATCTACTGCGTCTTTCCGCACCCTTTTTATGATCCTGATTGCACGTTTGCAATTCTGCTGAGCGTGTTCTTGTTGCAGCGACTCGAACAGAAACCGTCGTGTTCGTTAGCAGCAGTTCTCACCGGCCCAGTGCTGGTCGTTCCGCTATTCGTCAAACAGAACACGGGGCTTGCATTCTTCGTCAGCGCGGGACTTGGAATTCTGGGATTGATGGTAGTCGAGATATTCCGCAAACGCGCGATACGCCGCTACGTATTGGCGCTGGCTGCTGCCGGTTTCGCCCTGGGTTTGGCCTTATTGCTGCTTCATTTCACGGCGGGACTGAAAAACTATTGGCGTTGGACGATCACCTTTGCAGCGGCGCGTCGCACGCCTGCGGCCGCTGAAATGCTCGAAATCTACCGGGACAAGATGCTGCTTCTGTGGCTTGCGATCTTCGCGGTCGGAGCAGTCGGCGCCTGGTTCGGCCGCCGGCGCAGGCCGTGGTTATCGCTATTGTCGAGTTTGGCAATGTCAGTGCCTTTCGCGTGGCCGACGATCTACCTGCTGCGCGACCAGGACGCATCTGAAAGAGCAGAGCGGCTGCTGGCCCTCTGGCCGCTACTACTGGTTATTTCGTTCGTCATAGCAGTCATAACCAGCAAGAGACGGCGTGGCGTATCGCTGGTCCTGCCATTCATTCTAATCGGCACGGTTCACGGAGCCTTCATGTCGCAGCAGCTGTGGGGATCAACTTACGCTATCTGGCCGCTGTTCGTGATTTTGCTGGCGACGACGATCGTCGCAATCTCATCGTTGTCGAAACCGAGAGCGCTGTGGACAACCGTACCCTTCGCCGCGGTGGTGGTTGCTTCGCTGCTAATTTCAGGGGCCTACTACGTCCGCTCGCACGAGCGTCTGGATTACGCGAACCTCGATGAAGGTGAAATCAGACACTCGACACTTCCGCAGTTGAAAGGGCTTTCAACCCGCGGTGATTGGATTCCGAATTTCGAGGGACTCGTGCGTTATGCCGACCGCGAGATTCCGCTCGATGATGGCATCCTGATACTTCCTGGCGAAGACCTTTTCTATTACACGACCGGCCGGCGCCCGCGCTTCCCCGTGCTGATGTTCGATCATACTGTGAATCCCTACTCGCCGGAAGATATTCTGAAGCTTAGCCGCGAACGCAACATCCGCTGGCTAATCGTCAAGCAGGATTTACAAAACGAAGACGATCAAGTTGATCAGGGAAAAAATCGATTGGTGGAAGTGCTGGAACAGGACTTCGAGCAGGTCGAGTCTTTGGACAACTATGACATCTATCGACGAAATGACTCTCGCGAACGTGACCAGCAAGGGAACTGATCCGAGTCAATAACGAGTCATATCATTCAATTAGAAACTTCAACAAGCCGCGTGCTGCCGAAAGTCCGCCGATGCGATCTTCATCTGACCCATAGAAACCGAGAAGATCCGACCGCGGACCAGAGAGCATCTGCTCGGTGCGCAGTTGCTCGCGCTGGTACTCAATCTCTCGCTTCTCTTTCTGGCGCGAAACGTCCAGGCCGCCGCTGCGTATGAACTCAACGATTTCGTGCAGCTCGTCGCGGTCGAACCAGGTTCCGTGGCCCTTGCAAACATCGACTACAACGCCGGAGCAACGCGCAAAGTTTATTCGGTTCATTAACTGTCCACATTGCGGACAAGGCGCGTAGGTAATCTTGTTGGGCTTGCTGCGCCGATCGATTGAGCCCTCCCTATCGCCCACCCCAGGCGGGATGCCCGCCTGGGGACCCCGGTTGGTCGGGCTAGTGCCCCTATCTACTGGAATCTGGTGTGACGGCGCGAGCGAAGCCCCGCCAAGGACGGCTGATTGTTGCTCGCGGTCGGCACAGATCTTCTCGAACACTGCCACTTCGACCCAAAGCCCGCCGCAGCGCTCGCATTCACGCATTGCTTCCGCGCCGATCTTGACTGAAGACATATCAATTTTGCAGCGCGGGCACTTCAAGGCGGACAGTTGCGCAGGTCTCGCTTCCGCTGCTGCAGCGCCGCAATGGGGACAATGCCGACTTCCGATAAACATCATCGCGAAACAGGACGTGCACGCAATCGTGGCTAGCTTCGATTCACAGTATCGGCATTGCGGCGAGTCAGAAGAAACGGCCGCGCCGCAATTTGGACAAGTCAGAGTTTGTGCTTCCATGAGTCAGGAGCGCACATCCTGCGTTCGGTTCGCGGGCATCCTGCCCGCCCGAGATCGATCTCGCCCGCTCGCTACCGCGAGCGGTCCTGTAACTACCGTGTTAGACCGGTCTCACCCGCCCGCTACTGCGAGCGGTTCTGTAACCTTGCGGAGCTTAACATTCCCAGTCGGGAACGTGCCACGAAAAATTTCTTCTCACCAATCCGTTGCGAAGTTGTGAGCATTTTGATTTATCACTGATACTGGATCGCAAAATGCTGGACTCGGAATCGGACTGTATGCGATTCTTGAAGTCTCCAAAATAGTTCGCATGATTAACCAGCGAGGAAAAGGGGGGGAAGCATCATGAAAAGGCTTTTTCTGATCGCGATGGCGTCGCTGTTCGTGCCGACATGGGCTGGGTCGATTCCGGCGATCGCGCGCGACCTTTCAGCACAGAACAATCAGAACACGCAGGCTAACGCCTCGAGCTCGGAAACGAGCAATCGCCACAGACACCGCAGGCATCGTCGTCGCCGAATCGGGCAAACATACAAGCAAGCTGGAACGTCGACTGCTCGCGGCGGCGCGGGCTTTGGCAAGAATGTCGCACGCGGCAAACCGATCAAGGCCGGCAGAGTGCTAGGCAGCAACATGAAGACCGCCGGTCAGAATGTCGGTCAGGGAAGCAAGCAGGTAGGCGACACCGTTGTCGACAAGACGAAGACCGTCGGCCAGAAGAGCAAGGAAACTGGCGAAAAGGTGGTCGATAAGACGAAGAAGATCGTTAAGCCTCCGCAGTAAATCGGCTTGAAGCGGTGACCGACGCACGGCGGGTTCGTTGTGCGCTCCCGCCCCGCGCGGATGAGCCAGCGTTATCGATGAAGTCGCTCCGGGAGATCGACCGGAACTCGGCCTCTTGGTGCTGGCTGCGTCGCTGTAGTGTTTTGTAACCTGAGACTTGGAACTTGAGACTTGAAACTCAAACCATGAGCGCCACAATGCAGAAAAAATCGGACGTCACAACAGAACTGGACCAACTTTGCATCAACACGATTCGCGCGCTGGCCATCGACGCGGTGCAGAAAGCGAAATCGGGCCATCCCGGCTTGCCGCTCGGAGCAGCGCCGATGGCCTACGTTTTATGGACGAGATTCATGCGTTACAACCCTAAAAATCCGAAGTGGGAAAACCGCGATCGTTTTTTGCTTTCGGCCGGCCACGGCTGCATGTTGCTTTACGCGTTGCTATATCTGACTGGCTACGACCTTTCGCTCGATGAAATCAAGAACTTTCGTCAGTGGGGATCGAAAACGCCGGGCCATCCGGAATATGGTCTGGCGCCAGGCGTCGAGATTACGACGGGCCCGCTGGGTCAGGGCTTCGCGAATGGCGTCGGCATGGCGATGGGGGCGGCGCATCTCGCCGCAAAATTCAACCAGCAGGATTTTCCACTGATCGATCACTACGTTTACGCGATCGTGTCTGACGGCGATTTGATGGAAGGCGTGGCGTCGGAAGCAGCGTCGCTCGCCGGGCATTTGAAGCTTGGCAAATTGATTTATCTTTATGACGACAATCACGTGACCATCGAAGGCTTCACCGATCTGGCTTTTTCCGAGGACGTGCCGAAGCGATTCGAAGCCTACGGCTGGCATACTTCTACGGTCGAAGATGGAAACGATCTCGCGGCAATTGAAGCGGCAATTCGCGACGCGCAGTCGGTTGCCGATCGCCCGTCGCTAATTTCCGTCAAGACGACGATCGGGTACGGCATGCCCACCGCCGGCACGCGCAAGGCGCATAGCGACCCCCCGGGAGAGGAAGCCGTGCGAGAGACCAAGCGACATCTGGGTTGGCCTGAAGACAAGCAATTCTACGTGCCCGATGAAGCGCTCGCGCATTTTCGCAAAGCGATTGATCGCGGGGCGCAGCAGGAGAATGAGTGGAATAACCTGGTGAAGAAGTACCAGGACAAGCATGCGGATCTCGGAAAGCTGTGGCAACAGACTATGAGCGGTGAGCTTCCAGACGGGTGGGAGAAGCATCTGCCGATTTTCGAGGATGCCGAGCCCGTTGCGACGCGGGTTGCGAGCGGCCAGGTGATCAATGCACTGGCGCCGCACATGCCGATGCTCATCGGTGGTTCAGCCGATCTGGGCGTGTCGAACAACACCGACATTAAAGACAGCGGCGATTTCGAAGCCGGCCGTTACGAAGGCCGCATCGTTCACTTTGGCGTTCGCGAACACGCCATGGGCGCAACCCTGACGGGCATGTCACTGAACGGGGGACTGATTCCTTTCGGCGGCACGTTCATGACTTTTTCGGATTACATGCGGCCATCGATTCGCCTCGCTTGTCTCTCGGGGGTCCAGGTAATTTACGTTTTCACGCACGATTCGGTTGGGCTTGGTGAAGATGGACCGACACATCAGCCGATTGAACACCTCGCGGCGCTGCGCGCGATTCCGCATCTGTTTGTGATTCGTCCCGCTGATGTGCACGAAGTGCGCGAAGCCTGGCGGCTGGCAATTCTTCGTCACCACGCACCAACGGCGCTGGCGCTGACGCGACAAAAGGTGCCCCTCATTGACAGGAAACAATATGCTTCCGCCGAAGGTTTGCGTCGCGGCGCATATGTCCTGGCCGAGGCAGAACCGATTAATGGAACCACTCAGGTTAGCAAACGGGGCGCTAGCCCAACCCCGGGGTCCCCAGCCGGGCAGCCCGGCTGGGGTGGGACGGTGAGGGAGGGCTCAGGCGCGGCTGAGACATCCAAGTTAATCCTGATCGCCACAGGCTCGGAGGTTTCACTCGCTCTCGACGCGCGCGAACAGTTACAAAAAGACGGCATTCCCACGCGCGTCGTTTCCATGCCATGTATTGAATTATTTGAAGAACAATCGCAAGCCTATCGCGACAAGATTCTGCTGCCATCAGTCACTGCGCGCCTCGCCATCGAAGCCGGCGTGCGACAAGGCTGGGATCGTTACGTTGGACCGCAAGGCGATGTGATCTGCCTCGATCGCTTCGGCGCCTCCGCGCCGGGCGAGGTGGCTTTGAAGAAGCTGGGATTCAACGTTGATAACGTCCTCACTCACGCACGCGGCCTGTTGAAATAATCTTCTGCCGATGCGCGCAGTCACAATCACTTCACACGGCGGAATCGAAGGTCTCGAAATCCGCGAGGTGGCCGATGCTCCGCGCGCAACCGCGGATCGCGTGCTAGTGCGCGTCCGGGCTGCGGGATTGAATCGTGCTGATATCTTGCAACGCATGGGCCGATATCCCGCGCCGCCCGGTTATCCGCAAGACATCGCGGGACTCGAATTCGCCGGTGAAGTTACGGAAGTCGGCGACGATGCGCGCAGGTGGAAAGTTGGCAATCGCGTCTTCGGGATCACCGGTGGCGGCGCACAAGCGGAATTTGTAAACGTTCCGGAAAGCACACTTGCGGAGATTCCATTAAACCTTAATTGGGCCGAAGCCGCCTCTATTCCCGAAGTCTTCATGACTGCGCACGACGCGCTTTTCACGCAGTGTGGATTGCAGTTGGGCGAGCGCGTCTTGATTCATGCGGCGGGTTCCGGCGTCGGCACCGCCGCGAGCCAATTGGTGCGCGCTTCCGGAGCGTTTGCGTACGGCACCTCTCGTACAGCCGAGAAACTTGAAAGAGCGAAAGAGTTTGGTTTGACAGATTCGGTCGTCGTTGACGGCGATGCCATGCAGTTCGCCGACGCCGTGAAACGCTGGACGAACCAAACCGGGGTTAACGTGATTCTGGATCTCGTGGGTGCGGCTTACCTGAGAGCTAACCTTGAAGCCCTGGCGACGAGAGGCCGTTTGATTTTCGTCGGCACTACCGGCGGCGCCAAAGCAGAGATAGATTTCTCGATTGTGATGGGCAAACGCCTACGAATTATGGGAACGTCACTGCGCACTCGTTCGATTGCCGAGAAGGCAACAGCGACGCAGCTATTCGCACAGCAGGTCGTACCGTTACTTGCCAGCGGCGCGGTACGGCCGGTTATCGATGGGGTATTTAAGATGGATGACGTGCGCGCCGCGCATCAGCGGCTGGAATCTAACGAAAGTTTCGGGAAAGTAGTTTTGATGATCGATTGATTCAGCGCCTTTGCGCCGTCGCTAAACTTTGTTGGGGATAGCAACAGAGACGGGAGAAACTCCAGGCGCGATCATTCGGCTCGCCGCTTCGTCAGTAATAATGCAAAGCCCATGACGGCCTTCGCCCGCAAGTCGGTGCACGAGGCGCCGCGCCTCTTCATACGTCAGACTCGAAGCTTCGCAGCCACGCTCGCTAATCACTGACCAGTTTTCTAATCCAAGATCGCTCGTCATTAGTCTAGAAGGGTTGCGGGCAGGATGCCCGCGCTCGCCGAAATTCACTTCCCTTTGAATTCCGGCTTACGCTTCTCGAGAAACGCTTTCACACCTTCGTTCTTGTCTTCACTGGAGAAGCACAGCGCGAAGAGATCGACTTCACGACGCAGGCCTTCATCCAGGTTCGATCGAGAAGCGAGCTTAATAGCTTCCTTCGCGAGACGCAGTGCGATGGGACTTTTCTCGGCAATGCGATTAGCAATCTCCATCGTCTTTGTCTCAAGTTGATCCGCAGGCACGACGTGATTCACCAGCCCAAGTGTGAACGCTGTATGCGCGTCGATAATCTCGCCGGTTAGGATCAACTCCATCGCCTTCCCTTCGCCAATCAGTCGAGTCAAGCGTTGGGTGCCGCCACCGCCCGGTATGATGCCGAGGTTGATTTCAGGTTGTCCGAAGGAAGCTTTCTCACTGGCGATGCGGATGTCGCAGGCCAGGGCCAACTCGCAGCCGCCGCCCAGGCAGTAGCCGTTAATCATCGCGATAACCGGTTTCGGAAAACTGTCGATGGCGTTGAAAAGAGAGCGCTCCAACATCACTTCGCGTTGCGTGATCGCGGTGCGGTCTGCGAACTCCGCGATGTCCGCGCCGGCAATGAAAGCCTTGTCGCCAGCGCCCGTGAAGACAACCACGCGCACGTCATCGTCCGTGAGCAACTCGTCCAGAACCGCAGCGCCTTCGGCCCGCGTTTGAATATTCAGCGCGTTTCGTTTTTCCGGTCGATTGATTGTGATTAGGGCGACGCGTCCGCGGCGTTCGACCAGAATCGTCTCGTAGCTTCGGCTCACTTGACTGGCTCCTGTTTCCATTCAGTTGGTTTAGAAAAAGTAAACCACAAAGCCGAAAAGGACACAAAGCGCTGCCAAGCGCAGCGACGGCTTCAGACTCACCGGAATGTTTCGGATTTTGCCTACTTCGAAGGTGAAGATTCTTCCGGGGCGGTCGCTTGTTCGTCGGCGACCCAGGAAACAAACAGGCGCATCCAGGTTTCCGACGGCTCGCTGATTTGCACACCGACGCGCGCGGTGCCGTAGATGGCGGGCGAGACGCGCACGACAGTTGCCGTGGCTTCGGTCGGTGAGCCGTCGGGCCGGTGGGCGCGAATGTACAACCTTTCTCCGATGTTCACTTTCTGGTTCAGGTGAAACAGCGCGCCGGAGGTCGAGATGTCGTCGGTTTCAGTGGGCTCGCTCCAGGCCGCGCCATCTTCAGCGCGTCCCGAGACCACAATCGGAAGCCGCAGCGCCATGCGTAGCGCGAAGCGTCTCTCTTCATTCTGATATGGAGTGCTCATAACCGTCGCCACGACAATTTTACCGCTTACTCAAATCTGACCCTGGGTATCCAGCGGTTATGTAGTATAAGCCTTCCGGGCCTGTTCTGGCTCGTCCCATTTGTAAAAACCCTGGCCACTTTTCTTGCCAAGCTTACCTTCGCCGACCATTCGACGAAGGATCTCCGGCGGTCGAAATGTCTCCGAGCCCAGCGCGGCATGCAGATATTCCGCGATATTCAGCCTCACATCAAGGCCCACGACGTCGGTTAATCGCAATGGCCCCATCGGATGGTTGTAGCCGAGCTCCATCGCGGTGTCGATGTCGCGGGCGCTCGCGACGCCCTGTTCCAACATGCGCATTGCCTCGAGCCCCAACGTCACACCCAAACGGCTGGAAGCAAAGCCGGGCACATCGCGCACGACAATCGGCTCTTTTTTCATTTGCCGTGCGACTTCACGAATGGTCGCGACGACGTCGCTGCTCGTCTGCTTCCCGACCACGATTTCTACCAACCGCATGAGATGCACGGGATTGAAAAAATGCATTCCAACGACATTCTGCGGCCGGCGCGACGCCTTAGCGATTTTAGTGATTGAGAGTGACGAAGTGTTG
>Ga0070706_100006337_pt1 | contig 11181 bp, 6 predicted proteins | sample KBSK5501metaG_FD_65476 | JGI IMG/M metagenome (GOLD analysis project Ga0070706, IMG submission 65476) | Corn, switchgrass and miscanthus rhizosphere microbial communities from Kellogg Biological Station, Michigan, USA - KBS K5-50-1 metaG | ecosystem: Host-associated > Plants > Roots >...
GCGGCACCGGCAGCAAAACCACCAGGTGGCGGAGATGCCGCTGCGCCGGCAGTGGAAACATTTGGGCCCGTAGAGCTCGTCGGTGTTATCGGTGGAGTCGCGCTCGCTACGATCACCTCTGGCGGCACCTCGCCCACCCGACGAACAAGTCCCCGTTTCCCTTTTTGCCAGGTGACCGAGGTTCCTTTAGCCGGCGGCGGAGGTGGAATTTCATGTTCCTCTCCGATAATCGGGACGGATGTTTGAGGCGTTGAGGGTGGGACCGAGGCTGATTTCGCGACGGGTGGGGGAACCGTCGGCGGTGGCGACGGAGCCGGCGTTACCGGAACTGGAGGAGTCGTCACTGCGGCCGTGGCTGATTCGGGCAGCGGTGCTCCGCAGGCTCGGCAAAATCGAGCGGCATCAATTGCCTGCGCCCCGCATTTTGGGCAAAACTTCATTGGCCTTTACTTCGCAGCGGTTTGCCGCATCCGGCACAAAAGCGGTCGTTAGGGCCGTTGACTCGACCGCACGCCTTACATTTCTGGTCCTTCAAGGTTTGCTTTTTTGCCGATGGCAATGGCGGTGGAAGCGGCGGCGGTTCGGGGCCTTTCGAAAGATCGAGCAATTCTGTCTCGGATGCTTTTGTCCACTCGGACAACTTTTTATTCCACACCAGGATCGACCATTTGAGATCTCCGCGCTCGAACTTCTGAAGCAGCTGAGATTGGCTCACCGGTCCCACACGCTTGGAGCCTTCGGCGTAGAACCACTGCAATTCTTTTGAGGCCTCGGGGTGATGGCGATGTTCTAAAATCTGTTCGGCGACATTCTCGACGCTGTGCATAATCTGGTGGCTGAGTTCGGCGCCCTGGAATGCCGTTTCATGCCCGAAAGATGTTGCTTCCATTTTGTTAAACTCTGCTCGTGTCTGGGCTTCATCGGGTGGCGGCGGCACGCTTTGCACTTCCGCGGGTGAGGGAGCGGCGGCGGCGGCGGCTTCAGCGCTGTCGGTCTGCGACTGATACTCGGTGTGCATTGATTCCGCCGCGTTTTTAAATTCGGCCAGGGCAGCCTGTAGTTCGGGATCGGAGTCCGGGTTAAACTCGGGCAGTGCCGGGGAAGAGGGTGGAGGCATAACGATTAGCGCACCTTGCTTAAAATATCGGTTTCTGAGGATGCTTGAAAGCGCTCGGATGGCGGGGCTAAAACTGTGGCAAATAACAGGCCTTGCATAAGCATGACATCTCGGGGATAAGCGATCGAGTAGGGATAAAATCCGAGCGCAACCAACGCCAGGCGAATCATTCCGCTTATGGCGCTGACGGCGGATGCACTTTCAAGCAAACTCGCCACCGCTACGACCGTAATGGCGGTGCCCCACCAGAGAAAAAATGCGACGATGCACGCCGTGATACGAAGACCCCACGCGGCCGTCCATCCGATCCAATCACAGATTTGCTCCAGCCGGCGCGTATTCCAGCTGGTATCGCCCGCCATCAGGCTCCAAAACGGCTCAAAAAAACCTTTCTTCGACAGCGATGAATGATCACCCGAGGCGAGATAATCGTTGATTCCGCGATCGACTGTTTCGGCCGCTCGCCAAGCCATAAAAACGCGCTCTTGCGGATCGTCTTCGCAAGGCGGCGACTCGAGCATTGTCTTGTCGAGCACACGCTTCGAGAGTCCGTAGAGTAAACTGCGGCCCTGCTTGAATTGGCTCGGATAGTAATCTTCGTAGCCGGTTTCGAACGCTTTTTTAATTGCCTCGTCCAAGCTGGCGTCGGCCGGTTCGTCGGCGCTAGCGGGGTTGTAAAATCGATGGTAGCCCTGCTGCATGCGTTTGGCTTGATCCAGATCGCGATCGTAGGGGAGATTGAAAAAATCACCCAACCCGCTACCGGCATAGGCCGTGCTGCCGGCGTCAAATGCTGGCACGGTCAGAGAACTCAACGCTCGACGAGCTTCGTTATTCGTTTGCAACCATTCGTATCCCGAGACGAGTAATTCGAACACGGTGGCGAGAAGCCTTTCCATCATTCGGAAAATAAAATTCAGTGGCACGAGAATGAGGCGCGCCAGCCAACCGAGCCCCCAAAGAACCCAGCTCATCGCGTATGACGGCAGATTGAAAAGCAAGTTATCCACCCACGACAACACAGACTTCACCAGGTTCCATGCTTGATCAAGAAAACCGCTGTCGGATGAACTTGGCGGTGAGCCGGGCGCGCCATCGAGCGCCTGTCGAAGTTGTTCCGAACCGCGTGCTGTCCCTTTTTTCAAACCATCTTTGACTGCCTGATCGACCAACATTTTCTCTGCTTGCCACACGCGCTGAAGACCAGAGAGATTACGATCGAAGAAATTTTTAACCATGCCGGTGAATTCGCCCGCCGCCGTCGAATTCTGAGAAATTTGATTTTCGAAAGCCTGCAGGTCATCAAATACACCGGCCCAGCCCGCGCCCGGAACCACTTGGGTGCCCGGCCCGAACTGTTTAATATCAAGCATTTGACGGTACGGCTGTAGGGTGCGCACCTTCTGCAGCACTTGATTGGCACTCTGCATATACTCATCACGCGCCTGATCGATAAATTGCTGACCTTGCTGGCTCACGGACGGAACAACGGTTTCCAAGTCCTTGGGCATGTCCTGGAACTTTTTCACGACCGCATCGATTTCTTTTTCTCCGAGTTTCGCCGCTTTTTCTTCCAGCTTCGCCAGCGCCTGGCTTCCTTCGTCGAAATGTTTCCCGACTTCTTCGAAACTCTTTTGTCGCGCGGTCCAGTAGGAGTGCTGAGTCTCCGCCATCATTGCCTCCTTTGTGGCGCCAAGGTAGGAGGAACGGCTTCCGCCCCTGACTTCGTCGAGGATTTTGGCGCGGGCTTGCTGAAGTCCCTGCTTGGCCGTCTCGAACCGGGCGACCAAACCAAGGGTCTGAAGCTCCGCCATAATTTCCGAATCGGGCACGCCTGCAGTTCTCTTCGCTCTGATCAATTCTCCCATCTGTTTTCCGGCGTTAACAAAATCGTCGGCGTGCTGGGAGAACTGCGTCACCGCTTCATTGAAACGGGTGCGAGCTGCGGCCAGCGCTTGGGCTACTTCTCCCCGGCGGCTGGTTAACTCACTGAGTTTGTCGACAGCCGTTTTAATTTGGTCTTTTGCCCGCTGGAGCGCGTCTTCCACCGGTTTCCTGAAAGTTCCGACCAGCCATTTAAATGCAGCCTCCTGCATTTTATCGGTGCCTTTGCGGAGCAGATTCGGCAGGTTAAACAACCCCTCGGCCCATCCTCCCAATGTCGGGGCCGCCGTTTTGATTTTCTCCCAAGCTTTCGCGAGCATGTCCCTGACCGGTTTCCACTGAACGACGTCGAAGTAGAAAGTGTTAAATGCCTGTTCGAATCGTCGATAGGCCTGGCGATGAAAATTGATCGCGCCACCGAGATAACGCCAGGTGGCGCAGCCCTGATGCAGGAACGACGCCATGGAAGGAAGCGTGAAAAAGAGCGGCTTACATTTTTCGATCAAGGCACCTTGGGGAGTGGATGCGAAATGTTCGACCGCCTGATTATAAAATCCGATGCTCAGCTTGTGGAAATTCGCCGCCGCGTCCGCATACGAAGCATGGCCTTTGGCCCCGCCATCAGATGATTTGGCAGTCGCCTCCTCTAATTCGGTGCCGTGTTTTACGATGGCATCGAGCCGCGATTTGGTGTCCGGATGGACGGGCGCTTCTGGCTGAAGCGTTAGTTGGCCCGGTGTCTGGCCTTTTCCGCGCGGGCTCGGCGCGATTTGCAGAGTCGCGGCCTTCGCGCCCGAGGGCGAGGCTGAATTGACAACAATAATCTTCCGTTGCTGTGCGCCCTTTCGTGAACGCTGGCCGACGATGAGCCGGTAATCATCCAGCGGAAAATCGGGCCGTTTTCCTTCGGTTTGTTCGTGACCGTGCGCGATCGGGGCGATTGTGACCGCGCCTCCGGTGCGGAAGATGTTTTGATATTCTTCCGCTTGCGCCTCCTCCAGTTGTAGCTCGATCGCTTCGACCGTTTCATCAGTGGGAAGGTTGTCAGGGTCGAGCGTCTTTTCTTTGGTGAAATAAGGAATCTTGAAAAACTGCAGATCGACCTTCGGCGCCCAATCCAATACGAAAGAGGGCGCGCCTTTTTCGGCTGATTTGTCGGCCGGCGGGAAGTGAGGAGCGTCGGGCTTGCCGCCTTTGCGGCGGACCTCGAATTTGCCGAAAAATTGAAATCCCTCTCGCTGCCAGAATAAGAATGCGTTCGACTCTTCCGGGCAAAAATAAAACTCAACGTAGCCGTCATCATCCGTAACCCAGACGCCCTGGGTTAGACCGGTTTGACCTCCGGAGCGAATCTTGCCTGGAAAGTTGCCATCGGGTCCGGGAAGCAACTTCCACTCGAGTTCATGCTTTTTCAGCACACGGATATTTTGATGCGAATCGTCGAGGATCTGTATCTTGACCAAGAAGCAATTATCCCCAGACAGATCTTTATCTATCAGCACCGGAGCCTTTTCCGGGTTCGGTGTGTCGAGTCGCACTTTCCATTTTGCGCTGCCGAGACGAAGCGGAATTTCGCGAATGGCGAGACGTGGAATATCCTCCGGCAGATATTTTCTTGGAGCGCGCTTTTTGATTTTGTGCTCCGGGAACGCTTGGACGCGGATGGAGGTTTCGATCGGCAGCTTGCTCAACACCTCGTGAGTGGGCGGCAAGTTCTTTGTCCACCACGTGGTAACGATTTGCTGTGTTGGCTGAATCTTCGGATCCCACGGCTCGGGCTCGAGAAAGATGACGTTGTTATCAACCTTACCGTCGGGCGAAAGATAATGAGTAAAATCTGATTTGGCCGCTTCGTACTCACCGTCCTCGCGCAGGACACCGCGCTCGACCTCGAGACGAAAACCGTTCTTATCCGTCCCGTCGATGTCCACCTCGATCGGCGTGTTATCCTGCTCGTCTCCGTTCTGAATCGCCGGCGCGCCTTCGCGGTCTCGAATTAACGGCGTCCATGTCCACCGAATGGTGTTGAGATTAATTTTAACGCGACCGTGTCTGGTGACTTCGCGCGGCCCTGACTTCAGGTTTGTTTCGATTTGGACCTTGATCAGAAAACGGCGCGGCTCTTTGGCCGCTTCCTGGACCGTCTTCCACGCCAGCATGATCGACGCTAAATCCAGTTCAGCTCGAAACCTGACAGTTCGGTCACCATCGTAAAGCTCAGTGTAGTCTTCGGTTTTCGCCCGGACTTGCACCGGACAAGCGAGAAAGTCGCCGCTGGTTTGGTTTTCCGGGTCAGGCGGCTCGAGTTTCAAACTGCCCGGCACGATATTACGGTCCTTGATCCGAACCCGACAGAATCGCGCGTCGGCGGCGTCACTATCGCTGCCGAATTCTTCAAGTTCGGCATCGTAGTTAATCTCGATATCGACGTCGGGTTGAGGGTTTCTCATCTCAGCATTTTTACTGCACTACGCGTGCGGTCCGTTAGGCCAGGATATCAACCTCCATCCGCGGCTCGTCCTGCAGCGAAATAGTCACCGGAACTTCGATCGGTTCACCGTCGGCGGTTGCGCCGGATACGGCCACGATCACGGTTGCGTTTTCCTCCAGTTCCGCCTCCGGGGTGGGGGGCTCCGCGGCCAGAAGAATAGCTTTGTTAGCGCCGACGAACTGCTGCTGTTTGATCTTGAGCCAGTTTGAGTACTTGCCTTGAAAACTGAACGCGATGGCAGCGGTCAAACTGCGGACGTCAATCTCCGGCTTGTTGCACATGATTTGGGCATAAACCCAGAGTCTGTCCTTATCGTCAGCCGCCAGGGTCGTGCGTTCGTCTTCCGTGCGCACATCCATCGTATAATGTGTTGGCTTTTCGCCGGTGTCGCTGGTGGTCGAGGGAGTGCCGCTTTGGAAAACGAGCGCGCCGTTAACCAGACCGCTGATGACAGTGCCGGCCGTACCGGCAAGCCCTTCCGCCGCTCCCGGTGTGCGCAGCCCGTCCTGAAGCCGGTGAATATTGTGAGGGAAATCTTTGAGAAAGTCGTCGGCGAAAACCGTGCCCGTTAGGGCCCATTGCGCGATCAGCAGAGCTCCCATCCAAAACAACCACGAGCTCAACAACGCTCCCGGGATTTGCGGCACCGATAGGCGCGGAGCTGGAATTCGCAGGATCAGGTAAGACACGATCGTTCCCCAAATGATACTTTTTTGCGCATAGGCCCATTCGTTGCCGTACTGATGCGCGGGATCGTACAGGAAATGGGCAACCAGGTAGGGGGCAGCGAGGCCGGCAGCGATCAGAACGAGCCTCGGAATGCGCTGCTTTACCACTTGGATTGGCCGCAAAATGGCATCAATTGGTTTGCGAAAGACAACGATCAAGATCGGCATGAGCATGATGTATTTCGGTGTGGTCGTGTCCTTCACATCCAGTTTGGACCAGGCGTACCACAAGCCCGCGGCCAGTGCTCCGCCGCCCAGTGCCGCGGCATCCCACCGCGACAATGACTGAACAATTTGCATCACTGAACCGAGCAAGCGCTCGATGTTGATCGGAGCCGCCTGAGGTGCCGACGGCGGAGAGGCCGGAACATTTGCTGTTCCTGCAGATTGAACATTCGCAGGCAAGGGGACGGGCGGAGTGGTCTGCTGAGTTCCGCAACCAGGGCAGAACTCCCCTCCCGGGGGCAGTTCACGTCCGCATTGAACGCACGCGGCCATATCAAGAACCTAGAGTTATAATAATTTTAGCCCTTTCGGCAATCCTGCTTTTCCGTTCAGGGCATGACGCGCAGGAAACCGAGACCGCGCTCGGTTGCGAGCCACAAACCGCCGTCTTTATCTTGTAACAGATCTTTGACTTCGGAACCGGGTAGGCCGTCGCTCGCGGTCACCCGTTTCCAGCCTTCGCCATTTCGTATGGCCACTCCGTTGTATTCCGAACAGAGCCAGAGGCGGTTGCTCGAATCTTCGAAAAGTGACCGGATCTTTTGTCCGCTGATGCCAGGTAGATTTGAAATTTCTGTCCATCTGCCGTCCTCGAAACGGGCTGCCGCCCCGCGCGATCCAAATCCGGTGGCCACCCAAAGAACGCCGGAGTGATCTTCGAGCATGTCATTAACAGCGTGATTGGTTAATCCCGAACTGATGTTGGAAAATTTTCCCGTTCGGTGATCGAAGTGGAAAAGACCCACCGCCTCCGGTGCGTTGGAGCCGAACCAAAAATTTCCATCGCGGGTTTCGCAGATCAGATCGACCGAAGGAAGTAGTAATCCTTCCGTTTGGCCGAACCACCGCCAATCGGCGAAATCCGAATCGGTGTACCAGACGCCATTTTCGACACCGATCCAAAAAGAACCATCGCGGGCGCGACAAATCGCGGTTACTGGCCCGATATCGTCGCGCCCATGGGGAGTGAGAGATTGCAATCGACGCCCGTCGTAACGAAGCAAACCCTGACGACAGCCGATCAAAAGCCGCTGGTTATCGGCCAATAATGCGCGCGATCCCCGCAAGTCTCGACTCTGGATTTGCGGAATGCCAAGAATGTGACGGCTCTTACGATCGACGGCGTATAAGCCCTCTTTGCCGCCAGCCCAAATCGTGTCGGCTTGTTCGGCAAGCACGGTTACCTCGTGCGGCGGCGATATTAGATACCATCCTTCGGGGCGCTTCGTCCTCGGCTCGATTAGGCGCGCCAGCGCGTAAACAGCGAGAATTCCGGATGCAACTTGCACGACAGAAAGAAATGCCTTTTTCATGAAAGGCCTCCCGCGTCCGGCGCCACTCATCATCTCAGGGCCGGATTGTGATTGCCTCCTGGCGCCGTATTTCCACATGAAAAGAGTGAGCAACGCGAACACGGCGAACACTCCAGCCCAGACGACCAAACCTCGTTGCGCGTTAGGGCTTCGCTCCAGTCCGAGATCAGCGAGCAGGCTCAGCATCATGATCTACGAGGTCATATTGAGTCACCTACACCTTGACAGCACCACGAGCCGTGACGCCGAGCCCGACGCCATAAGCTAAATGTCCAATGAGACTAACCGCGACGAAGGGCCAATCGAGGATAATCCGGAACATGGAGGGATAAGTTGAGAGCATGGCGATTTCGAGCATGAGGCTCCACCCGATCGCCCACCAGATGTGGCCCCGACCAAGCGCCAGCGTGTACATGACCGCGAACGACAATCCATTCCAGATATGAAACAACCAACCGACCGTTTTCGTCAGCCATGTATCGACGTCCGTCCTCAAGATAAGCAGCCCAAATACTTCGATGGCGCGAAACGGATTAAAAGGGACGAAACCGCTGATGAGAACGAGCCAGCGCACAGCATCGTAAACGATCACGCCGATAAATCCGGCAAACAGACCACCGGCGAGTCGCTGGAGAAAGATTGCGCGCGCGTGCCTTTCTTTTCGAGTCGCGATGAGCAAAATCAAAACGACCGTGGCCGGAGCGAAGACAATGACGGAAAAGCCTAAATGAACCGCGCCGACCGCATGCAATAACACCGCCAGCCCGCTAAGCGACGCGGCAATTACGCCGATTGCCAAAGCGGCAAAAGCGCTGCGGCTTTCATTTTTTGGCAAATCTTGCCGTACCATCTGTTCCGAGACTGCAGCGTGATCGAACGATTAAACGATTGAAGCCGACGAAATGAGAAGAACAATCGTTGGACGGATCATGTACCGCGGCTGTCTCTCAACTGATCGAATCGGAACGCTTTGGCGTCGTGTTCGATGTCAGCGGCAAAACTTTGAATGGGATGCCTCTTGTCGTCTTTAACTACGATCTTACGGATTTAACCGACGCGGCGATCGCTCGGTTAACGAGCTCTTCCAGGTAAACGGGCAAGGTAAGCGCACTTGTCAGGCGGCAGCATTTTTCATAGCCTGCCGTTACACCTGTGGCGCTATGAACACGAAACTTCAACAATGGGGTCTTACGCTGGTGGTGTTTGGGGCAGCCTCGTTAGGCCTGCCCATGTTAGGAGTGCAACTGCGCATCTTTAACCTCTTCGGCCAAAATCAGAAGGCCGCAGGCGTGGCCGCGATTGTGGTCGGCGGCGTCATGTGGTTGATCGGTGCCGGGTCCAGGGGACTCGCGGGAAGCTCGGCTCGCACTGCGTCTCCTGCGGTTGCTGCGGCGACTGCTGGCGTGCCGCCACCGGTTCCCGGTAATCAGACATGTCCAAAATGTGGTGCCACCGCCACTCCAGGCGACCGGTTTTGTATGTCGTGCGGCGCGGCTTTGCCCGAGATGGCTGCCGCTCCACCACCGCCTCCATCTGCGGCACCCGTGGCCAAACCAAAAAGCAAATTCAAACTCGGCTGTCTGCTTTTTGTCGTGGTCCTTCTCGGACTCGTCGGCTGGTTCTTCTTTGGCCCGTCCAAGGCTGCCCGCTCCACCGCCGGCACCGAGCCAGTCCTGCCACCTCATTTGGCTGGCACGCTGACTGAGTTTCCGGTCGACCCGCAAGCAAAGGATCCGCTGCAACCGACGAACGTGGTGACGCAAGATTTTTCGGCGCCAGGTTCGGGCGGTGCTTCGACGCAATCTCTGCAAGTACCGGCGGATACGCTGCCGCCTGGGTTAAACAGCAGCACCGTAACGCAAGCTGCTTCCGGTATGACTTCTACGACGTATCGCGACCCCAACCCGAACTCAGCACCTGTGAATATCCATGTGTTGGGAGGCGCGAACGTGGCGCAGGCACCAGCCATTGCCCAAGGTATTGCTCAGAGCGCGGGTGGAAGTGTTCAAGGGGTGCGCGTGCAAAGTCCGCAGGGACAGACCTACGATGGTTATTCGGTGCAAACGACGACGATTATGGTTTACGTGCTGATTAACCGGCCGGCGCGCACCATTATTATTCTCTACACGCCGCAGCCGCAGGGGTTCATGGCTATAAAACGACTGGCTTCCTCGGTGGGTAATGGGCGCGGGCTGCGCGACTTCCCTCAAATCATTAGTACATACGGAGCGCTACCGCCAAACCCGCCGCCCGGATATGTCGTCATCAGTGTGCGAACGCTCACCGGCAATGAATTGCGCGCGAACTTGCTACAGGGTGAAGCGCAAATGGGAAAGGAAGCCGCGGCGGCTTTGAAACAAGTACTCGATGCGGTGCAGCTGCTCATTCCGGAGCAGGCAACGCTCGCCCTTTACGGAAACACTCGTCGCGAGGAGAAGGGGGTAGTTGTCGGCACTTACGGCAGCGGCCGGAAAGCGGCTGTCGCTTGGCGGCTTCTGGCATGGACAGTTGGTTGGGGAATGAAGAGGACCAACGCCGGTGGCATCAGTGGCCTAACCATTGTGGATAACAGTGCCCGCATCATGATATTTCAAAAGGGCGCATTTCTCGCCATGGTGAAGGTGCCGGCAAGCTCTAGCGAACAGGAGTTAATCGATTTGGCGCTTGCCGTTCAGATTTAATTCCAGACCCGGTCTTCTCCTATCGACGAAAACATCCGGTTCGACAATCAGTTACCGGCAATCACTTGGTCGCGGCGCGCGTGCACGAAGGACGCGATCGACTGTCAGTTCTCGCTTGTAAGCACCGAGATGTCCATAACGGCCTGGGGGACTCAGCCGGCCGGTAACTCGAATAAAAACCGTCTGCATTCCGCCGCCCGACGACGGCGACAACATTGCGTTAATGGCGCTTAGGTTCCCAGTCAGCCACCACCGCACCTCCTTACCGCAAGGTATAAACTCGCTCGTCTCGAAACCGATGGTGTAGCGACCGGAGAAAACCCCGGTTCGTTCTGCTGCGGCGCTCGGCCAAACGAAATTAATCGCGCCGAGTCCAACGAGGAATATGCCCCACGCCTTCATCCAAGCTGATGCTCAGTCTGCGGACGTTAGGCGCCAAACTTCAAGTCTCTTTTCCGGCGTCGCAGCCCTCCGCCCTCCATCTGCTGCAAGCTGTGTGCAATCATTTACCCGCTGCAAAGCATCTGCCTCTCCCTCGGGGCTAGCTGAACCTCTTTCCGCGTTGCCGAAAGTTTTCTGAAGACGCAAAACCGTTTTCTGCGATTTTCTTGAAGTGAGAGTGATCCAAAGCTATCAAAGCGCGGCATTCTCCATTTATTGATGACAACGGCGACCTTTCGAGTCTGGCGCGGTGACGCAAACGGCGGCGCGTTTCACGATTACACGACCGAAGTCTCCGAAG
>Ga0070706_100006338_pt1 | contig 11177 bp, 10 predicted proteins | sample KBSK5501metaG_FD_65476 | JGI IMG/M metagenome (GOLD analysis project Ga0070706, IMG submission 65476) | Corn, switchgrass and miscanthus rhizosphere microbial communities from Kellogg Biological Station, Michigan, USA - KBS K5-50-1 metaG | ecosystem: Host-associated > Plants > Roots >...
GCCGAGGTGGTCTACATCCCCCAAGACCCGGCGTCGGCGCTCAACCCGGCGCTCCGGGTCGGGACGCAGCTGAAAGAGGTACTGCAGACGCACCGCCAGGTGGCGGCAGCCAAGCGCCTCGGCGACCCGAAGGCGAGGTTGCAGCAGACTCTCGAGGAGGTCGGCCTCGGAACGATCCCCCGGCTGCTCAAGGCGTACCCGCATCAGCTGTCGGGCGGCCAGCAGCAGCGGGTCGCCCTCGCCATGGCGTTCGCCCCGCGGCCGAGCGTGATCGTGCTGGACGAGCCGACGACCGCCCTGGACGTGACGACGCAGCGCCACGTGCTCGACACCGTGCGCCGTCTCTGCAGCGCCTACGGCGTGGCGGCCGTCTACATCTCACACGACCTCGCCGTCGTCGGCAGCCTTGCCAGCACCCTGACCGTGATGTACGCCGGCAAGGTGATTGAGAGTGGGACGACTGCGGCGGTGTTCGGTCGTCCCGCCCATCCCTACACGAGGAGGCTGCTGCGGGCGATCCCGTCCCCGGAGCGTTCTGAGGTCCTTGAGGGGATCGAGGGCCAGCCGCCCCATCCAACCCGCCGGCCGCGGGGATGCGACTTTGCCCCCCGCTGCCCATTGGCTGTGCCCGCCTGCAGCGACGGCCCCATCCCGCTCGTATCCCTGCCAGGCGGCCACCTGGTGCGCTGCATCCGGACCGAGCTGACCACCGGTCCCGACGTCCGCGACCCTCTGGAGATCTCAGCATCCCGCCCAGAAGACCGGGACACCCAGCTGCGCGTGTCGGGGCTGTCCGCCCGCTACGGAACCACCGAGGTGCTCTCCGATGTCACCCTCACCGTCGGCCGCGACCAATGCGTCGCCCTGGTCGGCGAGTCGGGCTCGGGCAAGACCACGCTCGCCCGCTGCGTGGTCGGCCTCCACGCCTCGTGGTCAGGCCAGGTGCAGTTCCGGGGCCAGGACCTCCCCCCGTCCGCCCAGCAGCGTCGGCCTCAGGTTCTCCAGGCCATCCAGTACATCTTCCAGAACCCCTACACCGCCCTCAATCCCCGAAAGACGATCGGCCAGATCATCGAGAAGCCGCTGCACCACTTCTACCCGTCCTTGTCCCGCGCCGAGCGGGACGAGCGCGTGACCAGCGTGCTGTCCGACGTCGCCCTGGGTCCCGATTTCTGGTCCCGCTACCCCGACCAGCTGTCGGGGGGTGAGCGCCAGCGGGTCGCCATCGCCCGGGCCCTGGTGGTCTCCCCTGACCTCCTGGTCTGCGACGAGATCACCTCCGCCCTCGACGTGTCCGTGCAGGCGACGATCGTCGAACTCCTGCGGCACCTGCAGGCCGAGCGACACCTATCCCTCCTGTTCATCACCCACAACCTCGCCCTGGTCCGCTCCATCGCCCAAACGGTAGCCGTACTGTCCCAGGGGAAAGTTGTCGAGAGCGGCCCCGTCAAGCGCGTCTTCGAGCGACCCGAGAACCCCTACACGGTCCGGCTCCTGGAGGATGTGCCCAAGGTAGTCAGGGGCGAGCAGCAGTCGCGCCTCCCGGCCCCGGATCCCGGCCCCCGGTAATCAGCATGGTGAGATAAGCGCCGCCGCGGAATTACGAGCTCGTCGAGGGCTGGTGCGCAGAACGCTGGTTCTGTGTCACCGACATGCTGCGGCCACTCCGCCGTCGCCAGGCGGCCATTCAATCACCGCGTGAAGAGTGCCGCTTGGCCATCAGAGTGATCAGGTCGAAGACCACAGTCGCGGCGGCGATGCACGTGATCTCGGCGTGGTCGTAGGCGGGTGCGACCTCCACGACATCGGCACCGACTAGGTTGATGCTGGTCAGCCCCCGCAGGATCCGCAGGAGTTCCCGGCTGTTGAGCCCGCCAGCTTCCGGTGTCCCGGTGCCGGGGGCGAATGCGGGGTCGAGAACGTCGATATCGATAGACAGGTACACCGGCAGATGCCCGGCACGGTCGGTGATCGCGTCTATCGCGCCGGGTACGCCGAGCGCGTCGACGTCGCTGGCCCGGATGGTACGGAAACCGAACCTCTTGTCGTCGTCCAGGTCGCTGGCGTCGTAGATCGGGCCGCGGATGCCGATGTGGATGGAGTGGTCCTCGACCAGCAGGTTCTCCTCGAACGCCCGCCGGAAGATCGTTCCGTGGGTGGTGGGTGCGTTGAAGTAGGTGTCCCACGTGTCGAGGTGCGCATCGAAATGCACCAGCGCGACCGGGCCGTGCTGGCGCACCACTGTGCGGAGCATCGGCAGCGCCACCGTGTGATCGCCGCCCACCGCGATGACCGTCCGGCCGCCGCGGATCAGGTCGGCCGCATGACCGGCGATCTGGCCCATGGCATCGTCGATCGAAAACGGGGTGACTGGCACGTCTCCTGCGTCGACTGCCTGGATCTCGCTGAACGGGGCACAGTCCAGCTCCACGTGATGGCTGGGCCGCAGGTGCCGGGAGGCCTGGCGGACCGCTATTGGCCCGAACCTCGCCCCGGGACGGTAGGAGGTGCCGCTGTCAAAGGGAACGCCGAGTATTGCCACGTCGTAGTCGCCGACCCGGTCGATCTCCGGCAGGCGGGCGAAGGAGCTGGAGCCCGCGAACCTGGGCACCTTCCTCCCATCCACCGGACCGATCGGCTCGTACCTGTCCTTAGCCATGTGGCCTGCTCCCTGTGGGATGGATAGCGGTCAGGCTCGGGTACGGGTCACCCCGCCATTGGGCTGCAGCACCTGCCCGATGACCGCGCCCGAGCCGGGCCCGGCCAGGAAGGCCACCGCGGCGGCGATGTCGTCCGGGCTGGCGAGTTGGCGGATGGGGACCTGTTCCCGGTACCGCTGGCGCATCTCTTCTAGGGTGATGCCCGCGTCATCGGCGTCAACGCGCAGCTGCTCGGTGTCGATGAACGACGGTGCGATGGCGTTGGTGAGAATTCCCTGTGGCCCGAGCTCTCTTCCCAGGCCTTTGGTCAGCGCAATCAGCCCGGCCTTGGACGCGGCGTAGGCCGTGGCGTTGGGGTGGCCGATCACGCCCCAGCCGGAGCTGATGATCACGATGCGGCCGTGGCCGCGGGCGCGCATGCCGGGGATGACCGCCTGGATGAGCCGGAAGTGCCCGGAGAGGTTGACGTTGATCTGATGCCACCAGTCATCGGGCTTGGACTCCAGGAACGGGCTCATGGCCATCGCCGCGGCGTTGGCGACCAGGACTTGGACGGGCCCGAGCCGGCTGGCGACGGCCTCGACGATGGCCGGCCCGGCGGCAGGTTCCGAGATATCCGCGGGCACGGCGATCCCGCCAATCCGGCTCGCCAGCTCGGTCAGTCGGCCGTCGTCGGCGATATCGTTCACCGCGACCGCGAACCCGTCTGCTGCCAGCCGGAGCGCCGTCGCGTGGCCAAGGCCCTGGGCGGCCCCGGTGACTAGGGCCACCCCGCGAGGCTGGCCGCCCAGGTCCTGGCCTGCCCCGTCCCCGGGCACGTCAGATCACCGCCCCAGCGTTCGGTGACAGCACTTCGCCGCAGTACATGGATCCCTCGGTGGCCAGGTAGTACACCGCGTGGGCGATCTCCTTGGGGGTGACGAGCCGCCCCAGCGGGAGGGTGGCCAGGTAATCGGGCTTGCGCCACAGCGAGTCCGCGGCCAGCAGCGGTGTGTCGGTCGGTCCCGGCGCCACCGCGTTGACCCGGATGGCGGTTTCCGCCACCTCCATCGCCAGCGACTTGACGAAGCCGAGCACGGCCCCCTTGGCGGCCACGTAGTGCAGGTCGGTGGCGCTGCCGCCCAGCGCCAGCTCCGACGAGATGGCCACAATGGTTCCCTCACCCCGGCGGAGCATGTGCGGCAGCACCGCGGCGCAGCAGTTCACCGTGCCGCCGAGGATCACCGCGAGCATCCGGTCCCACTGGGCGAGGGTGACGTCGGCGACGTCGATGCTCTCCTCGTAGTAGCCGGCCGCGCTGACCAGCAGGTCGATCTGGCCGAATCGCAGTGCGGCCTGGTCCACCACGTCGGTGACGGCGGCCCGGTCGGATACGTCAGCCTGCGCGGAGAGGTCGGTGTCTGACGGGTTCAGGTCGATGCCCGCGGTCCGCCAGCCGGACTGACGCATGAGCCCGGCGCAGGAGGCGCCGATCCCGCTGGCTGCACCGGTGATGACGGCGACGGGCCCATCGGTGGCGCCCGGTGTCATGCCTCGTCCTTCTCGGCCACCATGGCCGCCCGGCGCTCGGTCCCGCCGGCGGGCGCGCCCTGTCGGAAGGTCCACCAGACAATCAGCGCACCGACCAGGCCCAGTACCGCGGTCATGATGATGGCGCCCCAGTTGAGGTACCACTCGCTGAAGACCGGCCTGGGCCAGACGAGGTTGATGATCTCGGCCGTCAGCCACACCGCGGCCACGGTGGTGACCAGGCGGATCGAACCTGCCCCCCACCCGTCGTCGGTGGGCGACTGGCCGCGCCACTGCTTGTAGCGCAGCGCCACGATCGGCATGTAGTACGACAGGATGAAACCGAAGGCGGAGAACGACACCAGCAGCGCGAACACCTTGGATGCGCCAGCGAAGATCAACGCCCCGGCGATGACGATGGTCAGGCCGATCGCGTACCTCGGCAGGTTCTCACGTCCGGAGAGCCTGCCGAGCAGCCGGGTCCCGGGCAGCAGCCGGTCGCGGGCGGTGGCCCAGATCGCGCGGGTCACCGCCGTCTGCACCGCGATCATGCTGGAGGTGAATCCGATCGCGAGCATGATGAGGAGGGTCCGCCCGGCCCCGGTTCCGTAGGCGTGCACCAGGGTGGTGGCGACCGGGTTGGCGTCCTTGCCCGAGACCGCCGCGGCCATGTCGGGGATCGCCAGCACGATACCCAGCGAGGCGACGATGACGAGCACGCCGCCGACCGCGAGCGAGAGGATGACCGCCTTGGGCAGCACCTTGCGGGACTCCTTGACCTCCTCGCCGATGGAGGCGGAGGCCTCGAAGCCGATGAACGTGTAAGCGATATAGGCAACAGGCAGCAGGAACGCGCCGAACAGCCAGTTGGCGCCGTGCCCGGTGCCGCCGGTGTTGAAGATGATCGACCACGGGTTGACGCGGTAGAAGAGGATCAGCGTGATGCCGATCCCGGCCGATGCGATGAGCTCTGCGACCAGCGCGATGTAGATCAGGCCCTTCAGCAGCCACCGGCCGAACAGGTTCACCGCCGAGCCGAACAGCAGCACCCCGATGGCCACCAGCTCCACGGTGATCTGGGAGGGCGCGTTCACACCCGCGGCAGCGAGGATATAGGGCGCGGCGGTGATCGGCAGGACGGCCAGGGTCAGGGTCAGGCCCCACATGTAGGCCCAGCCGGTGAACCATCCGTACCGGGGGCCGATCAGCTCCCGCGACCAGGCGTAGACGCTGCCCTGCAGCGGCCATTTCGAGACCAGGTTCCCGAACACGCCGCACACGAACAGCTGCCCGGCCAGCACGATCGGGAAGGCCCAGAGGAACGCCGGGCCCGCCGCGGCCAGGCTGATCGCGAAGATCGTGTAGATGCCGACGATCGGCGACAGGTCGCAGAACGAGAGCGCGAACGCCGAGCGGAACTTGAAGTCCCTGACCGGCCGCCGCTCCAGCGGATCCTCGGTGATGGTGGTCTCGGTCATAGGGTGTCCTCTCGTGCCGTGGCAGCGGCATCAGTCAGGTGGGCGGGCGACCCAGTAGGCATCAGTGGGAAGGACCGGCTGCGGGCAGGTCCGCGGGGCCAGGTTCAGCGACGCTGTGTGCTTAGCGACTGCGCCGACCGTGGTGATCCACAGCCCGTCAAGTGATTTCATCCGCTCGATCAGCCGCTCCAGCACCGCGGCCCGGGACGGCCGTCCGGATAGGAACGGGTGACAGCACAAAACGAACGCGGCGCCAAGCTGGTGCATCGCCTCGAGTTCGAGGACCCACATCTCCAGGGCCTTGGCCGGGCTCTCGATCACCCCCGGACCGGTCAGGCCCGGCAGGTACGCGTACTGCTCCCAGTCATCCAGGCCCCACGACACCGCCACCTCAACGAGTGTGCCCGCATCCCGGGTCTCGCCGACGGCCAGCAGGTAAGGATGATCGGAGTCCATGAGGCTGGAGTCATACTCGAATCCGCGCTCGGCCAGCAACCGAGGCGTGTGGTAGTTCATCTCCCACATCGGCGCGCGGTAGCCGATGGGCCGGACGCCGGCGGTATCGCTCAGCGCCCGCAGACCGAGGTCGAGCATGGCCGCCTCGGTCTTCTCATCCATGCCGATCGTGTTCTCGTGGAAGTAACTGTGGTGTGCGATCTCGTGGCCTGCCTCCGCGATGCGCCGCACGATCTCCGGGTACCGGTGCGCGGAGTAGCCGGGCACGAAGAATGTCGCCTTGATGTCGTGCCGGCCGAGGAGCTCCAGGATCCGCGGCACCCCCACCAGCGGCCCGTAAGACTGGTGGCTCATCGGGGTCATCCGGTTGATCGACGAGATGTCGGCGGTGAGGATGGGCGCCTCGGCATCCATGTCGAAGGTCAGGCACGCGGCCGCGCTGACCCCGGCGGGCCAGCTGATCGGCGCCGGGGGGACAGCGCTGCTCGCCAGGCCGGCGCCGCTGGCCGGGCCGGGACGCGCGGGGCCGCGGCCTGCGCTTGTCATCGGAGCCTCCCGCCATGCTCGGTCGCGGAGAGGATGTGCCCTGCCCGATACCGGAAAGGATCAGAACCGGGGCTGACGAGGGCAATCCGACCCTGGTGCAAACCTGAGCGGCGTCCTCATATCGTGGTATGAGACCGCCTGGATCCATCACCAGGCCAGGCCCCTGGCACATCCCCGCATCTGGCGCTCATACTGCGGTATGAGCTTTGCGGACAGAACGACTGCGCGCGGCAGCCGCCCCAGCGGCGTGCGGGCTGGCTTCTCAGCTTCCGCCGGGAGCCAGAGATGTCGATAACGGTCCGTGAACTCATGCAGCTCCCACATCTGCAGGTCTCGCTGGTGGTCGGCGAGGCGGGCATCGACCGCGAGATCAGCTGGGTGCACACCTCGGATCTGCCTAACCCGTGGGAATGGCACGGCTCCGGCGAACTGCTGCTCACTAACGGGACGGGACTGGGCGCTGAGGAACCGGCGCAGGTCGCCTTCGTCGAGCGGCTGGCCGAATCGGGCGCGAGCGGGCTGGCGATCGGGCTCGGCACGGGCGCGGTGCTGCTGACCCAGGGCGGAACCCGCCGCGCCGACGAGCTGGCGCTGCCAGTGCTGACCGTGCCGTTCAGCGTGCCGTTCACGGCGGTGGTGCGCGCAGTCGCGGACGCTAACGACCGCGAGGAGTCCAAGCAGCTCTGGCGGATCGCGCGCCTGTACGAGCTGCTGCGCAGGTCAGTGGCCGCGGGCAGGCCGGGCCCGGAGATGTTCCGCAAGCTGGGCGATGAGCTGGGGGTGCGGCTGTACCTGGTTGATCCGGCGACCGGCCGCTCACTGTTCGATGACCAGCAGGAGACAATGTATGCCTCCGCGCTGGCAGCCAGCTATGCGGCACATGGCAATGCCATCCCGGCCATGCTGCCGCTGCGCCTGCCCGATGCGGCGCCCGGCGAGATCTGCGCCGTCGCCGTCGCCGTCCCGGGCGACCACCCGACGGCGCTTGTCGTCGAGCCGGTCGGCGATCAGCTGCCAAGCCCAGTCCTGCTCCAGCATGTCGCCGTAGGTGGTGCCCTCGAGCTCGCCCAGCTCACCGCCCAGCAGGAACGGGAGCGCAGGCTCGGCGCGGACATGCTTGCCCGGCTCGTGGACCGGCGGATCGACCCCCGGGCGGCCGAGTCGCAGCTAGAGGAGCCGGGGCTGGATCTGCCGGTTAGCGTGCTGGCCGCCGCCCGGGGGACGGAGAGCGATGGAGCCGAGCTGCACCGGCGGCTGGCCCGGGCCCGCGTACCGCACCTCCTTCTGCACCGCGATGGGATGCTGTATGTCGCGCTGGCCGATGACGCCGTCGATAGCGGCCTGCTCGCCAACCTCGACGGGCAGGTCAGCGCGCTGGGAACCAGCGAGCGCGTGATCGCCGCCGACCGGGTGCCCGATGCCGCTCAGGAGGCGCGCTGGGCGCTGAGCGCGGCGGAGGCCGACGGCCGCCGCATCGTTCGGTACGGCGAAGAGACCGCGATGCTGCCACCCCGCACCCCAGCTGAGGCCAGGGTCCTGGTCTCGCGCATCCTCGGCTCGCTGATCAGCTACGACACCAGGCACGGAACGGACTACGTCCATACGCTCCGGGTCGTTCTGCGGATGGATAGGTCATGGCAGCAGGCAGCGGCTGAGCTGCACATCCACAAGCAGACCCTGGGTTACCGGATGCGCAGGATCGAGCAGATCACCGGCCGCGGGCTCACCCGGACAGAGCACATCGGGCAGTGGTGGATCGCGTTCCGGGCCCATGACCTCCTCACCGGGCGGAAGGCCAGGTGACGGCGCGGCTGATCGGGTTCACCGGCGCCGCGGACCTCGAGGCGCACATCTCGGCCACGCGCGGCGGGCGGCTGCCCGAGCGGCCCGCCGGCACGCTGAGCGTCACCACGGCGCACGATCCGCTGCAAGCCTCGCCCGGTCCGTTCGGGCCGCTGCACACCCTGAGGTTCGACACCTTCGCGCCGCTTACCCATCCCCGCGGCGCCTGGCACCGGATCCGCCGCACGTACCGCGAGGAATGCTGGGAATTCCTCCGCAGCAGTATCCCGCCGTTGCAGCAGGCCACGCTCGTCGCGCAGTTCGCGGACGCACCAGGTGATCTGGAACGCCGGTTCGCCGTCACCAGGGGCGGGACCGTCCGACAGGGTGCCCTCATTCCCGGCCAGACGCTGACGCGGCGGCCCGGTGCTGGCTGCAACGGCGCCCGGACACCGATCGCGGGTTTCTACCTGGGGGGCGGCGGGACCCATCCTGGGGTACCCGGCCTGCTGGCGGCGGGGGCGATCGCCGCGCGGGCGGTGTGCGCCGACCATGGGTTCGGGCACTGGGCGTGGCCACCGGAGCCGGTCTCGCGCGGAGCGCAAGGAGGAGCCACCCCATGACAAAGGCACAGCCACCAGCTCATCCGGCCACCACCCGGCGTGGCACCGGTGTAGCGGCCGACGGCGAGTTCCACATGCCCACTCACGTGTTCTTCGGCCGCGGCGAAGCCGACCGGGCGGCTCAGCATGCGGCAGCCTTTGGCGCGAAGACGATCATGCTCGTTAGCGACCCGGGAGTTGCCGCGGCCGGCCTGCTGGATCCGGTGCGTGACAATCTGGCCAGCGCGGAACTGCACCCGCTGATCTTCACGTCCGTGCAGCCCAATCCCCGCGACGTGGACTGCCTGGCAGGTACCGAACTTGCCCGGGACGCATGCGTCGAGGGCCTGGTCGCCGTCGGCGGCGGTTCGGCTATTGATACGGCGAAGTGCATCGCGCTGCTGCTGACCAACGGCGGCCACGTCCCTTGCCTGCTCGGTGAATCGCAGGTCAGGTTCGTATAAGGCGTCATGCATCGCGGAATTTCAAGGCAAGTGCGCCGAGGAGGAGGGCGCCGACGGTCCAGAGGGCGACGACGCCGAGGCCCTGCCACGGGGTGAGCGGCAGGCTGTTCACCCCGGTCGTGGCCTGAACGTCCGGCCCTGGGAGTGGGCGAGCCACAGCAGGTGGTTGCGCGCGCTGCGGCCCGGCTGCAACGCGCCCGCGTCCAGCAGCGACCCGACGTGAGTCAGCGGGTTCTGCAGCGAGCGGTACGAACGGCCGCCGATGGTGGCGGAGCCCGCGTCGGGGGCGTCCAGGCCCACGACAACGCGCATAGTGGTCGATTTGCCGGCGCCGTTCGGCCCGACGAAGCCGGTCACGTGGCCGGGCTGGACCGTGAACGTCATCCGGTCCAGCGCCTGCACCGGGCCGAACCGCTTGCGCAGTCCGTCAATCTCGATAGTCGCGTTCATGTGTCATCTGATCCTTAGCAGGCCGGCCCGGCCTGGGGCAGCGGGTAGGCGGGCGGGCGCTGCTCGCGGAAGGTGTCCAGGGGCGGGCGGGTGCTCTTGGCCTGGATGGCGTTGCGGCGCTCGAGCTCGGCCCAGTACACGGGGTCGAGGTAGATGGCCGGGTCCGGCCATGACGCCGTCAGCTCCGCGGCCTGGCCGGCGTACAGGCCGGCGTCCGCCAGCTGCCCGAACGTCATGCCGCACCAGGGATTGACGAACTTGGGGGCCTGCCCGTTCACCGATGCCGTCGCGCCGGGCAGGATGTCACCGGCGCTGACTTCTCCGAGCCAGGTGCCCGCGGTCGGGATGACGGTGCCGTGGGGGCAGGCGGCGAGCCTGGGGAACACGCCGCCGGGATCGGTGGCCAGCGGGCTCAGGGGCACGATCACGTAGGCCCGGGCCCCGGTCTCCTGCTCGATGAGCCTGGTGACGGTCCGCCCGTGGGGCGCGTGGAGCAGGTGCATGCCGCCGTAGATCAGCAGCACCCGGCGCCCGCTGGCCAGCGACTGGCCGGCCAGCGACGCCGGGTAGAGGTTCCGCTGCGGGAAGGGGATCTGGCTGGCGCTGGTGACCGTGGACCAGTCGAACGGCGGGTCGCCGGCCAGCACCCGGATCTTCCTGTCCGCGGGCAGGGTCCAGTTGACCGCCCGGACCCTGCGGTAGACCTGCTCGTAGACCGGGGAGTCGACGACGATGTTCGGGGACTGGGTGGTGTCGCGCCAGACCAGGCGCAGGCCGGCGTCGCTGACGGGCTCGCCTGCGAGGATGAACTTGTCGAGGGTGTCCTGGTAGAAGGCGTTCCCGAACTCGACGATGATGTCGCTGGCCGCCCCGTACAGCCGGGGATCGCTGAGCATCGTCAGCAGCAGGTCGTGGACCTCCTGGCCCGCGTGCGCGTCGCCGATGGCGACCACCCGGTGAGCCTGGAACGCCGCCAGGACCGCCTCGATCAGGCTGCTGCCGGGTGCCGCGATGGCCGACTGGGCCTCCGGGGCAGTGAGCCCGGTCGCGGCTGCCGTGCCGGCCGGGGCGGTCAGGGACCCGCCCCGGCCCGGCCCCGGCACGCTGGGTGCGTTCAAGGTGCGCTCCTCTGTTTCCGCGCGACGTGATCTGGGATGGGGAGGGGAAGGAAGGCGTCCATGGGAAGAAGGTGCCGCAGTCGGGGGGCGCGGCGCATCGGCCTGCGGGCAC
>Ga0070706_100006339_pt1 | contig 11177 bp, 12 predicted proteins | sample KBSK5501metaG_FD_65476 | JGI IMG/M metagenome (GOLD analysis project Ga0070706, IMG submission 65476) | Corn, switchgrass and miscanthus rhizosphere microbial communities from Kellogg Biological Station, Michigan, USA - KBS K5-50-1 metaG | ecosystem: Host-associated > Plants > Roots >...
CACGTCCGACAGCGCCGGCCAGCGCCAGTGCAATCAGCATCGACAAAAAAATTCGTGTCCATTTTTTACTGCCGCGCCACCACGCGATACCGAGAAGCAGCATCCCCAGAACGAAATGCTCGAACCAATCGCCGAATCGACTGACGTTTCGCATGAAAACGTGCAGCGCATGGTTTTGATGTGCCGAAATCCAAGCGCGGGCCGTATCGTCAAAGTGAAAGGCGACCGCCAACAAAAGGCCAATCGTTAGTGGCGTAATCGTCCACCAGAAAATTAAGCGCCACCGCTTTGGCACCCGATCCACAAATAAACTCCCGTTGTTAGGTCTTCCTGCTTATTCTTGAATGCCCGATTTGAAATCTGCAATCCGCAATTCAGCGCTGCTTTTTTTTAGCTGCATACTCTTTCATGTCATCGGGACTTGGAGTTTGCCGCTGATCGACCGCGACGAGCCGCGCTTTGCCGAGGCGTCGCGCGAAATGGGCAACCGCAGCGATTACATTATTCCGTACTTTAACAATCAACTTCGCCTCGATAAACCTCCCCTCACCTATTGGGCGCAGCTCGGAAGCTACAAAATCTTTGGCGAAACCGATTTTGCCGCGCGTTTCCCCTCGGCAATTGCCGCCGCGCTCACGGCGTTATCGATCTTGGCGTGGGGCTCGCGCATTGGCGGACAGAAGGTCGGCTGGTGGGCGGCAATAGTTTTTACTCTGTCCTTGCAAACGTTCGTGCACGCGAAGGCTGCGGTCGCGGATATGTGGCTAGTGCTGTTCGTGACTCTGGCGCATTGGAGCGGGTATGAATTGCTGCGCGATCAGTTCTTTAAAAAAGACCAACCTCCAACGTCCAACGTCCAACGCCCAACGCCCAATTCAGAAGGTGTCGAGGCGCCTGCCCTCAGGCGCGCTGCCAACAGGTGGTGGTGGGCTTTCTACGCAGCACTTGGCTTCGCTTTTCTGGCCAAAGGTCCCATCGGCTTGACTCCACTTTTGACCGTTACATTGGCAATGATGTGGTTGGGCGAACCGGGCCTGGCGAGGCGCTTCAAGATCGTGCGCGGAATCATGGTCACCTTCGTTATCGTTTCGCTGTGGGGTATTCCGGCGCTGGTTCGAACACACGGCGAATTCTTTTGGATCGGAATTGGACGACACGTGATCGGCCGCTCCTTCGGCGCGATGGAAGGGCACGGCGCCAGTTCCTTAGGCGCATATTTGCTGCTGCTGCCGTTCTATTTCGTCACCGTTTTCGCGAGCTTTTTCCCGTGGTCAATCAAGCTACCGCGGTTGTGTCATCAGCTCTGGCGCAAACGTGATTGGACCGACAGTTATCTCCTCTGTGGCGCCGCGATCATCTTTCTCATTTTTACGCTGGTTAAAACGAAACTGCCCCACTACACGTTGCCGGCTTTTCCACTGCTCGCGTTACTTTTGGCACGAATGTTGGTCGCCCAAGGTTCAGTTCAATTCCTGAGACGTTGTGCGATCGCGGCGGCGGCAGTCTATCTCGCCATCGGATTTGTGGGGCCGCCATCGATTGCACCGCTGTTTCCGGTGCCGGTGCTGCTTCGACCATCCCGCGATTATTTGCGCCCAGAAATGGAGTTTGGCGCTCTTGATTTCACCGAGCCAAGTCTTGTCTGGTATTTCCGCTCCCGCGTTACCGGCTGGATGACGATCCTGAATCGGGGCAATGTGGCGCCGTTTATGGAAAAGACAGGGCCTCGATTTGTCGTTATGCCAACGCACCTGGTGGAGAAAGTTTTTCCGACACCGCCGAACTCCTGGAGAAAATTCTCGACGTCTGGATTCAACATCGCCAAGGGCAAACACGTTGATCTCACACTGGTTTTGAAGCCTGAGTGAGTGGCAGAACCAAGGCCGGGCTTACAAGCCAGCGGGATTCTCCCAGGTTCGACTGTTCATCTATAGCTGCGGTAGACTGGGGGGTCGTAATATCCCAATGCTCAATTGCACCTCCTAAATTTTCTACGGGCAAGGCCGGTTTGCAGTTTGCGCCGCCTCTGTTAGGGATTGCAAAACGTGATCGCGTTTCTCGATGGCAATTTAGCTCGCGCCTTACCGACGCAGGCGATTGTCGATGTTGGCGGCGTCGGCTACGAAGTGTTCATCCCGCTTTCGAGTTACGACAAGCTTCCACCTGCCGGACAACCGGTGCGATTGTTGACGCATTTGCACGTGCGGGAAGACGCACACGTTCTGTATGGTTTCATGACTGCGGCCGAGCGCGATCTTTTTCGATTGCTCGTCAATAACGTCAGCGGCATTGGACCGAAGCTGGCGCTGGCGGTCTTAAGTGGAATGAGCGTGAACAATTTCAAAGTCGCGGTCGTAAATTCAGATGTGGCCGCGCTTTCAAAAATCAGCGGGCTGGGAAAAAAGACCGCTGAACGCATCGTGCTAGAACTGAAAGACAAGGTTGGCGTGACGGCCGCATGGGAAGCGGCCAGTGCCGCACATGCGCCGACGCCGGAGCAAGAACGGGCCAACGAAGCGGTGCTTGCGCTAATCGCACTTGGTTATAAACAAGTGGAAGCACATCGAATAATCCGCGACCTTCAGGAAAAGGAGCGCGACAAATCGGCGGAAGAGCTGGTGAAGCTTGCGCTCAAACAAATGGCCGGAGGCAGATAACGTCGGCGGCAGCCGACGAAACACCAAGCACCAACATCCAAGCTCCCAGGGAAACTCCAAAGGAGGAGAGACAAAAAGATGCAGCTCGCCAGTCATTTTGGAGTTTTGGAGTTTGGTGCTTCTTTGGATGTTGGTGCTTGGTGTTTGGAGTTTTAGCGAAGACGAAACCAATGCTCGTGCAAGCCGACAATAAACTGGAAACCATTCGCACTGCCCTGCCAAAGGAGGGTCTCTTTGCGGAAAAGGATTGGCTACTCTCGCCCGATCCCTTCGCTATCAGCAAAGACTTTGGGCGCGAGTTGGGGCAGCTTGGGCATCGGCTCTTTGTATTTCAACGCGCTTGCAACCAGCTCTATCTGCTGAGTGTCAAAGGCAAGCAACCGGAGTGGATTGCGCGTTATCTCGACGCCGGAAAGCCTCCGGAGTTGATTGAATATGCGCGCCAAAAACAGTTTCGCGATGCGCTGCCGCTGGTGATTCGACCGGATTTGATCCTGACCGACGACGGTTACATCATCGCCGAGATCGACTCAGTTCCCGGCGGCATCGGTCTGACCGCGTGGCTCAATCAAACATACATTGAACTGGGCGATAATGTAATCGGTGGCCGCGACGGAATGCTCGATGGCTTTCAAAGCGTACTTCCGACCGGCGGCGACATCGTTATCTCTCAGGAAGCATCGACCTACCGGCCTGAAATGGAATGGATCGCCGGGCGCTTAAACGATCGACAACCCCATTTGCACTGGCGCGTTATGCCCGCGGAACATTATGAGCCGCAAAATGGTCGTGCGGTTTATCGCTTTTTTGAACTGTTCGATCTGCCGAATATTCCGAACATCGAGAAAACGTTGCGGGCCGCGTTGGAGGGCCAAATCACGATAACTCCTCCCATTAAACCGTATCTGGAAGAGAAAATGTGGTTCGCTCTCTTTTGGCTGCAACCGCTACACGAATTTTGGCGACGCGAACTCGGCGAGAAATATTTTTTCAAGCTACAGAAGGTAATTCCGTATAGCTGGATTCTTGATCCAACCCCATTGCCCCAGCATGCTGTAATTCCACGGCTTGAAATTAATGATTGGCTCGAGGCCAGTCGTTTTAGCCAAAAAGAGCGAGACCTTCTTCTAAAGGTGAGTGGATTTTCGCCCCTGGCGTGGGGGAGCCGCGGAATTGCTTTGGGATCAGATCTTTCTCACAGTGAATGGCAACGACGCATTGAACACGCGCTGACGAGTTTTGAATCGTCACCAACAATTTTGCAGCGCTTTCACAAAGGCCGCCTTTTTGATCACCGGTATTGGGACCCTAATTCCGGTGAGTTACACCCGATGCGTGGGAGGGTCCGTTTATGCCCATATTTTTTCGTAGAAGAAGGTCGTGTGCAAATGCGCGGCGCTTTGGCGACGATTGTGCCTGCTGATAAGAAACTTTTGCACGGGATGAGTGACGCTATTTTGGTTCCCACCAGCTCTGAAAGATCGCCGCGCTAGCGGCGCTTTACGGGCGTCCCATGGTTTTCGACGCCAGACTGCTACTCGAGGAGACAGTGAGCTCGCGCGTGTGAATCGGACCCGCGGAAGTCAATTTGCTCGAGTAAAGATGAAATGAGTCGACACGAATCATCCCGAGATCAACGTGAACATTTAATTTGAGGAACTTGCGGATTGTTTGTGGAGAAACATCGCGACAGCGCGCCAGGGTGATGTGCGGATGGAACGGGCGAAGGTCTGGTTCCAGTCCAGCGGCAAGCGCCGCTTCCTGGACGCGTTTGTGGATTTGGAACAGGTGTGGGTGGCCTGAACCGACCCCGATCCAGATAATTTTTGGCGGTCCTTTTGAAGGAAACGTTCCGACGCCATTGACCGGCAAAAAAAACGCGCGGAAATCGATGGTCAGCAGCCTTTCTCGCAACTTGGAAACCGCATCTTCCGGCACGCCGTCGAAAAAACCGAGAGTGAGGTGCATCTGATCGGCTACGACCCAACGGATTCCGCGCATGTGCGGGTCGAGGTCCGTGAGAAGTTCTTTTGTCACCTCCGGCAGATCAATCGCAACGAAGAGGCGTTTGGACATTGGTGGAAACCTCGAACGTCCAACGCTCAACGTCCAACGCCCAATGCAGAAGGTCTGAATGCGACATCGGGTGAACGGCGCAAACGGCTGTCCCATTTGCGCTGCAATTCATCGCGGCGGCCGTTTGTCGCGCCCGGCAAAAGGCAGTTGAGAAGCTTCGTTGGATAGTCATGGAGATTCGAGGACAATGCGTTGCCAAAAATCGCGCCGCGCGCCGCCGATGTAAAAGGTAAGTCATGGTTGACGCCGCCGGCATGCCGCGATCCGTCACTCGACTCGGCGATCATAGATCGCCGCTACAGTTATCGGTGTTTGCGGTTAAATCGCGCAACCTCGCGCGCAGCTTCTCGATCAACTACTCGCTTCTTGAGATCGGCGCGCTTGTCCCGGGCGACTTTACCTTGCCCGACACCAAGCTCGGCCTTGAGTTTGCCGTTCTTCCAATAGAGCTTCAGCGCCACGAGCGCGCGACCGGCAACGTTCGTCTCGCCGTACAGTTTGTCGATTTCATGCCGGTGTAATAGAAGTTTGCGGACACGCTTGGCCGGTGGCACTTCATGGCTTGCTCGCTCATACGGTTGAATGTCGGCGTTATAAAGAAAGGCTTCACCGTTTTCGATCCGAGCGAAGGCATCGCTAATGTTGGCTTTCCCGGCGCGAATCGATTTAACTTCGCTGCCCTTCAGCTCGATACCGGCTTCGTAGCGCTCGAGGATATGGTAATCGCGCAACGCCTTGCGATTGAGGATCGACTCGGCCGCCATAGAGAACCCGGGCCGCTGCCCGTGCTATGACTTAGGCGCCGTCAGCTGAACCTTTAACAGGTTCGAAAGTTAGTTTGCCGGCGATAATCTCTTTGAGCGCTATATCGGTTAGAGAGGCGCGCGGGCCCGCTTCTACCATTGGTCGATGTCCCAACCCAAGTTGACGTACTCGCTTGGAGACAACATTGATCAGGAGTTGCTGGTTCGGGATCACTTGGGCTGCTTCCTGGAGGAGTTGAGTCGTCATATTACGCAATGATCTGACGGCGCGGGTCGCTTCCGTCGGGAATTGAAGGATGGGCGCACTGCCTGCGAGAGCGGAAGGAATGAGTTGTGAAGCAATCATCGCAGGCAAAAAACGAATGTTGACTTTGCGAGCGGTAGAAATGGTTGTCAAACGATTTGTTGCCATCGCGGAGATATTTCTCGCGGCGGATTACCCCGCCGAACCCTTCAGAAACGCGATCGTTGACCTACCGAATGTCTTCTACGTAGCTCGCTATTCGGTAATCGACGGGATCGCCCTGGTTATCGAGAGCGCGATCGTAGTGCCAGTGCACGTTGCCGTTGGCATAGAAGTTTTTGCAGACAATTGCGCCGGTAATGTCTGGACCGCCATTGATTGTGAAATTGGCAGCCGGGGAATAAAATACCGCGGAGAAGCCAGCGGTTGCGCCACCGCCGGAGTTTAGATTGATCGTTTGCTGAACACTCGGAACCGTTGGACTGATCGCATAGAACTGAAGATTACCCGCGTAACCACTCGTGTTCACAATGTTCTGGGCTTTGGTCTGGAAGTTTCCGTCGAAGTAGACCTGTAGGTGAACATGCGCCGGCACGATGATGCTCGGCTGGCTACTGGTGCTGGTGCCAATGTTGTCCGTCACGTGAACGGCGACATAAGTTTCCTGCGGCACGTTATTGATTACTGCAGGGTTAACCGTCAGGTTGCCGTTGTTGGCGAACGAAGTCAGGAGGTAATAGTTGGGGCTTACAGGGCTTCCCGCGCGCGGAAAACCATTCGTGGTAGGAGGATCGATGGTCGTATTGCCGGTTACCGCAGTAGGAGAAGGCACATAATTCCACCCCGTAACGTCCGGCATAACGAAGCCTGAGAGATCAAAAGGGACGTTGTTATCGATGATTCCGTAGACGCTGGTCGTATTTTTCGTTACCGTTCCACCATTAGTGTAGAGATTGCCGTAGATGCTTCCCATGATCGTCGCCACCGCGCTGTTAATCTCCACCGTGCCGGCCTGCGAGTCGGCATATCGCGGGTCAGATGGATTATCTTTTACGGTGACGTCGTAGGCTCCGGTAGTTGACCTAAAGCTATCGACAAAAGCAGCGGAGCCGAGACCGTAAAACGTGCCGCCGGCCTTGATCGCCGCCTCGAACGGCGTAACCGGCGCCGAGATCAGTTCGATGCGGCGCGAAACCTGAGGTTGATTGACAGCAACGAGTGCCTTGCCAACACCATCACCGTTTGGTCCGTAAGTCGATATGAAGTGATCGTAATAAAAGTCGATTTTTCGGAGAAGGCTATCACCTCGGGCGCCCGTGATCATCCGATCGTCCATCCCGGTGCGCGCTACTCCGAGCGCGGGGGAGACGCCCTTGCTTCGAATTCGATACCAGGGACTACCCGAAGAATCGCTGTAAAAGACATCAACTGTGCTGCTCGCTTTTACGTTATTGCTGCCGAGGGTCGCGACTGAGCTTGTGCGAACGGTGCCGGAGTTGGTCCATCCGGCGCCCGCGCTGAACGCGTTTGATGGGTCAAGAATTGTCTTTCTCACTTCAGCGTAGGCAATATCGCCGCCTGCCTCCGCGCCCATGAGAGCGGCTTTCCAACTTTGCACCTGACTTGAGGCCACATTGTAGCGTGTGGTGCAGTTGATCAATACTGTGCCTGCGATCGCCGAAACGATCAGAATAGTGCATAACGCGCAGAGAAGCACGTTGCCGCCTTGTTTTGACAGTTTGCTCATTTTTATTACCTCCAAAGAATCCTTTAGCCTCGCCTTTTGTTGCGCAGGTATGAGGTCGAAAAAAGCGTTGTCCCCTTTCGCTCCGTCGCCAAGTTGCCCGACGTGAAGATTGGCAAGAACGTAACAGTAGTGCTGGTGTATTCTGTGTTCGCCAGCTCAACGTCAGTCGTTTGTGGAACCAGTTGGTCCGTACTCGAAGCGACCATCGTCACGGTGCCGTTTTCCGTGCGCAAGATCGACTGGCCGCTGATTGAATAAACTATCGTGCTGGTTGAAGACCCATAGTTAACCTGCCGTCCGCTTAAGGTGTTGCTGATCGTGGGTGTCCGCGGCGTGCCAACGAGCGAAGGATTGGCAATCGCTTCAGGGTCGCCAGCCTGGATAAGGTACGATGGAACGGTAATGGTGACGCTCTGGAGATCGACCGACGTCGTTACGATCAGGCCTCGCTTCACATCGCGGTTAAGATAATCAATGATACGAATTTGTTGCATCTGCGTCGCGAAGTAATTCTCGATCGCATTCAAGGTCTTCTGCAACGCAATGGAGGACGTCATGATGGCGGCAAGGACGAAACCGCCCGTGCCAGTGGCAATCATTAACTCAGTCAGTGTAAAGCCGTGTCTTTTCCTTAAGCGTGTGAATCTCATTTTTTTGTTCCGCTCGAAACGACGCTGGTGACCTGCGTGCTCCGTGTACGTCCGCCCAACGTCATATTCCAGGTCGCAGAAACATCCACTTGCACCAGGGTTTTGCCGAGGTCGGTCGCAAGTGAATCGGTTGTGACGGTGCCGTTGGCATTGCGCGTCAACTGGGTCACCCCGCTAGCTGTCGGGTACTGAGAGACCTTCACAACTTCTGTGATCTTTTTGGCAATATCGGATCCGTTGGCGGGAGATCCCAAGAGGCTTTGCAGATAGGAGGCATTTGTTAAATCACTGAACGCGAGGTTGCGCAGGACCTCACTGCGATCTTGCACCAACTGCAAAGTCGCGACCGATTCCTTACTCGCATCAATATAGCGGAGACAAATGGCGTTGAGTTCGAAGATCGACATAAAAAAAAACGCCAGAAGGATGATGGCAATCAAGACCTCCGACAAAGTGGTGCCCGATGTATGAGCATTTAAGCGGCGGACCATGGGCGGGGTATTCTAGTAATTATAAACAATCAAGCAGCTTCTATTCCCCGCTTCTAGAGTTAAAAGCCTCAGATTTCGCGATAACACGCGCCCTCCAAACAGACGACAATTTTTCCCAGCAAAACCCTCAAATCGCCTCTAAACATAAACGCTCGCGCCACACGCATTTTTGAGAGCAATCGCGCGTTTGAGACAGGTGAACCATCTAACTCGCAAAATCGACAAGGAAGTATGCTTTTTGCTCATAATTTGCATACTAGCCATAAATTATGCGGCTGGCTAAATCCCTGAAGCCAAAGGCGTTCACCCTGGTCGAAGTGATCGTCGCCATCAGCCTCGCCGTTATTGGCGTGGCCACCACCATCGCAGCACTGACCAAAATTAACTCGATAGCAAGCATTGCGCGCAACCTGAGCGGCGCCACGACTATAGCGCAAAATCAAATCGATCTGCTGCTCTCCGATAGCCCTTTAACCTCGGAGTACGAACTCGACGGCGTTAAAATGCGACGGCTCGTATTTTTCGATGGGCCAGCGCGGGTAACCTATACTCCTCCGGCAGACTGGGAATACTCCAGCACGAACGACAACCTTCTGCTTCTTCACCCACATGGTGCGCCAGGTGAAGCGACAATCAGGCGGCTTGACCTAGCGCGTCCAGAGACTTTCGACGACGAAACAACCAAGCGATTGACCGAGGAAGTGCTTCTTTCGGTGCCCCGTGGCGCCACCAACGTCGACCTTGTATCCCGGGAAAAGAATCCTTTGATAATCGAACGCAAGGAAACCTTCCTCGTGATCATTAAGTATGACTTTTACGGCGAACCGCAGTTGCGTTCGGTCCTGTTTCTTGATCGAAAAAAAGACCAGCTGCGTTTCCAGCTCACGTCTCCTCGATCAAATTTCCAGCATCTACAGGAAGTGTTCGGAAGCAGCTACTTTTCCTGGCAAAATCTTTGATTGCAGCCGAGGACTGGTCTTGCCTGCTCTTAGAACCGGAGCGCGACATTGGCGAATGAGACAGCAAGTTTTGGGAATTACGTGGACAGCGCGCCTCTTCCGGCGTAACAACCACTTCGAAACGGGCTGTGGCTCAGCTTGGTAGAGCGCCTCGTTCGGGACGAGGAGGCCGTGGGTTCAAATCCCACCAGCCCGATTTTTTTTCATAGCGAAGATCACCTTTTGTAACCTGAAAAATGCCTTTATTCCGGGGGAGCTCTCGCACCAAGCCGCCCGAGCCGCGTCCGGCGAAGTTGAAAACTGATGGCCCGCGATTTCGAGATCGGCGATGCCGCACCTGATTTCCACGCCACCGCCGTAGGCCGCGGTTATGGTCTCGGCCGGGCAGTATCGTTGAAAGATTTTCGCGGCAAACCTCTCGTCCTCTATTTTTATCCAAAGGACGACACGCCTGGATGTAGCGCGCAAGCCTGCGGAGTGCGCGACGCCTGGGACGAATTGAAAGATCGCGCGGCCATTTTTGGAGTGAGCACCGACTCAGTCGAGAGTCACCGTCGGTTTATCGAGAAGTTTCAACTTCCCTTTCTTTTGCTTTCAGATCCCACGCGGCAAATCGTGAAAGATTACCATGTTTGGGTGAAGAAAAACTTCATGGGCAAAAAGTTTATGGGCGTGGAGCGAAGCACCTTCGTCATTAATGAGAATGGCCGGATCTCAGCAGTTTTTCGTAAGGTCAAGCCCGAACAACATGTCGATCTCGTTACCAGTGCGCTCGCAACTTTAACGAAGAAGTAGGTTGCAGTTTGGTGCACCAAATGCTTGGATTTTGCGCTGATGGGTTCTCTTAAGAAAAAACGCAAGGCCAAAATCTCCAAACATAAGCGACGAAAACGCATGAGGGAGAATCGGCACAAGAAGCGTTTGCGTTACAAGGCTTAATTCTTCGCCGGGTGCGGGGCGCGCTCGGGGTGGTTTGCGGAGGGCGCACGGCGCACTTACAATTCGACAATGACACATCAGGGGAACTGGGAGACACACGCCCGGGCTCTTCTCCTCGGCGTCTTGGTTATTTTCGCCACCACGACTATCGTGCTGGCTCGCCCACAGACAAACCCATCGCCGAAAGCCCAGCCCAGCTCTCCATCGGCGCCAAAAAAACCCGAAGGCCAGGATGATTCGTTGGATGTTAGGCCGGCTAAGGATCTGTTATTGCGCCCAGAGAGTCTGCGTAAGGCCGAAGCGCTCGCTCATTTCGTCGAAGGAACAACATTCGAGGAAAACGGCGAAATTGATAAAGCCCTGGAGGCGTACCGCAAAGTTCTCAACGTCGATCCAGGAGAAGCGAAGTTGGCGGCACGGGTGGCGGCTCTGCTCAGTCGGCAGGATGAATTTCCGCAGGCCATCGACATTCTGAAGGATGCGATAAAGGTAAATCCGCAAGCACCGGAGCCTTATCTGCAACTGGCCTTTATCTACGCGAAGTATCTCAAAAAGACCGACCAAGCTGTCGAATTCGCCAATCGTGCCATCACGCTCGATCCCTTAAACATTGAAGCGTATCAGCGCCTCTTTGAGATCGAACTGGCCGC
>Ga0070706_100006343_pt1 | contig 11172 bp, 10 predicted proteins | sample KBSK5501metaG_FD_65476 | JGI IMG/M metagenome (GOLD analysis project Ga0070706, IMG submission 65476) | Corn, switchgrass and miscanthus rhizosphere microbial communities from Kellogg Biological Station, Michigan, USA - KBS K5-50-1 metaG | ecosystem: Host-associated > Plants > Roots >...
CAGGTTCCGAGGGTCGACCGCCCACCTGACGCGCTGGACGCGGGTCGCCCGGTCGAGCAGCGTCCGCCGGACGTCGGCCACAGCCGCCTCCGTGCGGTCCGCGGTGCCGTCGTCGACCCGCGAGGCCGAGAAGCCGGCGGCCGACGTGTCGCGCGCGAGCTCGACCATCAGCTCGCGGTCGACCGGCGCGGCGACCGCAACCCGCGTGGCGTACTCGAGCGGCGTCTCTGCGGGTCGGCGGGGCAGCCCCGCGGCCACCTTCAGGATCTCCTCCGCTTCCTCCCAGGCCACGAGCACACGCGCCCGGGGGGTGGTGGCCGCCGCACGGCGTCGCCGTCGCCGCAGCGTCCGGACGACCGGCACCGCGCCCAGCCCGGCGGCGGCCAGCCCCGCGAGCAGGATCAGGATCACGACCGGGTTCCGCCACCACGACCGGTGCGCGGCCGACGCGGTCGCGGTGCCGCCCCCGGCGTTGAGGTTCTCGATGTTGCGGTTCGAGGGGTTTCCGACCGGGGGGGCGGCGGTGGTTGGGGGGACGGAGGTGGCGGTGGACGGAAGGTCGGTGGTCGCGGCCCGGTACGCGGGCGTCCCTGCGTAGGTGTCACCACCGGGCAGGCCCCGCCCGGCCGCGGGTGTGGGCTCGAAGGGCACCCAGCCGTAGCCGGCCAGGTACACCTCGGGCCACGCGTGAGCGTCCTTGCCGCGCACGTGGAAGAAGCCGTCGTCCTTCAGGACGCCGGGGACGAACCCGACCGCGACCCGCGCCGGCAACCCGATGGCCCGGGCCATCGCCGCGTAGGTGCCCGCGAACTGCTGGCAGTAGCCCTTGTGCGTCTCGAAGAGGAAGGTCTCGATCGCTTTCTCGTCGTGTCCGAGCGACACGTTGAGGTCGTAGGTGAAGGGCGGCGACCGGAAGTACGCCTGGAGGGCGAGAGCCTTGCGGAACTGCGTTGTCGCGGACGCCGTGACCCGGCGCGCCTCGCGCGTGACTTGCGCGGGGAAACCGCTCGGCAGCTCGAGGTAGCGCTTGCGAATGCGATCGGGGATGGCCGGTGGCACCCCGGCCAGCGCGGCCTCGGAGAACCGAGGGATCTTCGACACCACTGTGTAGGTGAGGCCGTTGGCGTTCGCGGTGTTGCTGATGAGGCTGCCCGACTCCTTGTCGTAGCGGGCACCCGACTGGTGGGTGAGCCGCTCCGGCCGGACGGCTGCGGGGAGCCAGATGCTCGCCAGCTCCCTGATGCTGTAGTCCTGCTGCAGCGTGTCCTCAGGCGCGTTGCTCGGCTCGCCCCGTGGCAGTCGGCCCGCCGCGCTCCGGTAGCTGTTCGATGACTTCCAGATCGTTCCGTCGAACTCCTCGAGGGCGGTGAGTCGCCAGTACCGGGGGATGTTGTTGGTGGTCTTGACCGTGAAGAACTCCGTCGCGCCCTGTTCGATCAGTCGCGCCTGGATGTCGACGAGCGGGCTCACGGTCACCCGGTTGCGCGGGCCGTGCTTGCCATCGCGCTCGCGCCAGCGGACGAGGGCCGCACTGCCGGCTCCCGGGAGCGAGGGCCCGACGATCGCGGCGACCACGACTGCGACGGTGGCCAGCCGGACTCCGCCCTGCGCGATCGTGCCCGCACCACCGCCACGCCGGCCCGCGAACCACGACGTCGTGTCCGCCCGCCGAGTCGCGGTGCGCACGAGCACGAAGCCCAGCAGGCCCGCGAGGTACACGAGCGTGTAGCGGACACGGTGGCGGTCGGGTCCGAGCGCGGACGAGAACACGAAGAGCGTGAGTGAGGGGACGACCGCCTCGAACGTGGCGAGCAGACGGAAGGCGGCCGCGTCGGCCAGGAAGGCGGCGACCCAGGTGCCGATCACCGCAGCCGCGACGAAACCCTGGGTGGAGGGCGTGGGCGCGACGACATCGCCGAAGCGACGCCACGCGTCGCGCAGGTCGTTGGCCACCGCGTGCCAGCTTGCTCCCCGCGGGATGCCGTACGTGGTGGTCGACGGCTCGATGACCCACACGAGGACGACGGCCCCCGCAATCAGGGACAGCAGCGCCGCAAGCGGCAGGCCGAGACCGACGCGCCGGCCCGCCCAGGCCACCAGGTGCGAGGCGATCGCGGCCAGGAAGACAGGCCCGAAGTAGCGACCGTTGTCGAAGAGGCGGCCGAACCCGACGACCGCGCCGATGGTGAGCGCGGCCAGGGCGACCTCCGACGCGATCGAGAGCTCGTTGTGTCGGACGGGACGACGGGCGGCGGTGCTCACGGGCGCCAGCCCGAGATGGAGGGCGCAGCCGTGCGCCGACCGGCGAAGGCGCGGTTCCACGCGACGGCGAACGGCTCGTCGGCCGTGACGCGTACGAACGTGGTCACCGACGGCACCACGCGGGACGGGAGCGCGGTGGCTCCGGGCTCCCACGCGGAGCGCTCGATGAGCACGAGCGACAGTGACCCGAAGCGCGCGCGCAGGCGACCCAGCCGCTCGAGCTCCTCGCCCGGGAGGTTTGCGGTGACCACCGCGACGATCGCGCCGGCGTTGCCGGCCCGCCGTAGGCCACCGAGCACGTTGGCGAGGCGATCGCCCCGGTTGGGGCGCACGATCGCCAGTCGCTCCATGATCGCCTCGACGTGCGCCTGGCCCGCGGCGAAGCTCGAGTCGGCGCCGTCGGTGGTCACCAGCCTGACGAGCGACCTCTGACGCCAGCACGCGTTCACGACGCTCGCCGCGGCCCGCACCGCGATCTCCAGCGACTCTCCGTCGTGCGCCCGCGCCCGCGTGTCGAGCAGGACGGTGGCCCGGCCCTGCCACGGCATCTCGTTCTGGCGGATCATGAGCTCGTCGACCCGCGCGGTCGACGGCCAGTGCACCCGGCGCAGGTCGTCGCCCATCTCGTAGGCGCGCAGGGCGTAGAAGTCCTCGCCGGCCACGCCCAGCGCGGTCGGATGGTCGGCGCCGGCCAGCGGGTCGTGGCCCTGCGTCTGTGGCAGCGGCACGATGGCGTCGAGCGCGGGGTACACGGTGAGCTCGGTCGCGGGCGCCACGACCTGACCGGTCGACGCAAGACCGAAGGCATCCAGGTTGGTGACCTCGAGCGGCCCGATCTCGAACACGCCCCGGCGCTCGGTCGGCAGCCGGTAGGCGGCGCGCGACGACGTCTTCGGGCGCAGGGGGCCAAGCAGGAATCGGGCCTGCCGTCGACCGCGGTCGAACGGGTCTCGTACGGTGAGCACCGGCGTCGTGCGTGCCCCTCGATTGGCGAGCTCCAGCTCGACGCGGCTGTCGGTGCCGGCGAACACGCGCGTGGGATGAAGATGTCGGGTGGCGCCGAGGCGCACCTTGGTGAACCGCACCTGCACGAGCGCGCCGATCACGAGCGCGCCCGCCGCGGCCGCGAGCACGAAGAGCTCGAGGATGCCGAGGAGACGGCCGGTGATGGACAACGCGACCGCGCCGGCCGCCAGGAGCCAGCCGCGGTTCGTCAGCACGATCGACTAACCCTGCGCGCTGGCGCGACCGCTGGGCACGGGCACCCGCCCGAGCACCTCGGCCAGCAGCTCGCGGCGGTTGACGCCGCGCATCTGCGCCTCGGGTGTGAGCGCCAGGCGGTGCTCGAGCACGGGTGCCGCGAGCGCCTTCAGATCGTCGGGCACCACATAGTCGCGGCCCGACGCGGCCGCCCGCGCCCGCGCCGCGCGCTGCAGCCCGAGGGCGGCGCGCGGCGAGACACCCAGGGCGAGCTCGGGGTGGTTCCTCGTCGCCTCGGCCAGATCGACGATGTACCCCTTCAGGCTGGGGGCGACGTGCACGGCCTGGGCCATGGCGATCATCGTCTGGACGTCGGCCACCCTGGCCACGGGTCGAAGATCGTCGACCAGCGCGCTCGACATGCCGTGGGTGTCGAGGATCGCGATCTCGGCCGAGCGGGCGGGATAGCCCATGTGGATGCGCATGAGGAAGCGGTCGAGCTGGCTGTCCGGCAGCGGGTACGTGCCCTCGTGCTCGATCGGGTTCTGGGTCGCGATCACCATGAACGGCGGGTCGAGGCGATAGGTCTTGTTGTCGACCGTGACCTGACGCTCTTCCATCGCCTCGAGCAGGGCCGACTGCGTCTTGGGCGAGGCCCGATTGATCTCGTCGCCGAGCACGATGTTGTGGAAGATGCCTCCCGGCCGGAACTCGAACTCACCGGTGGCCCGGCTGTACACGGTGACGCCGGTGACGTCGGAGGGGAGCAGGTCGGGCGTGAACTGGATGCGCCCCCACGTGCACTCGAGGCTGGCCGCCAACGCCTTGGCGAGGCTCGTCTTGCCCACGCCGGGCACGTCCTCGATGAGGAGGTGCCCCTCGGCGACAAGGCACGTGAACGCGAGCGCGATCGCGTCGTCCTTGCCCTGGATCACGCGCGCCACGTTGTCGACGACCGCATCGAAGCGGTCAGAGAACGACGCCACCGCGCGCGCCACGGTCTCCTCCCTGGCCACGGTGGACTCCTCTCCCTCGACCACGCCCCGCGAACGACACAGGCTACCGTCGCAGCACGGTCGGTCGCCTCCGGGGTTCGTCGCGCCCACGCCGTGCCCCGTGCGCACCGCTCCCCACCTAGATTTCGCCTGTACGGTCGGACGGGTGGACCTCGCGCTGGCGATCGACATCGGGGGCACCAAGCTCGCCGCCGGCCTCGTCACGGAGGAGGGCGAGGTGGTGAGGTCCGCCACCGCGCCCACACCGACGGCTTCGGACGCCGAGGCGGTGTTCGACGCGGTGCGCGGGTTGCTCGACGCGGTGAGGGCCCCGGGCCGGAGCGATCCCACGGAGTGGAACCGCGACCCGGTCGTCGTCTGCGGCGTGGGTTGCGGAGGCCCGATGACCGGGGGCGGAGCGGCGGTGTCGCCGCTCAACATCCGCGCCTGGCGCGACTTCCCGCTGCGGGCGCGGCTCGGCTCGAGCACCGGGCTGCCGACGTTCGTCGACAACGACGCCAAGGCGCTCGCGCTGGGCGAGGGTTGGAAAGGCGCGGCCGCAGACGAGCGGGACTTCATCGCCATGGTCGTGTCGACCGGCATCGGCGGTGGCATCGTCCTCGACGGCCGGCTGCTCGACGGCGCCGATGGCAACGCGGGGCACGTCGGACACGTGATCGTCGAGCCCGACGGGCGTCTGTGCGCGTGCGGGGCGCGAGGATGTCTCGAGGCAGAGGCGTCGGGCCCGAGCATCGCGGCCGCGACCGGACGGCCTGCCATCGAGGCGGGTCCCGAGGTGGTGGCGCGCACCGGCCGGCTCGTGGGGCGGGCGGTCGCGTCGGTGGCGAACCTGCTCGACCTGTCGCTCGCAGTGGTCGCCGGCTCGGTCGCGCTGGGCTTCGGGGCACCGTTCTTCCTGGCTGCACAGGAAGAGCTCGACGCCCGCGCCCGGCTCGCCTTCTCCCGCGACGCTCGGATCGTGCCCGCCGGTCTCGGCGCGGACGGCCCCCTCGTGGGCGCGGCCGCGGTGGGATGGCGGGGAGGGGGCCGGTTGTGAGCGAGTGGTGGCGGTGAGCGAGCAGGGCAGCAGCTCCCCGGCGCGGGACTCCCATGCGATGCGCGCGGCATGGCTCGTGGGCGCGGCGCGAGCCGTGCTCGCGCGCCCCGCCCTCTGGGGCGTCGCCCTGACCCAGGTGGTGCGACTGGCGCGGCCCGGCTGGTGGCGCCGGTCGCCGTTCCTGCCCGTTCCTGACCCCGCCTACCTGCGGTTCCGTCTGCAGACGGCGTACGGCGATCCCGACCGTGAGCCCGAGCCGAGCGACGTGGTCGCGTACCTGCGCTGGTGTAGGGGGTTTCGACGGGTCCTGCGGTAACCTCCGCTGCCAATGCACGTCCCACCAGCGCCGGAGTAGCGGCATGGCAAAGGCGCTCGTCCTGAACGCCACCTATGAGCCGCTGTGCATCGTCCCCGTGCGGCGCGCGGTCGTGCTGGTTCTCAAGGAGAAGGCGGAGGTGGTGCACGCGACCGACGCCGAGCTCCACTCCGAGCGCCGTGCGTTCGCAGTGCCGTCGGTCATCCGGCTCACCTACTTCGTGAAGGTGCCGTTCCGGGCCCGCGCCGCGCTCAGCCGGCGCGCGGTGTTCGTGCGCGACGGCCATCGCTGCCAGTACTGCGGTGCCAATGCGGAGAACATCGACCACATCGTCCCGCGCAGTCGCGGCGGTGAGCACGTGTGGGAGAACGTGGTTGCCGCCTGCCGACCGTGCAACACGCGCAAGGAGGACCGGCTCCTCCACGAGGTGGGTTTGGTGCTCCGGCGCAAGCCGACGGCTCCCCGCGAGCTCACCTGGATCGTCGTGGCGGTGGGTACCGTGCACCCCCACTGGGAGCCGTACCTCCAACCGGGCGCCGCGCTGTCCGCTTGACCCGCACGTGGCGGGTCGAGCGCGCGGCCGCCTCCGCCGCCGAGCTCGTGGTCCGGCCCCATCCGCGCCCCGCCGAGCGCACGGTGTCGCTGCTTGCGGTGACCGCGCCCGCGCTGGTGCTCGGCAGCACGCAACCCGACGACGTCGTCGACCGGGCGCGTGCCGCGGCAGCCGGGCTCGACGTGGCGCGCCGGCGCACCGGCGGTGGAACCGTGCTCGTGCGCCCGGGCGAGCTGCTGTGGGCCGAGGTGTTCGTGCCGGCCGATGACCGGCTGTGGACTGCCGACGTCGGGCGCGCGTTCCGCTGGCTCGGTCCGGTCTGGACCTCGGCGCTCCACGCGCTCGGCGTCGACGCACGCTGGCACGACGGCCCCACGCTCGAGACGCGCTGGTCGCGCCGCGTGTGCTTCGCGGGCGTCGGCCCGGGGGAGGTGCTGGTCGGCGACCGCAAGGTGGTCGGCATCTCGCAACGGCGCACGCGCGCGGGCGCGCGCTTCAGCTGCGCGGCGTTGCGCGTGTGGGACGCGGACGCGCTGCTCGCAGTGCTGTCGTTGCCCGGGGACGAACGCGACGCCGCCGCGGCCGAACTGCCCACCGTCGCGGTCGGGGTCGACGTCAAGCTGGAGCTGCTGGAGGCGGCGCTGGTGACGCAGTTGGACGACGCGACAACGTGATCGCTACTTCCGTTCGCGACGCGCCGCGGCCAGCCGTTCCTTTCTCAAGGCCTCGGCCTCGACGTCGTCGAGCGGTTCGAGGTCGCCGACGACCGACGCGAGGAGGTGATCGGCGAGCCCGGGGTTGCGCGCCAGCACCGGTCCGTGGAGGTAAGTGCCCACCACGCGGCCGGCGAGCGCCCCCTCGCTCCTGTCGCCCGTGTCGTTGCCCGCACCGACGACGACCCGGCCGAGCGGGCGCACCCCGGGTCCGAGGGCGGTGACGCTCTGGTGGTTCTCGTAGCCGGTCAGCGGGGGCAGCCCCAGGGATGGGTCGGGCTCGGCGACGACCTCGCCGACGCGGCGGGCGCCCGAGTCCCGGCGGGTGACGCAATCCAGCAGCCCGAGCCCGGCGTGGGGCTCGCCCTCCGGGCCGACGAACTCGTGGCCCACCACCTGGAAGCCGGCGCACACGGCCAGCAGCGCGGCGCCGCCGTCCAGTGCACGGTGCAGCGCGCGACTGGCGATGAGCTCCCTCGCGGCCAGGGCCTGGGGGCCGTCCTCGCCTCCTCCCATGAGATACAGCTGGCCGGATTCGGGAACCGGCTCGCCCGCGGTGACCTCGACGATGTCCGCCGGCCGCTCGCGCCAGCGCAGGCGCTGGGCGAGGACGAGAGCGTTGCCACCGTCGCCGTAGGTACCGAGCAGCTCCGGATAGAGCAGCACGATGGTGACCGCGTCACGCGGCACCGGTCTGGCCCTCTCGCGATTCTCCGCTGCCCACGGCCTTGCGGATCTGCTGGAACGACGAGTAGTTGGCGGCGACGTCCACCTCCGCGCCCCCATAACCGTGCGGCGCCGTCGCGGCGGCGCGGCGGATCGCGTCGAGCTCGTCGGCCACGAACTCGTGCTCGACCTCCGCGTAGTGGAGGCGGACCGCCAGGTCTCGCCCCCGCTCGCCCGTCGCGACGACGAAGCGGCCGCGCAGACGCTCGAAGGGCACGTCCCACAACCACGAGGGGTCGCGCCCGTCCTGAATGCGTGCGTTGATGCCGACGACGACGGGCAGCGGCGCGGGACGGAGCAGGTCGAGCGCCTCGGCCCAGCCCGCGGGGTTCTTGGCGAGCAGCAGCCGAGCGCGCACCCCGCCGCCCACCGCGACCACCTGGTAGCGCCCGGCCACGTCGGCGACGTCGGCCATGGCGCGCACTGACGCCTCTGCGTCCGCGCCGGCCGCCACCGCGCCGGCCGCGGCCATCGCCGCGTTGGCGCGGTTGGCCCACCCGGGGAGCGCGAGGCGAATGTCGAGGCGCAGGCCGTCGGCGAACACGAGCGTGTGGTCATCGAGCCAGACATCGGCGTCGGGGCGCCGAAGATCGCACACAGAGCAGGCCCACCCGTCGGCGGGCGGTGATCCCCAGAGGATGCGCGCGCCGCACTCGGGGCACGAGGCCGCGTCGAGACGCCAGCGCTGACCGGTCCCCACCCACGTGACGCGCGCCGACGCGCGGGCCGCCCACGTCACGAGCGGATCGTCGACGTTCGCCACGACGTGTGTCGCTTGCGACCCGTCGAGGGCGGCTCGCCACCGCTCGGCGTGCATGCGCACCTCGCCCGTGCGGTCGAGCTGGTCGCGGCTGAGGTTGAGCAACAGCACCACTGCCGGGTGCGCGGCCGCGATCGCCTGGCGCAGCAGCCCCTCGTCGACCTCGAGCACGGCCGCCGCGCCCGGGGTGTGACGCGCCAGCGCGCTCACGAGCCCGCTCACGAGGTTCGCGCCCGCCGCGTTGGTCGTGACCGGTCCTTGCGTGCTCATTGCCGCGGTGAGCAGACGGGTCGTCGTCGTCTTGCCGTTCGTGCCGGTCACGAGGGCGACGACCTGACCCGCCGCGAGCCGCTCGAGGGCGCGGGGGTCGATGGCGAGCATCAGCCGGCCGCCGATCACCGAGCCGCCGCCGGCGCGGACCCGCCGCGAGACCTCGGCCACCGCCCGGCCCGCGAAGGCGGCGGCACGTGTGCGTACAGGAAGGGCGCGGTGGGACAAAAGGGGTTGACTGGGTGGAGTGTGGGGGCTTATGGTGGGCCGAAGTGGTGACAGGTGGAGGGGATTCGGGGGTTGAGGGGTCAGGTGCGCAGACAGTGCGGTGGAGGGGCTCGACGGGGAGTGCCTGCAGGAACGGCCGGGAGTAGGCGCCGATGTTCCTCGGTGAGAACCGTCACGCCGTCGATGATAAGGGCCGGGTCATCCTCCCGTCCCAGTACCGCGACGAGCTCCAGGGCGGCGCGGTGATGACCAAGGAGGTCGACGGCTGCATCGCCGTCTGGCCACTCGAGGACTTCAAGGCGCGCGCCCTGGAGATGGCCCAGATGCGGCGCACAGGTGAGCAGCGGACGCGCGCGGGAGTGCGGAACTTCTTCGCCACCGCCGAGCACCGCGAGCTCGACCGTCAGGGCCGTATCGCCATCCCGCAGAGCCTGCGTGCCTTCGCCGGCCTCGAGCGAGACGTCGTGATCAGCGGTCAGTTCGACCGCATCGAGATCTGGGACGTCGAGCGCTGGCAGCAGCGCGAACAGTCGGGCGACGAGGTGCTCGTCGAAGGTCCGAGTCGCATCTGACGAGGAGGAACTCCCCAAGAGCGAGAAAGCGACGCGCGTGCAACTGCGCGCCGACAACAGAGACGAGCGGGACGTGGGAACGTCCGCTCATGCGCAACCCCCCGGTCGGCGAGGTGGAAAGGCCCCTACTCCGCCCGCTTTCCATCGGATCGATCGGGGCACACATCCCGACGGCAACGCGGCCGGGGGGTTGCGGATGAGCGAGGCGTTCCTCCACCGGCCGGTGATGGTAGGCGAGGTCGTCGAGCTCATGCGGACGGTGCCCCCGGGCGTGGTGGTCGATGCGACCGTCGGCGCCGCCGGCCACGCAAAGGCGCTCCTCGAGGCCCGGCCCGACCTGCGTCTGGTCGGCCTCGACCGTGACGGCGACGCGGTCGCGGCGGCGACAGAGGCGCTCGCGGGATTCGCGGGCAGGGCCGTGGTCCGCCGGGCCCGGTTCGACGAGATCACGACGAGGTTGCAGGAGCTTGGACATGAGACGGGAACACGAGGGGAAATCAGCGGTGCGCTGTTCGACCTGGGGGTCAGCTCCCCCCAACTCGATCGTCCGGCGCGCGGCTTCAGCTACCGGGCCGACGGGCCGCTCGACATGCGCATGGACCTCCGACAGCCCTTCACCGCGGCCGACGTCGTCAACGGCTACGCCGAGGACGATCTGTCCCGTGTGCTCTCCGAGCACGGCGGCGAGCGCTTCGCCCGCCGGATCGCGCGCGCCGTGGTGGCCGCGCGCCCGCTCGCCACGACCGGGGAGCTGGTCGAGTTGATCCGGGCCACGATCCCTGCGCCCGCCCGCCGGCGGGGCGGGCATCCCGCCAAGCGCACGTTCCAGGCCATTCGCATCGAGGTGAACGGTGAGCTGCAGCTGCTGCCGGAGGCGCTCGATCAGGCGATCGACGTCCTCGTGCCCGACGGCCGGTGCGCCGTCCTCTCGTATCACTCGGGTGAGGACCGGATCGTCAAGCAGCGCTTCGCCCGCGCCGCCACCGGCGGGTGCACGTGCCCGCCCGGCCTTCCGTGCGTGTGCGGCGCGCAGGCCACGGTCCGCCTCCTGGGGCGTCGCGGCCGTCGCCCGTCCGCCGCGGAGGTCGCCGCCAACCCACGTAGCGAGAGCGCACGCTTGCGCGCCTGCGAGAAGCTCCCGGTGGCCCAGGCCGAGCCCGGCCCCGACGGCGACGCGGCATGAGGTTGCGCAGGTTCCCGAGGCCGCTGACGGGTCCTGTCCCGGTGACGGGTCCCGTCCCGCAACGGCCGGTGCCGGGTCCTGTCCCGCAGGGGCCCACCCGGGCGGGCCCGTCCCCTTCGGGGGCCCTCCCGCCTGGGCCTTTCCCGGCGGGCCACCCGTCACCTGCCCCACCCGCGTACGCGACTGAAGGAACCGGCCTCCGGCCGGTGCTCTCGGCATGAGTGAGCACCGCAGCGCAGCGAGGAGCGCAGCTCCCATGTGGCAGATCGGTACACCGGCCGAGGCACGAGGCACGGTGAACCGAATGAGTGAGCACCGCAGCGCAGCGAGGAGCGCA
>Ga0070706_100006344_pt1 | contig 11169 bp, 11 predicted proteins | sample KBSK5501metaG_FD_65476 | JGI IMG/M metagenome (GOLD analysis project Ga0070706, IMG submission 65476) | Corn, switchgrass and miscanthus rhizosphere microbial communities from Kellogg Biological Station, Michigan, USA - KBS K5-50-1 metaG | ecosystem: Host-associated > Plants > Roots >...
GTGTTGTGGTTCTACCCGAAAGCCGATACCCCCGGCTGAACCGTCGAGGGTTGCGGGTTCCGCGACCTCTATACGGACTTTCAAAAAAAGAACGCCGAGGTCCTCGGCGTCTCGTTCGATTCCGTCGAGGACAACGCGGCGTTCGCGCGGAAGTTCCGCTTCCCGTACCCGCTCCTGTGCGACGTCGACCGGAAGATCGGCATGGCCTACGGGGCCTGCGATTCGCCGGACGCGAGCACCGCGACGCGGATCAGCTACCTCATCGACTCGAAGGGGAAGATCGCGCAGGCGCACCCGAAGGTGTCGCCGAAGTCCCACCCGCAGGAGATCCTGGCGTCGCTCTGATCACTCGGGGGCGCGATCGACGCACCCGGGGTCGACCACCCGCGCGACAAGATTCGCGAACTCGGCGATCGCGCAGGGGTACCCCGGCTCGTCGCGGCTGCAGCCGGGGATCCGGATCGGCGTGCGCATCGGCGGGGTCGCCAGTGTGAGCGCGGTCTCGTCGCGCATCTGGTCGGGCGTCTGCGCGACGAAGGAAAGAAAGATTCGCTCGCTGCCGTCGGGCGCGCGTCGCTTCTCGAAGAGGAGGGCGCCCGCCGGCGGCGTCTCGTTTTCGGGATAGCTCGGCAGCGACCAGCGCGCGTCGAGCAGGCCCCCGAGGTTCGCGAGGTTGTCGTCATGGCCGACGTAAACGACGAGCCGCGCGTCGCGCGCGGCGGCTTCCGGAGCGGCCAGCCCGCCGAACGAACGGCCGGTCAGAGCGCCCGCGGCGCGAGCGAGGAGCGACGAGCCCTGCCGGCGCGCAAGATACGGGGTGCGGAAGAGCAGGTCGAACGCCAAGTCGTGGAGCGGGAGGACTCTTCGGATCTCGGCGAGCCCCGCGCGGCCCCAACCCACCTCCGGCGTCGGCTTACCGTCCGCATACTCGAGCAGGAAGATCTCGGACGCCGTCGAAGCGATCGAGAGGGCGCCGATGAGAGAGATTCCCTGTCCCTCGGGAAGGTCGACGAGGGCGGTCGGAACCTCCGTCAGCGTGCACGCCGCCGGTCGGCCGAACGCTGCGCACAGGGCCGGCGCGCAGCAGCCGAGAATCCGCTGGAGCGCGCCGAACGCGTCCCGATGACCCGCGACGACGCTCGAAAAGCCGCCGCCCACCCTTTCCAGGACGGCCGACTGCGCCTCGAGGGCGTCGATGCGGCAGACGCCGGACGCGGCCGGATGAAACACGCCGTCGACTTTCGCGGGCGCCTTCGAGCGCACCGCGATCCCGCATCCTGGAGCGAAGCCTTCGAGGAATCCCTGCGCGGTTTGCTCGGTGCGCTCGGCGACGTCGGCGTAGACGTAGACGCTGTTGGGCTCCGGACAGCCCGAGGCGGGGAGGAGCCTCTCCGCGGCGAGGACGGAGCGTTGATAACGGCCGACGAGCGTCGCCAGCCGCTTGCCCTTCGCCGTGAGGTTTCCGAGCGGCTCCCTCCACGCCGGCCATGGCCGCGCGGCGAAGTTGGCCAGCACCTCGAACGAGGCCGTCGGCGTGCGCACGCCGTGACGGCTCACGAGAACGGCCTGGACGAGCGTGTCCGAGGCCTGGCCCTCGACCGGCGCGCCGGACAGGAAAAGCGCCGCGACGAGCGCGGTCAGACGCTTCATGCGCCGCGCACTCTGTCATAGAACTCGCGCGCGGACGACGCGAACGCGGCCCCGCCGAAGGCGAGAGCGCGCCGTCGCGCGGCCTCTCCCAGGCGCGCGCGCAGCTGCGGGTCCGCCGCGATCCGACGCAGCGCGTTCGTCGCGGCGGAAACATCGGCGGTCACGAACCCTTCGACGCCGTCGGTCAGCAGGTCGCGGACGCCGGGTACGGGGAGCGCGACGGTCGGAAGGCCACTCGCCATCGCCTCCAGAATCGCGCGCTGCCCCTGCTGCGAGCCGGAGGCGGTGAACAGGAAGACGTCCATGGCCCGGTAGTGGAGCGGCAGGTCTTCCTCCTGGTACCCGGCCCAGACGCCCCGGACCTCCGCCATGCGCGCCCGAAGAGCCTGCATCGATTCGCCCTTTCCGACGTGGAGCAGGACCGCTCCAGAGCCGAGCGGCGCCGCGGCGTCCATCGCCTCGGCGTGTCCGCGGCCCGGCGCGATCTTGCCCACCGTCCCGACGACGAAGTCGCTCCGGGTGAGCCCGTGCCGTTGGAGGATCTCGGCAGGCTTTTCGCCCGGACGGAACCGATCGGCGTCGACGACGGGCGAGTGGACGGCCCCGGGCCTCCGCGCCCGCTCGGCGATTTCGCGGTTGGCGAAGGAGAACGCGTGCGTTCGCCGGAAGACGAGCCGGGAAATCGGATCCCGGCGGAGGTGCGCGACGTGGTGGACCGTGCGGGCCAGCCGCGCACCATTCCCGCGCGTCGCGAGGAGCGCGAGCGCGTGATCGTGGGAGCGGTGCGTGTGCACGACATCGAAGCGTTCTCTTGCGAGGAGCCGGCGCAGCTCTCTCGCGTCGCGCAGAAATGCCCACGGGGAGCGCACGGTCGTCAAGACGGGGCGCGCCCAGCCCGCCGGCAGGATCCGCCGCGCAAGCGGGCTTTCCGCGACGAAGGCAAACTGAGCCTCCACACCCGCCTCCTGCAGCGCTCGCGTCCAGTCGAGCACCACGGCGGCGATCCCGGTCCACTTCTCGGCCGAAATGACCTGAAGGATGCGCATCGACCGCAGTTTCGAGTTTCGAGTTTCGCGTTTCAAGTTTCAAGTCGCGCGTCTGGCCCGAAACCTGGAACTTGAAACCTGGAACCGCGCCGCCGATATACTGAAACGGCGGAGGAACCCCGATGGCCGTCGATCCGGAGCTTCTCGCGATCCTGGTCTGCCCCAAGACGAAAGGGCCTCTGGAGCTCGTCGAGCTGAAGGAATCGACGCGCAAGGCGCTCATCGAGAAATACCGCGAGAAGTTCCGCGACGAGGAGCCCGTCGTCACCCAGGGCCTGTACTCCCGTCAGGCCGATCTGATCTATCCGATCGTCTCCGACATTCCGGTCATGCTGATCGACGAGGCCCTCCCCGGCTCGGAGGCCGCGGATCGATAGGATCGGACGAGGGCGAAGCGGGGTCTCCTTTCCGCTGCTCCTCCTCTTCGCCCTGCTCGTCTCCTGGATCTCGCCCGCGTACGTCGTCTTCGGTCTGCTGACGGTGGCCTGGATCGCCGAGCTCGTTCGCGAGCGACGGTTTCCGGGCTCGCTCCGATCGCCCCTCGCCTTCTTCGCCGGGCTCCTCGCCCTCTTCACGATCCTCTCCGCGGTCTTCTCCCGCGACCCGCCCGTCAGCATCCGCCACCTGCCGGGCCTCTCGCTGCTGCTGCTTCTCCCGATCGCGGGCGACCTCCTCGAAGACGTCTGGCGGGCGCGAGCACTGGTCCTCGCGCTGGCGGCCGGGATTCTCGCGCAATCCGCGCTGGCGATCTGGCAATTCCGGCACGGCGGTGAAGATCTGGAGAACCGGATCCGGGGAACGCTCTCCCATTACATGACCTTCTCGGGGCTGGCGACGGCAGGCGCCTGCCTGCTGCTGGGTTTCGCGCTCGAGGGGCGGGGGCGCTGGCGTTGGGCGGGAGCACTCTGCGTAGTCCCCTTCGGGGCGGTCCTGCTGACGTATACCCGGGGAGCCTACGTCGGGATCCTGGCCGCCCTGCTGCTCTTCGTCGGCGTGCGGCGACCGCGGGGGCTGCTGATCCTGTTGCCGATCCTGGTCGCCGTGTTCCTGCTGGCTCCGCCGGCGATTCGCGATCGAATCCGGTCGACGGCGGATCTGGCCGACCGGACCAACCGGGATCGAATCGCGATGGCCCGTGCCGGCGCGCGAATCGTGGCCGACTACCCGATCCTGGGCCTCGGTCCGGACATGGTTCAGCCCTACTACCCGCTCTACCGGGATCCCGATGCACCTCGATGGCGCGTGCCTCACCTCCACGACAACGTGCTGCAGATCGCCGCGGCGAACGGCGTCTTCGCGGCCGCCTCCTATCTGCTCCTGCTCGCACTGGTGTTCGCCCGCGTCGTCTCTCTCCTGCGGCGCGACTCGAGCCCGGAGCGGGCGCCGTTCTGGGCCGGTGTCTTCCTCGCCGCCACGGCGCTGACGGTGGCGGGGCTCTTCGAGTACAACTTCGGAGACACGGAGGTGGAGATGGCGACGCTCCTGGTCTTCGCGCTGCCGTTTTCGAAGTTCGCCGCTTCGCCGACGGGCTAGAATCCCTCCGATGTACCCCCGCCCGGTGCCGGCCGCAGCGACGCCGCGTCCTTACACGGTCTCGGAGCTGCTGGCCGAGGTCGCGACGGCGCTCAAGACCAGCTGGCGGGACATCTCCGTCGTGGGAGAGATCGGACGCTGCGATCTGCGCGGCGGCCACTGCTACTTCGTCCTAAAGGACCGGGCTGCGACGCTGTCGGGAATCATCTTCGCTTCGGACCTGCGGCGCGTGCCCTTCCGGCTCGAGCCGGGGCTCGAGGTCGTCGTGCGCGGTTCTCTCGATCTCTACACTCCGCAGGGAAAGTTCCAAATCAAGGCATCCTCCATCGAGCCGGTCGGGCGAGGCGCGCTGCAGCTCGCCTTCGAGCAGCTGAAGGCGAAGCTGGAGGCGGAGGGGCTGTTCGATCCCGCCCGAAAGCGGGCGATCCCGCGACTGCCTCGGCGGATCGCGCTGGTGACGTCCCCGACGGGATCGGTGCTGCGCGACATGCTGCACGTCCTGTCGCGGCGCTTCGATGGGCTGGCCATCACGGTCTACCCCGTTCGGGTCCAGGGGGACGGCGCGGCGATCGAGATCGCTCGAGCCATCGCTCATCTGAACTGGCGAGGAGGATTCGACGTGATCGTTCTGGCGCGCGGCGGCGGCTCGCCCGAGGACCTCGCGCCGTTCAACGACGAGAGGCTGGCGCGCGCACTCGCCGCGTCCCGCATCCCCACGATCTGCGGAGTCGGGCACGAAACCGACGTCACGATCGTCGATCTGGTCGCGGACCTGCGGGCGCCGACCCCGTCGGCCGCAGCGGAGCTCGTCATCGAGCGCAAGGACGATATCGCGCGGCGGGTGGCGGCGTCTCGGCAGCGTCTCGTGAGGTGCATGCGGTCCCGCGTCGAGCTCGAGCGCTCGCGGCTCGCGGGTCTGTCGCGGGCGGAAGAGCTTGGCGGCTTCCCTCGCCGCCTGCGCGCCTGGCGCGACACGGTGGGGCAGAGCCGCGACGCACTCGTGGAGTGCCTCGAGCGCCGTCCGGCGGAGTTCGCGGCCCGCGTGGCGGCGGCGCGCCGATATCTGGCCGACTTCGCTCGCGTGGCCGAGCTCTCCCGGCGGGAGGGATCCGTCGCCAACGCCCGCTCGCTTCTGGTCGAGCGCATGCACCGGCGAAGCGAACGCCGCCGCGCGCGTTGGACGGAGCTGGCGCAAAAGCTGGAAGCGTTGAGCCCGCTGGCCGTGCTGGCCCGCGGTTACGCGGTGGCGTACCGCGAGGGCGCGAAGGTCCCTCTGCGTCGCGCCTCGACCGTGGCGTTCGGGGAGCGGCTCCGCGTCCGGCTGCACGAGGGAGAGCTCGGCGTCATCGTGAGGGAGGGCGGCATCCTTGCCGATCCGGGCCCCCTGTTCCACGACCGCGAGGAGGAACCGTGACCGCACGAGCGCGCAAGGAGCGCAGCTTCGAGGAGGCGATGTCGCGGCTCGAAGAGATCGTCGCCGAGCTCGAGGGCGAGGACCGCGGCCTGGATCGACAGTTCGCGCTCTTCCGGGAGGGGATGGAGCTCGCCCGCTTTTGCGACCACAAGCTCGAGGAGGTCCAAAAGTCCGTCGAGATCGTCCTGAAGGAGTCGACCGAGGAGTGGGCGACGGCGCCGTTCGATCCCGGGCGACCGCTCGCCGACGACGATGGCGAGCCGGACTGATACCGAGCCGCGCGACATCGCCGGATCCCTCGCGGCGCGCCGGGAGCTGGTCGACCGCGGACTCGACCGACTGCTGCCTTCCGCGGAGGCCTGGCCGGAGGCGCTCCACCGGGCGATCCGGCATTCGGTCTTCGCGGGAGGGAAACGGCTCCGGCCGATTCTTTGCCTCGCCGCGGGCGAGGTGTTCGGAGTCCGCGACGGCGACATTCTGGAGCCGGCGTGCGCGCTCGAGATGATTCACACGTACTCACTGATTCACGACGACCTGCCCGCGCTCGACGACGACGACCTGCGGCGCGGGGTTCCGACCTGCCACGTCGCCTTCGGGGAGGCCACGGCGATTCTCGCGGGAGATGCGCTCCTGACCCACGGGCTCGGCACCCTCGCGCTCTACCCGCAGAGGGAGCGCTTCGCCGCCGCGAAGATCCGCGTCCTGCAGACGGTGGTCACGGCGATCGGCACGCAGGGGATGATCGGCGGTCAGGCCGCCGACCTCGACGCCGAAGAGGAGAGCGCGCCTTCGGCGGAGCTCGTCTCGCGGATCCACGAGAACAAGACTGGCCGGCTCATCCGCGCCTCGCTGTTGACGGGCGCGATCCTGGCAGGCGCCGACGAGCCCTCCTTATCGCGCGTCGACCTCTACGGCGGGAAGATCGGTCTCGCATTTCAGATCAAGGACGATCTCCTGGACGTCGAATCGGATGCCGCGACGCTCGGAAAGGCTTCGCACAAGGACGCGGCGGCGGGCAAGGCGACTTTTCCCGGGGTTTGGGGGGTCGAGCGCTCCCGCGCGCTGCTGGCGGAGAACGTCGCCGCGGCCGTGGAGATCGCCAGTCAGCTTCCCGGCGCGGGAGGGCTCCTTCCCGATCTGGCGAGGTTCGTGGGGGAGAGGAAGAGCTGATTGTCGATTGAAGACTGTCGATTGCCGATTTCAGGAAGGAACCCGCTCATCAATCGGCAATCGGCAATCGGCAATCGGCAATTTCCATGAAGGCCTTCGTTCAATCGGCCATCGGTCGGTACGAGCTGCGTGACCTCGCGCGGCCCTCCGCCGGCCCCGGAGAGGCGATCCTTCAGATGCGCGCCGCCGTGACTTGCGGCACCGATCTGAAGCTGCTCTCCCGGGGCCACCCGCGAATCTCGCTGCCGGTCGTGATGGGGCACGAGATCTGCGGGGAGATCGCCGAGCTCGGCTCAGGTGTCGCGGGTTGGAAGGTCGGGGAGCGCGTCGTGCCGGGAATCATCGGCCCCTGCGGCCGCTGCCCCGATTGCGTCGGCGGACGGGCCAACCTGTGCCCCGTCGGGCACGCGGATCGGACCTGGGGAGCGTTCGCGGAGTTCGTCCGCGTCCCCGCGGGCGTCGTCGCTTCGAACCTTCACAGGGTCCCGGAGGGCCTCGACGAAACAGCGGCGGCTTTTCTGGACCCGCTCGCCGCGGTTCTTCACGGGTGGCGGCGCCTGCGCGAGCCGTCCGGGACGCTGTTGCTGTACGGCGCCGGCGCGCTCGCGTTGCTGTGGGCGGCGGTGGCGAAGCTCCGGGGAATGCGGGCGCTCGTGGCGGGTCGGCGCCCCGGGCGAGAGTCGCTCGCCGCAACCTACGGAGCGCGCTACGTCTCCGTCGCCGGACGCGAGCCGCGGAGTCTCGCCGCCGCGATCGGCGAGGAGGCGGACGTCGCGGTGGACTGCACCGGTGCCGCGGAGGTCTGGGAGGTCCTGCCGCAGCTCGTCCGGCCGGGAGGGCAGGTGCTGCTCTTCGGAGGCTGCGCACCGGGCACGACGGCTCGCTTCGACGCCGCCCGGCTCCACTATGCCGAGGTCTCCGTGGCCGGATCCTTCCACTCGACGCCGGCCGATTCGCGGAGCGCGTTGGAGGCGCTCGCGTCGGGACAGCTCGATCCGCGTCCGCTCGTCGCGGAGCGCGGAGGGCTGTCCGACCTGCCGCGATTTCTCGAGGCGCAGGCCCGCGGCGAGGGAGTTCGATACGCGGTTCTCGGCTCGCGTGCGAACGTGGGTTCGACGGAATGAGGGCCCTCTCCGGGCGGGCCGGGCCGCCGAAAGGAGCATCATGCCTCTCGTTCGCATCGACGCCGTAAACACCCGGTCGGATGCGGACCTTCGGACGATCAGCGACGGGGTGCATCGGGCGCTCGTCGAGACGATCGGCATTCCGGCGGACGACCGCTTCCACGTTCTCTCCCGCCGTCCGCCGGGCGAGCTGGTCTACGACCCGGCCTATCTCGGCATCCGCCGCACCGACGGAGTCGTCTTCGTGCAGATCACGCTTTCCGCGGGTCGATCGCTCGAGCAGAAGAAGGCGCTCTTCGCCAGGATCGCGGCCAACCTGTCGGAGGCGGCGGGCGTTCGCCCCGAGGACGTCTTCGTGAACTTGGTCGAGGTCGCACGCGAGAACTGGTCCTTCGGCAACGGTCTCGCGCAGTATTCTCTCTGAGCGGGGCTCGACGCCCCGACGAGAGCGGAGAACATCTTCGGCTCGATGGGCAAAGGCTGATCCTCAGCGGGACGCGGCGATCCCCGCGATCGGCGGCGCGGCCGCGGGGTTGGCCGCGCGCCAGTCCCTACCGATCAGCGCCGCCACGGTCGCGGCGATCTGACTCTGAAGCGCTCCCACGCCACGCCGCGCGCCGACCGGCGGAGTGTCCGGACCGAGCGCGGCGATCCAGATGTTCTCGGCGCCGTCGACGTCCCAGTCGTGGTGCTTCCATCCTTCGGTCCCGCTTCCGCGCCCGTGGTCGGTCGTGATGAGAAACGTCGTCTTCCCTCGGTACTCGGGCATCGACTGCATCACGTCCCAGAGCTGCCGGATGAAGCCGTCGACCCGGTGCGCCGACTCGAGCACGAGGTCGTAGCGTCCCTCGTGCGCCCATTCGTCGGTCTCTCCGTAGCCGACGAAAAGCACGCGCGGCCGCCCCGCCGCAATGGAATCGAGCAGCGCCTGTTGCAGGAACGAATCGGGTGGCATGTCGCTCCAGATGTGCGTCGTCGTGCGGTAGAACTCGTTGACGAGCGCCTGGCGGCTCGTCGGGTTTACCGGAAACGGTGGATCCCACCCCACGCGCATGCCGAGATGGCTGCGCTCCCGGTGGAAGATCGCCGCGAAGACGTCCCAGCTCCCGACGACTTCGACGCGGCCGCGGAGGTCGGGAAGACCGTCGAGCCATTCGAAGACCGTGACGTTCGGATTCGGGCCGAAGTCGTTTCGGTCGATGCGCGGGTCCGCCGCGCCGGTCAACATCTCGTTATAACCGGGGTAGGAGAACCGGTAGCAGTTCTCCACGCGAGCGACGCTTCCCTCGTCTTGATCGCCCCAGATCTGGCCCTCCCTCGCGACGACGGTCCAGAGGAAGGGCAGAAGCGCCTCCCGCCGTTTCTCGCGAGTTTCGCGGAGAAACAGGCTCCGGAGCGCGTCGGGGTCTTCGACTCCGCCGGTCTTCTCCGTCATCAGAGACGGGTCGCCTCCCCGAAAGACCTCCTGCCAGCGCAGCCCGTCTGTGACGATGAGGACGACGGTCTCGGTTTTCCGTGCGACGGGTTCCCCGCCGGCGGACGTCGCGGTGGCCAGCGCGACGAGGAGCAGCGCAGGCGACAAACGTCTCATGGGGGTCTGACGAAGTCGTCGCCGAGGACTCCGTCGTAGGCCGCCAGGACTCGGACCGCGTCGGCCTCGGAAAAAGGCAGGGGAGGCTTCATCTTGATGACGTTGTGATCGGGCCCGTCTGTCGACAGCAAGATTCCGTGGTCTTTCATCCGCTCGACGACGTAGGACGCCTGTGCCGCGGCCGGGGCGCGCGTTTCGGGGTCGCGAACGAGCTCGATCCCGAGGAAGAGTCCCCGACCGCGCACGTCGCCGATCACCGGATGTCTCTCTTTCAGGCGGGCGAGCCCGGCCTTCAGGAATCCGCCGACCTCCAGGGCCTGCTCCTGCAGGCGTTCGTCGCGCAGCGCGTCGAGGACGGCGAGACCGATCTCGCAGGAGACCGGATTGCCGCCGTAGGTGTTGAAGTACTCCATCCCGTTGGCGAACGAGGCGGCGATCTCGGGCGTCGTCACGACGGCGGCCAGCGGATGGCCGTTGCCCATCGGCTTTCCCATCGTCACGATGTCGGGCACGACCCCCTGCGTCTGGAAGCCCCAGAAGTGAGATCCGACCCGTCCGAAGCCGACCTGCACCTCGTCCGCGATGCACACCGCGCCGCCCTCTCGCGCGTTGCGGTACGCCGCCTCCAGAAACCCGGGGGGCAGCTCGATTTGCCCGCCGCAGGACAGCAGGCTCTCGCACAAGAACGCGCTGGGGCGGCCGCCGCGGACGGCCGACCGGCGCACGGCCTCGGCGACGTGGCCCGCGAACTTTCCGGCGCGATCGGGATCCTCCCGGCGATAGAGGCCGCGATAGTCGTCCGGCATCGGAATCGCGTGGACGTGCGGCGGCGCGCCTTCGCCTCCCGGCCCGTCGAACTTGTACGGGCTGATCTCGACGAGAGACCGCGTGTTCCCGTGGTAAGCGCCTCCGACGACGATGACGTCTGCTCCTTTCGTGTGCGCGCGGGCCATCCGCAACGCGAGCTCGTTCGCCTCGCTGCCCGAGCACACGAAGAAGCAGACCCGCAGGGGATCGGGCAGAGTCGAGACGAGCCGTTCCGCGTAACGCAGGATCGACGGGTGCAGGTAGCGCGTGTTGGTGTTCAAGACCGCCATCTGCCGCGCTCCGGCCGCAACCACCCGAGGATGGGCGTGGCCGACATGGGCGACGTTGTTGACCACGTCGAGATACTCGCGGCCGGTATGGTCGTAGAGGAACTGCGCGCGCCCGCGAAGGATCGTCAGAGGCGACCGGTACGAGAGCGACAGCGAGGGGCCGAGCCGCCGGGCACGCGACTCGCGGAGCGCGGACGGCGCGGGCGAGGGCTCGCCCAACCGATCCGCGGGAATCCCGAGGACGAGGTTCGGATCGGGGCAGAGCGAGAGCCACACCGCGCGCCGGCTCGCCGCGGCGACGCCCGGAAACTCTCCCCGTCGGTCCAGCAGGTCGGCGACGATCTGGAAGTGGACGTGGGGCGGCCAGTCTCCATTCTCCGGCGGCGCCCCGACGCGGCCAAGCACGTCTCCCTTGCGAAACGTGCGGCCCACCGACGCGCCTTCCAGGGAAGCGGGGGTGAGGTGCCCGTAGAGGGTGTAGAAGAGGGGTCCGTCGGGCGGCGCGTGCTCGAGGACGATCGTGGGCCCGTAGTCCAGGCGGTCT
>Ga0070706_100006347_pt1 | contig 11167 bp, 9 predicted proteins | sample KBSK5501metaG_FD_65476 | JGI IMG/M metagenome (GOLD analysis project Ga0070706, IMG submission 65476) | Corn, switchgrass and miscanthus rhizosphere microbial communities from Kellogg Biological Station, Michigan, USA - KBS K5-50-1 metaG | ecosystem: Host-associated > Plants > Roots >...
CGCCGCGCGGGCAACCTGCTCGAGGAGCCGGCCCATCTCCCGGGGCGTCGTCATGTTGACGCCTTCGTCATGGTACACCCGGCTATGCGGGTCGATCTCCCTCCGCCGCAGACGCTCGGTTGCCAGGCGACGGGTCTCGGGGCCGGCCGGCGCGCCTCCCAGCCCTACGAGTTCGTGGAGCAGCTCGCGGCAGTCCAACGCGACCGTGGTGCGCTCGAGCCCGCACGCGCGCAACCGGGCGTTCACCGCCTCTTTGGTCAGACGCGCCAGGAGGATGTCGGTGGCGGTGTTGTCGCTCACGATGATCATGAGCGTGGCCAGGTCGCCCACGGTGACGGCGGTTCCCGCGGACACCTCCTTGAGAACCCCCGATCCCGGCGACTTCATCTCATCCGCGAGCGTGACGCGTTCCTCGAGGGACCTCTCACCGGCGTGTACCCGGCAGAGGAGCTCGGCGAGGATCGGGACCTTGAACACGCTCGCCATCGGGAACGGTTGATCCGCGTGCACGCTGACCTGCTCCCCGGTCCCCAGCGCGTGCACGTAGACGCCGAGCGTCCCATCGAGCCCGGCCGCGATGCTCCGGATGCGCCTGCCCAAGTCTCCCTTCATCTCCCCCTCCTCGGTAGCCCCCGCGACCCCAGGGGGCGCCTGCCTGGTACGCCGGGGCGGCGCGGGTACGGCGGGGGCGTCGGCGCGACCTTTCGCACGACGATCATCCCAAATGCGCGCGCTTCCGCAACCCCCCCCAGCAGCCGCAGGACCCCGGCCGCGCCGCTCATCTCCCCTTCGGCATGGGGTCCCTTGAGAAACACCGCGAGGCCCCCCACTCGAACCAAGGGAAGCGCGAGCTCGGCGAGCACCGGGAGCGACGCCACTGCGCGGGCCGTCGCCGCATCGTATCGCTCGCGGTGGGCCGGCATCCGGCCCAATGCTTCGGCCCGCGCGTGGACGACATCCGCGTTGCCCAGCCCGAGGGCGCGGAGCACGACCCCGAGAAACCCGGCCTTCTTTCGGGACGCTTCCACCAGCAACACGCGCACCGCCGGACGCGCCACGGCGATCGGGACGCCGGGCGTGCCCGATCCGCTCCCCAAATCGACGACGGTGCCTTGATCCGGAAGATATGGGAGGCAGGCCAGGGCATCGACGACGAGGACTCGAGCGGCCTCTGCTTCTGTCCGCACTCCGGTGAGATTGAGGCGGGCGCGCCAGGACACCACGAGCCCAACGTAACGCTCGAGGAGGGCATACTGTGGGGGGGCAAGGTCGATGCCGAGCGCGGCGCCGCCGGACTGGAGGATCGGCCCGACGGACACCGCGGTCCTACGGGCGCGTGTGATTATGCGAGCGGGACCTGAATCTCCCCTGCGAGCGCCCGGATGTGCTCGCGGCACCGGAGGACGCTGACCCACGAGGGGCGATCACCACCCGGCGGTCCGGATCCTCGCCTTCGCTGTGCGTGGTCACGCCGCCGTCGCCCGCGAGTGCCGTGTGGATAATCCGCCGCTCGGCCGCGGACATCGGCTTCAGCGTGAGCGGGCGCCCGCTCCGCCGCACCCGGTCCGCGAATCGGCGGGCCATATCCTCCAGCGTTTCCACCCGACGCTCCCGGTAGCGCTCGACGTCGACGATCACGGGGATCCGCCGCCCCTGACGATGCGCCACGATCAGGTTCACCAACAAATCGAGCGCGTCCAGGGTCTGACCGCGGCGTCCGATCAGGGGGGCAAGGTCGGGCCCCGTCACGGACACGTGGACCTGCCCGGCCTCCTCCCGCCCGGAGGCGGCGGCGTGGAATCCCATCGCTTCGATCAGGGAAGTCGTCACGCCCTGCGCCAGTTGAATCAACTCTGCCGCCTCGGCTTCGGGCAGGGCCGGAGCCACTGGAGCGGCGCGGGAGGGTTCGGGAGGCCCCTCCTCTCCTTCGTCCATCTCCGAAAGGAGCGTGAGCCGGACCCGGGCCATGCGCGACCCCAGCCCGAGAACGCCGCGGCTCCCTTCATCGAGCACCATGAGATCCACGTCTTCGCGTCGCGCCCCCAGCGTGCGAAGAGCGTCGCGTATCGCCTCTTCAACGGTCCGCCCGGAGCCTTCAGCCGATCTCACCTGCGCTTCGCTCCCTTCTTGCCCTTGGGTACCGGGGCGGGCTGAGCGGAATTCCTCGATCCGGGCTGCGTGGCGTTCCCGGACGCCTGAGTCTGTGCCACTATCTGAGATTTGGGCGGCGCGGTGATCATCGGGTGAGGCCGGCCGACCACCCACAGGTACTCGCCCAGGTACGTCAGGGTGGACACGATCATATAGATCGACACCCCGATCGGGTAAATGGTGGCGAACCAGGCCATCATGACCGGCATCAGAATCAGCATCCGTGCCTGCTGGGGATCCGTGATTGTCATACGCTGCTGCAGCCACATCGTGACAAAGATGAGGACGGGAAATATCAGGAGCAGGAGACGCTCGGGATGCCCGGTCGCGACCTGCGACATGATCTGGCTGAGGTTCGGGGCCTGGTCGAGCCGCATCCACGGGATGCCGAACACGGCCGCGGTGCCGAATAACCCCTTCTTGTAGAGCAGCTGCCAGAGGGCGATAAACACCGGCATCTGCACAAGCATCGGGAGGCATCCCATGGCGGGGTTGACCTTGTGGGCCCGGTAGAGCTGCATGATCTCCCGGTTCAGCGTTTGCGGATCTTCCTTGTGCTTCCGCCGGAGGGCTTCCACGTGGGGAGCCACGACCTGCATGCCCTTCATCGATTTCAACTGCGTGCGGGTGAGCGGGTGGAGGACCAGCTTGACCGCCAGGGTCAGGAGCACGATCGCCAGCGTATAGTCGTGCGCAAAACCATAAAAAAGCTGCAGCGTAGCGCTTAGCGCGTGCGTAATCGGTCCGATCACCTGTTGATACACTACAGCCTCCCTGGGCCTACGGCACGGGATCGTACCCGCCGGGGTGGAACGGGTGGCACCGAAGCAAGCGCCGCAGAGCCAGCCAGCTCCCCCGGAACAGGCCGTACCGTGTCACCGCTTGGGCCGCATACTCCGAACATGAGGGGAAGTATCGGCAGCACGGGAAGGTGAAAGGCGAGATCCACCGCTGGTACAGGCGAATCATCGCCAGCCCCGCCGCGTTACCTACCCGACTCATGTGACGACCCCTCCGCTAGCATCCGGCCGGCGGCGCACAGCGTCTCCATCTCCGACACGATCGAATCGAATGGGGCGGTCAACACCGGGGGGCGGGCCACCAGCACAAGATCCCCATGATCAAGAAGGCGGCTTTCCAAACGCCTGAAAGCCTCGCGCAGACGCCGCTTGGCCCGGTTCCTCGCTACGGCCCCCCCGAACCGTTTCCCGGCAGTAATACCAACCCTCCGGCGGCCGTCGGTCGGCCGGATATACACCACAAGCGTCGTCCCGAGAAGACGGCGTCCCTCCCGGTATATTCGCCGGAATTCAACAGAACCAGAGGGGATAACCGTCCGCGCCGCTGCGCTTCCCTAGGATGGGGCTAAACGCTGCCGCCCCCGGGCGCGCCTACGGCGCAGCACGTTCCTGCCACCGGGGGTCCGCATTCTGGCCCGGAATCCGTGGGTCTTGCTGCGGTGCCGTCGGTTCGGTTGGAATGTGCGCTTCATGGGGCGCCTCTCTCAGTTTCCCTCGGGCCCGCAAGGCCGTAGCCCGGAGAGGGGCCGCAGCGGAGGGACGGGCCGTGTGAGCCCACTATAGCACAGGATCGTCAAACCGTTCAACGCAGGCCGGCCAGGTCCCGCAGCGGTTGGGGATAACCATCGGACAACTAGCAGAGTTATCCAGATTCTTTGCCGGAGCGCGAAATGCCGGCCGCGAGGAAGCCATCCGAATCATGCGTCCAATGGAGAACCTCTGATCGCGAAAAGAGGAGATTAGCCAAGTTGTCCACAATCTTTTCCACACCTGTGGATAAGATTCACGATCCAGACATTTAAGGCCTATTACCGCATTACCCTCCGAGATCTCGCAGACATAGGGCCGAGAAAATTATAGATTTTCGAGAGCAAGCCCTCCACAATGATGACCGTCCATCTACCCGTCATCGAGAGGGAGAAAATATTGAGCTTCATGAGCGGTTGTGAAGGATCCGTGAAGGATGGCACCTGCCCGCATCCAATTGAGAGGCTCTGCACACGGAGACATGGTGCATGCAGGATTTCTTCCTGCGGCTGATCGCCAAATCTCGGGGAACCCAGGAGGAAGGCCAAGCTCCCGAGGTGCGTCTGGCTGTTTATGATTCGCTGCTTGCGCCGCCGCAGGTCGTCTCACTCTCCGCCGAAGACTTCAACGAGCTCGTAGGGGAGCTAGCCTCCAAGACGCATAGCTATTCGAGGGAGCGCGGAGGAAAAATTCCTTTTGTCGTCATCAGAGAGATCGTGGAAAATCTCATTCACGCGTACTTTCACAATGCCGTGGTGACCATCATGGACGACGGCAACACGATCCGCATCTCTGATCAGGGTCCGGGGATCCGGGACAAGGACCGCGCCTTCCTCCCGGGGTTCACGACGGCCACGCGGGAGATGCGGCAGTTCATCAAAGGGGTCGGTTCGGGCCTCCCCGTTGCACGCGAACAACTCGCGTTCCTGGGAGGCGCGATCTCCATCGAGGATAACCTCGAACATGGAACGGTGGTGACGCTCAGGATCAGTGCGGCGCCGCGCGTCGTCCCCACGACGCCCTCGCTGCTCCCGACGCTGCCGGACCGGATCCGGGAATCGCCCCGGATCACGGACCGGCAGCGCAAAGCCCTCCTCCTCATCGCTGAGCTCGGATCCGCCGGCCCGTCGACAATCGCCAAAGAACTCGGTGTGAGCACCAGCACCGCCTACCGCGAACTCGACGCCTTGGCGAAGGGCCAACTCGTGGCCTCCCGAGGAGCCGGCAAACGCACCCTGACCGAAGAAGGGATCGCCTACCTGGATACGGTGTTCAAGCCATAGCGCCCGGCCGATCACGCGCCGGCCAAAGATGGAGGACGCGAATGGCACCTGAGCAAAGCGCCGCGGGTGAAGTCTGGCAGCAGGCCATGCCGCGCATCGAGCGCCAGCTGACCAAGCCCAGCTTCGAGGCATTCTTCAAGCATATGCGACCGATGGCACTCCACCAAAACGTCTTCGTCATTTCCGTTCCCAGCCTGTTCGCCAAGGAATGGCTGGAAGGACGGTACCGGCGCTTGATCACCGAGACCCTCCAGGACATTCTCAGGCATGGCGTGGATGTCGAGTTCATCGTCGCCGACAGCGAGCCCGCGCCCAGCGCTCCCACCCGGCAGACCGTCACCACCCGGGCAGGCGGCGCGGACGCGCTGATCATCACCGGACGGTACACGTTCGAGACGTTCGTCATCGGCAGCGGCAACCGGTTTGCCCACGCGGCGTCCCTGGCCGTCGCCGAGGCGCCCGCCAAAGCGTACAATCCGCTGTTCATCTACGGAGGGGTCGGATTGGGGAAGACCCACCTTCTGCAAGCGATCGGCCACTACGTTCTCACGCACAAACAGTTGGCCAAGGTGATGTACGTCTCGTCGGAAAAGTTTACCAACGACCTGATCAATTCGATCCGCGACGATAAAACCGTGGAGTTCCGCAACAAGTATCGTACCGCCGACGTGCTGCTGATCGACGATATTCAGTTTCTCGCAGGCAAGGAGCGCACGCAGGAAGAGTTCTTCCATACCTTCAACGCCCTCCACGAATCCAGCCGCCAGTTGATCATCAGCAGCGATCGGCCTCCACGCGAGATCCCAACCCTGGAAGACCGTCTGCGGTCCCGCTTTGAATGGGGGTTGCTCGCGGACATCCAGCCCCCGGACTACGAGACGCGCATCGCAATTCTCCGGAAGAAAGCGGAACTCGATGCGATCGAGCTTCCCGACGAGGTTGCGCAGTATATCGCCCAGCGAATCTCCTCAAACATCCGCGAGCTCGAAGGGGCGCTCAGCCGCCTGCGCGCGCACGCACAGATGTTCAGGGCCCCGCTCTCGGTCGATCTCGCGGCGGATGTGCTCCGCGAAATCTTTCCGCAAACGCGTGTTCGTCCCATCACCATCCCCTCGATCCAGCGCGCCGTTGCGGAGTTCTTCGGTATCCGGGTCGAAGAGATGAAGTCCAAACGGCGGACCAAGGGGGTGGCTTTCCCCCGCCAGGTGGCCATGTACCTTTCGCGAGAACTCACCGATGCCTCCCTGCCCCGCATCGGCGAAGAGTTCGGAGGACGCGATCATACCACTGTGATGCACGCCTGCGATCGCGTCAAAACCGCGGTGATCCAAGATGCTCATCTCGCCGCCGGGATCAAAAGCCTTGTTGACAACTTCCGGACGGAGCGCGCGGGTGAAGGGGACAAGGTATAGTTTCAACCTTCATCATCAATAGTGTGGTTCTACCTATAGAATATCGGGGATAACCGACCAACCAGCATCAAGAGATTATCCACAGGGCAAAACCCTTGTTGCATCTTACCCAGGTCGGGATATGCACATAATCCACAGGTTCTACTACGATTATGACGAATCTTTATTAATAAAATGAGCCCTAGGGAGGGCTGTGTATGCGCGTACAGTGCTCGCAAGAGCACCTCTTACGCGAGGTACAAACCGTTAGCCGGGCGATCTCGAGCCGGGCCAGTATGCCGATTTTAGGCAATCTTTTACTCGAAGCGGCCGATGGGCATCTCAAGATTGCCGCGACCGATCTCGAGCTCGGTATTGAGGCGCAGATCGCAGCCACGGTGGGTGAAACCGGCAGTATCACCCTCCCGGCACGTATTTTCGGGGATATTGTCTCAAATCTGCCGGTCTCGACAATGACGCTGGATGTCAGTGAAGGTGATACGAAGGCCCGGATTACCTGTGACACCATCAAGTTTGAGATCCTTGGTCTTCCTGCAGCCGATTTCCCTTTGATGCCCTCGAATGGCGGCGATGTGGTCGCGCGTATTGATGCCGGTGTGTTTCGCACGATGATCCGTCAAACGAGCTTTGCCGTGTCCACGGACGAGACACGACCATTCTTGACAGGGGTCTATCTCGTTTTGGAGGACGGCGACGGTCGGTTGGTGGCGACCGATGGAGGGCGGTTGGCATTACGAAAGATCAAGTTGACGGAGGGTTCGAGGGGAAAAATCGCGGCGATCGTCCCCAGCAAGACGATGGCCGAATTGGTCCGGGCGCTCGGGAGCGTCGAGGGTGAAGTCGCCATTGCATCCTATGAAAACCAACTCATTTTTACCGCGGCCGGGATGCGCTTTGTCTCGCGGCTGATCGCCGGACAATTTCCTCCCTATGAAAAGGTGATTCCGGCGGAGTTCAAGCAGCGCATCAAGGTCGGGACCGAGCAGTTGCTTCGGGCAGTACGCCGGGCCAGCATCACCGCTCGGGATTCTGCCAACGTTGTGCGGCTCGCTGCGGATGAGGGGACGCTTACCATCAGTTCGAATACGCCGGAAGTCGGCAAGGCGCAAGAAGATATCGAGGTACGGGCGGAGGGGGAAGCGATCCAGGTCGCGTTCAATGCGAAGTTCCTCCTCGACGCGCTCGCGAACATGGATGCTGCCGAGGTGTTCTTCGAACTCACCGGATCGCTCAGTCCCGGGGTGCTACGGCCGGTGGACCACGTGGACTACCTCTACGTGCTTGCCCCCGTCAGGGTCTACGGATAGCCGGCGGGACGATCGCGTTCCCGCGGATGTCGTGATCGCGACGGCCGAGATCACCCTCGGCGATGCGTTGAAATGGGCGGGAATCGCGTCGACCGGAGGTCAGGCAAAACTCTTGATTCGAGCCGGACGCGTCGCGGTCAACGGTGCCGTTGAGCGTCGCCGGGGCCGGCGGTTGAGCCCCGGGGACCGGTTCGCCGTCCATGGGCGGGAGTACCACGTTGTGGCTCGCTGAGCTCCGGCTGCGCGATTTCCGAAACTACGCGATGACGGATCTGACGTTCTGGCCCGGGGTCGCGTTCCTTGTAGGTTCGAACGCGCAGGGCAAGAGCAATCTTCTCGAAGCGATCTATACGGTGGCGCTGGGACGAAGTCCGCGGGTAGGCCGCGACGCCGAAGTGATTCGGTTTGGCCAGGATCGCGCGTACGTCCGTGCCGGCGTGCAGGGCACGAGGGGCCAAACGATCGAGGTCGCGTTTGATCGGGCGACCGGAGCACGGCGGGTCAAGGTGAACGGGGTTACGGCGACGCGCGGCCAGTTGCTGGGTCGGTGCGCGGTCGTCCTCGCAGGGTCGTTGGATGACGAGATGATTCGGGGGGCGCCCACCTACCGGCGGCGGGTCATGGATGCGGCGCTGGCGCAGGTCAGCCCATCCTACTTCTTCGCCCTGACGCGGTATGCACGGGTCCTCCGGCAGCGGAACCAGTTGCTGCGAGCGTCGGCCGGCGCCGCGGTTTTGGCGCCTTGGGACGATCAATTGGTGGAGCTGGGAGCGATGCTGATCGGCCGGCGGCGGGCGTTTGTCGGGCGGCTCGCCGCGCGGGCGGCCGAGCGTCACGCACGGTTGGGAGGCGGGGATGAGCGACTCGAGATCTCGTATGTCTGCGCGGTCGGCGACGGTGAAGAGCACGAGGCGTTGCGGCGGGCGCTGGAGGCCGGCCGAGCGGAGGATCTCAGGCGAGGCATGACTCAGGCCGGTCCGCACCGGGATGACCTTCAGTTCGTGATCAATGGGGTCGATGTGCGCATGTTTGGCTCTCGGGGGCAGCAGCACACCGTGGCGCTGAGCCTGCGGCTCGCCGAGGTGGACCTGCTGCGGGAGGAGTTGGGTGAGTGGCCCGTGGTGCTCCTCGACGATGTGATGGCGCACCTAGACGCCTCGCGGCAGGCCTTGCTGCTTCGGGAAGTCGAAGGCCCGCAGGTCTTGCTGACCCATACCGAGATTCCCCGGTTCGTGGATATCCCCATGCGTGTGCTGCGCGTCCAGTCCGGCGCGATCGCGGAAGACTCGAGTGTTTCGGCTCGGGGATCTGCTCTCTGACGCCCTGCGGTCGCTGGTGGGGCCTCGTCGGGCAAGGCAGGCGGCGATCCTCCACGCGTGGCCTGAGGTCGTGGGCGAGATTCATGCTCGTCATACGAGAGCGGCCGGCATCCGCGGGAACGCGCTGGTGGTGATGACGGATCTCCCCGCGCTGTCGTATGAACTCCGGCTGCGTCGGGATGCGCTGGTCGAGGCCCTCAACCGGAAAGTGGGGGGAGCGGCGATCGAGGATATCCAGGTCGTGCTACGGCCATCTGGGGAGTCCGACGCGGTAGATCCGAGGGCCAAGGGCGGGTGAGGCAGCATGTATGTACACCTGGGTGGAGATGTCGTGGTGCCTATCCAGGAGATTGTTGGCATTTTCGATTCCAGGCTGCTGCATGACAACGAGGATAACCGGAAGTTCATGGACGCCGCCCGCCGGCACGGGAGGATTCGGTCCGAGGTCCCCGTGGAGGACACCAAGGCGGTGGTGGTCACCGCCACAGGGGTGTACACTTCGGCGATCTCCTCGCTGACGCTCCAGAAGCGGGTGACCCACGTCCAGTGGGGGTTGAGCGAGGGGTAGTTCGGGGGTTTGACCGGGGTGGTCAATTTTGGTAATATAAGTTGAAGGAACTTTCACGGCGTGGCGCCCGCCATGCCTTCCAAGCGAGTTGTGCCCTTTTGCTGAATCAGGGGACGGAGCCGACTTCGGAGGATAGGTTGCTGCATGGCTGAAACGTCATACGACGCCCAACAGATCCAGGTCCTGGAAGGCCTAGAGGGTGTCCGCAAGCGGCCCGGCATGTACGTCGGGAGTACCGGCAGCCGGGGCCTCCATCACCTCGTTTTTGAGGTCGTCGATAACAGCGTCGATGAGGCGCTCGCTGGGTTCGCTCACCGTATCGACGTCACCATCCACAAGGATAACAGCGTCACGGTCATCGATGACGGCCGCGGGATCCCCGTCGACATCGTTCCCAAGGTCGGCAAGTCCGCGGTCGAGGTCGTGATGACGATGCTCCACGCGGGCGGGAAGTTCGGCGGGGGCGGGTACAAGATCTCGGGCGGGCTGCACGGCGTCGGCGTGTCGGTCGTCAACGCACTCTCGGAGTGGCTCGAGGTGCAGGTCGACCGGGACGGGAAGCACTACACGCAACGGTTTGAGCGAGGTCAGCGGATCACTCCGCTCCGCTCTGTGGGGAAAGCCGACCGCACGGGGACGACGGTGACCTTCAAGCCGGATCCCCAGGTCTTCGTGGAGAGGGAGTACGATTCCAAGATCATCGCGGAGCGCTTGGACGAGCTGGCCTATCTGAACGCGGGCTTGGTGCTGACCCTCCTCGACGAGCGCACGGGCGAGATGAAGGAGTTTGCCCACAAGGGTGGGATCACCGAGCTCGTCCGCGCGCACAACAAGAACAAGGGGGCGGTCGGCGATCCGATTACGGTGCGGCGTGTCCGGGATGCCGTCGAGGTCGACGCGGCCATCCAGTACAACACCGGGTACCTCGAGCACGTCTTCACCTACGTCAATACGATCAATACGATCGAGGGCGGGACGCATCTCGTCGGGTTCCGTTCCGCGCTGACGCGCAGCATCAACGATTATGCGCGCCGGCAGGGGCTCCTGAGAAACGGGGACGTAAGCCTCCAGGGCGAGGACGTCCGCGAGGGTCTGACGGCGGTGATCTCGATCAAGCTCCCCGAGCCCCAATTCGAGGGGCAAACGAAGACCAAGCTCGGCAACCCCGAGGTGAAGGGCCTCGTCGAGTCGGTCGTCGGCGAGGAGCTGGCCGAGTATTTCGAGACGCACCCGGGCGATGCCAAGAAGATCGTCGCGAAGGCGATCCAGGCCGCGCGCGCCCGCGAGGCCGCCCGGCAGGCCCGCGAGCTCGTTCGCCGGAAGAACGCCCTCGACGTTAGCACGCTTCCCGGCAAGCTCGCCGACTGCACCGAGAAGGACCCGACGAAGTGCGAGATCTTCATCGTCGAGGGGGAATCGGCCGGCGGCAGCGCCAAGGGCGGCCGGGACCGCCAGTTCCAAGCGATCCTGCCGATTCAAGGCAAGATCCTGAACGTGGAAAAGGCGCGCCAGGACAAGATGCTGAGCCACGAGGAGATCCGCGCGCTCATCACCGCGCTCGGCACCGGTATTGGCAAGGA
>Ga0070706_100006348_pt1 | contig 11167 bp, 7 predicted proteins | sample KBSK5501metaG_FD_65476 | JGI IMG/M metagenome (GOLD analysis project Ga0070706, IMG submission 65476) | Corn, switchgrass and miscanthus rhizosphere microbial communities from Kellogg Biological Station, Michigan, USA - KBS K5-50-1 metaG | ecosystem: Host-associated > Plants > Roots >...
GGGGGTATGGCCCTGGTGGTATATTTGCGTCAATGAGCAAACAGCAATCCGCCGATCAGGGCGCCAACACGGAGACGTCCGTCGACGATCCGGGGCAGGTCGCCGCCTCGAAGTTCGGCGGCCTCGCGATCGATTTTTCCGCCGACACCGGTGTGGCAGCACCCTCGGCTCCCGCTCCCCTGCCGAATTTCGCGATCGATTTCGGCGGCGGCACTGCCGTGGCGACCGCGCCCGGCGGGCCGGGCTTCACCGCGAATGCCGAGGGCCGCACGGACACCAAGCTCCTGATCGTTGGCTCGGGGCCGGCCGGGCTGACCGCCGCGATCTATGCCGCGCGCGCCAACCTCGAACCGATCGTGCTCGCCGGCTCGACCCCCGGCGGGCAGCTGATGCTGACGAGCGACGTCGAGAACTACCCCGGCTTTCCCGAGGGCGTCCAGGGGCCCGACCTGATGAACCTCTTCCGCGCCCAGGCAGAGCGCTTCGGGACGCAGATCGTCGACGTCGACATCGATCGAGTCGACCTGTCGGAGCGGCCCTTCCGCGTCTGGGCTCGCGGCGTCGAATACCGCGGCCAGGCGCTGGTCGTCGCCACCGGCGCGTCGGCCATGTGGCTCGGCCTCGACAGCGAGACGCGCCTGCGCGGCCGTGGCGTCTCCGCCTGCGCGACATGCGACGGCTTCTTCTTCCGCGACAAGGAGATCGCGGTCGTGGGCGGCGGCGACACGGCGTTCGAGGAGGCGAGCTACCTCACCCGCTTCGCCACCAAGGTCCACATGCTCCACAGGCGCGACGAGTTCAGGGCGAGCCGGATCATGGTCGACCGGGCGAAGCGCGACCCGAAGATCGAGATCCACACCAACACCGCGGTCGACGAGGTGCTCGGCGACGAGAAGGTGAACGGGCTCCGCCTCAGCGACACGGTGACCGGGGAGCAGCGGGTCATGCCCGCCGAGGGCGTGTTCATCGCCATCGGCCACAGGCCCAACACCGAGGCCTTCCGCGACTGGCTCGAGGTCGACGCCAAGGGCTACCTCGTGGTGCGTGACAAGACGAACAGCAAGATCGAAGGCGTGTTCATCGCCGGCGACGTCCACGACCACCGCTACCGGCAGGCCGTCACCGCCGCGGGAGACGGGTGCATGGCGGCGATCGACGCAGAGCGCTGGCTCGAGTCGCAGGGCATCACCGAAGCCAACACGCTGACAGCCTGGTAGGCCGCTCATGATGGGCGGACGGTCGGGCATGGGCTTCCAGCGCCGCGCCCAGGCGGGCGGTGGTCCGGCTGGCCGCATGTTCGGCCGGGGTGGCGACGCTCCACCCGTTCCGCGCGAGCGCCGCGGCCAGACGCTGAGACGGATCACGGCGTTCTTCCGGCCGTACCGCGGTCAGGTGCTGGTCGTCCTCTTCGCGATCCTGCTCACGAGCTTCGTCGGGCTGATCAACCCGATCCTGCTCAAGCTCCTGATCGACATCGCGATCCCGCGTCGCGACTGGGGCCTGCTGAACCTGTTCGTGGGCCTGATGATCGTCCTGCCGATCGTGTCCGGGCTGATCGGGGTCGGCCAGAGCTACCTCAACAACGTCATCGGCCAGAGCGTCATGCACGACCTGCGGACGGCGCTCTACGCCCATCTCCAGAAGATGCCGCTGCGGTTCTTCACGGACAACAAGACGGGCGAGATCCAGAGCCGGCTTGCCAACGATGTTGGCGGCGTGCAATCCGTCGTGACCGACACCGCGGCGTCGTTGACCTCGAACATCGCCATCGCGCTGAGCACGGTCATCGCGATGTTCATCATCGACTGGCGACTCACGCTCCTCAGCCTCGGCATGCTGCCGTTCTTCATGTATCTGACGTTCCGCGTCGGCAAGGTCAACCGGGAGGTCCGGGGCGAGACCCAGAAGTCACTCGCTGAGATGTCGGCGGCCACCGAGGAAACCCTGTCGGTCTCCGGCATGCTCCTCTCCAAGACATTCGGCCAGCAACAGACGGCGATCGATCGATTCAGCAAGCTCAATCGACGGCTGGCGTCGCTCCAGATTCGCCAGGCGATGGTCGGCCGCTGGTTCTTCATGATCATCGGCACGATCTTCTCGATCACGCCGGCGTTCGTGTACTGGCTCGCCGGCTACCTGTCGATCCAGAACGACCCGCATGCGCCGACGATCGGTGACATCGTCGCCTTCACGACGCTCCAGTCGCGCCTCTTCTTCCCACTCGGCCAGCTGCTCAACGTGCAGGTCGAGATCCAGGGTGCGCTGGCCCTCTTCGACCGCATCTTCGAGTACCTCAACCTCGACCCGGTCATCGTCGATGCGCCGGATGCCATCGACCTCGCCGCCGGTCCGGTGGCGGGGCGGATCCAGTTCCACGACGTCTCGTTCCGCTATCCGACTGCGCCGCCGAGCGAAACCCCGGCCGACGCCGGCGCAGATGTCGCGGACGTCGGAGAGGTCGCCACCGATGCGCCGGCCCCGCTTCGGCCGGTCATCGCGGAGGTCCTGCCATTCGGCCTCGAGCACATCGATTTCGAGGCCGAGCCAGGCCAGCTCGTTGCCCTCGTCGGGCCGTCCGGCTCGGGCAAGACCACGACGACGTACCTGGTTCCGCGCCTGTATGACGTCGATGCGGGATCGGTCGAGATCGACGGCGTCGACGTGCGCCGGCTGAGCCTCGTGTCCCTTGGACGCGTCATCGGCTTCGTGACGCAGGAGACATACCTGTTCCATGACACCGTGCGGGCGAACCTGCTGTACGCCAGGCCCGAGGCGACCCAGACGGAGATCGAGGCCGCGGCGCGCGCGGCGGCGATCCACGACCGGGTGATGGAGCTGCCGGCCGGCTACGACACGGTGGTCGGCGAGCGCGGCTACAAGCTGTCGGGCGGCGAGAAGCAGCGCATCGCGATCGCGCGTGTGCTGCTCAAGGACCCGCGCATCCTGATCCTCGACGAGGCGACCTCTGCGCTCGACACGGTCAGCGAGCGGCTGATCCAGCGGGCTCTCGAGCGGCTCGAGCGCGGCCGCACCACCATCGCCATCGCCCATCGGCTCTCGACCATCCTGCGAGCGGACCAGATCCTGGTCTACGACGGGGGCCGGATCGTCGAGCGCGGCACGCATGCGACGCTGCTCGCGAAGGGCGGGCTGTATGCGCGCCTGTACCACGAGCAGTTCGTGGCCGCGGCCGAGGACGCGCCGACGCGGGCAGCCGCAACGCCCGGCGCGGCCTGAACGTCTCGCGTCGATGCCCAGGCACCGCACTGCGACCCTCCTCCACGAGGGCGGCTCGCGCTTCGTGGCCACGACCGGCTCGAAGCGGACGATCGTCTACGGCGACACCATCGAGCGCGGCGAGCTGAGCCCCGTCGAGACGCTCATGGTCAGCCTCGCCGCGTGCAGCGGCATGGACGTCTGGCCCATCTCGACCAAGAAGCGTCAGCGAATCACGCGCTACGAGATCCGCGTCGAGGCGAACCAGCGTGACGAGTACCCGCAGGTCCTGACCCGCGTCGACGTCACCCATATCGTCGAGGGGCCGGCGGTCGAGGAGGCCGCCATCCGTCGGGCGATCGAGCTGTCGGCCACGAAGTACTGCCCGGTGAGCGCGATGCTCTCCGCCGGCGCGACGGAGGTCCATCACGGCTACGTCGTCCGCAACACGGGCCCGCAACCGTTCGAGGCCGAGGGCGAGGTTGTCATCACCGGTCCGTATCGCCGGCCGGACATCGTCGCCTAGCGATTCCCGCCGAGGCGGGTGCCAGAATTCTCTGCTAACGTTTCCACTCAAGGGCGCTTGACCCCGTAACGCAAGACCGCTTGAGTCGAGGACCACCCAGCCGATGCTCGCGACCTTCTTCCTGATGCTCCGCGAGGGCCTCGAGGCCGCGCTCATCGTCGGCATCGTCTCGGCCTACCTGGCGAAGATCGGACGGCGCGACGCCCTGCCGAAGGTTGCCCTCGGCGTCGGTGCGGCAATCGGGCTGTCGATCGCGATCGGCGTGGCCGTCACGCTGACGATCGAGGAGCTCCCCGAGATCATCCAGGCCACGGCAGCGGGAATCGCCGCTCTGGTCGCCGTGGCAGTCCTGACCTGGATGCTGTTCTGGATGCGCCGCCAGGGCCGCGCGCTGAAGGGCGAGCTCGAGCACGGCGTCGATCTCGCGATCTCCGAGGGCACGACAGCTGCCCTCGTCGGCCTTGCCTTCGTTGCCGTCATCCGCGAGGGCGTCGAGACGGTGCTGTTCCTGATCCCGATCCTGTCGTTCAACGGAACAGGCGTCGACACGCTGGCCGGCGGGTTGCTCGGGCTGGTGGTCGCGGGTGGGTTCGGCTGGGCGATCTTCGTGGCGGGTATCCGGGTCAACCTGCGCCGCTTCTTCACCGTCACCGGAACGGTGCTCATCTTCGTTTCTGCCGGCCTGGTGGCGTTTGCGATCGCCGAATTCGGCGATGCGGGCCTGCTCGCGAACGGCGGCGTCGCGTTCGACCTCAACGGCGTGCTGCCGGACACCAGCCCCATCGGGAGCATCCTCCACGGCCTCTTCGGCTACCGTTCGGCGCCGACGCCGCTCGAGCTGCTCGGCTACGTTGCGTACCTCGTTCCGGTCCTGGCGCTGTTCATCGCCGATCGGCCGGTCATCCGTCGCCCGACGCCGCCGGCCCTGGCCGCCTGACAGCCCCGCCGCTTCGGATCTGATCCGGAGCGAACACATGGAGGATCACGACGTGGCCCGTTCTGGTCGCCTGGCCCCAATCGTGGGGCGATCCCTGCTCGTGATTGTGCTGATCGCAGTCGCGAGCGCGTGCTCCAGCGCCGGCACGCCCTCGGCGGGAAATCCGACTCCCCTTCCCTCCGGTGCAATCTCGATCGAGGCGAAGGAGTATCAATTCACGCCGTCGACGATCACGGTGCCCCCCGGCGCTGTGATCTTTTCCATCAGGAACGCGGGCACGCAGGATCACGAGTTCAAGGTGTTCAAGGGCGACCAGGAAGTCGGCGGCGTCGCCGGCTTCGCGCCAGGCCTCACGAAGGACGCGACCGTCACGCTCGCGGCCGGCGACTACACCTTCGTCTGCAAGCTCAACGGCCACGACCAGCTCGGCATGAAGGGCACGCTGACCGTCACCGGCGGCTAGCCGGTCCCGTGCAAGTGTCCGCCGACCGCGATGGCGAGGCTGACGTCGCGAAGGGCCTCGGAGAATACCCGGGCAGGCACGGCAGCAACCGGGACTGAGACGCTGGCCGTCGCGGGAGCGGCGGCTGGCGCATCCGTGCGGACAAATCGAACGGCGACGATGCGTGCCCGATCGATCCGCTCGGCCGTATCGACTGGCTCGAGCGCCTGGTAACGAAGCTCCGCTCTGAGGCCATCGTCGAATGCGCGCCAGCCGGTCGCTTCGTTGCCCTGGTCCCAGGCCCCCAGCGCCGGGACGGCCCAGCCCCGGGTCCGGAGCAACGCCCGCAGGGTCGAGTGATCGACCGCCTGGCCGGCGAACCGCAGGTCGGCATTCGGCGGCCCCGGGTCCGGCTTGGCCCGAAACGCCTCGCGATCGACCTGGCGGAACGGCTGCTCGATCGCTCGCACGGCGAGGGTCGCGCGCCACGCGGCCACCTCGCCTTGGGTGGCCTCTGCCGGGTGCCAGAGGCGGAGCCTCGCTGACGTGGATACCCGCTGCACGGGCCGCTCGTCGACACCGAGCCATCCATCGCGATCGGGCAGGACGGAAGTTGGCTCGTGCGCGTCATCCTCGAGCAGCCAGACCAGCCGGCGCCCGAACGGACCGGCGACTGGGTGATCCGCAAATCGCGCTCGCCACGCGGGTGCGAGCCAGCGCCGGATGGACCCGAGGCGATCCTCGAGGCGGCGCCGCTCCTCGGCGAGGCCCGCGTCGATGGCGGCTGCGGTACGGTCGACCTCGGCGAGAGATGCCGGGTCGTCGACGCCGCCCGATGCCTTCGGAGGTGCATCGTCGGTGGGGTCGGCACTGTGCCACCTGACCTCAACGGCGCCGGCATCCGTCACCGCGATGACCGCCGTCGCGTGCCCGGCCGCGATCTCGAGTCTGCCATCGGGCCCGAGGCCGAAGGTTGGGAGCGCCATGTCGACGAGCTCGTCGACGGTCGTCCCCTGGCTCGCAGCGAGCGCCGCCAATGCGCGGTCGACCTGCTTGAGGACGTTCCTGTTCGTGACCTGGCTCCGCATCGAGGCGAGGGCCGCGGCAGCTCCGGGATCGGGCGACTGGCCGAGGAGCACCGCGCATGTGTTGGCCAGGGCGACGTCCCGGACGACGGCATCGCGCCGGCCCGATGTGCCCATTCGAAGGCCAACCACCTTGAGCGTTTCGGCCGGGTTCTCGAGGGCGATGGATGCGAACCACAGGAGGCCACGCACGAGGCGCTGATTGGCGGGTCGAACCCCGCCGGTGAGCAGGTCCGGCCGGCTCTCGATCGGAGCACGCACCGCGGCAGCGAGGACGCGGCGCGTCGCCCCGATGAGGCTGGGTCCGCCGGGAGAGGCGGCGAGTGCATGGGCCTCTCGGAGCCACCGCGCCGACGGCCCGGGAGACGATGCCGCGACCGTGCGTGGGTACAAAGCCCCGAGCGCCAGGCGCAGGCCATCGTCGGATTCGAGCATCGACCGAAGCTCGAGCCCGAAGGGGTCGCCTACATCGGCTGCCGACGGCGGGAGCAGCCCACCGCCAGCCCGCCGGAGCACCTCGACGAGCCGACCCCGCCGCTGGACGGACTCGGACGACGTCCCGAGCATCCCCGTCGCCAGGAGGTCGACAAGACGGGCGATCTGCGCCAGCGACGCGACGCTGAGCACGGTTTCGGAACCCTTGATCTCGTCCAGGATCGGATCGAGGGTCGGCAGGCGAAGCACCCCGAGCACCACGCCTGGCGGCTGGTCGAGCTGCTCGTGGACTGCATCGAGTCGGGCCGCGAGGTCGTCCGGCCGTGTCACGGCCTGCCGCCGTCAGGCGTGGATGGCGACCCGCGACTCGAGCGCGCGCAGGTGCGCGTAGCCGGGCTTCACGACCTCGTTGATGATCCGCAGCCGTTCGTCGAACGGGGCGAATGCCGACTTCATGGCGTTGATGGTCAGCCACTCCAACTCGCCCAGGCCGAGGCCGAATGTCTCGTCGAGCACCTTGAGCTCCGACGAGACCGACACGTTCGACATCAGCCGGTTGTCGGTGTTCACGGTGACCCGGAAGCGCAGCCGGCGGAGCAGGTCGAACGGATGCTCGGCGATCGACGCGGCCGCGCCTGAGTGCACGTTCGAGGTCGGGCACATCTCCAGGGGCACTCGGCGGTCGCGGACGAACGCCGCGAGCCGACCCAGCGAGTAGGAGCCGTCGGGCAGCGCATTGATGTCGTCGACGATTCGCACGCCGTGGCCGAGCCGCTCCGCGCCGCAGAACTGGAGCGCCTCCCAGATCGATGGCAGCCCGAAACCCTCGCCGGCGTGGATGGTGATGTGGAAGTTCTCCTGGCGCACCTTGTCGAACGCCTCGAGGTGCCGCGTCGGGCGGTAGCCCGCCTCCGGGCCTGCGATGTCGAAGCCGACGACGCCCGCGTCGCGCCAGCGAACGGCGCATTCCGCGACCTCGACCGAACGGGCCGCCTGGCGCATTGCCGTGACGAGCACCTTCATCACGATCGGATGGCCCGCCTCGGCCGCGCGCACGCTCCCGAGGCGGAAGCCCTCGAGGTTCGCCTCGACCACCTCGTCGAGGGTGAGGCCCTTCTCGGTCGAGAGCTCCGGTGCGTAGCGAACCTCTGCGTAGGCGACGCCGTCGGCGGCGAGATCCTCGGCGCATTCGGCGGCGACGCGGATGATCGCGTCGCGCTCCTGGAGCACGCCGACGGTGTGCTCGAAGGTCTCGAGGTAGAGCTCGAGCGACTTCCGATCCGCGCCGCGGCGGAACCACGCCGCCAGCTCGTCGACATCGGTCGTCGGTAGGCGGTCGTAGCCGTGCTCGCGTGCGAGATCGATGACGGTCGCAGGCCGAAGGCCGCCGTCCAGATGGTCGTGCAGGAGCGCCTTCGGGGCGCTCCGGATCGTCTCGAGGGTGAGCATCGGCTCGATGGTATGGCGCGCGTCGACGCCCGGGCGCCGGTAGGCTGCGCCCGTGGAGGCGTCAGGGGTCGGCAGCTCCGCGGTCGCGTGGGATCGTGAGTCGGGCGGCGTGCGCTGGCACCTCGAGCTCGACCGCGCCGTGCTCCTGCCCGGGCGCCTGGTCGGCGGGCGAGTGCGGATCAGTGCCGAGCACGATATCGACGCGCGCGGAGCGGTGGTCGCCCTCATCGGCGTCGAGCACTGGCGCCATCGCGTCACCACCAGTGACGCCCAGGGCCACTCGAGCACCCAGGTCGTGACGACCAGGAAGGAGCTCACGCGCGAGCCGGTGCAGCTCGACGGCGTCGTCCAGCTGGGCAGGGGCGATCAGCGTGCGTGGACGTTCGAGCTGCCGGTGCCGCCGATGGGCCCGGCCAGTCTCGATGCCCGGGATGCGGGGCTGGACTGGTCCGTCGAGGCCAAGCTCGACATCGCGAGTGGCTTCGACAGCCTGATCGAGGCGCCGGTCATCGTCGCCCAGCCGATGGCGCTCCTGCGGGCCGGCGCGATCGACGTCGGCCAGTTCGCCCTGTTCGACAGCGCCGACGTCGCAGCCGAAGGCATCACCGGCTCGATCCGTCTCACGCCCATGCCGCTGGTCTGCGGCGAGGCGTTCTCCGGCGCCGTCACCCTCGACATGGGCCGCTCGCAGAAGCTCCAGGAGATCCGCGCAGAGCTCCGGATCGAGGTCAAGGCCACCGTCTCCGAGGGTGAGTCCGAGGTGGTCACGGCATGGGCGGGCCAGCTCGCCCCGGCCGGCGAGTACGCCGGCCCGCAGCAGATCGCCGTGACGGGGACAATCGACGCCCGTCCACTGCCCACGAGCGAGCTGCCCCACGGGCGGGCGCAGGCCACGTTCCACGTGATCCTCGCGCGGGCATTGGCGCCCGACACCCACCTGGTGCGCGACGTCACCATCGCGACCACGCGCGAGCTCTAGCGCCGGGGGCCAATCGGTCGTACGACCGATGGACTCGGGGGCACGGATACACGAAACTGCCGCGTATGACGCGAACCCTCCAGAGCCCCGTCGTCGTCGGCCGCGACGAGGTGCTCGCGCTCCTTGCCCGGAAGACCGGCGAGGCCCTGGCGGGACATGGCCAGAGCCTCCTCATCGCCGGCGAGGCCGGCATCGGCAAGTCGCGGATCGTGGGCGCCGTGATCCGGCAAGCTCGCCAGGTGGGCTTTCGCCACGCGAAGGGCGACATCAATCCACAGGACCACCTCGTCTCGCTGCTTGAGATCGACGACCTCGCGAGATCGATGGACGCGAGCGAATTCGGAGAGCTCGGGCCGAAGCTGCTCGCCGCCAAGCGTGGCAAAGGCGGGGATTCCCTCTCCTCGCGCCGGATCCTCGTGCACGAGATTGCGGACCTCCTCGTCGATGCCATCGACGGCCCCACGGTCTTCGTTTTCGAGGACATCCACTGGGTCGATGAGCTGACACTCGAGGTGATCGGCGAGGTCGCCCGGTTGGCTGCGGGCAAGCCGCTCCTCCTGGTCGTCACGTATCGGCCCGAGGAGCTCCCCACTGGTTCGATCCATCGCGAGTGGCGCGCCCGACTGCTCACCCAGCGAGTCGCCGAGGAGATCGTGCTCGCTCGCCTCCGGCCGGAAGAGACGGCCCAGGTCACGACGCTCATCCTCGGCACCGGGCTCCCAGCCCCACGGGACGTCGTTGAGGCCGTCCACGATCGAACGAACGGGATCCCCCTCCACATCGAGGAGCTGCTCGCGGCGCTGGGCGACGCGGCCACCGACGGTCGGACGATCCGTGAAGCCACGGTGCCGTCGACGATCGAGGACGCCGTCCTCGCGCGCGCCCAACGGTTGTCGCCGGAGGCACAGGCGGTCGCGAGGGGAGGCGCCGTCATGGGACGCTGCTTTTCCCCCGAGGTCCTCGGGGGCGTTCTGGGGCGCTCGCCCGGCGAGCTTGATGGACCGCTCGACGAACTGGTCTCTTCGGGCATGATCTTCCCGTTCCAGTTCCTCGATCAGGGCTACTTCGACTTCCGTCACCAGCTCCTGCGCGACGCGCTGTACGAAAGCGTTCCGTCCGGTGAGCTCCGGCGGCTCCATGCCCGGGCCGCCGAATTCGGGACTGTCCTCATCGGGGCGACCGAGGTGCACAGCTCCGTCCACTACGAACGCGCCGGACTTCGCGCCCAGGCGTTCCGTGCGGCCGTGGCCGGTGCCGAGGCGGCGGCGGCGATCACGAGTCGGTTCGAGTCATTCGAGCTCTATCGACGGGCGGTCGCCAACATCCCCGACGGACTCGCGCCGACCGAGGCCGCCGACGTCTGGATGGCGTATTGCTATGCCGGTTTCGCGGTGGACGACGTGCCCGCTGCCGAGGAGGCGGCCACGAACGCGCGGCGCCTGTATCTCGAGGCCGGGCAGCCGGACAAGGCAATCGCGGCACTGCTCTCGCTCGCCGCCCTCACCCGACGGGACGTCCGGCCCCGGAGCGAGCGCAAGGCACTCCTCGACCAGGCGGACGCCGAGCTGGCAGCGCTGCCGGCAACCCCCGAACGGGCGATGAACTACGTCGACCTGCGGATGATGCAATCCGTGCTCGAGCTCGATGCCGCGCACCTGCCCGAAGCGCGGCGCCGTCTCGCCGAGTGCCTTGCATTTGCCGAGGAGGCGGCCTTCGCCGAGACGCCGGGCTTTATCACGCGCCTCGACATCGAACACGAGCTCGCCTGGGCGGACGTGCTCGGCGGCGATGCGAAGGGCGGGCTTACGCGGATGCTGGAGCTGGCTCGTCAAGCGCGCGATGCGCACTTCGAAGCAACCGGCGTCACCAACTACCGCATCACCGCCGACGTGGCCGCGCGCGTGATGGAATACCCCACCTCGGCCATTGGCGTCACGGAAGGCATCCGCTACGCCGATGAGATCGAGCAGTCGTACTGCCGCCACGTCATGTCGGCGACCTCAGCAATCATCGCCTGGACATCCGGAAGCTGGGACGACGCGGTCCAGGTCGCTGAGCTGGAGCTGGTCCAGCGCGGCAGCCGTCGCGGGTCGATCGG
>Ga0070706_100006351_pt1 | contig 11166 bp, 10 predicted proteins | sample KBSK5501metaG_FD_65476 | JGI IMG/M metagenome (GOLD analysis project Ga0070706, IMG submission 65476) | Corn, switchgrass and miscanthus rhizosphere microbial communities from Kellogg Biological Station, Michigan, USA - KBS K5-50-1 metaG | ecosystem: Host-associated > Plants > Roots >...
CCTGCGGTTGGCTCACGGACAAGTACGGCGTCTCGTGGCAGATCATTCCGCGTGCCTTGGGCGAAATGCTGAGTGACGAGGATCCCGAGAAGGCGAGCCGAGTCATGAACGCGATGCTCCAGATGAGCAAGATCGAGATCGAAGGCCTACGGAAGGCTTATGCGTCCGCGGCTTAAGACCTGGCGGGGAGCAAAGCGCGTAGGTCGTCGATCGAATCGGCTTCCTCGGCGGTCTTGTCCGGCCGGTAGCGCTTCACGCGGGCGAAACGGAGCGCGACTCCGCCGGGATAGCGCGTCGATGACTGTACGCCGTCCAGCGCAATCTCGACGACCAGCTCCGGAGGGACGAGCACGGCGATACCTCGCCGGCCGGTCTCGCGCGCGAGCAGCTCTTTCGTCTGCCACTCGAGGAGTTTGTCCGTCAACCCCTTGAAGCTTTTGCCCACCATCACGAACTCACCCGTGTCGGGGTCGCGGGCGCCGAGGTGGAGGTTCGAAAGCCACCCTTGCCGGCGTCCGTGGCCCCATTCCGCGCCGAGCACGACGAGGTCGTAGGTGCGCACCGGCTTCACCTTGCGCCATGCCTTGCCGCGACGGCCCGCAGCGTAGAGCGACGCGGCGTCCTTGACGACCACGCCCTCGTGACCGGCCGCGAGCGACTCGTCGAGCACGCGTTGTCCCTCCTCCGGATCGGACGTGATGACCGCCGGGACCTTGAGGTGCGACGCCAGCGCTTCAAGCCTCGCGGCGCGGTCCTGGAGCGGGGTGTCGAGGAGGTCGTCGCCGTCCACGTGCAGCACATCGAAGAGGAACGTCTTGATCCTCTCCGGCGGGGCGTGTCTGTCGATCTGCGAGACGGTTTCCTGGAAGGCGGCCGGGCCGTCCTGGTTCATCCACAACGCCTCGCCGTCGAGCACGGCCTGCTGCACGGGTAGGAGCAAAGCGGCGTCGACGATCCCGGGCAGTGCGGCCGTGATGTCGTTGAGGTTCCGTGTGTAGATGCGCACGTCTTCGCCGCGACGATGGATCTGAATCCGGATCCCGTCGAGCTTCCACTCCACCGAAGAGCGCTCGAAGCTGGAGACTGCGTCGGCCACGCTGTCGGCGGTCGAGGCGAGCATCGGGAGGATGGGCCGAAAGAGCTCGAAGCCGACGTTCCGAAGACCCTCCTCGCCCGCCGTCAGTGCGATCTCGGCCGTGCGGGTGAGGTCCCCCGAGAGCATCAGCGCACGGCGTGCTGTGTCCGCGGATACTCCAGCCGCCTTGGCGACTGCGTCCGCCATCAACCCGGCCAGCGCGCCCTGCCGCAGCTCGCCGGTGAAGAGCCGCTTGACGAAATCGGCCTCCTGTTCGGTGGCGCCGGCAAGCAGGTCGCCGAGGAGGTGCCTGCGTCGCGCCGCAGATCCGCTTCCGGTCGCAGCCTGGATTTCGGTGATCGCGCGGTCGAGGTCGTCGATGGTAAGAGACGGCTCACCGGCGTGCTGCCGCTCGATGCCGTAGATCGTCGAGTAGCCCACTCCAACCCGTCCCTGCCGAGGTACACCGGACAAAAGGCCAACGGTGATCGCGATCTCGCTCGCATCGAGCTCTCTCAACAGCTCGGCGAGGATCGCAACCTTGCGAGATCGCGAGCTCGTGTCGGCGATGTTCTTCGAGGCGCCGGCGACTTCGGCGAGCAGCGTCAAGTCGAGCAGGAGTCGCTGGCAACCTGTGGCACGCTCCTACGTCTATCGTGATTTGCGTGACGACGCGAATCGCGGTCGCCCTTTTTGACGGCGCCGAAGAGCTCGACTGGGCAGGCCCCTGGGAAGTCCTCGCGGCGTGGGCGCAGCAATGGCCCGATGACGAGGTCGAGGTTTTCACTCTGGCACGCGACGAGCGGCCGGTGACCTGCGCGAAAGGACTTCGAGTCGTGCCTGACCGGACGTGGGCGACGGCCGGCAAGGTCGACGTGCTCGTCTATCCCGGCGGCATGGGGACACGCCGCGAGCTCAAGGACGGCGCCGTGCTCGAGTGGCTACGCAACCTTCGCAACGACGGGGCTCTGATGACCAGTGTTTGCACCGGCGCACTCGTCTACGCCGCCGCCGGCTTCCTCCATCAGCGTCCCGCGACCACCTACTGGAGTGCGTTCGATGCGTTGCAAGCCCTGGAGCCGACGGTCGAAGTCCGGCCGGACGATCGCTTCGTCGACAGCGGAGACGTCATCACCGCAGCCGGCGTATCGGCCGGAATCGACATGGCCCTCCATCTCGTCGCTCGAGTCCATTCGCCCGACCGCGCCCGCGCGGTGCGCCGCTACATCCAGTACGACCCGGCGCCGCCCGTCTGAAGCTCGACAGACCCAAACCACCGGGCGCCCAAACTCGTATCGCCTTCGTAAGCGATCACGGAGGTGACCGATGCAACACAGGATCCTCTTGACAGGAGGGCTGGGTCTCGCCGTCCTTGCCGCCGCCGCCGGCGCCTACGGCTCTCTCATGGGCAGCGCCCCGAAAATGGGCCCCGAGGCGATGGTCAATCGGCCGTCCTTCCAGGGCTACTACGACGGCCACAAGGACACGTACTTGAACACCGACGTCTCCAACAAGGCCGAGGCGAAGATGATGCACGTCAACTACGCGCCCGGTCTCAAATCGGTGCCGCTGTCCTCAGCACCGGAGATCTATCTCGTCGAAGGCAAGTCGGCCGCAGGACAGCTCGCCGTCTTCGGCTCTCAGCCTGGAGAAAAGACGTATTCGCCGATCTGGAAAGAGACGATCCTGACGTGGAAGGCAAGCGCGAAGCCAGTCTTGATCACGAGCGACACGCAGATCAACAAGCTCGAGAAGAAGGGGGGACTGACGGAGCGCGCAACCACCACGAGACTCAATTGCCCGATCATTGCGGTCGGCAAAGGTGCGTGAGCGCTCAGCCACTGCTCGTCGCAGAGGTCACTAGCACCACACAAGCAGAGCCCTACGTGGGCATCTACTGGAAAGAGCCCGGGGGCCGGTCTCTCACTTTCGGGGGCTGGCGGCTTCCGTAGGGGAGAGCAAAGGCGGCCGGCTCCGGGCTCGCCTGTGAGGCGCTTGCATCACCCGATGCGCATGTCGTAACGTCACCTCCCAACCTATCTGCGGCGGGGGGGAGGGGTCAGATGCCCGAGACGCCGCAGATCGCAAACTCTTCGTGCAGGCCGGCGCAGAGATGCGCTTTCACCTCGGTCCACGAGCCCTCCGGCGAGCCGCGACCACAGGAGGACCGATGACCGAGCTCGACAATGCCAAGCGGAGCCTCGAACGGGCGACGTACACCCCGATCCAACGCCCACCGGAGCGACGGCCGCAGAGCGACGGCCGCTCCTGGGACAAATGGAGCTACGTCGCCGGCCTGCGAGCCACGGCGCCCGAGGCGGCTGCCGTCGTGCGAAGGCTGACGAGCGGCCGCGGTGCGCTCGAGGGCAAGCCGGCGAGCGAGCTGCGCAAGATCGCAGGGCTCGCCGTCGAGGAGGTCGCCGCACCGCCAGCCTCTACTCGGCTCGAGCGGGTGCGCGAGCTCAAGGACCTGTCGCCAGAGCTGATGCTGCGCTTCGGTCAAGCGCTCGCGCAGGTCCGCCAGGACGAGGTCGACACGAGTGCCGGCGTCGTGGAGAACGCGGCGGCCGCATACGCGCGCGGACCGGCACCGGGTGCGGAGCCTGCGACCCAGCAAGTCCCGCCGGGGTTGAAGCTCGACCGGGGCGCGTTTGTCGCGGCGATGCCCGGCGCGCAGGTTTTTCGCGCGAGCGAGCGCAAGGCGCTCACTGCAGCGGCGCGGGCGAAGGCTACGAGGGCCGGAGTCGTGCCCGCCCCGGAGACGAAGGGCCTGATGGTGAGCGGGGAGGCGCTGGCGCTGAGGCCCGCCCAGCAGACTGCTCAACCGGTGGCGGCAGTCAGGCCGAGCGAGCTGACGGTCGGGGAGCTGCTGGACTGGGCTCAGCGTGAGAACGTCGCCGCTGCGACGGCACCGGAGGCTCTCGCGCACGTGCGAGCGCTCGGTGCCGAGACGCTCTCGATCCAGGAGTACTCGGTCGCCGCCCAGGCACGTGTCAGCGCCACGAAGGATCTCAACCACTTCTTCGGCGAGCGGCTGCGCATCGAGCCGGTCGGCCTGCTCCACCTCGAGCGTGTCAGCTTCATACCCGCCGGGATCGAGCGTGGCGAGCTCGTGCACTCGGTGCCGCTGAGCCCGGACGAACAGGTGAACATCAGCCACAAGGAGTGGTCGAACACCTCCGAGGAGTTCGAGCGGATCGTCACCGACTTCATCGAGGCCTACAGTGAGGAGGGCGTCACCGAGAAGAGCGAGCTCACGCAGTCGACGAGCTCGCAGATCCAGCACTCGAGCGGCTTCAACCTCGGCGTTACCGCCTCGGGCGGTTACGGCCCCGTCAGCATCTCGACGACAGTCGGCTTCAACGTCTCCGACTCGGCGAGCAACTCGCAGCAGGCGTCCCGCAACGAGACAAACGAGATCACTCGGAAGGCGTCGGCACGGACCAAGAAAGAGCACAAGATGAGCTTCAAGGTCGCCTCTGCTGCGGGAACCGAGGATCAGGAAGTGCGGAAGATCAAGAACCCGTTCGCAGACCGGGCGACGCGAGTCGACTACTACCAGCTGATCCGCAAGTGGCGCGTCGACCTGTACCGCTACGGCGTCCGCCTCACCTATGACCTCACCATTCCCGAGCCGGGCTCGGACGTCCTGACCAAGATCCTCCAAATCCAGGCGCTGCAGGCCGCGATCCAGCAGGGGTTCAATGCGCCCGATTCGACGCTGCCGTGGGCGCGCTTCGATCTGACGCCGGGCCAGGTTCGCCGCGACAACTTCGAGTCATTGGCCGCTCAGTACGGCGTCGTCGTCGAGCCGCCGCCGGTGGACAGCTATTCGATCGTGAAGCAGTTCACCCACAACTGGCCGAACAAGGATGCCGCCCAGAATGACGAGTACATCACCTTCACGGTCGACGTTCCCGACACGCACGAGATCAACGCCTATGGGTATTCCTGGCAGCGCTGGGCGTGGGAAGACGAGGACTGGCACTTCGACATCTTCCCGAACCTCGACTCCTGGCTCGGGCGATGGGGAACGCTCGAGCTGGCGGCCGGGACGCGCTACGTCTCCGCGTTCGTGATCGACCTCACGCTGACCGTGCAGCTGCGCAATGAAGCCTTCGATGCCTGGCAGATGCGCGTCTGGGGGACGCTGCACGACGCCGCCGAGGGTCGGTACGAGCTCAACCGCACCATGCTCAAGGATCAGCTCGCGAAGCTGCTCGAGGAGCTCGGCGCGCAGGACGCGCTCAGCCTGCGCAAGGTCGAGCGCGAAGAGGTGATGAAGGGGGTGCTGCGCTGGTTGTTCGGGCCGACGTTCACGTTCGTACCCGCAATCCCACCGAATCTCTACGGCAGCAACCAGAGCGTGATCAACGACGCGATCTGGGGAGCCGTGCTGGCGCAGGGCGAGGTGATCAAATTCCTCCACCACGCGATCGAGTGGGAGAACATGCTCTACTTCCTCTACCCGTACTTCTGGTCGCACACCTCGCGCTGGGAGTTCAAGAAGTACCTCGATCACCCGGACTTCATGCACCGGGCATTTCTGAAATCGGGCAGCGCACGCGTCGTGATGACGATCCGTCCGGGCTTCGAGCGCGACTTCGTCTCATTCCTCGAGACGGGCGCTTTCGACGGGCTGCCCGCGGGCCATCCCTACCTGACGATCGCGGAGGAGATGGAGGCGTTCGCGAAGACGAACTATCCCGGCATCCGTCCGGCGAACCCGGAAGAGGGCGCGCGGCCCCTGCTCTCGCCGCTCCAGAAGAAGGCGTGGCACGAGATGGAGGGCATCATCGCCCTCCTCGAGCAGTACAAGACTGCCAACAGCGCCTACCCCACGACGGCGCAAGGACTGGCAGCGCTCACGGGTCTTGGCACCGTGCCTGCGGCCGACCCGTGGGGGCACCCGTACGACTACAAGTCGCCCGGAGCAGTCACCGACTTCGAGCTCGCATCGCTCGGCCTCGACGGCGTGGTCGGCGGCGCGGACGAGTCGGCGGACATCACGAGCTGGGCCGAAGCGTCGCTCATCGGCCGCTGGTACGACTACACCCCGACGAGCGCGCTCGACATCGCCTTCAACGAGACGTTGCCGACCGCGTAGAGCGAGCGGCAGGCCGCATGGCGGACTTCCAAGTCGACGCGTCGACGAGGCTCGACCGCTTCCTGCGCTCCCAGGGCTTTCAGCCGTGGCGGGTACCGGTGCTCGTGTCGAGCGGCGGCGTCCGCGTACTACGCGGCGGGAGCGTGATCACGCTGAGCGGGCCCGAGACGTCGTTGCAGCAAAACGACGTCGTGCGGGTGGTCGAGCCAGCGCCGCAGTCTGTCGTCACTGCCCTGCAGACCGCGGCGAACACGAGCGCACGCGACTATGCGTTCGTGCCCGGTACGACCGCCTTCGACCGAAGGATGGCGGGACTGATGGATCATCGGCCGCAGACCATCCGTATCGACGACCCACTCGTCGACAGTCTCTCGGGCTTCATCCGCGCCCTCGGCCGCAACGCCGCCGTCACGGCCCCGATCCGCCACCTCGTTGTCGCGTCGCACGCGAACCCTGAGGGCCTCCTGTTCCTGAAGCTGACCACGCTCGACGCCGCTCACGTCACGTACGAGGATCTCGAGGCCTCGGTCCGCGCCAGGTCGCTCAACGTCGACCCGGCGCTTCTCCAGCCGCGGCCGCAGGACTCGGCCGGGACGGCGATTGCTGCCCAGTTCCTCGTCCGCGGCTGCCGGATCGGCACTGCACCTGCCTACCTGCGCAAACTGAAGGAGGCGCTCGGGAACGCGATCCCCGTGATCGCGCCGAAGCACTTTCACATCGTGGCGCAGCTGACCCGGCCGGCCGGCTTCGTCGAGTACATGGGCTACAGCTTCGCCTTCACGAGGCCGTCTCAGCTTCGCGACCGTCCAGCGGTGCTGGCGGCGTTTCAAGCCGGTGCCTTTCCGCGGATCGACGGCTCAACCGTCCCCGTGCGGAGCTGGAACGACTGGGTGCCCCGAAACCCGCATCAGACGGGAGAGCAGGAGGTTGCCGCGGCGGTCCTCAACCCGGTCACAAGCCGTAGCGAGAGCATCCCCGGCCGCTACCGGTTCCGGCCTCGCGACCTCTTTCCGACCCAGCAGTCTTTTGCGCTCCAGACGGATCCCGGTACCGACGCCGGCCGGAAAGCCGCAGTTCAAGCCGAGCTCGAGCGTGTTCATCCGCAATACCAGTCGACGCATCAGTTCCCGGAGTACGTGCGCTTCGGCTATACGACGATGACGGAGTTCATGGACGGCTGGACGTGGCGTTTTCGCTACGACAGCTCAACCCACACGCTGTTCTTCTCTGCATCCCGCGTCGAGTACACGATCATCCGTCCGATCGTCGAGGTGGGCACAAACCAACTCGTCCTCAACTTCTATCCGAGCGGGCGCGAGGGATCCGTGCTGGAGCTCCTGAACGTGACGGACGCGCGGTTCTTCGCGACTGTGTAGCGAAAGGAGCGACGCCGGAAGACTTCGGCTACTTGAGGATGTTCACGGCACGGGCCGCGACCATCAGCGCCAGCAGGAGGCTCGCGGCGGACTCGACCAGCATCAACATCTTCGCCCAACGACTGAGCGGCATCGCGTCCGTCGGGCTGAAGGCGGTCGCGTTCGTGTACGACACGTAGAGGTAGTCGAGGAAGAGTGGCCGCCAGCTGTGCGATCCAACCGCGGGATCCGCCTGCTGCGGAAAGAGAAAGTCTCGGCCCTCCGCCCCGGCGGTCAGCCGCGCGACGGGACCGCCGTTGTCGAGCTCCCAGAACCAGAGTGCGAACACGAGCACGTTGAGACACCACATGTGGATTCCAGCACGCAAGAGCTGGCTCGCCTGTGCGTGCGCGCCGTTCACAAGCAGATGGACGAGCAGGACGATCGACGCCGCGTTCGCTGCGCTCACGACGGCGATGACACAGAGCGCGGCGATGCGCCGCCCGACGTAAACGCCGTGCGTACGCACCTTGAACCACCGTACGAGCCGGCTCTGCGGGACGCTCGCGACGAGCACGACGAGAAGCAGAACGGTCAGCGCGGGGACAAACCAACGAGCGGCCGAGAAGGCGCCCGCCGAGGGTCCGGCGATGAAACGACTCGGCAGGGTCGCGTAGAGACCTGCCGCCGTGAGGACCGCTGCCGCCGGCAGCAGCCGCGACTCGCCGATCGACTCATCGGAGCGAAGGAGCAGTCGGCGGTTCACGGCGCGAGCGTACCCCCAGCCACCTGCGTCCCGCCCATTCGGCCGTCGCGCGTTCGCACGTCCAGGACAGCGTGCAACTCCTGCGTCGCGGTCGATCTCAGTGACATCGTCGGTCGAGATGCAAAGACCTTCCGCCCCTGAGTTTTCCGCTACCGGCCTGAGTTTCCGCTACCTTGAGGGTGAGCTAGAGCGAGTTCGGTTGCGCGCAGCGCTTTCCTTGCCCGTTCGTTAGGTGGCAAGGGAGGTGTTTTTATGGCAACTGGAACCGTGAAGTGGTTCAGCGATCCCAAGGGATACGGGTTCATCACGCCCGACGAGGGCGGCGACGACCTGTTCATCCATCACAGCAACATCGTCGGCGATGGCTACAAGTCCCTCCCGGAGGGCACGAAGGTCAACTTCGAGCAGCGCGAAGGGGCGAAGGGCGTCGAGGCGTACGACGTCTCGGTCATCGAGGCCGTTTCGGCCGTCTCGATTTCCTGAGTGACATTTCCTGCCTGGCGTCGCTCGCGCAATCGTCGCGCGGGCGGCCCAGGGAGGTGGGAGGAGCACGTGACGGCAAGCAGCGACAAGGTCGAGATGGACGGCGAGGTGTTGGAGTCCCTCGGCAACGGCATGTTCAAGATCGGTCTCGACAACGGCTACAAGACGCTGGGCTACACGGCGGGAAAGATGCGGCGGTACCGCATCCGAATCCTTCCCGGCGACCGGATCACGATCGAGCTGTCCGCGTACGACCTCGGTCGCGGACGCATCGTCTACCGCCACCGCTGACGCGAAGGAGAACGGATGGGTGGACTGATCACTTTTTTGATCGGAGCTTGTATCGGGATTCTCGCCATCGGGGCGTGGGCGTTCGCTCTCTGGCGCGCGAATCGCGCCGGGGGTGGTCGGCGATGGTGATTCAGCTCGCGCTCACGAATAGGCCACAACCGTGAACGGGTCGATGCTGTGGTTCGACGAGGCCAAGGACTACGGCTTCATCCTCACCGAGGAGGGCGAGCGGCTGTACGTCGACCGTGATGGCTTCGTCGACCGAGCTGCGCCCGTCGGCCGTTGTGCACGGCTACCAGTCCAGTTGACCGTGAGCGAGCGCGACGGAGCACGCATTGCGACCGACGTCTCGCTCGTTCCCGAGGAACAGCACGGCCGGGCGCGCCGCCGACGCTCCCGCGGGGCCTGAGCGTCTGCGCCTCGGTCGGTCCGGCTTACGCGACAGACTCGGCAGCGCGAGTCGGCAAGAGCAACATGGCGCTCCGGCAGGCAACGGCGAAGAGAAGGACGGCGGTCCCGGAAAGAACCCCCAGAGCCATGACCGAAGCGGCGACACCGAGCGCCTGCGACGTCCCGACGCCCGCGGCGATGAGGCTCGCAGCGCCGGCGCCGACTTGCGCGGCGGCGCCCGCGGGCCCGATCGGCAGAGCCGCTGCTCCGGCGCCGGCGCAGAGAACGAGCAGCGCGAGAGAGAACGAGAAGCCGACCCCGAGAGTGCCCAGAAGTAGGAAGAGCGCGACCGCCCGCACCAGCCAGCAAGCAGACACGAGCGCCCACGCCTGCCAGGCACCGCGCAGCGACGTCGTCCGCGGGCTCAACCAGCGGCCGAGCCGGAAGCGCAGAGCACGCCTGCTCGCCGCCAGGCGCGGCATGGCCAGGATCAGCGCGGCGGCTGCGAGCCCGGCGACAGCTACGACCCCGAGGCCCGCACGTACACCGATGCCTGCACCCGCAAAGGCAGCGCCAACGGAGGCAAGCGGCGCCAGCGCGGCGCTGTCGATCAGCCCCAACATGACGAGCGAGAGGCAAAGCGCACGCACGCCTGCAGGACAGCCTGGATAGCGGCGGACGACGGCGACCCGCATCGCGTCATCGAAGCGACCAGGAAGGACAACTCCGATCAGCGCGGCGCCGCCGTTGGCAGCCGCGAGCGCAAGTGGTTTGGGCCGTTCGTTCGGCGCGAAAAGCCGCCCCCACCCGTAGGCCTTGAGTGCCTGAGCAAGAAGAAGGAGCAGCCCCGCCGCCACAAGCAAAGCCGGATGTCCGGTCGAGAGCGGCCAAGAGGTCGTTTCGAAATGACGAACCGCTAGCAAGACCAAGGCGATCACGATCACCCCGGACAACCCAGCGAAGATCCGCCGGCTCCATCGCGACCGATACCAGCGCACAAACCACGCGAGCCGGGTCGCCCAGCGACCATTCCGCGGGACCTCCACTACTTCTTTGGGCACCTCCCGAACGAAAGCGGGAGGACGCGGGAGCGTCACCGAGTTCGCTTAGCTGCAGGGGACACTAGCAGGCTAGAGGAACGGACTGATCAGATCGATCGGTGCAGGGAAGATGATCTTGGTCGTCTGCGAGCCGGCGAGCTCGAGCAATGTCTGCAAGTAGCGCAGCTGGATCGCAACCGGCTGCTCGCCGAGGACGACCGCCGCGTCCTTGAGGCGCTCAGCCGCCTGGAACTCGCCCTCGGAGTTGATGACCTTCGCCCGGCGTTCCCGCTCGGCTTCCGCCTGCCGGGCCATCGCGCGCTGCATGGATTCCGGGATTTCGACGTCCTTGACTTCGACGCGCGCCACCTTGATCCCCCAGGGTGTGGTCCTCTCGTCGATGATCTCCTGGAGGATCGCGTTGAGCTTGTCGCGATCGGACAGCAGCTCGTCGAAGAGGTGCTGACCGAGGACCGAGCGCAAGGTTGTCTGGGCGATCTGGGAGGTCGCGACCATGAAGTTCTCGATCTGGACGATCGCGGCCTTCGGGTCGACGATCCGGAAGTACGCGACGGCGTTCACCCGGACGGGGACGTTGTCCTTGGTGATCACCTCCTGCGGCGGGATCGTCAGCGTGATCGTCCGCAGGTCGACCTTGA
>Ga0070706_100006352_pt1 | contig 11166 bp, 10 predicted proteins | sample KBSK5501metaG_FD_65476 | JGI IMG/M metagenome (GOLD analysis project Ga0070706, IMG submission 65476) | Corn, switchgrass and miscanthus rhizosphere microbial communities from Kellogg Biological Station, Michigan, USA - KBS K5-50-1 metaG | ecosystem: Host-associated > Plants > Roots >...
GGTCGCGACGTCGACGTTTTGGCACAGTCTCATGGGCGTCGATGAGCGCGGCCGGCCGACCACCCGCGTGCTGACCTGGGCGGACACCCGCGCGCGCAAGGCCGCGGCGGCGCTGCGCGCCGAGCTCGATCCGGTCGCGACGCACGCCCGGACCGGGTGCACCTTCCACGCCTCCTACCTCCCCGCGAAGCTGCGCTACCTGCGCGACGCGGATCCGACCGCGTTCGCACGGACCGCAAAGTGGATGTCTCTCGGGGAGTACCTCTATTTCCGCCTCTTTCCGGGCACGCGCGCCGCCCACGGCATGGCCTCGGCGACCGGTCTCTACGACCAGCGGCGGCGCGCCTGGGACGAGCCGCTCCTCGCGCACCTTCGGATCCGCACGGGGGCCCTCTCGACGATCTCGGACGAGCCGCTCGTCGGTCTGCGGCCGCAGTTCGCGAAGCGCTGGCCCGCGCTCGCGCGCGTTCCGTGGGTGCCGGCGATCGGCGACGGCGCGTGTTCGAACGTCGGCGCGGGCGCGATCGGCCGCGACACCGCGGCGCTCTTCGTCGGCACCTCGGGCGCCATCCGGGTGATCTACGCGACCGACGACCCGCCCATCGTTCGCGGCGGCTGGACGTATCGCCTCGATACGCGGCGCGTTGTGGCGGGCGGCGCGCTCTCGAACGGCGGCAACGTGATCGTGTGGCTGCGAAAGACGTTCCCGTCGATCGATCCGGCGGCGCTCTGGCGATCGAACGTGGATGCCGACGGTCTCACTGCGCTGCCGCTTCTGGCCGGCGACCGCAGCCCGACGTGGAATGACGCAGCTCGCGCCGCGATCGCCGGGATCGGTCTGGCGACCGGACCCGAAGAGATCGCGCGGGCGATGCTCGAAGGCGTCGTCTATCGGGCCGCGCGGATCTGGCAGGTCGTCGACGCGGCGCTCCCCGGACTGCAGCGCGTTATCGGGACGGGCGGAACGCTGCTGCAGCTGCCGTGGCTCATGCAGCTCTTCGCCGACGGCCTCGATCGGCCGGTACTGATGAGCGGCGCGGGCGAAGGCTCGGCGCGAGGAGCGGCGCTCGTGGCCCTCGAGCGGGTCGGGCTCGTCAAAGACATCGCATCGGTGCGCGCGCCGCTGGGGCCCACGTTCCGGCCGCGCCCCGAGGCGCACGCCCGGCTCGCCGCGGGGATGGAGCGTCAACGCAGGCTGGAGGAGGCGCTGGCATCGCTCGCGCTATGAGCGAAGGCTCGCTGACGCGAGCCTTCTGCTAGCCTCGGCTGTCGAGGGAGGGCTTCGTGGAGATCGTCGTCCTTGTCGTCGTCATCGCGGCGCTCGCGCTGTTCTTCATCGGAACGTACAACCGCCTCATCACCCTGCGCCAGCGCGTGAAGGAGGCGTGGGCCGACATCGACGTCCAGCTCAAGCGGCGCCACGACCTCATCCCGAATCTCGTCGAGACCGTCAAGGGCTACGCCACCCACGAGTCGACGGTCTTTCAGAACGTTACCCAGGCGCGCGCGGCCGCCGTCGCCGCCGGCGCATCGGCATCCCCGCAGGAGCGGGCGCAGGCGGAGAATATGCTCACGACGGCGCTCCGTTCGGTCTTCGCCGTCGCGGAAAACTATCCCCAGCTTCAGGCCGTCCAGGAGTTCAAGGACCTGTCCGAGAACCTCACCGCCACCGAGGACAAGATCGCGTTCGCCCGCCGCTTCTACAACGGCAACGTGCGCGACTTCAACACCGCGCTGCAGACCTTTCCCACGAACGTATTCGCGGGCATGCTCGGTTTCAAGCCGGAGGAATACTTCGAACTCGCGGACGCGGGCGAGCGCGCGGTGCCGCAGGTGAAGTTCTAGCGCCGAGTCTTTGTCCGCGGGAGCTGCACCGCGAGGATCGAGGAGAGCGGACCGGCGACGATCTGGCCACCTGGCTCGCGAAACATGAAGCCAGCGACAGTGATGAGTTGGCCGTCGCCTCGCGCGACGGCCTGGTCGCCCTCCATGAATTCGTACGTGTCGAGCGCGAAGGATGCTTCCTCGACCTCGTGCCAACGGTCCGCCAAGAGAACGTGCTTGATTTCGTCGAGTTGTATCCCAAGGCTCATCGCCTCACCTCCCGGTGTCGACCCTTCAGTCGGGTGTTCACGTCTGCGCCGCGCCGTGAACTATGTCGCATCGGGTACGCACTAGCCTGTTAAACAGGGTGTCCTCAGAACCCACACCCGCGCGCCTATCGATCTACGACGCCGCCGCCGCGAACCGGTGGCGCACGATCGCGCTCATCGCGGCATTCACCGCGCTCATCGCCGTGCTCGGCTACTTCGTGGGTGAGTACTTCGCGCCGGACGGTGGGCTCGCCGTGCTGCCGTTCGCGTTCGCGCTGTCCATCGGTGGCGCGCTCGCCTCCTACTTCGCCGGCGACCGACTCATCCTCGCGCAGAGCCAGGCCCGCGAGCTCCGACCCGACGAGGAGCAGCAGCTGCGCAACATCGTCGAGACGCTCGCGATCGGCCTGGGCATCCCCACACCGAGCCTCTACGTCATCGAGGACTCCGCGCCGAACGCGTTCGCGACCGGCCGCGATCCGCAGCACGCGTCGGTCGTCGTCACGCGCGGCCTCCTCGACAAGCTCGACCGGACGGAGCTCGAGGGCGTGATCGCACACGAGCTGTCGCACGTCGGGAACCGCGACATCCGGGTCATGGTCCTCGTCACCGTCCTCGTCGGGACGGTCGCGCTCCTTGCGGACTGGATGTGGCGGTCCATGTTCTGGGGTCGAGGCCGAAGCCGCGACCGCGGCGGAGGCAGCGCGATCATCGCGGTCATCGCGATCGCGCTCGCGGTGCTGACGCCGATCATCGCGACCTTGATCCAGCTCGCGGTCTCGCGGCAGCGCGAATATCTGGCCGACGCGTCGGGTGCGCTCCTGACGCGTTACCCGCCCGGGCTCGTCTCTGCTTTGCGCAAGATCGCGGCAGACAAAGAGGCGCTCGAGGTCGCGAACAAGGCGACGGCTTCCCTGTACTTCGCCAACCCGCTGAAGGACGCGCCGGCCTTCTTTGACCATCTATTCGACACCCATCCGCCCATCCAGGAGCGCATAAAGAGGCTTGAGGCGATGTGACACCTTTCATCCAGCGGTATCTGCGACCCAGCACGGCGGTGGCCGCCGCCGCGGTCATGCTCGTGATCGCCATCGGCGCGGGTGCGGCGGCGGGCATCGTCACGCGCCCTACGCCCACGCCCGTCCCGACGCCCGTACCCACGCCTGTGCCGAGCGTTAGCCCCGAGCCGGACACCGCCCCGCTCGTCTTCCAGCAGCCGCTCACCGCGGGCTGCGCGAGCGAGGATGCGACGTGGGTCGTATCCGATGGCGGCGGGATCGGGCGCTTCGACGGGCAGCGCTGGCGGCTGATCGATTCGACACTTCGGTCTCTCGTTGCGGCGGCCTGCACGCCGGACTCGGTGTTCGCGGTCGGGCCGTTCGGTCGGGTCGTGACCATCGATGACGTCGCGAAGACGATCCGTTCCGACGATCTCGGCTTCTTCGATGCGTTTGGGATCTCGGTGTTGCCGGACGGAGCGATCATCGTGGGCTCCGGGGGCAGCGTGCAGCGGCAGACCTTCGGCGGGTGGCAGCCCTTCGCGCGCGGTATCGAAGAAGATCTCTTCGGCATCGTCGCCTTCAGCGGCAACTCGGCGTGGGCAGTGGGCGCGGGCGGGGTGTCGTATCGACTGGAGAACGCCGGCTGGCGACCGTTCATGACGGGCACGACCGCCGCGTTGCGCACGGTCGCCGGCGCGTCGCCGACGGACGCGGTCGCGGCTGGGGATGACGGCGTGCTGCTGCGATTCGATGGACGCTGGCGTGCGCTCGAGAGCGGGGTGGAGAGCGGGCTCCGCTCGTCGGTACGTGCGGGTCCGGTGACCTACGTCGTCGGCGACCGCGGCGTCGCGCTCGCGGTGGAGGGCACCACCGTGCGCCGCGTCGATATCGGCACGACGTGTGCGCTTCGCGGCGTGTTCGCGCGCGGCGACGCCATCTGGTTCGTTGGATCCGAGGGCACGCGCGCGGGCGTGTGGCGCAAGACCGGTGACAAACTAGACCGGTGGGGGACGTGCTAGAGGCGAAGTGGGCTTTGCCCCCTTCGGAACCCCCGCTTACGGGGATCCGGGTCATCGAAGTTGGCAACTACATGGCCGGTCCCTTCTGCGGGATGCAGCTTGCCGATCTCGGTGCCGATGTCGTGAAGGTCGAGAGCCCCAGAGGCGGCGACTTCGCCCGGCTCCTCGAGCCGCTCGCGAGCGGCGAGAGCGGGAACTTCGCCCGGCTCAACCGGGACAAGCGCAGCCTCGCGATCGATCTCAAGCACGCTGAGGGTCGCGAGGTCTTCCGGCGGCTCGCCCGCGACGTTGACGTCATCGTCGAGAACCTGCGCCCGGGCACGATGGAGGAGCTCGGGCTTGCGTCCCGGTCGCTTCTCGCGGCAAATCCGCGTCTCGTCTACGTCGCCGTCACGGGTTGGGGCCTCGACGGTCCGTACGCCGACCGGCCCGCACTCGACATCATCGTGCAGGGGCAGAGCGGCCTGATGAGCATCACGGGTGAAGAGGGCGGCGCTCCGGTGAAGGTGGGCGTCTCCATCGCGGATCTGACCGCCGCGCTCTACGCGACGGTCGCCACGCTCGCGGCGCTGCGCGCGCGCGACCGCGACGGCGCCGGGCAGCTCGTGGATATCTCGATGTTCGAGTCCGCGGTCTCGCTCGCGGTCTGGGAAGCCGGCATCCACTTCACGACCGGCGAAGTGCCACGCGCCGCCGGCTCCGCCCACAAGCTCGTCGCGCCGTATCAGGCGGTGGCAGCGTCGGATAGGCATTTCATCGTCGGCGCGACGACTCCGGCCAACTGGGCCGCGTTCTGCCGTGCCCTCGGGCTCGAGTCGCTCGAACGCGACCCGCGCTACGCCGACGCGAACGCCCGACGCCGCCGTCGCGCCGAGCTGATCGCCGCGATCGAAGCCGTCACCCGATCCAGGACCGCGGCGCACTGGCTCGCGCTGCTGCGCGCTGCCGGTGTGCCGTGCGGCGAGATCGCCGACTACCGCGACGTCTTCAACGACCCGCACCTTCGGGCGCGCGGGTTCTTCGTCGACCTCCCTCATCCGGTGCTGGGCACGCTTCGCGGGCTCGGCTCGCCGCTGCGCCTCGAGCGCAGTCCCGTGCGTCACCGGCGCGCGGGGCCGCGGCTTGGCGAGCACAGCGCCGACGTCCTGCGCGAGCTCGGCTGCACCGACGCAGAGGTCGCGCGGCTCGAGCACGAGGGCGTCATCTCCAGCGCATGACGGAGGAGATCCGCACCGAGCACCGCGGAGACGCGCTTTGGATCACGGTGGACCGCCCGCTGGCGCGCAACGCGATGACCTTCGCGATGTACGACCGGATCGCGGCTATCTGCCGCGACGCGAATGCGGACGCCTCGCTCCGCGCGGTCGTGCTCACCGGCGCGGGCGAAGCGTTCGCCGCCGGGACGGACATCGCCCAGTTCGTGGACTTCACGGAGGCATCGCACGCGCTCGAGTACGAGCGACGGATGGACGACTGGCTTGGCGCGATCGAGGACGTCCGCGTCCCTACGATCGCGGCGCTCAGTGGGCCGGTCGTCGGCGGCGGTCTGGCGATGGCGGCCGCGTGCGACCTGCGCGTCGCGGCACCATCGGCGAGGTTCGGCGTCCCCGTCGCGCGCACCCTGGGCAACTGCTTCTCGGCCGCGAATCTCGTGCGGCTCTCGGCCCTGGTCGGCATCGGCCGCGTGAAGGAGCTCGTGCTGACCGCGCGGCTGATCGACGCACAGGAGGCTCGCGCGATCGGCCTCGTGTCCGAGGTCGTCGCGGGGGAGGATGCGCTGGTCAAGCGCGTGGACGAGCTCGTCGAGACACTGGCGTCCTTCGCGCCGCTGACGCTGCGGGCGACGAAGGAGATGCTCCACCGCATCCGCGCGCGGATGCTCCCCGATGAGGCCGCCGATCTCGTCGCGCTCTGCTACACGAGCGCCGACTTCCGCGAAGGCGTCGCCGCGTTCATCGAGCGGCGGAAGCCGGCGTGGAAGGGCGAGTGACGCGCTTCCACGAGTCGCAGCGCTTCCACGGCGCGATCTTCGCGGTCCTGCTCGCGTCGATTGCCGTCGTCGCCGTGGTAACCGTTCTCGCGGCGGTCTCGTCGCGGCCGGTTGACGCCTGGCTCGGCGCGATCGGCCCGGCCGTGATCGCCCTGGTTGTGCTCTTGTTGTTGTCGCTGAGCCACCTCGATGTCGACGTCACCGATGAGGGAATCGTCATCGCTTTCCGGTATGTTTGGCCCGCGCGGCGGATAGCGTTCGGCGACATCGTCGGTCTCGAGGTCAAGCGGTACCGCCCGCTGCTCGACTACGGCGGCTGGGGAGTTCGGCTCGGACCCGCCGGATGGGCGTATAGCACCGGCGGCAGCGACGGGGTGAAGCTGCGGCTCCGGAAAGGCATACCGGTGTTGATCGGTAGCGCTCACGCGCGAGAGCTCGAGGCCGCGATCCGCGCGGGGATGGAGGGCGTCGCGGCGGCCACGAGCTAGGCCGTCCGCAGCCTCGGATCCAAGGCGTCCCGCAGCGAATCGCCGAACAGGTTGAATCCGAACACGGCCAGGCTGATCGCGACGCCCGGAGCGATCGCGATCCACGGCGCCTGCTCCAGGAACTGCATGCCCGCGCCGCGGAGCATGAGGCCCCACGAAGGGGTCGGCTCGAAGACGCCGAGACCAAGGAACGAGAGCGACGCCTCGAGCAGGATGGCCTGGCCGAGGAACGCGGTGAGCATGATCAGGTAGGGCGCGAACACGTTGGGGGCGACGTGGCGGAACATGATCCGCACCGCGCGCGACCCCACGGCTCGCGTGGCCTCGATGTACGGCATGTTCACGACGCTGAGCGCGCTCGAACGCACCACGCGCGCGACACGCGGGATGATCGGCACGGTGATCGCCGCGATGACGTTGCCGAGCTTGTCCTCCCCGGTGCCGAGCGCAGCGACGACGGCGATCGCGATGACGATGAGCGGGAAGCTGAGCAGGACGTCCATGAACCGCTGAATGATCTGATCGACCCGTCCGCCGAAGTACGCGCCGACCACTCCAAGCACGAGCCCGAGCGTGCAGCCGACGAACGAGGCGGAGAAGCCCACCGCCAGCGCGGTGCGGGATCCGAAGACGATCCGCGAGAAGACATCGCGTCCGAACGGATCGGTGCCCAGCAGGTGCTCGAACGATGGCGGCTGCAGCAGATCCGCGAAGCGGATCTCGACCGGGTCATATGGCGCGATGCGGTCGGCGAATGCCGCCGTTATCAGCATGAGGATGATGAGGACGGCTCCGGCGGTCCCGAGCGGCCGCCGCCGGATGAAGTCGCGCCAGAAGCGGACGAAGCGCCGAGAGCCGGTCGACTCGCGATAGCGGCGGCGCGAGAGTTCGTCGGACTCGGGCACCGCAGTGCCTGCGAGCTCCGTCACGAGTACCGGATCCGCGGGTCGAGGACGACGTACACCATGTCGACGACGAAGTTGATGAGCACGAAGACGGAGGCCAGCAGAAGCACGAGGGCCTGGATCAGCGTGTAGTCGCGGTGCGCGACGGCATCCACGAGCAGCTTGCCGATGCCGTTCAGATTGAAGACCTGCTCTGTCACGACGAGCCCACCGATGAGGAAGGCGAACTCGAGGCTGATCACCGTGATCACCGGGAGCAACGCGTTGCGAAGCGCGTGTCTCATAACGACCAGGCTCTCGGCCACGCCCTTCGCGCGCGCTGTGCGCACGTAGTCCTCGCGGAGGACCTCGAGCACGGTCGAGCGCGTCATGCGCATCGATACGGCGGAGTAGCGATAGCCCACCGAGAGCGCCGGCAGGACCATTTGCGCGAGATTCGCGAAGGGATCAACGGTGAACGGCGTGAAGACGAGCGGCGGCGCCCAGCCGAAGAGGGTGATGGTCGCAAGGACCATGAGCAGGCCGATCCAGAAGCTCGGCATCGCAAGCCCGCCGATCGAGAAGATCCGGATCGCGTAGTCGGTCCAGGTGTCCTGCCGGACGGCCGCGAGGACCCCGAGAGGGATCGCGATGGCGATCGCGAGCAGCGTCGCGATGATCGCGAGCTCGAGCGAGAGCGGGAAGCGGATCTCGATCTCCTCGACGACCGAGTGCCCGGTCCAGAGCGACGTGCCGAGATCGAAGCGCGCGATCTCGCCCATCCAGTCGGTGAACTGCAGCCACATGGGCTTGTCCAGGCCGAGTTGATGTCGCTCCTGATCGATGACCGATTGCGGCACTGGGGACCCCGCGTACTTGAGCGCGACGATGTCGCCGGGAACCATGCGCATGATCACGAACGTCAGGATCGCCACGCCGATGAGCGTCGGGATCATGAGCAGGAGCCGCCCGGCGACGTACCGGCGCATCCGGTAAGTCTCGGACGGCTCCCGTTAGTTCGCTAGTTCGCCGCTTCGGGCGGCGCTATTTCGCGAGCCAGACGGTTTCGAGGTCCTGGTTGGTGTAGTGGTTCGATCCGATGCGCCAGCCGCGCACGGCGTTGAGGTATGGGATGATCCGATACCACCAGAGCACCGGGTACTGGTAGGCCTTGGTGTCCATCGCGTACTTCTCGATGTCGGCCACGAGCTGCCTGCGCTTGGCCGGGTCGGTCTCGCGGCTCTGGCCGTCGATCATCTTGTCGAGGTCGGGGTCGTCGTAGTACGCGAAGTTGAGGCCCTTGCCGAGGCCGGACGCCGACCAGAACTTCGCGAGCTGCAGGTCGGGCTCGTCCAAGAAGTCGCAGTTGAAGTCGAGCGCGACCTCGAAGTTGCCGGCGCGGAGGTCGGCCTGGTAGGCCGAGGTCTCCTTCACGTCGTGGGTCGCGTTGATGCCAACCTGCTTCCACTGGTCGAGTACGAAGAGGGCCACTGGTTCGTACGGCGTAGTGATGTTGCGGTTGAGGAACTTGAAGGTGAGGTTCGACTGGCCCGCGTCCGCCAGCAGCTGCTTGGCCTTGGCCTTGTTGGCGGCGCCGTCGGTGGCGAAGCCGGCGATCTTCTGGAGATCGGCATCGGTCTGCGCGAACGGTCCCTTCGGCCGCATGAGGCCGCCAACGTCCTTCACGATCGTGATCTTCTGCAGCGCCGTGCTGCCCGCGTAGCGATCGATTGCGAGGGTGAGCGCCTGCCGGACGCGGACGTCGTCGAACGGCTTTTTCTTCGTGTTCGGGACGATGTAGTTCACGCAGATCCAGGGCGCTTCCTGGATCGCGAGCGATGTCCCGAGTGCGCCCGAGAGCGTGTCGCGCTGCTGCGGAGTGAAGCCGCGGAACTCGATCGCGGCCTGCTTGCTGCGGATGGCGTTCACTTCGGCGTTGGCGTCGGTGATGATCAGCGCCTTGTACCCGTCGAGGTAGGGGAGCTGAACGCCGTTCTTGTCCTTGGCGAAGTAGTCGGCGAACTTCTTGCCGACCCAGTCCTGACCCTTCGTGTTCGAGGCGTATGTGAAGGGACCCGTGCCCATCACGTTCTTCTCGTACCAGTGAATGTCGGTCTTGAGCTTCGCCGCGCTGTAGATGAAGTTCCACGGCGATGCGAGGTTCGTGGCGAATGAGGCGGACGGGTACTTGAGCTTGAACACGATGCTGTCGGGCGTTGGGGCGGACATGCTCTCGACGGCGGCGTATGCGCCCGCGCGGGGCGAGAGGACACCCGAGGGCGGGAAGATGATCTTGTTGTAGGTCGCGAGGATGTCGTCGCTCGTCATCTTCGACCCGTCGTGGAATTTCACATCCGTTCGGAGCTTGATCGTGTAGGTCAACTTGTCCGCGGAGACCTCGGGCGTCGCCGCCGCGACGTCCGGGATCACTTTCGTGAGGTCGTTCGGGTCGAACTTGTAGAGCGTGCTGTAGTGGGGCGCGATCGGGTGGAGGAGCGCGAAGGTCGTCTCGCGATGGCCGTCGAATGACGGCGGCTCGGCGTTGACGATGAAGGTCAGCGTCCCACCCGGCTGCGGCTGCTCCCCCGCGACGGGTTGCTGGGAGCCGGGCGCGGCCCCTGGGCTACTCGGCCGGCAGGCGGCGAGCGTCAGCGCGAGCGCGACAGAGAGCGCGACGAACTGGCGGTACTTGAACACGAGGACCACCCCCTCGGGGCGAGACTCTAGCGCACGCTCTTCTTACGGATGACCTCTTCGTAGAGTTCAACGAGCTGCGCGGTCACGTGCGACCAGTCGTATTCGGGGGCTCGCCGCGCGCCGGCCTCGCCCAGACGCTCCCGGAGCGTGGGCTCGCAGATCAACCGTTCGAGCGCGCTGGCGAGTGCGTCGGGGTCGCGCGGCTCCACGAGCAGCCCGCTCACATTTCGCTGTACGACACGCTTGTATCCGTGGATGTCGCTGGCGACGACCGGTAACCCGGCGGCCATCGCCTCGAGGAGCACGATCCCGAACGACTCCTGTCCGGTCGACGGGGCGCAGAAGATGTGCGCGGTCTTGTAGAAGCGAGCTTTGTCGGCGTCCGAAACGCGCCCGGCGAAGAGGACGTCCTCGAGCCGGTTGTTGCGTACAAAACGCCGTAATCGACCGAGCAGCGGCCCGACGCTGCAGAGGATGAGGCGGAGCTCGGGATGCTTGGGCTTGAGCTTCGCGTACGCCTCCATCAGATACATAGCACCTTTGCGGGGCTCGAGGCGACCGACAAAGAGGATGTTGATCTTGCCGTCGTGGTATTCGGGAAACGGCTTGGCGCTCGAATAGAACTGAACATCGACGCCGTTCGGGATTATTCGGTAGTCGCCCGGGAAGTAGCTCGATATGAAATGCCGCGCCGCGCTCGAGACGGCGATGCGCGCGTCGAGCTTGTTCAGGTAGCGGTTGCCGATGACGCGGCCCGCCCAGTACGAGAACGAGAACCCACCAAAGGCGTGAAAGGTCGCGACGTTGGGGCACTTCGCCGAGTCGAGGATCTGCATCGAGAGGAACGGCACGAGCGGCTCGTGGTGGTGGATGATGTCGAACCGCTCGCGCTCGAGCATGTGCGACACGAGCCACTCCAGCCGCAAAGAGAGCGTGACGCGGCCGATGGCCCCGTTGTACGGGACCGCGATCGCCTGGCCTATCTGGATGACGT
>Ga0070706_100006353_pt1 | contig 11165 bp, 9 predicted proteins | sample KBSK5501metaG_FD_65476 | JGI IMG/M metagenome (GOLD analysis project Ga0070706, IMG submission 65476) | Corn, switchgrass and miscanthus rhizosphere microbial communities from Kellogg Biological Station, Michigan, USA - KBS K5-50-1 metaG | ecosystem: Host-associated > Plants > Roots >...
GGCCTCGATCTGGTCCAGACCATAAAGCAGGTCTCCCCCAAGAGCCTCAGCATTGTCATGACCGGCTACGGCACCATTGAAATGGCGGTGCACGCCATGCGGGTGGGGGCCTTTGACTTCATTACGAAACCGTATGAGATCGAGCGCGTGCTCGTCGCCGTGAAGAACGGGTTCGAATGTCGGCGTCTTCAGGTGGAGAACGAAAGCCTGCGAAAGGCCGTGCGGCGGCAATATGGAGCCGACAACCTCCTGGGCAGCAGTCCCGCGATCCTCGAAGTCCAGCGTCTTATCGGGAAGGTCGCAAATACGGACAGTACCGTTCTGATCCTGGGCGAGAGCGGCAGTGGCAAGGAACTCGTGGCGTGCGCGCTGCACTATCAAAATCTCACCCGCACTGGCCCGTTCGTACCGGTCAATTGTGGCGCCATACCCGAAAACCTGTTGGAGAGCGAACTGTTCGGTCATGAACGGGGAGCGTTTACCGGTGCGATCGCGACCCGACCCGGACGATTCGAGCTCGCCCACAAGGGAACGCTGTTTCTCGATGAGGTCGGGGAATTAAGCCCTGCATTGCAGGTCAAGCTGCTCCGTGTGTTGCAGCAACGCTCGTTCGAGCGCGTCGGCGGCACCAAGACGATTTCCGTGGACGTGCGGGTCATTGCGGCCACCAACCGGGATTTGGAACAGGCGGTGGAGGATCGACGCTTCCGGGAAGATTTGTATTACCGGTTGAACGTGATTCCCATCGTCGTGCCGCCGCTTCGGGCACGGGTGGAGGATATTCCCTTTCTGGCGCAACATTTTCTCGACCGTGTCAATCGTGATAAAGGCACGGCCATCACCGGCCTGGCGCCGGCTGTCGTGGAGACCCTCGTCCGCTACCGCTGGCCGGGCAATGTGCGCGAGCTGGAAAATCTGATTGAACGGCTGGCGGTCCTTAAGAAGTCAGGGATGATTGAAACAGAAGATCTCCCCGCGCGGATTCTCTCCCCCAAGGATGCCATCTTACCTGAGCAGGATATTGTCTTTCCAACGGAGGGCATTGACCTTCCGGGCATCCTGGATGAATTCGAGCGCCAGCTCATCTCCAAGGCGCTGGACTTGAGCAATGGCGTCAAAAGCCGCGCGGCCCAGTTGCTTGGCCTCAATCGGACGACGCTCGTCGAAAAGATGAAGAAGAAGGCCATGATGACGCCTAAATCGATTGAACCTGTTCGCCTGTCTGAACGTTGACTTCACCCCGTCAAAGTTCTAGCCGTTTTCGTTCCTAATTCGCCGTAGGTCAAAGTCCCTACCCTCCAGCTGGTAGGGTCAGTGAGCGTCCCACCCCACGCCGAAACGGTCCATTTATTGCGTTTTCCTGACACGCATGTTCGTTACTAACACAGATAGGACACTTGCCGGCGTCATGCCGGTCAGAATAGACGGTGGCGGGGACGAGGCCGATGCCTGTTTTCGGGCCGTCAGAAAACAGAGTATTGTGCTGCTGTGCCTTGCGGGACTCCTGGCGATCGTGGCAAGCCCAGGCTGGAGCGCGGTGAGTCCGGTCCCATCGCTGGCGGAAACGCAAGCGGCTCATTGGCTCGAGCGCGCGCTACCGGATTCCGGCCCCGGTCTCGAGGAACTGCGGCAGGGCATTCAAAAATTTCACGAAAACGATTATCAGGCGGCCCTCGCGAGCTTCAACGAGGCCCGGCAGTTGGGCGCCGGCAGCCCCGTACAGGCAGCCGCTGTCTTCTTCGCTGCGGAAAGCCGCGCTCGGGTCGCCGTCGGAACGCAAGAGGTCCAGGCGGCGATCCTCGTGCTGGAAGAGACGCGAAGACGTTATCCCAACAGTCCGCGCGCGCTCTGGGCACTCTGGAGGATCGGCAGCCTGTATTGGCGCCAGGGCCTCGAGCAGGAGGCCATAGCTCGATTTGACCAGCTCCTCGATCAGGGTGCGGCCGGAAACCCGCTTCTGCCATTCATCAGGCTGGACCTCGCAGACCTCTACATCGCGCAAGGGCGGTACGCGTCGGCGGCGAAAATTCTCCGGGTAGTCCGCCAATATCCAGCCGATCTCGAGAGTCTCGGCCAAGCGACGATCGGGTTGGGCGATATTGCGCACGCGCAGGGTCAATACCGACAGGCCAGGGATTTCTACGAAGTCGGCGAATCCCAATGGCCAAAGCTTCTGCAGGGTCGTCCGCTCAGTCTTTTTAAGATGGGGGACACCTATCTTCGGTTAGGAAATTGGTCTCGCGCACTCCATTTCCTGAATATGGGCTATACCATCTATCCCCGCGATCCTGTCGCTCCGTTGATGTTGGTGCGCATGGCCGATGGACTGAGGCTCGGCGGACGGATTCAGCAGGCAAAAACGTTGTACCGAACGGTGGTGGAACGCCATCCCGAAACAGAAGGGGAATTGTCGGCCTTGCTCGGATTAGCGGAGCTGGCTGACAAGGAGGCTGTCGGCGCCGCTGATGAAGCAGAGGTGCAGAACGCCTATGGCGCGATTCTGAAAAGATGGAGCGCGAACCCGAGAGCGGCAGAAGCGCTCCTCCATTTGGCGCAAAGCTATCAGCGAGCCGGATCGGTGCAGGAGGCCGCGGCTGCCTATGATGAGCTGTTGCGTCGCGGAGATAGTGGCCCCTGGCGGGCGCAAGCCCGGCAAGGGCTAGAAACGACGCTGCAAGGCCTCAGCGCCGCTGGCAATATCGTGGAAGTCGCGAATCTCTTCCTTCAGCATCGGGCGTTGTTAACTGTTCCGGCTGTCGATGGCCGAACAGGTTTGCTGGTCGCAGGCGCGCTGACGCAGTTTGGACTGATTGATTCAGCCATTACTCTCCTACGGGCCTCCCTCTCGTCCGGAGTCCCGAAAGCCCAACAGGAATATGGACTGAAGGCGCTCGCTGACGCCTACCGGAAGAAAGGGGACCTCATCCATCTGGAGCAGAGCTGGAAAGAGTATTTGCGCAAGTATCCCCAAGGCGCATGGCGCGGAGACGCCCGCGTAGGGCTCCTTATCGGGTTGAGTCGTCCCGGACAACAGAAAGAAGCGGAAAAAACCTGTCAGACTTATCTCCATGAGAAGGCCGCCCTCGGCTCCAACGACGTAGCCAACCAGGAACTGGTTCTGTTGTGCGCCGATCGGTTTGCTCAAGACGGACGTTTGGAGGAGGCCCAACCGCTCTACCGCGAGATTCTGAAAAAGGAGCCCGCCACCGCTCAGGGACTATGGGCTTCTTATCAAATCGCACGCGCTTCACAGGCGGCGAATCGGTCTGCGGAGGCCATGGACTACTTCGTCCGCGTGTCGAAAACGGATAAGGATAGCTTGCTTGCCGCCGCCGCCTCGGCCCACCTGGCCGCGTCTATGGCTTCGAATAGCCGCTGATGGAGCACATGAAGACGGAGGAGACTGCGCTCTTAAAACAGGCCTTTGCCTCTTTCGACGAGGCCGCCGGAACCTTGGAACGGGCCTATCAGATGTTGAGCGGCCGCGTTCAGGAACTGAATGTCGAACTGGAAGTCTCAAACCAGGCCCTCCGGGAGAGCCTCGCAAGCAATGAGGAAATAAAAAGTCACCTGCACGCAATCCTGGAAAGTCTCACCAGCGGCGTGCTGGTCACCGATTTGAACGCCCAGATCACGACCGTCAATCGAGCGGCCGAATTGATGTTGGAGATGAACCGGCAGGAACTGATCGGCCAGTCCTTGTCCGAACTGCTGCGTGACTGGGGATACGCCGAGCCCCTCGGCGGGGAGGTCGTTCGAAAATCCAGGCGACTCTCGGTCGTGCTGGCCGATCTGCGCGGAGACAACGGCCAGCCCATCGGGCGCGTCGCGCAGTTTCAGGATGTCACCGAACTGAAACGACTCGAAGAGCAACTGCGGCGCCAACAGCGCCTGGCCGCGATGGGCGAGATGGCCGCGCGGTTGGCGCACGAGATCCGGAGCCCGCTCGGAAGCATTGAGTTGTTCGGATCGTTGCTACGGCAGGAATTGGCTACGGACCCGGCCCGCCGTCAGTTGGCGGAGCATATCTGTACGGCGGTGCGGGCCATGGATCATTTGATCGGCAATACCCTTTCATTCGTGAGCCCCCGGAGGCCGCGGTGGGATCGGGTGAACCTTCGTGAAGTCATCGACGAAGCCGTGCTGCTGGCGACTCCGATGATCACGAGCCATGCCGTGCGGATTCACAGCCGGTCGGAGGAGGCGACTTCGACAATCTGGGGAGACGCCGACATGCTGCGGCAGGTCGTTCTCAATCTCGTGCTCAACGCCGTGCAAGCTATGCCGGATGGCGGAGAATTGCGGCTCAGCTCTCTTGCGATCGACTCCGAGCATCTAGCGCTTCGCATTACGGACACCGGACGGGGCATTGCCGTTGAAGATCGATCACGGCTGTTCGATCCATTCTTTACCACGCGCCCCGACGGCACCGGCTTAGGTCTGGCCATCGCGCATAACATCATGATGGCGCATGGAGGATCGATCGACGTCGAAAGCGAAGTCGGAAAGGGCAGCGCCTTTACCTTGATTTTTTCACAACAGAAGGGAGCGAAAGCGATTCATGGCACAGCACCCACATTCTGACTCCGCCCCGATACTCGTCGTGGATGATGAGCCCAGCATGCGCACCGCCCTTGGTGAGGTTTTGACACGGACCGGGCATCCGGTCGTCGTCGCAAGGGACGGGCATGAAGCGCTCGCGCTCCTCGAGCAGCAGGCGGTCTGGTTGGTCTTGACCGATCTTCGTATGCCGCGACTTAGCGGCTTGGACTTGCTGCGCGAGGTCAAGCGCCGGTGGCCGGGCACGCTCGTCGTGTTGATCACGGGGTATGCGACTCTGGAATCAGCCATTGACGCGCTCCGGGCGGGCGCCTCCGATTACCTGCTCAAGCCGTTTGACAAGGAAGCGGTTGAGGCCCTGATTCGGCGCCTTGAAGAGAGCGCTCGAGGCGAGGACACCGCCGTGCAGGAAGGCGCATCGAACGGGGAACTTCAACCAATCGGCGCCCCCGCATCCACTCTCTTGGGATCCCTGGACGGCCATGCCTCGTCGGTGTTAGGCCGCCGGACAGTGCAACTTATCGCCCACGATCCCGCGATGCTGCGGATCCTCCATACCATCGAAGGCGTCGCGATCAGTCAGGCCACGATTCTGATCCAAGGCGAGAGCGGCACCGGCAAGGAGGTCTTGGCCCGGTATGTCCATGGACGCAGCCCGCGCGCGCATCGGCCGTTCGTGGCGGTGAACTGTGCGGCGCTGCCGGACGGCCTCCTGGAAAGCGAGTTGTTCGGCTATGAGCGGGGCGCGTTCACAGGCGCCGTCGCCCGCCGCCCGGGGAAATTCGAGCAGGCGCATGGCGGCACCCTGTTGCTCGACGAGATCTCCGAAATGGATCTGGGGTTACAATCGAAGCTCCTCCGGGTAATTCAGGAGCGCGAGGTGGATCGCCTAGGAGGCAAATCGTCCGTCCCCGTCGACATCCGGATCATCGCCACAACGAATCGTGTCCTTCGCCTAGAAGTGGAGGCGGGACGGTTCCGTGAGGATCTGTTCTACCGCCTGCACGTGTTTCCAATCACGGTTCCCCCGCTGCGCGAGCGACTGCAAGATATCCCCGGGTTGGTGGCGCACTTTGTTCAGATATCCGCCGCCCGCAATCAGAAAGCGGTGACCGGCGTGAGCGCCGAGACAGAGCAACTGCTCTTGGGCCGCATCTGGAAGGGGAACGTGCGCGAGTTGGAAAACGTGATCGAACGCGCCGTGCTGCTGTCGAACGGCCCGCTGCTGGAACCGGAGCATATCGCGTCGGAGGGCGGAGAGCTTTCCCAGAGGCTCGGTTCCATCGTTTCCAATTCGGATGGCGCCGCGCCGGTTTCAATTTGGGAGATGGAGCGAGACCTGATCTTGCGCACGCTCGAGCGGGTGAAGGGCAACCGCACGCATGCCGCCAAACTCCTCGAGATCAGCATCAGGACCCTCCGGAACAAGCTGAGAGAGTATCGACAGATCGAGGGCGGCCAGGAAAATTCGACCGGGCAACATTTGCCGAGCGACACAGGGGTGTCTGTGAACCGCATCTCATGCTGAGCCGCCATGAGGATATTGATGCCATGAAGCGCCGAGTCCGCGGATGTGGATCTGGTTGGTACAGAGATTGCTGGTACAGAGAGTGCCGGTACAGAGAGTGCCGGTACAGAGAGTGCATGGACCATCCGGCGAGAAAGGACGAGAGCCATGTCTGACCTGATCCCCCCTACCTCGACCATGAAAATGTTGGAGCGGAGTCTAGATCTGATGGCGCAGCGGCACCAGGTTCTCTTAGGAAACGTCGCGAACGAGGAAACTCCACGCTTTAAGGCCAAGGATCTCGAGTTCCAGTCGGTTCTGGCTTCGATCGGGAAACCCGGGACCGGTGCCCTGCCGGTGAGCACGACCGATGCCGCTCCCCATCCGCGCCATCTTCCGCTGCCTGGCCAGGCAGATGGCACGTCACCGCCCGTGCTCAAGGAACTCCCCCGAACATCGTTCGGCCTGGATGGAAATACGGTCTCTATAGAAAAGACAATGGCGGCCTTGCACGACAACAGTACTCTCTATAGCGCCGCCAGCCAGATTCTCAGCCGGAAATTCCAGGGGTTACTGGCTGCGATCCGAGGGTAAACACGCGAATCACATCTCCCGGAACCCACGGGAGAAAAAGAAAGGTGCTCGCTGATGGAAATCGAAAAGGCATTGGCCCTGTCGGCATCCGGTCTGGAGGTTCAACGGCGGCGGATGAATATCATTGCCAGCAACCTGGCGAATGTAAACTCAACGAAGTCGGTGAATGGGGCTCCCTATCGGCGCCGGGATCTGCTGATCCGCGCCGATCGTACCGTAAGCCAGCCCTTCGGCACGCTGCTGAACCGTTCCGGCTTGCCGGAACCTCCGGGGGTCAAGTCCGTGAAAGTGGTCGAGGATCATCGCCCGCCTCGGCAGATGTATGAGCCCCATCATCCGGAGGCGAACGCCGACGGCTATGTCCTCATGCCCGACATCAACACGATTGAGGAGATGGTAAATCTTATCGGCGCGTCCCGGGCGTACGAGGCAAATGTGACGGCGATGACCATTACCAAGACGATGGCCCAGCGGGCCCTCGACATCGGAAGGTAACGCCATGGCTGACCTCCATATCACTCCGCCCTCGCCTGTCAATCCAGGGGAATTCTCCACGGTCACTCCCGGCGCCTCGTCCGCCGGCGCCAGCGGCGAGACATTCGTCGCGACCTTGAAAGACGCACTGGCCAAAATCAACGAGGCCCAGAGCCAGGCAGACGTCTCGGTGCAATCCCTTTTGACCGGTCAATCGACGAATCTACACGAGACCATGATCGCGCTACAGAAGGCCGACGTCTCGTTCCAATTGATGCTGCAGGTACGGAACAAGATCGTGGGGGCCTACGAAGAAATCATGCGGATGCAGTTATAACCAGTAGACGGAGAGATCCATGATTGAACGACTCCTGGGCGGATTTCGGGGGCTTCCGCCTGCGCGGCAAGTTCTTGTGGTGCTACTTCTCAGCGTCGCGCTCGGCGGGATCGTGGCCGGCTACTTATGGAGCCAGGAACCCGACATGCAGGTGCTGTTTTCGCACCTCAGCCCCGAAGATGCGGGCGCGATTGTCACAAAACTCAAGGAACAGAAGGTTCCCTACACCGTGGAGGGCAACGGCGGCACCATTATGGTGCCGAGCGACAAGGTCCATGAACTCCGAATGCAGCTCGCGAGCCAAAGCTTGCCGCAAGGGGGCGGCGTCGGCTTCGAGATTTTCGACCGGACGTCGGTAGGCATGACCGATTTCGTGCAGAAGCTGAACTATCGACGGGCGCTCCAGGGCGAACTCGCCAGAACCATCGCCCAACTCGCGGAGGTCGAGCGGGCGCGCGTGCACCTGGTTGTGCCCGAACGTAGTCTATTTGCGGACCAGCGCGACCGACCGCGCGCTTCGGTCGTGCTCACCCTTCGGGCCGGAAAGACCCTGGCAGCGGGGCAGATCCAGGGGATCGCACACCTCGTCGCGAGCAGCGTGGAAGGCCTTCAGCCACAAGAAGTGACGGTGGTCGATTCCCATGGATTGATCCTGTCGCCGCCGACGGGGGACCTGGCCGCCCAACAGAGCGGCGCGTACGGCGACACGAAACAGGCGATTGAGAAAGACCTTGAAAGTCGGGTCCAGAGCATGCTGGAGCGGGTTGTCGGCAGAGGCAAGGCCGTGGTTCGGGTCTCCAGCCTGCTGGACCTTCGCAAGGTCGAGCGCACGGAAGAGGCCTACGATCCAAATATCCAAGTGGTGCGCAGCGAAAACCGTTCACAGGAGAAGACCAACGCCAAAGAGGAGACCGAAGGCGGGATCGCGGGCACCACCTCCAACTTGCCCGACAAGACGACCACTCAAACAACCGGAGGCAGCACGAATTCCGCCGTGCGAACCAACGCGACCATCAATTATGAAATCAATAAGTCGGTCAGCCGGATCATCGAACCGGTCGGCACGCTCAAGCGGCTCTCCGCCGCGGTGCTGGTGGACGGGAGCTATGTCGTCAGCGAAGCGAAGGACGGCAAGGTTAATCGAAAGTACATTGCGCGCGGCGACGAGGAGATGAAAAAGCTGGAGGATCTGGTGAAGAAAGCGGTCGGCTATTCGGAGGAGCGGGGGGACCAGATCCAGGTGCTCAACGTGGCCTTCGATACCTCGGCGGCAGAAGAAGGCGCACAAGGTGCCGGGGAAGCGACTCCTCTTCCCAATCCGATGCTTGGCCAGTACATCCGTTATGGCCTATTCGGACTGTTGGCGATGCTCATCGTGCTGTTTATCGTGCGGCCCGTGATCCGGCTGCTCTCCACCGCGCCGCAGCTGGGGTTCCCACAGGGCAGCCTGCCGGCGACCGTGGGGCAAATGGAGGCGGCGCTGGGGTCATCGCAGGCGGCCGCGCTCGAGATGGCCCGGACAAATCCGCAGTCAACCGCGCTGGTCGTGAAAAAGTGGCTGAAGGAGAAATAGCGCGGCCATGGCCAAGAAACTGAGCGGAGAAGAAAAGGCCGCGGTGTTGCTGTTCACCCTGGGAGAGAACGCCGCCGCCGAAGTGATGAGGCATTTGGAACCGAAGGATATCCGCCGGCTGGGCGGCCCGCTGACGGCGTTGTCCGATCTCACCCCGGACCTTCGTAATGAGGTGATGCGGGAGTTCCGAAGCATGTCTTCGGGAACCGGCGACGGCGTCGAGGGCAAAGACTTTTTGAAGAAGATTCTCACCAAGGCTCTGGGGCAGGAGAAAGCCACCCAGATCCTTTCGACGATCTCTGCCCAGGAGTATGCCGGCCTAAATTCCTTGAAGTGGCTGGACTCAAAAGCCCTTGGCCGGATGGTATCGGCCGAACATCCGCAAACCGGGGCAGTGATCCTCGCCCATCTGGAAGCCGACCAGGCCAGTCAAGTTCTGTTGCAGCTTCCGGAGGCGGCGCGCGCGGATATTGTCTACCGCCTGGCGACGATGGAGGAGATACAGCCGGATGTGCTCAAGGAACTGAGCGCGGTTCTCGAGTCGGAACTGAAGGTTGCGGCTGAGCCGCAAGGTCAGCAGTTAGGCGGGGTGAAATTTCTGGCGGACTTGATGAACGGTCTGGACAAGACGGCAGAGCAGGCGCTCAACACGAGTCTGGCCGAGCGCAATGCGGAACTCGCGGATTCCGTCCGGCAATTGATGTTCGTGTTCGACGATCTGGCGGGCGTGGATGACCGCGGCTTGCAAGATCTGCTGAAAGAGATCGCCAAGGAGGATCTGATCCTGGCGCTGCGAGCCGCCGGGGAGCCGGTGAAAGACGCGGTCTTCCGCAACATGTCGTCTCGGGCGGCGGAGCTGATGAGGGATGACATGGAAGCGGGCGGTCCGGTCAAGCTCAGGGATGTGGAGAAGGCCCAGCGCAACATTCTGCAGGTGGCTCGAAAGCTCGAAGAAGAAGGCCGAATCATGTTGGGAGGTAAAGGTGGACAGGAGATGCTGGTCTAACGTGCTGAAGGCCGGCGCGCCCTGGCCGATGGAAAAATGGCGTGCAATGGGCAGCGGCAGCACGTCTTCCGCCGGTTCTCGATCGTCGCCGGGCGTTTCTCGTATTACGTTGTCGCCGGAACAGGCGGCGTCCGCCCGGTTGGAAGCCGAGCGGGCGGCTCTGGTAGCGGAACGGATCCGTCTTGAGCAGGCCACCTTACTGCTGGAGACCTGCGCCCGGTGTCTCACCGAAGCCCGTGAGGCCGTCCTTTTAGACGTCCAGCAGGAACTCCTGGATCTAGTGCTCAAGGTGGCGATGCAGGTGATTCACGACGAAGTGGCCCAGCGTCCAGAGCTCATCACCTTTCAAGTGGAGAAGGCACTGGCTCGCGTGAAGGAAGACAGCATGATGACAGTGCGCGTCCATCCGTCGATGCTGGACATTCTCCGTCAGGCCAGCCCCCGGATTCTTGAATCGCTCGGCCCAATGGCCCGCTTGCACTTCGAACCCGATTCTTCCATCGCGCCCGGTGGCTGTATGGTGGAGACGTCCCAGCAAATCGTGGATGCCCGCATCGCCACACAACTGGCTCGCATCGGCACGGCGCTCAAGCAAGGTCCTTCCCTATGAGAGTCTTCGAAGATCTCCAGGGCATTGATCCCGTTGCCGTCTACGGGCGTGTCGCGCAGGCGGTGGGGACGGTGATCGAAGGATACGGGCCGATTTCATCCATCGGGGAAGTCTGCGAGATACGCTCAGGAGATGATCACGACGGGATTTTCGCCGAGGTGGTGGGGTTTCGGGGGGAACGGATCCTCCTTATGCCGCTCGGGGACGTGCGCGGGATTGGGCCGGGCAGCCGACTGATCCCGCACGGAGCCCCGGCGTCAGTTCCGATCGGCCATGGTCTCTTGGGGCGGGTGATCGACGGATTGGGACGGCCCTTGGACGGATTGGGGCCCTTGGGGCCCGGCCGGGCCTACTCGTTATATGCCGAGCCTATGAACCCGTTGCGGCGGACGCGGATCACCGAACCGCTGGATCTTGGGATTCGCGCGATCAATGGGCTCCTGACCTGTGGCCGCGGCCAGAAGGTCGGCATCTTTTCGGGAAGCGGTGTCGGCAAGAGCGTGG
>Ga0070706_100006354_pt1 | contig 11165 bp, 7 predicted proteins | sample KBSK5501metaG_FD_65476 | JGI IMG/M metagenome (GOLD analysis project Ga0070706, IMG submission 65476) | Corn, switchgrass and miscanthus rhizosphere microbial communities from Kellogg Biological Station, Michigan, USA - KBS K5-50-1 metaG | ecosystem: Host-associated > Plants > Roots >...
TGGCGCAACTTTCGAATCCCGGCGGGTTTCAATTTTTACAAACCCGTAAAGTTATGAACTGGAAAAAATTCATTCTCCTCAGTTGCACGGTGCCGTGCGTTTTCGCGATCTCGACTGCGACGGCGCAGATGATCGAGCACCGTGCTTCGAGAGCGCGGATGCCGATGCACCGCGCTCCCATGCTAGATTCGAGAGCGCGGATGCCGATGCAGCGCGCTCCAATGCTAGGTTCGACAGCGCGGATGCCGATGCACCGCGCTCCTATGCTAAACTCCACTTCCGGCTTTCAACGTTCCTTCAACCGTTTCAACGATGGTGACTTCGATCGGGATGATGGGTTCCGTTCCTTCAACCGTTTCAACGAGATCATTGTTTTCGATAACTTCGGTTTTCCCTTCTTTTCGCCGGTTCCCTTCTTTTCGCCGGTTCCCTTCTTTTCGCCCTTTCCGTTCTTTTCGCCCTTTCCGTTCTTTCCCTTCTTTTCGCCCTTTCCCTTCTTTTCGCCCTTTCCGTTCTAGTACCCCGTATCCCTACTACCCGTACGGATACGGGGGATACGGTTATGAGAGTGGCTATGACGGGTACGGTTATCAGGGCGGCTATGGCGTGAACGGCTCGCTGGTCGTGCAAGTACAGCACCGACTCGCGAGCGCCGGTTATTACTCTGGCCCGATCGATGGCGTGATCGGCAGCGGCACGCAACGTGCAATCCGCGCCTACGAGCCACGGTCCACCGATTGATGGCCAGATCCACCGACGATTGCTCGCGATAATGGGCCTAGCGTAATCGCCAGGACGAGCCATTTCTGTGATATAACTATCTGGTGTGCAAGTAAATCATGCGCGATGCAGGGTTCGAACCTGCGACTTCTTGCGTGTGAAGCAAGCGCTCTACCGCTGAGCTAATCGCGCGATTTCTTAGCCACCGTCCTTCGCCTTCCGGCTTCGGCTTGGCAGGCAGATTAACACCCGCCGGCGCCAAAATCTATGGCGTGGCAGGCAGATTTATACGGAAAAAATTTAATCGGGAAGGCAGGAAAGCAGGATCAAGCAGCAGACCTAAATCTGCGTAATCCGCGTTATCCGCGCTTAAGAAAGATTTCGGCAAGCGGGGCGCTTGCCCTACAACGTGCGCCGTTCTATGTAAAAGTATGTCCGAACACAAAATTACGCTCAGCTGGAAGCGCGGCGATACGCCATTCGAGTACCAGAAATATTCGCGCGATCACACGTGGAAATTTGACGGCGGTTACGAGATTCAAGCCTCGGCCGCGCCCGCATATCTCGGCAACGCAAAGTTTGTCGACCCGGAGGAGGCGTTTGTCGCTTCGCTCTCGAGCTGTCATATGCTCACCATCCTTGCCGTGGCGTGCAAAAAGAAGTTCGTGCTCGATGAATACGTCGATGAAGCAGTCGGTCAGATGGAGAAGAACGCCGAGGGGAAATTGGCGATCACGCGCGTGACGTTAAAGCCGCGCCTCAAATTCTCCGGCGACAAACAGCCGACCGCGCAAGAGCTCGATGAGATGAATCATACCGCCCATGAGCAGTGCTTCATCGCCAATTCGGTGAAGACCGAGGTGACCGTCGAGCCGCAGACGTAACCACGAGTCGCGGATTTCCCGTATGCTGTAGAGGCAGGCGTGTCGCCTGCAAAAATCTAGAAAATGCGGCCGGCATGGCCGCGACTACAGATTTCTGTGCGTTGAATCTGTGTAATCTGAGTTAATCTGTGGCCGAATGAACAAGTCGCTCGAAACGCAGGGCATGGAAAAGATCGTCAGCTTGTGCAAGCGGCGCGGCTTCATTTTTCAATCGAGTGAAATCTACGGGGGTCTGAATGGGTGCTGGGATTACGGGCCGTTCGGGGTCGAATTAAAACGCAACCTGAAAAATTATTGGTGGCGCGTGATGGTGCAGGAGCGCGACGACATCGTCGGGATGGATGGCTCTATCTTAATGAATCGCGCAGTCTGGAAAGCGAGCGGCCACGAAGACACCTTCAGCGACCCAATGGTTGATTGTCGAACTTGCAAGGCGCGACTCCGCGCCGATCAGGTTGTCGACAAAAAAGGCGTCAAGCAGTGCCCGAATTGCGGCGCCAAAGACCTAACTGAGCCGCGCGCCTTCAACCTCATGTTCAAGACTTACGTTGGCGCGACCGAGGATGAATCGAGTGTGACTTATCTTCGCCCTGAAACTGCGCAAGCAATCTTCGTTCAATTTAAAAACGTGCTCGAAATCTCGCGCAAGAAATTGCCTTTCGGAATCGCGCAGATCGGCAAGGCATTTCGCAACGAAATCAATCCGCGCAATTTCACGTTTCGCTCCCGCGAGTTCGAGCAGATGGAGTTGGAATACTTTTGCCGAGCGGAGGAGGGAAAGAAGTGGCTTGATTACTGGCTCGAGCAGCGGCTGAAGTTCTATGAGAACATCGGCATCTCGCGCGACACATTGCATGTGCATGAGATCCCCGATGAAGAGCGCGCCTTTTATTCGAAAGGAACTTACGACATTGAGTTTGATTTTCCTTTCGGCCGTCAGGAACTAGAGGGGGTCGCCTATCGCACCGATTTCGACTTGTCGCAGCACCAAAAAGCCAGCGGAAAGTCGCTTGAGTATTTTGATGAAGACACAAAGCAAAAGTTTATCCCGCACGTGGTCGAGCCCAGCGCGGGCGTCGATCGCACGGTGCTCGCACTGATTTGCGACGCGTACGGTGAAGACGAGGCGCCTGATGAGAAGGGAAAAATGGAAAAACGTGTTGTCTTGCGTTTTCATCCGCGCATCGCGCCGGTCAAATGCGGCGTATTTCCGTTGCTGAAGAATAACGAGCGACTCGTCGCCAAAGCGAAAGAGATTGCCGATCTTTTGCGGCCACACATGAATATCTTTTACGACGAGGGCGGTGCGATCGGTCGCCGTTATCGTCGTCAGGACGAAATCGGCACGCCATTTGCCGTGACCGTCGATTTCGAGACCCTCGGCGAGAAAGAGGTAGCGCTTAAAGACACGGTCACGCTGCGCGACCGCGACAACATGAAACAAGAGCGGTTTAAAATCTCCGAGTTGATACAGCTGATCTCGGCACGAATCGCGTAACGAAAGCAGCTGTGCATTCGACGTCGTCAATTCGGTCGACGAAGATGTAGCCTAACTAAATATCAACGCGAGCGACACGCCCACCACTACACATGAACAATGAAAGTTGAAATTTTGACTTTGTGCGATGCGGCTACGATTGATGCTGGAAACAAGTTAAACATCCTTGGTTCGTTCGATCGATTGAACGCGAAGGAAGCGCCCGTGACGCATCCGCAATGCGCCTTGGCAATCAAATTGCGTTTTGAACGCGTGGAAGAGGGGCAGAAACGCATCCGGATTGCGTTTGTCGATTCGGATGGCACATCGGTGATGCCGACCCTCGACGCGACTACTCAAGTACGATTTCAGACCGAGGACTCGACCGCCACCGCGTCGCTAGCTCTTGTCATTCAGCAGCTGAAACTGCCGAGGTTCGGGGAATATTCGATCGATCTCGCGGTGGACGATCGGCATGAGGCGTCGATTCCACTCTTTGTCCGCCCTCGGTGACACGGTCACGCTGCGTGATCGTGATTCGATGAAACAGGAGCGCGTTCCGATCAAGGATTTGGCGAGCATCCTAAGTTCGCGAGTCGTTTAATGGATCTGGAGGAATTTCGGCAGCATTGCCTGAGCAAACCTGCTGTCACGGAAAGCACGCCGTTTGGCGAGGACGTTCTCGTTTTCAAAGTTGGCGGAAAGATGTTTGCGCTCGCCCGGTTGGACGAAGTTCCACCAACTGCGAATCTAAAATGTGACCCCGATCTCGCGCTCGAACTCCGCGATCGATACGACGAGGTCCGTCCGGGTTACCATATGAACAAGAAGCATTGGAACACTGTCGAGCTCGGGACAGGAATTTCCAATGCGGAGCTGCGCAAAATGATCGACCACTCGTACGATCTTGTCGTGCAGAGTCTGCCGAGAACACAAAGAGCGAAACTGTAGCGGCGGTCTCTGACCGCTGATTTATCTAGTTCCGACACTCGGAGAACGCCGCTACAAAAGAGGATTGCAGGCGACATGCCTGCCGCTACAGCGCAGATGGCGCTCCATGCAAAACTTCGCGCAGCTGGATTTCTCCCACGTCCAATTGCAATGCCTCACGCGCAACCCGCAGAAAATTGTCGGGCGCGTCGGTTAGCGCGACTTCCAGGCCGCCGGAAGTTCCGGCGGGGGCGCACAGTGATTGGCGATCTAGAAGTGCCTGCACGGCGGTCGCGCAATTGCGGGCGGAATCAACCAGTTTGACGGTTGGACCGAGTACGCGCTCGATCGCACCCGTCAACAGCGGATAATGTGTGCAGCCGAGCACGAGCGTATCGATTCCCTCGCGGATAAGCGGCTCGAGATAGCGCGCGATTACGCGGTCGCTCATCTCATCATTAAGCCAGCCCTCTTCGACTAGCGGAACGAGCAGAGGACAGGCGCGGCTTGTCACGCGTAGATCGGCATCGAGCGCGCGCAGCGCTTTCTCATACGCGCCGCTCTTGATCGTGGCGCGTGTACCGATCACGCCGATGTGTCCGTTGCGCGTCGTGGCCACGGCTGCTTTTGCTCCCGGCAAAATCACGCCAACGACAGGAACGGAAAGAGTTTCCTCCAGTTTCGGCAACGCCACCGCCGAAGCAGAGTTGCATGCGATTACAATGGTCTTCACACCTTCCTCGACCAGCATGTATGTCATCTCGAGGGTGTAGCGCTCAACCGTGGTGGCGCTTTTGCCGCCATAAGGAACGCGTGCCGTGTCGCCGAGATAAAATATTTTCTCGTTAGGCAACAAGTCACGCAACGCCTTGACTACGGTGAGGCCGCCGACTCCGGAATCGAATACCCCGATAGGACGCAGATTGCGCATGCAATGGGAAAGTGGCGGCTACGAGTGTGTGTCGCAAGCGCGTTCTTGGTTACTTCACCTTTTCATTTTGCAAAGCTGCTCTGTCTTCGGATGATTCATCGCGATGGCTGAGCTTCCAAAGACATACGATCCCAAATCGGTCGAGCCAAAGTGGTATGCGCGTTGGATCGACAATCACGATTTCGAAGCGGATGCTCGCTCATCGAAGCCGGCTTTCTCGATTGTCATTCCGCCGCCAAACATCACGGGCGTGCTTACGCTTGGCCATGTGCTCAACAACACTATTCAGGACATTCTCGTCCGCCGTGCTCGCATGCAGAGGTTCGAAGTGCTCTGGCTGCCAGGAACCGATCACGCTGGCATCGGGACACAGACCGCCGTCGAAAAGCATTTGCGACGCACAGAAAAGAAAACGCGCCACGATCTCGGGCGCGAAGAATTCATCCGGCGCGTGCTGGAATGGCAGGACAAACATGGCGGCATCATCATTGAGCAACTAAAGCGCCTCGGCTGTTCCTGCGATTGGTCGCGACAGCGTTATACGTTCGATGATGGTTACATTCGAGCCGTCCAAGAGGTTTTCGTCGATCTTTACAAAAAAGGTCTGATCTATCGCGGCCGTCGCATGATCAACTGGGACCCGGCCGCGCAGACGGCGCTTTCCGATGAGGAAGTCATTTCGAAACCGCAAAAAGGAAATCTTTATTTTGTTCGCTACGAGATCGTGGAACAACCAGTACGTTTTCTGGAAGTTGCAACCACGCGTCCGGAAACAATCATGGCCGACACCGCCGTCGCGGTTCATCCGGGCGATAAGCGCTACATCGATCTTGTTGGCAAACACGTTTGGCGTCCGCTCGCGCGCGAGACGCTCCCGGTCGTTGCCGATGAAGCGATCGATCCCGAATTCGGCACCGGCGTGTTAAAAGTCACACCGGCGCACGACAAGCTCGATTTCGAGATCGGCGCACGACACAAACTTCCGATAGTCGATGTTCTGCACGCAGATGGAAGAATCAATTGTCCCGCGGTCCCGGAACTGGACGGTCTGGATCGATTCGAAGCGCGGCACAAGGCGGCTGAACTGCTGAAAGAACGCGGCCTGCTTTCGAAAGTTGAGCCTTACGAGAACAATATCGGCTTCAGCGATCGCAGTGAAGTGCCAATCGAGCCGCGTATCAGCGAACAATGGTTTCTGCATTATCCGAGAACGAAGGAGGCGCTCGCCGTGGTGCGCGATCACCTCATCCGCTTCTTTCCCGCGCATTGGGAAAAAGTTTACGCGCAATGGCTTGAGAACATTCAAGACTGGTGCATCAGCCGGCAGGTTTGGTGGGGCCATCGCATTCCCGCGTGGTATCCAAGATCTGTAGAGGCAGGCGTGCCGCCTGCGAAACCAGAAAATGCAGCCGACACGGCTGCCACTACAGAAGAAGTTCGTGTTCAGATCGAATCGCCCGGGGAAAACTGGACGCAGGATCCTGACACGCTCGACACGTGGTTTTCATCGTGGCTTTGGGCCTACGAAACAATGGACGAAGAGACGCGGAAGAAATTTTATCCGACCAGCGTGCTCGTGACAGCGCCGGACATTATTTTCTTCTGGGTGGCGCGCATGGTCATCGCCGGGCTCGAGTTCAAGCCTGGAAAAACAGATCGCGACGGAGACAACATCCCGTTCCGCGATGTTTATTTCACGGGGCTCATTCGCGACAAGCAGGGCCGCAAAATGTCGAAATCATTGGGTAACTCGCCTGATCCGCTCGAATTGATCGACAAGTACGGCGCCGACGGTTTGCGCTTCGGCCTAATGCGCATTGCGCCGAGCGGCCAGGACATTCGCTTCGACGAAAAACAAATCGAAGAAGGCCGCAATTTCGCCACCAAACTTTGGAACGCCGCACGTTTTCGGCAGATGCATGGGTCGAGCGCGGCCGCGCCCAAGATCGATCCCGCGGCTGCGGGATCGATTTACGCGGTCGAAGTTCTGGCTCGATTGAATGAGACGATCGACGCGATTAATGCGGCTTATCGCGAGTATCAGTTCAACGCCATCGCGCAGCGTCTCTACGATTTTTTCTGGAGCGATTACTGCGACTGGTTTGTCGAAGCAGCGAAGACGGAAATCTTCGGCGAAGATGAAGCGAAAAAGAAATCCGCGCTCGCGGTCATGGATTTTGTGCTCTCGGCATTCCTGCGGTTGCTGCACCCGTTCATGCCGCACATCTCCGAGGAGCTTTGGTCGTTGCTCGGTCTTGCAAAAGAATCAGTTCAATTCGCAGCGCCGCCTGAAAAGGCTGAAATGAGAGATGTTGATCTTGCGAAGAACCGGTCCCTTGTCTCCGCGATTTACGAGACCGTCCAAGCCGGTCGCAACCTGCGCGCGGAAGCAAGGATTCCTTCGAATAAAAAAGCGCAATTTATTTTGCGCGCGGACAAAAAGGAAATCGCAAGTGAATTGCCGATCATCGCACGATTACTCAATGCAGACGAAGTAAAATTAGACCGGCAATATAAAGCTGAGTCGGCTGCCCCGATGGCGGTCACGCCGCTCGGCGAAGTCTTTCTCGCAATTAGCGGTGCGGATAAACCAGCTGAGCGTGAGCGACTTGAAAAAGAAATTGCGAAAATGGAGACTGAACTGCGGACTGTGGAGAGCAAACTCGGAAACAAATCTTTTGTCGATCGCGCGCCAGCGGCGGTGGTCGAAGAACACCGACAACGGCAAAAGAATTTCGCGGAGCAGTTGGCTAAACTGAAACAGGCGCGCGACAGATTGGGGCTGTAGCGGCGGTCTATGACCGCCGCATTATTCGTCCGACGCTCATAGAGCGCCGCTACAGTGGTTTGAATTGAAAACCGCCCGCTCATTGTCGATCTTGTGACGAACGGATGAGCTTCTGGAAGAAATTGCTTTGGATTGGGGTCACGATTCTCGGTTTGGCCGCGATTTGCGTGCTCGCACTTTCGCGCGGCGAACAGATCAGCGCGCTCTGGATCATCGTCGCGGGTCTGTGCGCGTCAGCGGTTAGTTATCGTTTCTACAGCAAATGGCTGGCGACGAAGGTGCTTGTGCTAAACGACGAACGCGCCACGCCGGCGATCGTCAAAAGCGATGGCAAAGATTTCGTGCCGACAAATCGCTGGATGGTTTTCGGCCATCACTTCGCAGCAATCGCGGGGCCGGGGCCGCTGGTAGGCCCGGTGCTGGCGGCGCAATTCGGTTTCTTGCCGGGCACGTTGTGGATTTTGATCGGCGCCACGCTCGGCGGCGCGGTGCACGACATGATCGTGCTGTTCGCGTCGGTGCGGCGCGGCGGAAAAACGTTGGGTGAAATGGTCAAGGAAGAAATCGGCCGTGGCGTTGGCGTGGTCGCGCTCATCAGCGTGCTTGCCATCATGATCATTTTGCTGGCGGTGCTGGCGCTGGTGGTGGTGCAAGCGCTGGCCAAAAGTCCATGGGGAGTGTTCACGATCGCGATGACAATTCCCATCGCGCTGATCATGGGGGCCGGGCTGCGCAGCGGAAGATTCAATGTTGGGTGGGTCACAGCCTTCGGCTTGGCCGGTCTCGTCTTTGCCGTTTGGGGTGGACAATTTCTTGCGCATTTCCCGGCAATTGAAGTGTGGTTTCGTCACGATCAGAAATGGCTGGCGTGGGCGATCATGGTTTACGGACTGGCGGCCTCGATCCTGCCGGTGTGGATGTTGCTCACGCCGCGCGATTATTTGAGCACGTTTTTGAAACTGGGAACCGTGGCGGCGCTGGCCCTCGCAGTAATTTTGCTGCATCCGACACTGTTGATGCCGTCGATCTCCCGCTTTGTCGATGGAACGGGGCTGGTCTTTGCGGGTCCGGTGTTTCCGTTTGTTTTCATCACGATCGCTTGCGGCGCGGTGTCCGGCTTTCATTCGCTCATTGCATCGGGCACCACTCCGAAGATGCTCGGGCGCGAATCGCGCATTCGTGACATCGGTTACGGCGCGATGATCACGGAGATGATGGTGGCGCTGATGGCGATGATCGCGGCCTGCGTTTTACAACCGGGCGAATATTTTGCAATCAATGCCAAAGGAACGCCCACCGAGGTCGTGGCAAAGGTTTCAGGAGCAGGATTTCCGGTGACCGAAAGTGAGATGTCGATCTTGGCGCACAATCTTGGCGAAGACACGATGTTCAATCGCGCCGGCGGCGCGCCGACCTTTGCCGTTGGCATGGCGCACATGTTCGCCCGGGCTTCGGCGAGTCCGACGGCGCTCGCGCTTTGGTACCACTTCGCCATCATGTTCGAGGCATTGTTTATTCTGACGACAATCGATGCCGGAACACGTGTGGGAAGATTTTTGTTGCAGGACTTGTTAGGCAACGTGTGGCGTCCGCTCGGCAACACGCGCTCCTGGACGGCGAATTTCCTTTGTAGCGTGTTGCTGGTGGGCGCATGGGGCTGGTTTTTGTATCAGGGAGTTATCGATCCGCTCGGCGGGATCAACAGTCTCTGGCCGCTCTTCGGGCTGGCGAATCAATTACTCTCCGTGATTGCGCTTTGCCTCGGCACGACGGTTTTGATCAAGATGCAGAAGACGAAGTATCTTTTCGTCACGCTCGTGCCGCTCTGCTTTATGTGCGCGGTCACGTTTTCGGCCGGCTATCTCAAGATTTTTTCGGTCGATCCGAAGGTCGGTTTTCTAAGCGGAGCGCAATCTCTGCTGCAAGATGCAACAGCGATTGTCGATCCAACGAAAGCTGCGGAGCTGGCGCGTCAAGCCGCTGTTTGGCGATTCGATGCGATGGTGGCGGCTTCGTTTCTCCTTCTCGTCTTCCTGATCGTGCTCGGTTCAGCGAGTCAGTGGTGGCAGCTGATTCGTGGGACGAAACCAGTGGTGCTGCGCGAGAGCGAATTCGTGCCGCTGGCGAAAGTTGAATCGTTGGCTGTTTGACGGCGCAGGATTGAAAAGGCAAATCGCCCAATGGCGGCGGCTGAAGGAATCATTTTCGCGGCAGCGGCGTAAACGCGTTATCGAAAACGTAGTCTGCTACGTGCCGGCCTTGCGTGATGCCTTCCGTTTTGTCGAAGGACCAGTGGATGCCGAGATAAATTCGGCTTTGGCCGTTCTCTTCCTCAGCTTGGGAGAGCGACGAGAAGGAGCGGGGCATGTACGGGCGCACATTGCCGTTGTGATCCTTTGTGACCCCGTTGAATTCGTCGGAAACAAATGTGAAAGCGATCGCGTCGGTCCCGTAGAACCGGCGCAAAGTTTGGAAGAGTGCCCCGCCGAAACCGGCGTGACCGGAAGGATAGGCTGGGAAAGGCGGTGTAAAGTTCGGTCCGTTCAAATTGCTGGCGGGCGCCCCGAGCGGTGTGAATGTTGGATCGCCGATTGTTGATGCATTGCCGTCGCCGGCACCGGTAGGTCCCGTTCCTGGGTCGGATTCGCGAATGCCGGTGATCGGACGCCAGAAATCGTAGTAGTATTTGGATTCCCAAACGGACATGGCTGCATCGGCCATTGCGGTGTTCACCAACGCCAAGAGCCTCGCTAATTCACCAACGCTCAATTTGGTTTGACCAGCAATTTGTACGGTGATCTGATTGTAGAGCCGGGGCGGCGCGCAGAGGCTTGGGGTTGCATCGTAAGCCCAAAAGATGCCGATGAAAGTTTGCTCGGGCGTGCGTATCGTCGGCGTCACGACACCGTCACCGCCGATGCTCTTTACTTCGTTGTAAGCGGTAGCATATTCCGCGCTTGTCAGGGCGGGTGGAGGCGGGACCTGAAACTGATCGGTCGATTGCAGAACGAATGGTTTGCACTGGCCCCAGTACGCGCCCAAGGCGAGCGGGATTAAGCTGATCGGATCCTGCCGCCAGTGGCCCGGCAAGTTGCTCGTGAAATAATCAACGCCGACACGGGGTTCTGGCACCTGCGAGCCGTCATTTGCTCGCAGGGCGAGAATGGCGGCGGCAACCTGCTGACCAAGCGCAATTCCGTTCGCCTTTTCCTTTTGGCTGTAAATTTTGGCGAGGTCGTTAGCCAGCAACGTGTCGAAATTTGTCGCCTGCGACGGATAGAGCGCAACTAGTGTATCGTGTGCCGCCTGACTGATGGCAGCGTCGATCGAAATCGAGCCCCGCGATTTTTGGACGCCTGTGTAACTCGTGTAGCCGCCGGTAATCGCGTTTACCGCATCGAAAATCGCGATGTGAACAATCGCCATGGCGCGGCT
>Ga0070706_100006355_pt1 | contig 11162 bp, 12 predicted proteins | sample KBSK5501metaG_FD_65476 | JGI IMG/M metagenome (GOLD analysis project Ga0070706, IMG submission 65476) | Corn, switchgrass and miscanthus rhizosphere microbial communities from Kellogg Biological Station, Michigan, USA - KBS K5-50-1 metaG | ecosystem: Host-associated > Plants > Roots >...
TGTACGTCGGATTGCGGACCATGTCGCCGCGCTTGCCCTTCTTGATCTCCCAGCCGATCTCGGTCCCGAACTGAAAGTTGAACCGCTTGTCGTCGATCGACCAGGAGCGGTTCGTATCCATCAGGATCCCGTCGTCGGTGTCGGCGATGAGGTCGTCGAGCGTGCCCGCGCTCCCCGGCATCACCGAGACGTTGGTCATGCGGATGATCGGAACGCGCTGCCAGCCATCGGCGCGCATCGTGCCGTTCGAATGCTTACCGAGCGCGGCGGCGGTCTCGCGGCTCATGAGGTAGCCGACAAGAGGCCGGCCTTCACCGCCCACCCTTCCGACGCGGGCACGCCCTCATCGTCGAAGCCGAACGTGCCGAGACCGCCGGGCGACGTCGCGTCGATGCGGATGTTCACCTGCTCGGAGCCGTAGCGGAACGTGCCCAGCTTGTCCGTCGTGAGGAACGAAGTCCCGGCGAACGCCGCCTCGCTCCCCATCGCGCGATCGAGCTCGATCGGATGTCCGCAGCTCTCGTGGCACTGCAACGACAGCTGGTTGCCCGCGAGGATCACGTTCGTCCTGATGTCCTGCGGGCACGGCTTGGCTTTGAGCAGCGCAAGCGCTTCGTCGGCGACGCGCGGCGCATTGCCGGCGAGATCCCACTTCGTGAGTACCTCCCAGCCGCCGGAGTTCTGATAGCGCAGGCCATCGGGATAGGTGCGGATCTGCAGCTCGCCGTCGCCGACCGCCTCGGCCGCGATGCCGCCGCCGACCTCAGTGAGGCGCTGCTGTATGTCCGCTCCTTCGGTCGAAAGGAACAGCTTGTCCTCGCGCCAGATCGAATATGCGGCGCGTGTCGTCCGCAGTCCCTTCCGCTCGCGGAGCTTCGCCTCGGCGGCGATGAGCAGGCCGAGACGATCGTCGACGGTCATCGCGAAGGGATCGACATCCATTGATGTGGTGAACGTCGCGGTCTTCGCCTCCACCGGCGCGAGTGCCGCATCGCGCATCTTCGTCAGGGCCGAAGCCTTCGCGATCTCGACCGCCAGCGCCGCGACGCGATCCGCCTCGTCGGCGGTGACGATCTGCGACGCAGCGAAGCCCCACGCACCGTCAGCGATCGCGCGGACGCCGAATCCGAACGAATCCGCTCGGTCGGCGCTCTCGAGCCGCCCGTTCTTCACGAGCGCGTTCTCCTCGTCGCGGCGCACGAAACGGACGTCGGCGTAGGAGGCGCCACGCTTCCGCGCTGTGTCGAGCGCGCGCTTGGCGAGATCGCGCTCGACGGAGAAGCTCGCGATCACAACTTGATTCGGTAGTTCGGTGGTTCGACGGTGATGCTGATGTCGTGCGGGTGCGACTCGCGCAGACCCGCGCCCGAGATGCGGACGAAGGTCGCCTTCGTGCGAAGGTCCTCGACGCTCGCGGCGCCGACGTATTTCATGCCCGCTCGCAAGCCACCGACGAGCTGGTGCAGGAATGGCTCGAGCGGACCGACGCACTTCACGTGTCCCTCGACGCCCTCGGGGACCAGCTTGGAGAACTCGCCCACGTCCTGTTGACCGTAGCGATCTCGCGACGCGCCGGTCTTCGTGCCCGCGCGCGCCTGCATCGCGCCCATCGAGCCCATGCCGCGGTACGACTTGAAGCGGCCCTCGGGTGTCTCGCTCACATCGCCGGGCGATTCGTCGACGCCCGCGAGAAGTCCGCCGAGCATCACTGTCGATGCGCCGGCGCCGATCGCCTTCGCGATGTCACCGGACTGCTGGATCCCGCCGTCCGCGATGATCGGGATGCCGTGCCGATCGGCGGCCTCGGCGCAGTCGAAGACCGCCGTGATCTGCGGCATGCCCGCACCTGCGACGACGCGCGTCGTGCAGATCGCGCCGGGCCCGACGCCGACCTTCACGCTGTCGGCGCCGGCGGCGATGAGCTCATCGGTGCCCTCGGCCGTCACAACGTTCCCGGCGATCACCTGGACGCGGTGCCGCGCCTTCACTTTCTCGACCATGCGGATGACGCCGGCGGAGTGGCCGTGTGCCACATCCACGACGATCACGTCGACACCCGCGGCGACGAGGGCGGCGGCACGCTCGTCCGCGTCGCCGGACACGCCGACGGCCGCAGCGACCATCACGCCCGCGTCCTTCGCGAGCTGCACCTCGCGGACCTGATCCGCGATCGGAAGGTTGCGGTGGATGACGCCAAGTCCGCCGAGCCGCGCGAGAGCGATCGCCATGCGCGACTCCGTGACCGTGTCCATCGCGGCGGCGAGGATGGGGATCTCGAGCGTGATGCTCTTCGTGAGGCGGGCTTTGGTGGAGACCTGAGTGGGGAGGACGTCGCTACGGGCTGGGATGAGGAGGACGTCGTCGAACGTGAGACCTTCCTTGGTGAAGCGCTCCCCCACGCGGCTCACGTGCGAGGGAGTGTACCGGGACGGGAGCGTGAGGCGCCGCGCTCGCGAGCCGCGAGGGGACGGCGCGCACTCCTCTCGCTCGCAGCTGGCTACGCCGGCCCGCTATTCACATGGCACGATCTGTTCGGGCCGGCTGGGCGCAGGTGCTCGCTCGAGGAGTGCGCGCCGCCCGCTTGCTCTCCCGCGCCTCGACCTTACCGCTGGTGTCGCGCGCGCCGGCGCTACCGCTGGTGTTGTCGGGATTTCGCGAGACGCTCGCCGTAGGCGGTGCCGCCCTGGGCCCAGAGGTTGAGCATCTCGATGCGCTGCTTCGTCCACTGACGCGCGCGCCACCAGAAGACGCCCGCAGCCGAGAGCGCGACGAGGCACGCGCCAGGCAGGATCACTGGCTGCAGGTCGGTGAACAGATCGAGGCGGTGCGCGACGATCGCGAGCGCGACGAACACCAGCAACTCGATCTCGCCGAGCAGGATGAGGAAGATGAGCGCGAACGACGCCGCGCCGAAGCTGCGCTTCGTTCGATGCGGGAACGCGACGTCTAGCAGGTTCGTCATCGAGCGCGGATTCTAGAGCAGCGTTGCGCTACGTTCGGGTCCGATCCCGACCATTCCGACGGGCGCTCCGACCGTCGCCTCGATACGCGAGAGATACGCACGTGCCGCGGCGGGCAGATGCGCGCGGTCGGCGACGCCGGTGAGTGGATCGCACCAACCGGCGAGCTTCTCGTACTGGGGCACGGCGCGCTCGAGCACCGCTGTCGGGGGCATGTCTGTCGTTCTCGCTCCGTCGACCTCGTAGCTGACGCAGAACGGGATCTCCTTGTACGCGCCGAGCACGTCGAGCTTCGTGACCGCGAGCTCGGTGAAGGCGTTGAGGCGGTGGGCGTGACGGGCGGCGACCGCGTCGAACCACCCGACGCGACGCGGACGACCCGTCGTCGCGCCGTATTCGTTGGCTCGCTCGCGCAGGGCGTCGCCCTCGCCACCGGCCATCTCGGTCGGGAACGGACCTTCACCGACGGCGGTCGAGTACGCCTTCACGACGCCGATCACCTTTGTGATGTACCGCGGCGGGATGCCCGCGCCCACCGCCGCGCCGCCCGCGAGCGGATTAGAGGATGTGACGTACGGATAGATGCCCCAGTCGAGGTCGCGCATCGCTCCGAGCTGTCCTTCTAACAGGATGCGCGCGTCGGTCTGTAGCGCGCGCTCGACGAGCGGAAGCGTGTCGACGATGCGATCGCCAAGCGTCGCTGCCGCCGCGAGCACCTCATCCGCGACGGCCTTCGCGTCGAGCGGCGCGTCGCCATACCGCTCGAGGACCTTCTTCTGGCGTTCGAGTTCGTGCGCGACGCGCGTGCGAAAGCGACGCTCGTCGCGCACCTCGTAGACCTGGATCCCGTGACGCGACACCTTGTCGGCGTACGCGGGACCGACGCCCTGACCCGTTGTACCGAGCTTCTGCCGACCACGCTCGCGCTCGTCGAGACGGTCGATCGCGACATGCCACGGCATGAGGAGGTGCGCGCGATCCGCGACGCGCAGGTTGTCGGTGCGGATTCCGCTGCGCTCGAGGTTCGCGAGCTCCTCGCAGAGCACCTGGAGATTCACGACGGTGCCTGGCCCGACGATGCACAGGGCGTTCGGATTGAAGATGCCTGACGGCACGAGATGAAGCTTGAAGGTGCCGTGCTGGTTCACGACGGTGTGACCGGCGTTGTTGCCGCCCTGGAAGCGGATGACCACGTCCGCCTCCTGCGCCAGGAGGTCCGTGATCTTGCCCTTACCCTCGTCGCCCCATTGGGCCCCGACGACGGCGGTCACTGGCACGTATTAAGACGATACGCGTTCCCTACCGTCGGCGATGCGTCTCGGGAAGCCGAGCGATGACGACGATCCCTGATGCGAGCGTCAGCGCCGCGACAGTTTCGATCGCCCACGCGACACCGAGCCGGTCAGCCAGTGTGCCCGCGAGCAGCGCACCGAAGAGATAGCCCGCGTCGCGCCAAAAGCGGTAGACACCGGTGGCCGACGCGCGCTCGATCGGATGCACGACATCGGACACCACGGCGAGCAGCGTCGGATAGACGAGGGCCGTCCCCAGACCCAGCGCTGCCATCGCGGCGAGCCACGGCAGCAGTCCCGCGAACGGCACAAGGGCGGCGAACGCGCACGCCTGCAGCACCATGCCGGAGACGATGAGCGGCTTGCGCCCGACCACGTCGGAGATCGCACCGGTCCCCAGCTGCGTCAGGCCCCACACGACCGGATACGTCGCGGCCAGCAGACCGACCGCGTCGAGGCCGAGACCAGCTCCCGCGAAGAACAGCGGCAGCAGCCCCCACGCGACGCCGTCGTTCAGGTTGTTGACGAGGCCGGCCTGGCTCGCGCTGAGGAGCGCGGGGTGGCGCCAGCTCACGTCCATGAACACCCGTCGGAACGACGTGGCCGGCGCCGGCTCTTGGCGGTGGGATGCCTCCAGTTCGGCGTGACCACGCGTCTCTCGCACGAAGATCGACGCGAATCCCCCCAGTGCAGCGACGACCGCGGCGAGCGCGAACGGCCCCGTACGCAACGAGCTCGCCTCGGCGATCTGCGCGCCACCGAATGCGGCGAGACCGAGGGCGACATAGCCCGCGAACTCGTTGATACCGAGCGCGAGCCCGCGTCGATCCGGACCGACAAGGTCCACTTTCATCATCACGGTCGCCGACCAGCAGAGGCCCTGGTTCACTCCGAGCAGCGCGTTCGCGAACACGACCCATGCCCAGGTCGGGGCGGCGATGACGACGACGGGCACGGCGAGTCCGACGGCCCATCCCGCGAGGAGCACCGTCTTGCGGCCGCCACGGTCCGCGAGCCTGCCGGCGATGAGGTTGGACAGGGCCTTCGTCGCGCCGAAGCTCGCTACGAAGGCGAGGATCGAGGACCGTGACGCGAGTCCGAACTCCTGTTCGCCTAGGAGCGGAAGGACGGCGCGCTCGAGCCCGACCATCGCTCCGACGAAGGCGTTGATCAGCACGAGCAGCACGAACTGGCGCCAGTTGGTGCGCAGGCCCAGGCGGATCACTACGGGTGTTGGGAAACTGGGTCGCTAGGGTCTTCGCGCGGTGAACACGATCGAGCGCGCGACGGCACGCTGGCGCTCCGGAGCTAGCAGCTTGCGCATCCGCTCGATGAGCTGCGGCGTGAAGAGCGGGTAGCGCGAGCAGTCGTCGAGGGTGAGCCACCGCTCGTCATGGGTCGCGATGTCGACGAATCCCGCACGCTCCAGCTTTCGTCCGAAGACACGCTCCGGCAGTGCGCCAGCTATTCAGCCGGCCCAGGCGTCGGGATCGGTCATCACCTCCGGCGGTAGCTCCTCGTCGAGGACGATGTCCGCGAGCGAGATCCGACCCCCCGCACGAAGCACTCGGAAGATCTCCGACATGGCGCGTCCCTTGCGGGGCGACAGATTGAGGACCCCATTCGAGATCGCAACGTCGACGCTCGCGTCGGGCAGCGGGATCGACTCGAGCTCGCCGCGGAGCCACTCGACGTTCGTGATGCCACTGTCGCGCGCGTTCGCCGCGGCTTGCGCCAGCATCTCGGGAAGTGTGTCGAGGCCGATCGCGCGGCCAGCCGGCGAGACCAGCCGCGCGGCGAGGAGCGTGTCGATGCCCGCACCACAGCCGAGGTCGATGACGCGCTCGCCGGCCACCAGACCCGCGCGTCGCACGGGATTGCCGACGCCGAGCGACGCCGCGATCGCACGCTCCGGCACCATCGCGAGATCGTCCTTTGAGTAGAGCTCGCCCGCCACTTCCGTCGCTTGGCCGAGGACCCCGCGGTACCTCTCACGGACGGAATCTCGGACCGCGTCCTGCGCCAGGAGATCCTCCGAGATCGGCGCGATCGGATGCACCTTGGTCATCGCTCGCCGAGCCGCTGGACGAACTTCTGAAGTCGTGCGCGCGCGGTCGGCGCGAGCGGCGTTTCCGCAGACTCACCAAGCTTGTTCCGCACCTGCTTCGCGAACTCGAGCTCGCCACAACAATGTCGGCACAGACCAAGGTGCTGCTCGAGCTCCGCCTCTTGCGCTTGATCGATGTTGCGGTCGAGATACGACCAAAGGCGCTCGACCGCGTCACGGCAGGCGATCATGTACGTGTCTCTCCCTTCAGCAGCCCATGCTGCTTCGCGTACTCCCACAGCGCCTTCTCCAGCTGCTTCCGCCCTCGGTGCAGCCGCGCAAGCACGGTTCCGGTCGTCGTGCCGGTGAGTTCCGCGATCTCGCGCGCCTTGTATCCGTAGACGTACGCCAGCACCAGCGCGGTGCGGTGTGGTGCGTGGATCTGCTGGAGCGACGCGATGAGGTTGTCGTCGTCGAACAGGTCGAGGAAGTCGAGGTGCAGGCGATCGGAGTACGGGAGCGGATCTTCCTCGACGAGTGTGTCGAAGAGCGAGAAGCGCTCGTCCTCGAGCGGCACGTCCTTCTCGTGCGGCGCCTCCTTCCGCCACCGGTCCGCCGAGGCGGAAAGGAGGACCTTCGTGAGCCAGTACCGCGGCCGCTCGCGGTTCCGCAGCGACTCGTGTGCTTGGAACGCCCGGACGAGCGCGTCTTGGACCAGGTCTTCGGCGGCCGTTCGCTCGCCACATAGCTTGCGGGCGAACGCGTAGAGATAGTCGAGGTGCGGCTCGACGAGCGTAGCGAAAGACGGCGCTGCCTCGGGTGCCGCTGCGTGCACGTCCATACAGACGTGTTGAAGTGTCCTGTTTATTGCCGCCTCGGGGCAATATCCCCGCGTCGTGTCGCCGTCCTTGGGTATGAACACTCTGAGGAGGAAGACATGGCCACCGCTACACCGACGATCACGAACGGGGTCAACGTCACGCAGCTCGTCGACACCATCGACCTCATCAAGAAGGACCCAAGCCTGGCACGCTTCCGGTTCCGCTCTCGGACCCGATGGGATGGGGGCGGTCGCTGTGCGACGGAGATCACCGGCTTCTACGGCGCCGGCACCGAGGTCACGCGTGCGCGCACGCACACGCTCGTCGGCGACGAGCCGCCGGTACTGCTCGGCTCGGACACCGCCCCGAACGCGGTCGAGGCCGTCCTGCATGCGCTCGCAGCCTGTATCTCGGTCGGCTACGTGTACAACGCGGCCGCGCGCGGCATCACGATCGAGGCGCTGCGGTTCGACGCCCAAGGTGAGCTGGATCTCCACGCATTCCTGGGCCTATCCGACACCACGCGGCCGGGGTTCGAGCGCATCACGTTCACGGCGACGGTCAAGGCCAACGCGCCTCGCGCCAAGCTCGAGGAGCTATGCGAATACGTTCAGCGAACGTCGCCGGTCCTCGACATCATCCGGAATCCCGTACCGGTGAACATCCGGCTCGTGACCGAGTAATTGGGAGGACTTGTGGCTGAGTGCCGCACGTGCAGGGGCGAGACGAAGGGCTTCAAGTGCGATGTCTGTGGCGCGGAATCTCCCGTGCACGTCGAGTCGCATCGCTGCGGCGGGGCGCACTGCATGCCGAAGTGCGCGGCGTGCTACGAAGCCGAGACGAACTGCACGTGCGGAGCCGGATGACGCTTACCTTGTCTGACTGAGGTACACCGCTCCGAGCTTCACGAGCTCGAGCAACGTTCGCGAGCGAATGGGCTCCTGTCTCCACCACAGGACCGCGTTCCACTCGGGATCGCGCGCCGGGTAATTCCGGAAGACAAGTCCGCGCGGCTCGAACGCGCGCGTGAACTCGAACGCCGCGCGACGCTGGTGATATGGGCTCGTCACGAGGATCGCGGAGCGCAGCTTGCGCGCGACCATAAGCTTCGCGACCTCGGCGGCGTTCTCCTCAGTTGTCGCGGATGCGGGCTCGACCAGTGTCGCGCTCTCGGGCACGCCTTGGCGAAGCGCCTCGCGGCGCATGATCTCGCCGGAGCTCACCGATTCCGGATCGATCGCCGCGCCGGAGAACACGATGACTGGCGCCCAGCCGGCCTTCCACAGCGTGACGGCGGTGTCGGCGCGTGCGCCGGTATCGCCGGAGATCACCACGATCGCATCGACCTTCTCGAGCGGATCCTGGACGGCCAGCCAGCTGCCTATTAAGAGGAATGCGGTGAGGCCAGTGCCGACGCTGAGCAGGACGCCGACGAGCACACCGACGAGGAACTTCCGCATGACCCGAGGCTATAGCGAGCGGAGCGTCGGAGGGTTCAGGCGAGCGGCGGGACTGTTGCTGACGGTGGTGCGTTGCGGCGTGCCTCGAAGCACTCCGAGCAGTACACCGGTCGATCAGTACGCGGCTCGAACGGGACCTGTGCCTGCTTGCCGCAGTTGCTGCAAATGACGTCGTGCATGTTGGCGGCCCGGGCGGCGGCGCGCTCGGCCTTCGCCTTCTTGCGGCAGTCCGGGCAGCGCTGCGGTTCATGGAGCAGACCCTTTTGCTGGTAGAACTCCTGCTCCCCCGCGGACCACACGAAGGCGCTCCCGCATTCGCGGCAAGTGAGCGATCTGTCCTCGAAGGCGATGGTCATCGGGTCGCTTTTCGGGCGGAATCCTACGCCGCGCGGTCACGGGGTCAAGCGGGCTGGCCTCAGCCCGTCAAGCGGTCTTGGCCGTCCGGCGCAGGCCGTCGAGCAGTCCGGTGCGGCTCTGCCAGAGCCCGTCGCGCTTCGCCCTCGAGGCGTCGACGCACGAGCGCTGGACCTCGCCTGCACGCTCCGGGGCTTTGGTGATGCCGGGCGGAGGGCCGAGGACCTCGGCCATCGCTGCGATGAGCTCGTTCACGCTCGTCGCGACGCCCGTGCCGATGTTGTAGATGCCGTTCCATTTGCCGGCGAACGCCGCGAGGACGGCGTCGACGACGTCGCCGACGTACATGTAGTCACGCTGCGCGCTGCCGTCGCCGAAGACCGTCAGCTTCTCACCTCGCTTCCAGCGGCCCACGAAGATCGCGATGACGCCACCCTCAAGATCCTGCCGCTGGCGCGGGCCGTAGACGTTCGCCAGCCGCAGCGTGATGTTCGGGGTCTTCGCCGCACCGACGATCCGCTCGGCTTCAGCTTTGAACTTCCCGTAATTCGATGCCGCATCGGCTGGAACGGCCTCGGTCGCGCAGACGCGCGTCTCGCCGTAGATCGCACCGCCGGTGGAGATGTTCACGAGGATCCGCGCATGCGCATCCTCCGCGAGGCGCACGACGTTGCGCGTCCCCTCGACGATCACGCGTCGATACAGGTCGGGCTTCTCCATCGACTCGACGACCTTCGTGCGCGAGGCGCAGTGCACCACGGCGTCGAACTTCTCGCCGCGGACGGCTTCGCCGAGCGCCTTCGCATCCGACACGTCCGCGACGCGGAGCGCAATGTCCGGCGCGAGGTTGGCACGGTCGCCGGTGGAGATATCGTCAATAACGACGACGTCATCGCCGCGCGCCTTCAGCGCATCGACGATCGTGCTGCCGATAAAGCCGGCCCCGCCGGTGACGAGTACGCGCATCTCTTGCCTGCTCCTCTTTTCCACAGGTGTGGACAACTTCTGGTGGACAGGGCCGCGAGCGCGGGAAAAGCGGTGGACCGGCGCGCCGCGGTTCTGGGGATAGTGTCCTAGGCGCGCTGCCCCTTCTCAGTCACCCTTTGGTCCTATCGCGCGCGAGCCCCCAAGCGCTTTTCATCCGGATTTCCGGGCGCATTGACACCGAACGTATGTTCTAGTGTGGCAAAGACCCTGCATTTGGAGGCGGCATGACCCTGGAGAGTCCGGAACGGAGCCTTCCGTTCGACGAGTCAGCCGAGCAACAGGTGCTCGGCAGCCTCCTCATCGACCGCGACGCGATCTTCAAGGTCGCCGACCTCCTCGGGAAGGACGACTTCTACCTCGCCCGGCACCAGCGCATCTACGGGACGGTGCAGTCCCTGCTCGAGCGCCGGGAACGCATCGATCCGCTCACGGTGCAGATCGAGCTGGCGCGACGGGAGGAGCTCGACCGCGTCGGCGGGCCGGCGTACCTGCGTGAACTCACCGAGCTCGTCCCCACTGCGGTCGAGATCGAACGGCACGCGCGGATCGTGCGGGACCGGGCGATCCTGCGCCGCCTGCTCGGCGCTGCGACCGCGGTCGCGGCGGATGCGTATGGAGAGCCAACGGACATCCCGCTCGCGCTCGACCGTGCCGAGCAGCGCATCTTCGCGCTGCGCGATGAATCCGCGAACACGCAGCTCCGGCACATCCAGGGAGCGCTGCAGGAGAACTTCGATCACCTGACCCAGCGCATGGAGCGACCGTACGAGGTCAGCGGCATCCCCTCCGGCTTCCGCGAGATCGACTTCTATACCGAGGGGTTCTCCGTCGGCGATCTCGTCGTCATCGCGGCGCGCCCGTCGGTCGGCAAGACGAGCCTGGGGCTCGCGATGGCGTTCAACATGGCGAAGCGCGGCCATCCCACGCTCGTGTTCTCGCTCGAGATGGACGCGAAACAGGTCGTGTCGCGCTTCCTCGCGATGAACAGCCGCACCGATCTGCTCGCGCTGCGAACGGGAAACGTGTTCGACACCGAAGCCGCCTCGTCGCTCGCCGGCCTGCCGATCCTCATCGACGACACGCCGGGCATCTCGATCATGGAGCTGCGCACGAAGGCGCGGCGTGCGAGCACGCACGATCGCCTCGAGGTGATCGTCGTCGACTACGTCCAACTGATGCGCACGGGCGAGCGCGAAGAGAACCGCGTGCAAGAGATCGCGACGATCACGAAGAACCTCAAG
>Ga0070706_100006356_pt1 | contig 11162 bp, 6 predicted proteins | sample KBSK5501metaG_FD_65476 | JGI IMG/M metagenome (GOLD analysis project Ga0070706, IMG submission 65476) | Corn, switchgrass and miscanthus rhizosphere microbial communities from Kellogg Biological Station, Michigan, USA - KBS K5-50-1 metaG | ecosystem: Host-associated > Plants > Roots >...
GTGATGCCATGCTTTGCTGCTTCATCGAGACCGTCGCGGAAAGGAAAGAAGGCGTCGGAAGCCAAAACAGATCCGGCGGTTGGCAGCTGTGCGCGCATGGCGCCAAGCTTCACCGAGTCTACGCGCGACATCTGTCCCGCACCGACGCCGACAGCCTGCTTATCCCTGACATAAACGATCGCGTTTGACTTTGTATGCTTGCAGACCGTCCAGGCAAACAGCAGATCGCTAATCTCATTCTCGGTCGGCTCACGCTTGGTGACAACTTTCAGGTCCGCTGGTTGCAGTTGATGCGTGTCGCGGGTTTGCACCAGCATGCCGCCGGAAATCTGCTTGTACTCCAGACCCAGCCCCGAATCGGAACTAACCCCACGCAGCACCCGCAGGTTCTTTTTTGCCCGCAGTACTTCAAGCGCCGATTCCTCGTATCCGGGAGCGATTATGACCTCAGTGAATATCTCCACGACCGCTCGCGCTGCCGCCTCGTCAACCGGACGATTGAGAGCCACAACACCACCGAAGGCTGATAGCGGATCGGTGGCCAGCGCGCGCCGGTATGCAACTTCCGCTGAATCACCCAATGCGACGCCGGCCGGATTCGTATGCTTGATGATCGCACAGGCCAGGTTGTCAAAATCAGAAACAAGCTGCCAGGCAGCGTCAGCATCTACATAGTTGTTGAAGGACATCTCCTTGCCGGCAAGTTGTTCGGCATTCGCAACCCCGCCGGATTCAGCAGATGCAGCTCGAGTTCCGATTTCGTATAGAGCCGCGGTTTGATGAGGATTCTCGCCGTAGCGAAGGTCAGCGACCTTGTCCAGAGAGAGTTGGTAATGATCTTCAAACTGTTCATCCGGTTCTGTTGTGAACTCCCGGCCAGTCATCGCCTTCATTGCGGAGGAAAAGAGATTCATGTACGTCGACATCGGCGCCAGGAGCTCAGGAATTGGCGGGAAGATCTTCGAGCCTTTGGCGCCTTCGAGATTGGCGCTCAGGTAAGGAAAGATCGCGGCGTCGTAGATTGCCGTTCGCATAAACGCGAGGCGGGCTAATAGCTCGCGTGTTGCGAGGGTGAGCGCGCCGTCGTCCAAAATCAATTCGGTGCGGATTTGGCGGTACATATCGGGTGAGGTGACTACGGCAACATCCTTGTAGTTTTTTGCCGCCGAACGAATGAGCGCCGGACCGCCGATGTCAATCTGTTCAATTGCTTCTGCCGGCGTCACGCCTTCGCGAGCTATTGTCTCTTCAAATGGATAAAGGTTGATGACAACCATGTCGATCGGCTCGATGGCGTGATCGCGCATTGCCGCCTGGTGGTTGGGATTGTCGCGAACGCCAAGCAGGGCACCGTGAATCTTCGGATGAAGAGTCTTTACGCGTCCGTCCATCATTTCCGGAAAGCCCGTTACATCCGAGACATCGCGCACTTCTATGCCGGCCCGGCGCAACTCCTTCGCCGTGCCACCCGTGCTGATGATTTCCACGCCAAACGCCTTGAGTTCGTTGGCGAAGTCAACGATGCCGGTTTTATCCGAAACGCTGATCAGTGCGCGCCGGATTTTTCGTAAACCAATTTCCTGGTTTTCAGCCATATTTATCAACAGTAAAGGGGTTCGATTTTTGAAGGTAACTGTTTACCGAATCAACCGGAGAGAAGCAAGTCGCGAGTTAGGTAGTTGAAGCACTTTCTTGTGCAAGCGGCTTTGTAACTTTCACTTGATCGCCTTTAGCACCGAACGCTCCACTGAAAATTCGTGGGCACGCGAGTAGCCATAGTTACCCACTTGGTACTCGACACCGGCTGGCAAGCTCACCCTAAAGCGATGATTGCGTCCATCACGCGACGCCTCGCCAGCGTAGAATCCCAGCAGATACTGGCTGCGTAAGTCCTCTTCAATGGCGAGAAAGATCGGCGCCAGGTCGTTGCTTGATCGATTCTCTGGCAGCGACAGCGCAGAACTGGCATTGCCCACCAGAAAATATTTCCCGCCGGTTTTTTCCGCGAGGTCACGAAAACCTTTCGAGGGCGGGCGCACGGCTAAGTGTCCATCGAGCGGCGCGAATAGCGGCAAGTGAATTATGTAAAACGAGATTTGTTTTTCCAATGCGGCTCGGATTGCCGCGCCGGCTTTCGTTGTGCTTGCGTTGTCGAGACCATCGCTAATCAGGATCACGATGCGACGTTCAGAGCGAAAGCGCGGAAGAGTGTCAAACGCGCGCACGGCTGCCGCGGCGGCATCGAATATCGCAGTGTGTTGATTTGTTTTAGCTGGGAATCGAAACGCCTCGCCGGCTGACGCAGTGTTTCTGCCAAAGGGCGCGACTAAGGAAGGCTGTTCAGCAAAACGCATCACCGCTACGCTCGACCGCTCGCCAAACCGGCCAAACAATGCGAGCGCGGCTTCCCGCTGCTGGGAGACTATCTCACGCAAACTACCTGACTCGTCGAGAGCAAAGACCAGCGCCACGCGGTCGGCGCCCGGGTAAAGGTACCGGCCTGCAGTCACATGATCGTCGTCATCTATTGTCAGATCGCGTTCAGTTAACGAACTTGCAGGCCTGCGTTTGTCTCTAACACGAATGGGATAAACGAGCAGATCAGTGTTGACCTTTACGACCTCGTCGTCACCAGTGGTTGGTTCCTGAGCTTGAGGATCGACTGGATGAAGTGCGATTAGGACGACAGCGAAACAGACGATTCGTTGTAAGAATCGCGCAGTTACGCGCACAAATCCGGCATTCTTAGTTGAAAGGATTGTTCTTGGCCTTGCGGCAAGCAGTTGCATGCAGCCGTTCGGACTAAGTAAAGAACCGGCCGAAAAGCAGAATGGTCAGAATCACAATTATCGTGATGACGATGATCTTGACTAAACTCATGACTAATCCCTCTTGGGTTAGGGCGACAACAAAGGGACGAAAACAGGCTGTATTTTAGAATTGCTCCGGCAAAGTGTCAATGAAACGCCGGAGCTCTTCACGTCGCTTTGAGTTCAGGCCATGTTTAGATTGGATTGAGGCCCAGTGGTCTCAACTAATTCTCGTTAACAAGAGCATTATTCCAACGCCTATTCCCATGGCCAACAGCTGCACCGCCGACTTGACCGGATTTGACTCTTTGTGGAGCTCGGGAACCAGATCTGAACCCGCAATATAAATAAAGCCGCCCGCGGCAAGCGGAACGAGCACCACGGAGAAACTTTCCACGTGCGAGCCAACCAGCAACGAAATTACGCAGCCGATGATCGCAAAGATCGCGGAAAGGAAATTGAAGAACAAAGCCCGGCGCGCCTGAAATCCTGCGTGTAGCAGAACAAAGAAGTTGCCCAACTCGTGAGGAACCTCATGGCATACGACAGCTATCGTGGTCGCAACGCCGACAGGCACGCTGACCAGATAGGCCACGCCGATAATCATTCCGTCAATAAGATTGTGTATCGCGTCTGCTGCGAGGTTCATGTAACCAACCGGATGCACATGGTCACTGGACTCCAGAACGTGTTGGTGTTTCCACAAGAGGAACTTCTCCAAAACAAAAAAGGCCAGCATCCCCGCTAACACATAAAGGGATGTCTTCACCGATGATTGGCTTCGCTCGAAAGATTCGGGCAAAAGATGTATGAAGGCGTCGCCAAACAAAGCACCCACGGCAAGGCTTACCATTACAAATATTATCCGGCGCAGCTTTTCTTCGTTTACGGATATGAAGGCAATTCCGATCAGCGATAGAAGGCTGACGAAGGTGACGCTGGCGATTGCGAGAAACCACTTAGTCATCATCTTATCCGTTGATCAAATCTGGCTAAGTCGAAGTGCGGCTATGGCTCCACAGCCACCAGTTAGTGCAAAGGCGTTCGGTTCACGTCCTTCTCAAGACCCTGTGAACCGAACGCCCGAGCATTCTGACTCGACATCCTGCTTAGAAGGTTATGCCGATTTGTCCTTGATAGCTGCGCGGCGCCACAAAGTGCGTACCGCTGAAGGTTGATTGAAAGTTGTACAGAGCCTCCTTGTTCGTCAGATTAAGAATCGTAAACCGCAGAGTAGTGCGGACGTGTTCCGTTCGGAATAGATTATCCGTACCGGCACTCAAATCAAACAAGTGACGGGGCGCAATGCGCGGCGGATTGTGATCGTCGTTCGCAGTTCCGTCGGCCGGTATGCGCACCCGCAATGCCCCGCGATTTGGGTCGCTACAGGTTGTGATGGCTTGGGTCGGGGTTGCGAAAGTGCTGCCGCAGAAGAGGCCGATTTGTGCCTGTTGGTCAGCAGCGAAGGCTAGTGCGGTATCGAAATCCGGTACCGCGCCCGAGACCAAGCCACTATCGTAGCGCCAGGTGAAGGCAACATAGGGCGAAAGTCGCTTCCATTGTTGGAACTGATACTGAACCTGTGTGGTTTGCTGAAATGCCTGGTCGTGGTCAATGCGAAACACGCCGGCGGGCAGATCGGAATTGAAGAACAACCCACCACTCTCGGGTGGAAAATAGCGCGACCGTGTGTGCCCTGCGACCATGAAAGCCGAGAGCCCTTTGTAATTTGTCAGGTTGATGCGGGCACTGACTCCATCAAGTTTCGATGTCTGCCATGAAATGGGAAAGGTGACTGACGTGTTAAAGAGCACGTTGAAATCGTAAGCATTGTTTGTGCGCTTGTAGAAATAATCGCCGTCCAGAATTACGTGGTTTCCGAGCGCTTGCTGGAAGCCGACGTTGAATTGATGGCGCCGACCCGGCAGCAATGGCAAGTTGCTCGTGTCGCCCAGAATTCCATTTCCCAAACCACCCGCACCAGTTGCGCTCGACAGCACCAGGTTCTCGTTGTACGGGGTCTCAAAATTGCGCGTGTAGGAGCCGCGTAAGACTGTGTTTGTCCGCTTCAACAGATAGGAAACGCCAAGCCGGGGTTGCAGAAGTTTGCCGTGGGTTATGCCGTTATAGTTATCGAAGCGCAAGCCTAAGGAAACCGTCGCATTCCCAAGCGTAAGGGTATCTTGCGCAAAGACGGCTTCCTGCTTAATGTCCGTGTGGCCGTGAAAACCGAAGGCCGTTCCGCCGCGCGTCAAATCAAACGGCAACAGGCCGGGCAGAAAGTCCGGACTGTCAGGGTCATTGAAATTCGGATCAGTGATGCCGAATTGAAATCCTTCAGTTAGAAACGTGTGCGAGAGCTGCACCCCGAACTTCGCATTGTGTATGCCCTTGACGTAGGACAAGTCAGTCTTAATGCCGACATTATTCAAACGTCGCGACTGGCTAAAAGTGATGGGTTGATCGGAAAACGCATTCGGACTCCCAAAATATTTAACGGTGTCCACTCGATAGTAAGGGTTAATCGCAAGTACTGTGGTCGGACTGAAGATATGTACGTAGCCTGGTGCGATGTTGACGGTGTTAACAAGTTGACGCTGATCCTGGCCCGCATCCTGTTGGTCAAACTCATTCGGCGTCTGGAATCGATTGCGCGCCAAAAAGAGGTTCAGGTGAAAGGTATCGTTTGCGTTTGGACTGTAATCAATTCGGTCGAAGATATTTACAGCCGTGCCATGATTGTGTAATGACGTGAACTCAGGGCTGTCAAGAAAACGATTCGAACGGTCGAAGTTAAAGGCGACGAAGTTTCCGCCTTTGGCATTGCCGTAAGCTACCGCAGCATCCTCATGAGTCGTGCCGAAGGAACCGTAAAGCGCATTGAAACTGCCCGTCGGCTTCCTCTGATTAAGACCGGAGCGCGTGGTGGCGTTAATAACAAGGCTCGTCTTGTCGCCATACTCGGCCTGTGCTGCCCCCGTTACTACTTCGAGTGATTGAATGGCATTCACCGGCACCTGGGTTGAGAACGCTTTGCTCTGCTGGTCCGAGATCGGCTGATTGTCGAGTGAAATCGTGCTCTGCGCATGGTCGCCGAGCGGGTGATAGAAACCATTAGAGTCGGCGACGACCCCGGGCGCGGCGAGTGTTACAACCTCGCTCAAGCCATTCCCCGGCTGGCGCACGGGCATTCTTTGAATCAGATTTTGGTCTACGTCGGTATGGGTCGAAGAAACATTTTCAAGCGCATCAGAGGCGTTCATCCCGGTGACAGTTACTGTTTCGGATGCACCGCCAACAGCGAGCGGGATCTTGACGTTAATGGGCACGGATGTGCGCACACTGACGTTTTGCGCGGCCGTGGCGAAACCTGTGGCCGCTACGCTGAGTTGATAATTATTCGGCGGCACATTGTCGAAGCGAAACGTTCCGTCCGTATTACTGGTCACGGAACGAGTGTAGCCGGTGACCGAATTTGTAATCGTAACGTTAGCATTTGGCACTGCGGCGTTATTAGGATCAAGGACCACTCCCGCCACAGTTCCGGCACTAAGCGCCTGGGCCAAAGCCGCAGAGCTGAGAATCGAGATAAGTGCTAATAGACAGACTAGTCGTAATTTATGAAGAACGCTCCTTTGAGTCATTTCATTTTCCTCTCTAATTTCTCCTGCATCAAAACTCCTGGCTGCCGAGGTTAATGGCAACCAATGAATCGCCTATCACCACAGAAAGCTGGTGACAATTAGCGATATTTGCTGGATTTGATTAGAGAGAAAGAGGTGGAGCGCGTCCGCGTCGCGGAGCGTTTGTCTCTGAAGCGACCGATACCGCCGTTAAGTTGAAGATGCGAGACCGGAGAGCTGATGGGACGAGGCTTGGCGGAACGGAAATTAGGGTTGTGGAAAAACCCTGATGTAACTGACAAATGAGGCAGTCGCCACAGCCCGTCAGGTTGGTTGTTGTCTTGGTTTCCTTTGCCGGATCCGAAATATTGGAAGCGCCGACGACTGTGTTTGCCGCCCGAAGGCTTCCATGCGTGTGCGCGGCTTCAACCGTCGTTCCGTAAACGATAAAACCAAGCAGCAAGAGCGAGAGCACACGCGTAAACGCGTGATGTCGTCTGGCTAACTTTGAATTTCGTTCTCTGGTCACTTTTTCTTTCGGGCTATGTTAGAGTCCTGGGCCACAGTATAGAGATGCCCACCAAGACTGTCAAAGTTGTTTCTTTATCACGCGAGCCGCAAAACATCTGGTCCAAATTGTCAGATGTCGCTCGTTATCTGAGGCGATTGTTCAACAAACAAGCTCGTGTATCTTCCGCCTGGAAGATGCTCCTCGCCGTGTGCGCGCTGCTCAGTTGCGCGACGCTCAGCAACCTAAAAGCGCAAACCCTCAACGCCAGAATTAGTGTTGTTTCCACGGCACCGGCCAGGATCAGGATTGATGCGCGCTTGCCTAACGCCACGACCTTTTTGTCGTTTCGGAATACATATGCAGGAGTGCTCGGGCTCGGCGAGCGGATTGAAACGGTTGAAGGAATCAGGGATAACGGCGCGAGGGTCCGACTTCAGAAGCTAACGTCCGGAGAATACCAATCCGTCGAAAACCTTTCGCGATTCGTTTACGAGGTGAACCTTGCCGGGCCCCGTCGACCTGCTGACCTCTCGCATATCTCATCGCTCAATTCAGATTACGGCCTGTTAATGATGGCAGACCTGTTACCGCAGTCGACAAGAGATTCCAGCACTTTCGCTTCGGCCTTAATTGATGTTGGCGTGCCTAACGGCTGGACGGTCTCCTCTAACATAAAAAAGAACGGCTCGCAGTTCTCAACTGACGATCCGGAAACGGCAGTCTTTCTCGTCGGACCTTCATTGTGCGAAAAACATCTGCGACTCTCGACGACCGACTTCTCAATAGTCAGTTCTGCTAAATGGCCCTTCTCGGATAATGATGCGATGAAGATCGCCGGAGAAATTCTGGCAGAGTATTCGCGACTTACCCGGTTTGACCTCAAGCGCAAGGTAGTGCTGATGCTGGTCCCTTATCCGGGAGAGGCCGGGCCGCAAAGTTGGAGCGCGGAAACCAGGGGCAACGTAGTTGTTTTATTGTTAGGGCGGAACGCCAGGCGAAAAAGTGTTTTGTCTCGGCTGGGAATCGTGCTCAGCCACGAACTGTTTCACCTTTGGGTTCCAAACTCCCTGAAGCTTGAGGGCGATTACGACTGGTTTTTTGAAGGTTTCACTCTTTACCAGGCCTTGCGAATGGATCTCCGCCTTGGTTTGATCTCCTTCGAGGACTACCTGGAAACGATTGCTGGTGTCTATGATTCATATAGGTCGGTGGTGGACGGCGATCGTTTGTCGTTGATTGAAGCATCGCAGCGCCGTTGGACGACGTCCGCTTCGCTCGTGTACGAAAAGGGAATGCTGGTCGCCTTTATCTACGATCTGATCCTCAGGAAGCTGACCGATTGCCGGGCGTCCCTTGATGACGTATACGCTGAACTTTTTCGGCTGTCGGCAACAGGACAGAGAAGCGCGAACGAGACTATAATCGGCCTGCTGAGTGAACGCGAAGGATTGAAAACGTTTGCTCGAGATTACGTGGAGAGCGCTGCGAAGATCGATCTGGAAGCAATTTTGCCGGCCTACGGACTTCAGGTGGGATCTTCCGTATCGGGCGCAACTGAGTTAATTCCGCGCCACGACCTTTCTAAAGACCAACGTAAACTGCTTGGCTGTATTGGTTATCGAAAATAATTTGTTATTCCTGGAGAGTGTTAAGAGCTAACCATGGCAATGATGCACTTCAAGTTGGACACTTCCATTTCTAAGTATCTGTTGATTCTGGTTGCCCTAAGTCTGGCGCCGGGGTGCAAGACAATCGCGAAGCAAAACAACACCGGTGTGGTGGTTGCACGTCGTGCTCAGATCCGTAGTTCGACGGCAGTTGTCGCGGCCGATTTGTTGGAGGTCGATCGCGGGGACGCGATTGATATCCTCGACTCTCAGGACGTACAGGATCCCAGCGACAACACGAAGAAAGAGCGATGGCTGCGCGTTCAAGCCCATGACGAAGACAGCACCGAAGGCTGGATCGAGTCGCGGAACGTAATGCCAGATGATGTTCTTCAGGCCTCCGTTAAGCTTGCCGAGGAGGACAAGGGTATTCCCGCCCAGGCGACCGGCCAGCTTCGTGCCAGTTCAAATTTGCGACTTAGCCCGGATCGCAGTGGCAACGAAAACATCATGATGAGACTGGATAGCGGCTCGAGCTTCGAGATAGTAGGTTGGAAGCGAGTGCCAAAACCAAAGTCGTCGGAAGTTATCGAAAGCGATGTGGCCCCAAAAGCCGGAAGCGCGCAGCAGGGAAATACCCGTGGAAACAAAGAAAACCAGGACGAGAATGAGGCGGAAGAAAACAATGAGGTTTGGTATAAAGTTCATTTAGCTTCGGTTGCCTCGCCCGCTCCTGCCGGTTGGATTTATGGTAAGCAGGTTGAACTTACTGTCCCGAGCGATATTATTTTTTATCGCACCGGACGTGAGTTTGTGGCGTGGCAAAGGCTTGACGGTGACACGTCGACCGAAGCGGATGGATCCAAGGGCAAAGACGCCGCTAAGGAAGCAAAACCTGGAAGTTGGGTGATCCTGGAGAAAAGCAGCTCGGATCAACCACACACGATCGGTGAGCCGGACTTCGATCGCATCTACGTGCTTGGTTATGACAAGCGCGATCAGGAACACTACACCGCTTATCGCAGCCCCGACTTAAGAGGCTACTTGCCGTGCCGAGTTGAGGTGACACCAGATAGCAGGACCTTCACTATTCGAGTGCAGGATGAGAGCGGACAAGTGAACGATGTTCAATACAGTGTCTACAAGGACGGTCGCGGCTATCTCAAGGTCAATGCACCTAACGTGGCGAACAAGGATAAGAAGAAAAAGTAATTGCTGCCGGTTATCGGCTGTTTGTGAATTTTGACTTGCCTTAAGGTGGGTTCAGTGTATGCATCGCGGCGTCCCGATAATAGTTGGAGTCGGAGGGTTAACTTCCGAAGTCGGCAAGACTACGTTGCTGTGTGAGTTGTTGCGTGCCTTTCCTGGATGGGAGGCGATAAAAACTACGCGCGGGCACTATCGTTCCTGCGGAAAAGATCCACACGCTTGTTGTGTGAGTGATCTGCTTGAGAACGAACCAGTGATTCGATCTGGCCGTGAGCTAACTTACTCAGCGGGGAAAGACACCGGGCGCTACTGGGATTCCGGCGCTTCCAACGTTCATTGGGTCATCGCAACCGATTCACAGGTTGAAGCCGGGATTAAGATGGCCCTCGGCCATGTGCAAGCGACCGGAGTTTTCGTTGAAGGCAACAGCTTCACGAAATACATCGAGCCGGATTATTTTATTATGGTAATTCGTCCCGATGTTTTGAAAATCAAGACTACGGCCAGCGAAGCGGGCGGTCGCGTTTCTGCTTTCTACATTTCGGGGGATGCTGGAGCGTCCGACAAAGAATCTGTCAGCGCGTTCCTGTTGAAGGCAGGCTTGGCTATTGGGAAGAAATCTCCAATGTTTTCGCGTCGCGAGTTACCTGAGCTTTTCGCTCGCATCGGTGAGATAAACTCATGGGCCACGGCAGATTTGTCGGCAACCTGCGGGGGCCAAAGTGAGTCTTAATCTTCCCGAAAGCGAAGCCTGTCGAGGCGGTTTAATCGGCATCCAGCCAGATTTTGAAATGGGCATTTGGGAACTGCGGTTTTCTGTAGTAAAGTTCCTTTTCAGAGTTTGAAATCGACGGAATCCACGGGCACATAAAGGTGTCGCCTTGCCAAAGTAAGTTGCGAGCAGGGCGGCACTTTTGCATCTCGAAAAGAAAGCCCAAAGTTTTCCTGCGGGTCGCTTGACAGGGTGAAGTTACTGGGTTAAAGTCCTCGTTTGCTTGGGGCGAAATTATTCCGTCTGTAAGGCAATCCAAAGACAATTTGGAAATGATGTTTGAAAACTAGATAGAGCGTGTCCATATCAATGACCTTTGAGAGTCAAGACGACGAACGATAAAGTTCGCGTATAAAACTCTTATTGAAGAGTCATTATCGGATACTTTAACCAGTTATCGATAATGTTCCAGAGACAAATTCTAACGAGAGTTTGATCCTGGCTCAGAATCAACGCTGGCGGCGTGCCTCAGACATGCAAGTCGAACGCGAAAGTTTCCTTCGGGAGACAAGTAGAGTGGCGCACGGGTGAGTAACACGTAGGTAATCTACCTTTGGATGGGGAATAACAACCGGAAACGGTTGCTAATACCGCATAATGCAGCGGCACCTAATGGTGACAGTTGTTAAA
>Ga0070706_100006357_pt1 | contig 11162 bp, 7 predicted proteins | sample KBSK5501metaG_FD_65476 | JGI IMG/M metagenome (GOLD analysis project Ga0070706, IMG submission 65476) | Corn, switchgrass and miscanthus rhizosphere microbial communities from Kellogg Biological Station, Michigan, USA - KBS K5-50-1 metaG | ecosystem: Host-associated > Plants > Roots >...
GTACCGCTTCTCCACCTCGGCGAGGCTGCGGGGTTTCAGGGTGTAGGTCCGGATCTCATAGATCATGAACGGTCCTCCCTTAGCCTGGAGTATTCATGGACGAAGATCTAGAAACGGGCGGGTGGCGCCGCCAGGCTCAAACGTCGTGCGCTCATGAATCATGTGGGTTGGGCATCAGCCGCAGGCGATGGCGTACACATCCTGGACGCCCGCGGGCAGCCGGCGCTCGCTCCATGCCCGGCCGCCGTCCTCGGTGCTGAACACCTGGCCAGTCCGGCTGACGCAGTGGACCTGGCCGGCATCCCGATGATGCAGCGCGACGGCCATCATCGTACTCTCGGCCTTGACCCCGCGGTCGAACCGCGTCCACGTCTTGCCGAGGTCCAGGCTGCGGTAGAGCGAGCCGTCCTCGCTGCGCGCGGCGGGGCTGAGGCAGGCGTAGAGCACGCGCGGATCCTGCGGCGATACCCGCTACATCACGCGCGTAGGTCAGCGGCGAGAAGCGTCCGATCTCGATGTCCTGCCAGCCCGCGCCGCGGTCGGCGCTGCGGAACAGCCCCATCCGGACGGCGAGGAACACGGTGCCCGGCGCCGCGGCGCTGACGCAGACGGCATGGCCGTCCAGCATGCCCTCGGTATCGCTGTCGCTCTGGATCCGGCTCTTGAGATGCGGCTGCTCGGCCAGCGCAACCAGGGCGGCGCTCATGTCCTCCCACGACTCGCCGCCGTCTCGACTGCGGAGGACGCCGCCGACCTCGAGCGTCGCGTAGAGCTCGTCGGGACGCGCCGGGTCGGCGGCGAGTCGCATGACGCGGCAGGCGAAGCTCATCTTCACGCGGTCCGGCGACCGCGCCGGCAGCCGCCGCCACGTGTCGCCCCCGTCGTCGCTGCGGAAGATCCCGACGGGGGCCGTGCCGGCATAGAGCGTGCGTGGGCGGGTCGGATGGACGAGGATCGACCACACCTCGGTCTCCCCGGTGAAGTCGAGCCGCTCCCAGCGCTCGCCACGGTCCACGCTGCGGTACGGGCCGTCCTGCGTGCCCGCGTACACGATGTCGGCGTTCGTCGGATGGACGGTGATCGCTTGGACATTCGCCCGCTCGGGCAGGCCCTTGGCGAGCGGCTCCCAGCGGTCGTCACCCCCGGCGCAGCGGAAGATCCCGCCGACTGCCCCGGCCGAGAAGCGGGCCGCGCCGACGTAGACATGTGAGGGACCCTGCCGCTCGCCCATGATCAGTCCTCCCAATTCACGCGATAGACCGTGACCGGCACCCCGACCCACCGCCGTGGTCGCGAGTCTAACAGCTACGCCGATGCCATGATAGTCCAACCCGGCTTGACGCGGCGCCCGCTCGCGGTGCAACATCAGCCCCGGCTTGCGCTCGCGCCGAGAGGAGAGGACGAGCATGCAGATCGGCTGTCATCTGCCCACGCAGGGGCCCGTGGCTACGCGCGAGGCGCTACTCACCTTCGCGCGCGAGGCCGAATCACACGACATCGCATCCCTTTGGGTGAGCGACCACGTCATCTTCCCGAGATCGACGACGGGCACGTATCCGGGCGGGCGATTTCCGCATCCTCCGGATAGGCCATACCTGGAGCCTGTCACTGTCCTCGCCGCAGCCGCTGTCTGCACGACGCGCGCGCGGATTGGCGCATCCGTATTCATCCTCGGCCACCGGCATCCCGTCGTCATGGCCAAGATGCTCGCGAGCATCGATGCCCTCTCAAGCGGACGCCTGATCTGTGGTGTCGGCGTCGGTTGGTGGAAGGAGGAGCTCGAGATCCTGGGCGCTCCCTTCCACGCGCGGGGCCGCCAGGCCGACGAAATCCTCCGCGTGTTCAAGGAGCTCTGGACGGCGCAGAACCCCTCCTTCGAAGGTCAGTTCTTCCGCTTCCACGACATCGGCTTCGCGCCCAAGCCCGTGCAGAAGCCCCATCCGCCGATCTGGGTCGGCGGCGACAGCCCGGGCGCCTTCCGACGGGTGGTCACGCTGGGCGACGGCTGGCACGCGACGTCGAAGACGCCGGCGGAGCTCAAGGACGCCCTCAACCGGCTGCGTGTGGCCGCTGACGTGGCCAAGCGCCCGTTCGAGACCATCGAGCTCTCCGTCCGTTTCGTTCTGCGCGACGAGCTCCTGGCCGAGGGACATCAGGCCGTCGTTGATCGGCTCTGTGAGTACAAGCGGCTCGGGCTCAGCCATGTGATGCTCGACTTCCGCCGCGATGATCTCGCGCGGATGCTGCGGATCCTGGAGCTCGTCGCCAAGACCATCCGGCCCGCCGTCGACTCCGCCTAGAGGAGCCGCCATGAGAGCACTCGTCATCCGCTCCCGGATCGTCACGCTGGTTTCGCTGCTGCTGCTCCCCGCCCTCGCCGGGCCCGCCGCGGCTGCCCCCGAGGGAACGCTCACGTGGGGGCTCCACGTCACCCTGGCCGCACGCTGGCTCGACCCGAGCGACACCGAGGCGTTCATCAACCCGTTCATGGTGCTGTATGCCATTCACGACGCGCTGGTCAAGCCCATGCCGGCAGGAGACAACACGCCGAGCCTGGCCGAGTCGTGGACGGTGTCGAAGGACGGGCTGACCTACGAGTTCGTCCTGCGGCGGGGAGTGAAGTTCCACAATGGCGAGCCGGTAACGGCGGAGGACGTCAAGTTCTCGTTCGATCGGTACCGGGGCGCGGCGGCCAAGCTCCTCAAGGACCGGGTGCGGGAGGTCCAGATCGTCGATCCGGGCCGCGTGCGCTTTCATCTCAAGGAGCCGTGGCCAGACTTCATGACCTTCTACGGCACGTCGGCCACGGGCGCCGCCTGGATCGTTCCGAAGAAGTACGTGGAGAAGGTGGGCGACGACGGCTTCTTGAAGGCGCCGATCGGAGCGGGGCCGTACAAGGTGGTGAGCTTCACGCCGGGTATCGAGCTGGTCATGGAGGCCTTCGAGGGCTACTGGCGCAAGGTGCCTTCCGTCAAGCGGCTGGTCTTCCGCAGCATGCCCGACGAGACCACGCGCGCCGCCGCCCTCAAGGCGGGCGACGTGGACCTCGTCTATCTCTTGAGCGGACCGCTCGCCCAGGAGGTCAAGCGGACGCCGGGGCTACGCCTGGCCGCTTCCAGGCCGCCCGGCGTCGTCTTCCTCGACCTGCCGGAGCAATGGGACCCGAAGTCGCCGTGGCACGACCGCCGCGTGCGGCTGGCGGCCAGCTACGCCCTCGACCGTAATGCCCTCAACCAGGCGGAGACCCTCGGCCTCTCGCATCCTACCGGCGGTCTCATCCCCCGGGTCCTGGACTTCGCGCGCGCATACGAGCCGCCGGCCTATGATCCCGCCCAGGCCAAGAAGCTCCTGGCCGAGGCGGGCTATCCCAATGGCTTCGACGCCGGCGACCTCACCCCGTTTCCCCCGTTCTTCTCGCTGGCCGAGGCCATCGGCGGCTATCTCCAGGCGGTGGGCATCCGCACGCGCGTGCGCACGATGGAGCGCGCCACCTTCCTCACCGCATGGCGCGAGCATAAGATCAAGGGCGTGATCATGGGCCTCGGCGCCCCCGCCGGCAATGCGGCGACACGCATCGAGGTCTACGTGACCAAGAACGGCATCTACGCATCGGGGGTAGTGCCGGAGATCGAAGACCTCTACCAGCGCCAGGCCCGGGAGCTGGACAGAAAGAAGCGCGAAGCTATGCTCCACCAAATCCAGCAGATCATGCACGACCGCGTCATGCACGTGCCCATCTACGAGCTGGCTTTCCTCTGGGGCATCGGGCCGCGCGTCGAAGAGGCATGCGTCGATCACATCAAGGGCTTCTCCTACTCCGCGCCCTACGAGGATTTGAAGATCAGGCCAGGCCGATAGACAGGCAGCAAATGCTTGTAGCCGGGCTCCGAATTCTGTCGCTTCTCCCCCTTCCTCCGCTCCGCTTATGGATCGAGGGACAATGATTTCAGTAGCTTGCGGGTCAAGAGCTGGCTGGTATCGGCATTGCTTGGTTGTAGCCGGGGGCGTCCCGAGTTGGGGCGTCTCTCCGCGAGTCAGAATGAAGACACCAGAGCAGCCAGGAGAGCTCGACTCCAGCTCCATGGGTCGCGCCGTGGACGACACGCCGCCAGCGTGGCGTCGCTACGGAGTCGCCGTCGTGTCGGTGGGTCTGGCCTGGGCGCTCACGCGCGTGGTCCCGCCCCTCCATCAGGTTCCCTCGACACTGTTCTTCGCCGCCGTGACGCTCACGGCCTTCTACGGTCATCTCGGTCCGGGCCTCCTGGCGACGGGCCTGAGCACCGTGGCTATGGACTATTCATTCATGGCGCCGGTCAGCAACCTCACCACCGGTGTCGGGGAGTTCGTGCGCGTGGCGGCGTTCGCAATGGCGTCTGCCCTGATAAATTCCCTCCATGAGCGGCGGCGGCGGGCCGAGCTGGAGCGGCAGAAGAGCGAAGCGCGCGAGCGCGCCGTCCTGGAGGCGGCGGCGCGGGAGCTCGAAGTGGCGCACGAGACCGTCGCCCGCGCGCTTGCTCACCGGGAGAACATCATGGAGAGCATCCCGGACATCCTCTACACCGTCGACCTCGACGGCAACCTGACCGGATGGAACCGGAGACTCGAGCTCGTCAGCGGATTCCCACCCGAAGAGCTGAAGGGAAAGCCGGCCTTGGGATTGTTCTTCCGAGACGACACGGCGCTCATCGTCGAGGGATTCCAGGACGCCTTCGAGAAAGGATTCGCCGAACGGGAGGCCCGACTGCTCCGGAAAGATGGAACCGCGGTCTACTACCAGTTCACGGCCGTTCCACTCAAGGATGGACAGGGGAATGTGATCGGCCTGACAGGAGTTGGGAGGGATCTCAGCGAGCGCAAGCAACTCGAGGAGGAGCTCCGCCAAGCGCAGAAGATGGAAGCCATTGGACGGCTGGCGGACGGCGTGGCCCACGACTTCGGCAACCTGCTGACCGTCATCCAGGGCAGAGCTCAGCTCATTCTGAAGCGCCTCAGGCCCTTCAGCGACACCCGCGCGGACATCGAGCTGATCGACACCACCGCTGCCCACGCCGGCACTCTGATCCACCAACTGCTCGCCTTCAGCCGACGGCAGACCCTCCAACCCAACGTGCTGGATCTCAATGCGGTGGTTTCAAACATGGAGCAGATCCTCCAGCGGTTGATCGGCGAGGACATCGTGCTCTTGACCGTCCAGGATCCGGCGCTCGGGCGCGTGAAGGCTGACCCGACCCAGCTCGAGCAGGCCCTCATGAATCTGGCGGTGAACGCGCGGGACGCGATGCCCCGCGGAGGCGAGCTCACCCTCGAGACCGCCAATGTCGAATTGGACGAGGCCTTCGCGCGCCAACATCATGGGGCGTCACCCGGCTCACACGTCGCGCTGATCGTGAGTGACACTGGCGTCGGCATGGATGCGGAGACCAAGGCCCGGATCTTCGAGCCCTTCTTTACGACGAAAGGGGTTGGCCGAGGCACGGGGCTCGGACTGGCTACCGTGTACGGGATCGTCAAGCAGCACGGCGGATACATATCGGTCGAGAGCGAACCCGGGCGCGGAACCAGGTTCGCGATCTATCTCCCGCGGGTCAGCGAGAGCGTGACGGTGATGGAAGACGCCGCGGCGCCGGCCGCCTCCGGCACCGAGACCGTGCTGGTGGTCGAAGACGACCAGGAAGTCCTCACCGTCGCGTGCGATACCCTGCGGCGCCACGGGTATGTCGTGCTGGAAGCGGGCACTCCCGACAAGGCCTTGATCATCTGCGAACAGCACCCCGGGCCCATCCAGCTGCTCCTCACCGACGTCGTGATGCCCAGCATGAACGGTTACGAGCTCGCGAACCAGGCCCTCCCACTGCGTCCGGACATCCGGGTCGCATACATGTCGGGCTATACGCGCGATTTCGGCTCTCGTGACCGGACTCAGGGGCCGGCCGGCGCGTTCATTCAAAAGCCCTTTACTCCCGAAGCGCTGGCCCGCAAAGTGCGCGAAGCGCTGGACGCAGCGCCTACAGGGAGCGCCCCCGCGGGGAAATCGCTCGGACCCGCGCGATAAGGGCTGGGACGCGCCCCAATCCTCTTCGCTCTCCACCGGCTCAGGTATCATCGATCCGGGAGGACGACGCGATGACCATCCGTATCGGCACGTCCGGCTACAACTACCCCGAATGGCGCGGGAGCTTCTACCCCGAGAAGTTCGCAACCGACAAGATGCTGCCTTACTATGCCGGCCGCTTCTCGACGGTGGAGATCAACTACACCTTCTACCGGATGCCCAATGCCAAGACCATCGCCGGGTGGGATGCCGAGACGCCGGCCGGCTTCTGCTTCGCCCTCAAGGCGCCCCGGCGTATCACCCACGACGCCCGCCTTAAGGACGTGGACGAGCCGCTCAGGTACTTCCTCGACACCGCCTCGCAGCTCGGCCCGAAGCTGGGCCCCGTGCTTTTCCAGCTGCCACCCAACTTCAAGAAGGACCTGGAGCGGCTGAGCGACTTGCTCGTGCGGATCCCACCGGGGCTACGGTCGAGCTTCGAGTTCCGCCACGTGAGCTGGTTCTCCGACGACGTGTACGAGCGTCTTCGGGCGAAGAACGCGGCGCTCTGCGTGGCGGACACGGAGAAGGGAACGACCCCACTGGTGGCCACGGCCGACTTCGGCTACTTCAGGCTGCGCGACGAAGGCTATGCGGCGAAGGACCTCGAGGAGTGGGGCCGGACGATCAACACGCTCGGTAAAGGCTGGCGCGACGCCTTCGTCTACTTCAAGCACGAGGAGGCCGGAGCCGGCCCGGCTTTCGCCCAGCAGCTCCACGCCCTGCTGCATCGGTAGACGCAAGGCGCCGCTCGATGCGCTCGACGGCCGTCGCGATATCGACGGAACCCGTGAGCACCGGCGCCAGCGGATCGGCCATCTTCTCGAAACGCCCCGGCAGGGTCCTGAGCGTGAAGCGCGCCGGGTCGAGGCGCGCCGTCAGCTCGTTCCAGAGGAGCGGGCACGAGGCGGGAGCGCCCGGCAGCGCGCGAAGCGAGTACGGCGCAACGATGGTCCGGCCGTGGCCATTCTGACCGAAGTCGATGTAGACTTTGCCGCCCCGGGCCCGGAGTGGCCGGGCGATGGTGGAGATCCCGGGCGCGGCCTCCACGCCCAGCAGGGCCAGTAGCCGGGCGAATGTCCGCGCCTCCTCGTACGTGTAGCGCGCGCCGAGGGGCACCAGGATGTGAAGTCCCGTAGCCCCTGAGGTCTTGACGTAGCTGGGCAGCTCGAGGTCCTCCAGGATGCGGTGGAGCTCGCGGGCAACCGTGACCACATCGGCGAACGGCGCGCCCTTGGGATCCAGGTCGAGGACCAGCCAGTCCGGCCGCTCCAGCGAGCCCAGGCGTGAGCCCCAGAGGTGGAGCGGGATGGTGCCCAGGTTGGCCACGTAACGGAGCGTATCCACGTCGTTGACGATGAAGTAGTCGATTTCGCGCTCGGCGTCCTTGGAGTAGATCCGCTCGGTCCGGACCCACTTCGGCACAAACTCGGGCGCATCCTTCTGGAAGAAGGACTTGCCCGTGATCCCGTCGGGATAGCGTGTGAGGACCAGTGGACGGTCCCGCAGGTACGGCAAGAGCAGCGGGACGACGGTTTCGTAGTATTCGATGAGGTCCCCCTTGGTGTAGCGCTCGGCCGGCCAGAAGATCTTCTTCAGGTTGGTGAGCTTGACCTGTGGCTCGGTCTTCCCCTTCTCCCCCGGAGACGGAGAGGGCACCGCCAGGGAGATGTCCTCCTCAGGGGGCAGTGGCATTTCGCGGCAGCACTCCTCGGGTCGCTTGTCGCTCCTCAGGCCGAGGAACACCGGATGGCGGATGCCGCCGTCCGCGGTCCACTCGCTGAAGCGCACCTCGCAGACGAGCTTGGGTTCCACCCAGTGATGGCCGCGACCGGTGGGAACCGCACCCGAGTCGAACGGGCAAGTCGCCCGGCCGAGTGGCTCGAGCTGCTCCCACAGACTCTTGAGTCCGGCCTGGTCGAAGCCGGTGCCGACCTTTGAGACGTAAACGAGCCGTGGGCCGTCGGAGAGACCTTCGTAGAGGCCGATGTGCAGGGCGCCGAAGTAGCCCCGCGAGCCCTGCGGATCGGTGTAGCCGCCGACCACGAACTCCTGCCGGCGCTGGCACTTGATCTTGATCCAGTCGCGGGAACGACCGGATGTGTAATGGCTCTTCGCCTTCTTCGCCACAATCCCCTCGAGCCGCTGTTCGGAAGCCGCCTCGAAGAAGGCCTCGCCGTGAGCGAGGACGTGGTCGCCAAAGGACACGGGCCCGAGCGCGGGGATGAACATCCGGAGGCAGTCCTTGCGCTCGAGCAGCGGCAGCCGCCGCAAGTCGTGCCCGTCGAGCATGAGGCAGTCGAAGAAGATGCCGACTGTCGGGATGCGGGCCGCCGCCCGCTCGATGTCACGCGGATCGGTGAGCGCCATCCGCGGCTGGAGCCGCTGGAAGCTCGGCCGGCCCTCGTCGTCCAGCGCGACGATCTCGCCGTCGATGAGAAAGTGCTCGACCGGCAAGGCCCGCAGCGCCCCCGCCACCTCCGGGTAGCGCCCCGTGATGGATTGACCGGAGCGGCCGTAGAGATCCACCTGCTCCCCGTGGCGCAGGGCCAGCACGCGGACGCCGTCGTATTTGATCTCGAAGAGCCAGTCCTTGCCGGAGAACGGGCGCTCGGCAAGCGTGGCCAGCATGAACGGCTGCTTCCGCGCGGGGACCTCGCGCCGGGGAGCCCCGAGGGCCGCCAGCTTCGCCCGCAGCGCCGCGAGCTTCGCCGGCACGTTGACGATCTCCTCCAGGGTCAAGCCCGAGAGGACTGACTGCGGGTAGCGCTCGATGAGCTCCTGGGCCGCGGCAGCGCCGTCGGCCTTCTTGAGCAGCAGCCATTCCTTCTCCTTTCCCGACATCCTGGCCAGTGTCCAGCGCCCCCGCATCTTGAAGCCGAAGAACTCCACCTCGAGCTTTCCTCGGGCGAGCTGCTCGAGCGGATCCGCGGGCTTGACCGGTCGGTACCAGCCGCGGTCCCAGACGATCACCGAGCCCGCGCCGTAGTTGCCCGGCGGAATGACGCCCTCGAAATCCGCGTACTCGACGGGATGGTCCTCGACGTGCACGGCCAGGCGTTTCTCCTCCGCCCGCACGGATGGCCCTTTCGGCACCGCCCAGCTCTTGAGCACCCCGTCCATCTCGAGGCGGAGGTCGTAGTGGGAGCGCCGCGCGGCGTGCTTCTGGACCACGAACAATCGGCCGCCGGCTGGCCGGCGCCCGCCGAACGGCTCCGGCGTCCGCTCCGGATCGCGCTTCTTCCGGTACGCGTCGAGCTGCGGCGCACGCTCCTCGATCACAATCGCTTGCCCCTTTCCGGCCGATCACCACAACCCGTGCGACCTCTCTGGCGACTTGGAGCATAGCCGCAAGCGTGGTATCGTGCAAAGCCTCACAGCTTCTAACAATATTGGAGGATTGACACCATGCCTCCTCATTCGCTCGGTTCGGGGACGATCTCGTTCGGTCTCGTCTCCATCCCGGTCAAGCTCTACACTGCGGCCTCTGCCGGCGGCGTCTCCTTCAACCTGCTCCACGCCAAGTGCGGCAACCGCATCCGGCAGCAGACGTTCTGTCCCGTGTGCAACGAGACGGTGGATCGGAGCGGGTTGGTCAAAGGGTATGAGTTCGCCAAAGAGCAGTACGTGCGCTTCACCGACGAGGAGCTGAAATCCCTCGAGGGCGAGGCGTCCAAGGTCATCGAGATCGCGGAATTCGTGCCGCTCCCGCATGTGGACCCGATCTACTTCGAGAAGACCTACTACCTGGGCCCGGACAAGGGCGGCGAGAAGGCGTACCGGCTCCTGGCCGACGCCATGGCCAAGACCGAGCGAGTCGCCCTCGCGAAGTTCGTCATGCGCGGCAAGGAGAGCCTCGTGCTGATTCGGTCGGCGCAGGACGGCCTGATGCTCCACACCATGTACTTCGCCGACGAGGTGCGCGACTTCGGTGAGATCGACAAGGGGCAGTCGGCCAAGCTCAGGGAGGGTGAGCTCGACTTGGCGCTGCGGCTGGTCGAGGAGCTGTCCCACGACGACTTCAAGCCAGAGCAGTACACGGACGAGTACCGCCTCCGCGTGCTCGACCTGGTGAACCTCAAGGTCGAGGGCAAGGAGGTCACGGCGGTGGGGCCGCAGGTGCAGCGCGCCCAGGTCATCGACCTCATGGATGCGCTGAAGCAGAGTTTGGCCAAGCGGGCTGCGGCGGCCGAGGCGGTCCCGACGGGTCAGATGACCAAGAAGCCGCCCATGAAGGCACCCAAGCGCCAGGCGTCGGGGGCGGAGAAGGCGGAGAAGAAGATCCAGGCCACGAAGAAATGACCGCCAGGATGGTGAGCAAGACCTGACCCGGAGAGGGTCAGATTCCGCGCGCCGCCTGGTGGGCGCTTCCGCCGCCTGTGACGCTGGGCCTCACTTCTTGTCGACCCGCACGCCCTTCGGATCGAACGCCCATTCCCCGGCGTCCAGCTTCTTCGCGATGGTCATGTCGGTGCGCTGCGCCACGGGGGAGAGCACGGGCGTGATCTTGAGCTCATGCGCGAAGCGCGCAACCTCCTTGTAGCGCTCGAACTCGGGCGGCGAGAAGCCGAGCCGGATATCGCTGAGCCGCCTGGCGTTCCACTGCGGGTCGTAGGCCGTCGACTCCTGGATGACCTTGGGATCGAGCCGGCGGGCGTTCTCGGGCTCCCGGAACCACTCGTTCGCCAGCCCTTGGTTCAGCGCGGCGAACAAGAGCGCTTCCTTGTGGGACTTGAGGAATTTCTCGACCCCGTCCGGATTCGCCTTGATGTAGTCGTCGCGCATGGCGACCACCATGGTCAGCGACACGTCGGACTTGAGCACCCGTGCCAGCCCCTGGGTCTCGAAGAGGGCGATCCAGGGATCCCAGACAAACAGCGCCTCGATCTTCCCGGACTTGAGCGCGTCCGAAAGGTCCGCGAAGCCCATGTTCACGATCTCGACATCCGTCCCCGGCTTGAGCCCCGCCTCCTGCAGCATGGTCAGCGCCGCCCGGTAGATCGAGCTGCCGTAGGGCCCGTAGAGCTTCTTCCCCCTAAGATCGCCGAGCGTCTTGATGTCCGACTTCGCG
>Ga0070706_100006358_pt1 | contig 11157 bp, 8 predicted proteins | sample KBSK5501metaG_FD_65476 | JGI IMG/M metagenome (GOLD analysis project Ga0070706, IMG submission 65476) | Corn, switchgrass and miscanthus rhizosphere microbial communities from Kellogg Biological Station, Michigan, USA - KBS K5-50-1 metaG | ecosystem: Host-associated > Plants > Roots >...
TGTCGATGTTGACCTCCTGCCACTCGGCCGGCGTCGCCCACGAGTTGTCGGCGTAGTTGTAGGCAATCACGTTGCCGCCGCCGCTCACGTTGAACAAGATCGGCTTGTTCATGTAGCGTACGACGTTGTTCTCGACGAGATTGTCGGCGGATCCGCAGCGCAGCACGATGCCGTAGCAGTCGGCGCCGAAGCCGTAATTCGCGGAGTGATGAAAGTAGCTGTCGCGCACGACGACGCGATACGTGCCGGTCATCGACACGTGCATGCCGCCGACGGTGTCGGTCTGCACATCCTTGACCCAGCTGTAGGCGGCGTTCGAGATGTCGATGCCGCCCGCCATCTGGCCGTTGTAGCCGGGGTTGCTTCCGCCTGCGACCTCGAGTTGCTCGATGCCGGCCCAGCGAACTACCGGGCGCGTGACTCGCGTGATCTGCGCGAGGTACGGCGCCGCCGACTCGAACTTCCAGTGCAACGGCGACGTCAGCGTAAGCGTGTTCGTCGCGGCATCGACCGCGGCGATCTCGACACGCTGAGTTGCCGAGCGTCCGCTCACGCGCTTGAAGTACGGGCAGTCGCCTTGCTGCACCGTGCTGTCGTCGACGACATCGACGAGCGCGAGATCACCTGCGCGAAAGCTCGCGGCCGAGTTGACCACGATGGTCTTCGCTTCCTTTGCACCGGCCTGTGCGAGTGCGACCGCGGTGCCACCGGAACAGATCTGATCGCGGGCATCGCCGATCGCCAGCACCGTGCCGCCGCCGGTCTTCGTGATCGTGGTGCCGTTTGGCGCGCCTTGCGAGCCCGTCCCGCGCAGCACCACGCCGCGGGTCAGCGTGATCGTCGACGCGGTCGTGAAGTTGCCGGCGCCGAGCTTGACGACTTGTCCTTCCGGACACGCGTCGAGCGCCGCCTGAATGTTGCCGCCTGGCGACAGCGTCGCGCACACCATCGTGCGTTGAGGCAAGCCATCGACGCCCAGCGGCATGCCGAGTTGACCATCGGCGAGGATGCCGGGATTCCACGCGGTGATCCGCTCAGGCGCAATGATGTCGTCGAGCGTCATGCCCGGCGTGCACGGCGTCGCCTGCGGGTGGCTCGCACAGCAGTAGCCCTGGGTGACATCCGCGTTGCCGCACACGCAGGCCGTCGAGACGGCACCTTCAGCGCACGCGGGACCCGAGAGCTTGCCATCGGGGCTCCCGCCTTCTTCGTTCATGCGTTTGTCAGAGCCGCAGCTCGCACACCAGACGACCGAGAGGGCCGCGGACATCCATGTCGCAATCGTGTTGGCGGTCAGCATCATCTGCTGTGCACGCAAGCCGAGTGCCTGATCGGGCACGAGTCATCGTGCGGGTCTCGGTGCGCTGCGCCGCCACCCAGTGGTAGGGAACAGCCAACCACCGGCGGGGTAGCCCCTACCAGGTCAGCGCTTGTTCGTTGGAGGCGATGACGGTGATGCGCTCGTCGCGGGCGAGGACGGTGATGCGCTCGTCGGAGGCGAGGACGGTGATGCGCTCGTCGGCAGCTCGTGCCGGCGGATGAGCTCGATCAGGTACGTGCGGTCCATGCGCGCGTCGCGCGCGGCCTGGCGGACGTTGCCACCGGTTCGCTCGAGGAGATCGACGAGGTAGCGACGCTCGAACTCGGCGAGAACCTCTGCGCGTGCCTCGCGATAGGGCTTGCCGAGCACGGCGCCGATGCGATCGCCCGGCGCGGCGCCGTCATGCCCGCGCGACTCGAGCAACGAGTCCGCGCCCGCAGCGAGCAGCTGGGGTTCTCCGGTGGCGAGTGCTGCGTCGACAAAGTTCCGCAGCTCGCGGACGTTGCCCGGCCAGCGGTGACCCTCGAGCTCCTGCAACTGCTCGCTCGGGAAGATCGCTTCGACTGCGCCTTCGTATCCCGCCTGCCGCAGGAAGTGCTCGACGAGGAGTGAGATGTCGCTGGTTCGCTCTCGGAGCGGAGCGACATGCAAGAACACGACTGCGAGGCGATAGAACAGATCGAGTCGGAACGTGCCCGCGTTCACCTCCGCGCGCAGATCACGCAAGGTCGCGCTGATGACGCGGACATCGACGGGAATGTCGTCGCTGCCACCGACGCGCCGAATGACTCGACGCTCGAGCACCCCGAGCAGTCCCGCTTGCAGAGCCGGCGGTAGCTCGCCAACCTCGTCGAGCAAGAGCGTGCCGCCACTCGCGCGCTCGAACGCACCGACGTGACGGCGCTCGGCACCCGTGAACGCACCACGCTCGTGGCCAAACAGCTCGCTCGCGAACAATGTGGGAGACAGGCCCGCGCAATCGACGGTCACGAACGGACCCCGTCGCTGCGCACCGGTGTCGTGGAGCGCGCGCGCGATCAGCTCCTTTCCGGTCCCGGATTCACCGACGATCATGACCGGAGCGGCCTTGTCGGCCAGCTGTTCGATCCTGCCCATCAGGCGCTGCATCACGTCGCTGCGGCCGCGCAGCTCGCCGAGCCCGCTGCGGCGAACGCCGACCATGACGACACCGCCGTCGGCCACGCGGAGCGTCGTCGCACCGATCTCGAGAACGGCGCCTGACGTGACCGACACCTTGCCACCCTCGACGAGCGCGCCGCCGATTATCGTACCGTTGGTCGACCCCATGTCCGTGACGACGATGCGGTCGGCCCGCCGCTCGAGCTCGAGGTGGTAGCGCGACACGGTCGGATCGGTGAGCCCCAAGTCATTCCCCGGCGCCGATCCGATCGACATGGTGGTCCCCGAGTTGACGAGGCTCTTGCCGCGATCGGGACCACCGGTGACCGTGACGGAAATCGCCCGGACCGGCATGCCGGCTGCGCGCGGATTAAGGACCGTGCTCACGTCGTCCACACTCAAAATGTACCAGCTTTGCCGCAATCGCTTTCGAGCGTGCCTGCGTGAATCAAAACGCACGTGCTCTTACGTTCGATGCCGAGAGATAATCGAGTCGGCAATCTGCCCGACGAGCGTCGCCCAGGGCATGTCGATGGCACCATAGACGGCGCCAGCCTCTGGTCGCGCGTTGTCCTTGAGGATCTCGATCATCAGAGTCGCATAGTCAGCGAGTATCACGCCTGCCTGCTGCATGCGCAGAAGGCCAACCTCTCGCTTGGTCTCGCTAAATGTGCCGCAGGCGTCGACGGCGACATAGGCATCCAGTCCCCTGCCGACGGCCGTCATCGCCGGGAACGCAGCGCAGACCTCGAGAGACAGGCCAGCAAAGATCAGTTTCTTGCGGGCAGTCGCCTCGATGGCGTGAGCCACTCGCGCATCATCGAAGACGTTGACGGATGATCGGTCGATGATCTGCACTCCGGGCAGCGTCTCGACCAGCTCCGGGAAGGTTGGCCCCCACATGCTGTCGCGCGCCGTGGTGGTGACGACGATCGGTACGTTTAGCAGCTTGGCAGCTTTGGCCAGAGCAACCACGTTGTGCTTCAACTCGCCGGTGGAGTAGTCACGCACGCCCGTCATGAGACCGACCTGGTGGTCGACGAGAACAAGCGCTGCGGTTTCGGATGTCAGAGGCTCATAGTGTCGATTTCGGTTCGACATCACATTCTCCTATCGAGCACGTCGTGCATCGCCCATGCCCGCTCCGTCCCCGCCGCTCACGACTGCATCGCGGGACTGATCCCGAGCTGCTGGAACCACGCGTAGATGTCCACGTCGACCCAGTGCTCGACGATCTTCCCGTTCGCGATCCGGAAGAACGGATCTCGGTCCAGGCCGCCTGCTTTCCCGTCGCAGGGATATCGAGGAACGTCCCCTTGTTCGCGTCGTGGCTCTCGCGCGGTTGGACTCGATCCTAGCCTCGTGCCCGTCCGCCTCGCGCCCGTGCCTGTCGCGTGAGCCGGCGGTTCTGCTCGGCCGAAGCTCGGAAGTCGGCGCGGGCGACGTCGCGCGCGTGGCTGAACTGGGTGGCGCGTTCCTGCGCCTTGGCCTCGTCGCGTATCGCGTCGTGGTAGCGGATCGCCCACTTGCCCGCGGCTGCGGGGTGATCATCGCGGACGGCGGCGTTCCACCGGTTACGGGCCACGTCGCGCTTGATAGTCGCGGTGACGATGTCGCGCTCCGCGATCGTCGTTTCTTGCGCGTAGTAACGCACGCGGTTCGACGACTCGTGCTCGCTCGCGATGGCGCCATCGACGCCGTCGCGGATCGGAGGATCGGCGAACGCGGTGGCCGGCAGGAACAAGATCGCTGCGAGAATCTTGGTGTGCATGGGATACCTCACCTTTAGGAGAAGCAGCACTCGTACCGGCGAAGGCGCACGCATTCCTGGCCGGTCGTCCGCTAGGCTTCCGGGCGTGAGCGCGCAGCGCGCGTTCGATGCGCGTTCCTCGGAGAATCTACGAGCAGCTAGGCCGGCTTCAGATCTGCGAACACGAATCCATCGCGCTCGACAATGTCGCCGAGCTCGACGTCGACCCGTTTGCTCAGCATCGGGCCGGCGGCGACGAACGTGTGCGTCTCGCCGCGTTCGCCGCATGGATCGACGTCGGCCGGCAGTGATGCGAGCAGCGCCGCATCGACGCGACGCCCGACGAGCTCGCGCGGCACGCGGCGCGGATCGGCGCACGTGATCCACGCTTCGACACCGGCGTCGAGCATCTCCGCCGCGAGCGCGCGGGTGTCGCGCCCCCACAGCGGAAACACCGGCGTCATGCCGACCTCTGCCATGCGCGCCACGCGATACGCGCGGACGTCTTCGAGGAACAGATCGCCGAACACGACGTGCGTGATCTCGCGCGTCTTCGCGACCTCGAGCGCGGTGGCCATTGCCTGCGCGTACACGACGTCGGGACACGGCGCGGGAATCTCGACGACGTGGAGTGGCAAGCCCGCCGCCGCAGCTTGCGCGGCGAGCAGCTCGACGCGCACCGCGTGCATCGACACGCGCTGATACGGCGCGGTCACCGTGGTGAGCAGACCAACGACGTCGAGCTTGCCCGCGCGCCGCACCTCGTGCAGAGCCCAGGCGCTGTCCTTGCCGGTCGACCAAGCGACGAGCGCGCGCGGCAGCGAGCTCACAGCGTTGCCGCCTCGAGCGCGTCGGCTGGCACCCACGCGCGACTTCGCGCGAGCCGCTGCGCGATCGTTCGCCACGCGAACACGAGCGCGATCGTCCACAGCACGTCGCCGAGCAGCGTCGCGCCGAAGAACGGTAGCGCCGCGACATAGCACGTGACGAGACCGTCGAGCGTGCGCGGGTACAGACCGCCGAGCACCCATACGCCGAGATTCGACAGCACGAAAAACCCGGTCGCGCCGAGCAGCGCGGCGCCGATCGCGCCTCCGCGGTGCTTGCGCAGCGCGCGCGCGATCAACACCTGCGTCGCGAACCCGCCGTAGATGAACAGCGTGCTGACGCCGAACGGCTGCCAGCCATGAATCGCGGCCAGCGCGAAATCGGCGAGAGCCATCGCGGCGAGCGTCACCGCGATAGCAGTCAGCGGCTTCAACGTGCGGCCGGCGAGCACCGCCGTGGCACCGACGGGCGCGAAGTTCGGCGGATGTGGAATGACTCGAAAGAACGCGCAAACAATGACGACCAGGACAGCAAGCATGTCACCCTCCGTGACGTGCCCAGTGCGGCGCGCCGACACGATCTGGCGCCGCATGGGCGGTGGCGTCGGGGCGGTCTCTGACTCCCGGAGGATTCCGGTCACAGTAGCGGGGGCTGTGCCGGACTCTCACCGGCTTCCCGTTACCCGTCGCGTATGGATCGATCGTGCCGGTGGTTGAGGCCTCGCACGCGATCTACCACGTGCGCGCGCGGCGCGGAATGAGCTCGATGTTTTCCGCATCATCTGTCACGACGAATGTTTGATCTTGATCCACGCGATGATCGGAAAGTCGTTGCCCAGATCGCACGCCAGAGACAGTGCAGCGAGAGCTCCGCGAGTCGGTGCTCATCCGGAGCTGCCATGGCGTCTCACGTTACCAGCTAGCTCGAGCCGTGCACTGATCGGCGCCGATGACCTTGACCGTGCCCGCGGTCGCGAGACGCAAGGACATGCAGTCTTCTCCGAGATCGAGCCAGTTGTTCGGGGTGTAAGCGGCGAGCGCATACATCAGCGACAAGCTCGCCTCGCTGGAGCAAGAAGAGAGCGGGCGGTATCGCGTATGCTGGATACGGTGCACGTGTCCGTCGCGCTGGGTGTACTCGTAGCTGCCGGATGCGGTCGCTTCGGGTTCGATACGCCGATCGATCCGACGGGCGACGGTGGCATCTTGCCCTGCACCAAAGTGTGCGAGTGCAACGTCGACGACGATTGCACCGTGCCGCATCAGGTCTGCGACATCCAGGGCAGCTCGCGGACGTGCGAGTGTGCCGCCGGCTACGTGGACACGGGAACCGCGTGCACGTGGGTCGGCGTCGTCGACGATCCCGGATTTCAGGATCCGTCTGCGTGGACCCTCACCGGCGGCGCGATCGATCCCGCGCGCTCGGAGGGAGGGATGGTCGACTTCGGCGCCGCCGGCCTCATGGGGTTCGCACGCGTTCAGCAAACGATCACGATGCCGCGCCTGTCTCGCTCGGAGCTGCTCGTCGTCGAGATCAGCACGCGCGGCGCGCAAGGCGGCGACTGGCCCAGCGTGAAAGTCGGCACGCACTGGTACGACGTCGCCGGCATGACGACATGGACTGTGGCGCGTCGCTGCCTCGGCGCGGCGCAGTACGCGCCCGAGTCGAGCCGTGGCAAAGGCGTCGCGATGCCGCTCGAGATCATGCCGACGTTTGCCGCAATGACGCTCTACATCGATCGCGTCGAGATCAGACCGGCGCTCGTCGGCGAGTGCGTCGCGCCCGGGCCGGTCCTCAATGGCAACGCCGAGGCCGACGCCGGCTGGTCGTTCCGGACTGGGTTCTCGAACGGTCCCGACTCGACCTTCGCCGGTTTCGTGGCCGGCCAAGGCGCCAACGGTTCGCGCGCCGCGCGGATCTTCGTCGAGCGACGCTGTGACATCGCCGAGGTCACGGTCAAGCTTGCCTTGCCCGGGCTCGACGAGCTGCCATCGCCCGCGCTGTCGTTCTACAACCGGACCACGGCGGGCGGCGCCGTCGAGCTCCTCATGCCTCTGCAATCGATGGTGCCGGGAACCGGCATGCCGACCACCGTCGTGCAATGCCTGCAGCCGTTTCAGCGCGGCGAGCCCATTGCTCTCAAGGGCTTCCTCAGTCCGGGTGGCGCGTGCGCCAGCGCGGTCAACTACGAGTCGATCTTCGACGACATCGCGATCATCAACGAGCCCAAGTGCGGAACGGACGCGATCGCCGATCCGGGCTTCGAATCGCGATACCTGCCGATCGGCGTACAGTTCGAAGCCACTGCATCGACGGCCACGATCGTCACCGGCGCGGGTCAAGTGCACGGCGGAGCCGCCGCGCTCAAGCTTGCTGCGACGAGGCCGTGCTACGGGCCCTCGTACGAGATGTACGTCGACGTGCCGGCGACCTCGGCGGTGGGTGGGCCGGCTCTCTCCTTCTTCTACAAGGCCACGCCGGTCAACAACTACTCGTTTACCGCCGACACGGCGACGATCACGCAAGACAACACGTGGCGGAGCGGCGTGATCTGCTTCGACCCTCTGCTCGCGGGGCGAAGCCAACACGTGTTGTTCCAGCTCACGGGCGGCGGTTCATGCCTGCAAACGATCCCCGAGGAGAGCGTGATGCTCGACGACCTCGCGCTTACCAACGATCCTTCGTGTCCGAAGTGAGTGGTGACGACTCGTTTGGAGCCTCAAGCGGTCGTCCGGTCTGTAGCGGGCGCCATCGCCGCCGCCGCCATGTACAATCCAGCGGCGAGGAAGAGCGCATAGGTCGAGCCCGCGACGCGCAACGCGAGCACCGCAACGATTCCGCCGGCCACCGACGCGGCTCCGTTGATCGCCCACAAGCTGGCGATGCGACTAGCCGGCTCGCCGTGGTGGGCGAGGAGCACCGGAAACGGACAGCCGATCGCGAGCCCGACAGGCGCGAGGATCACCGTGATCAGCAGCAGTCGGCCGGCTTCACTCGAGATCGAGTCGAGCCATTCGAGGTTCCGCGCGAGCAGAGCGGTCGCGGCGATGGCGAGCCCCGCTGCTAGGCATGCCCACGAGACGCCGCGGTCGAGACGACGCCACCGGCCGCCGAGCATCAGCGCGCCTGCGGCGCTCCACGCGAGCAGACTGAACAGGACGAAGGACACGGCATACAGCGCACCGCCGGCTGCGAGCGTGAACCGCTGGATCAGCGCGAGCTCGACGCACAGAAAAGCGGCGCCGACGCCGGTCGCAACTGCTGCCGGGCGGAGGAACGCGCGAGCGTCGCGGCCGCGCTCGACGATCAAGATCAGCACGAGCAACACCGCGCCCGCGAGGCCCCACAACCGACCCGGTTGTGCAAGCGCGGTCGCTCGCAGGCCCTTTGTGTTCTGAAAGAAGTATGGACGGTCGTCGTGTACCGGTGACAGGTCGTCATCGCCTGTGGCGCCGAGCTGCGCCCGATCGAGCAGCTCGACACTACGCTCCGGCGGGTCGCCCGGTCCCCACAGGAGCTCCGCCTCGGAGTCGTCGAGACGGTCGACCACGTCGAGCGGTATCGGCGATGTTCGAACGACCAGCATGTACCGGTAGGCAATCCCGGGCCGTGGATCGTGCAGCACGACAATTCCTTCGAGTGCTCGCGCGCGGCTGACGCCGATCGTTTCGAGCGCTTCGATCACCGTGAGTAGCTGTCGGTACGCATTCCCGGGATCGCTGTGGATGAGTACCAAGACGCCGGTCGGGGTCAAGCGACGCAGATAGAGCTGGACCGCCTCGACCGTGTACAAGTGAGCCTCCATCCCCGACGGTTGCGCGTGGACGTTTCCGGTCAACGCTAACGCGAGCTCGATCAGGTCGTAGCGTTCGGCGGTGTCGGCCAGGTGTCGGCGAGCGTCCTCGATGAACAGACGAACGCCCGGCTGGTGGTAGACGTCGCCGGCGAAGTGCTTCCAGCGGGCCAGCAGGCCTGGCATCGCGGGATTGACCTCCACCGCGTCGATGCGGGACGCGCCGTACTTCTTGGCGAGCCATACGCTGGCACCTGCGCCAGCGCCGAGCACGAGCACGCGCTCGGGCTGGAGAGCACGATAGGGCAACGACATGAGAAGGCCCCACGTACTCTCGAACGAGCCCGCCTTCGCTGGAGCTTCTTTCACCATATAGGTGGGGCTCATGCCATCGGTGAACACGCCCAGTGTCAGGTCGCGTTCGTCGGGTGCTTGGTGCACGTCAAGGCGACCGAGCGGACTCCAGGCAGAATCGAGCATGTCGCGCGATGACGTGCCCGGTTCGACGAGAGCCTTCTCGGAATGAAGATCCGATCGAAGAAGAACCTCGAGCGGCCCGTCGGGCAGGTATCCTGCCCGCCCGATCACCAGCAAGCTCACGTGCGCCACGGCGATCAGCGCGATCGCAATCACGGGGCGACGGCGATGCTCGACCAGCATCAGCGCCAACACGCAACAGATCAGGCCGAGCACCATCATGATCTCGGTCGGGGCAAGCGGACCGAGTAGACGCGGGGCCACCAGACAGCCGCTCGCCGCTGCGAACAGATCGAAGGCATACGTCGCGCGTGCGGCCTTGCTGCCGCGCGAGGCATACGCGTTCGAGACCAGAATGCCTGCGAGCGCGAACGCCACGAGCGACAGAGCCACGAGTCCCGGCAAGGACGCCCCGGCAATCGCCGCTGAGGCCAGACAGAATAGCGCCGCGGCGAGCGCAGGAGCTGCTCGGCGCGGCTCTGCCCAGCGCGGGAAGCGCAAGCGGACAAACGCGCCCGTGCCGAGGCCGAGTAGTGCGATCGAGAGCGCGGTCGAGGTCGCGTGCGAGCTGCCGATATACGCGTAGAGCCTGGTCGACGTGAGCTCGAGGACCAGCACCACGAACGTGACAATCGCGATGGTCGCTGCCGGGCGATCGTTGCTCGTGTCCAGTGGCGCTCAGCGTATCACGCGCCTTGCGGTCGAGCGTTGCGTGGTCAACGACTGTAGCCGAGCACGAACTCTACAATCGTGCCCTCGCAGTTCGGACTCATGCTTACGAAGTGCTCGCCGGTACCCGTGCGACAGCGATAGAACGCGATCCCAGGCGATGCCGAAAACACGTATCCAACCAGTCCGATGATCGCCACCCCTTCACAGGCCGCATCACCGGAGAGCATTGCGTCCGCTCCGGCGACCCTGCAGTTGTAGATTGGCCGAAGGCCCGTCGACGAAGTCGAAGTCGCCCTGAACGCGAACCCTTCGTTGGTGCCTCCTGGGTTGTATCCGGGATAGGTGACGTCATGGTCGACGCCGCTGTTGGTGCGATTCACGTCGAAGAACTTGGAGAACGCGGCTGTGACGGTTTGCGCCTGGTTCATGGTCAAGACGCACGTGCCCATCCCGGCGCAACCGCCTCCGGACCAGCCGAGAAAACCCGATCCGGCCGAGGCGCTCGCAGCGAGGGTGACAACCGTGTCGGCGGTGTACATCGCGGCGCACGCGCCACCGCAGCTGATGCCAGCCACATCCGAGGTGATCGTGCCGGTGCCGCTGCCGCTCGGCATGACGGTGAGCGTGTACATCGGCCCTACCGGCGTCGGTTCGATCGCGAATTCGGCGCCGACGGTGACGTTGTCGTCGACGACGATCGTGCAGCTCGGTCCCGCGCAATCAACGCCGCTCCACGCCACGAACCGCGAGCTCACCTCCGCCGTTGCAATGAGCGTGAGCAACGAGTGCACGTCGACCGTCGCCTCGCAGCTCGAGCCGCAGTCGATCGTTGTGCCCGGTGCGCTGACCACACCCGCGCCGTCGCCGCTCCGTATTACCTGCACGGTCGGGTCCGCAGCCGGATCGACGGTACACACGCCTGCGTTGCATTGATATGCAGCGGGACAATCGCCGTTCTCGGCGCACGGCGCACCGGCCGGCGCGTGCGGATTGAAGCACGCGGCAGCGGCGAAGAACGCGACCCCGGCTCGCATCGATTTCAGGATCGAGCCGTGGAAGGAACGAGTCAAGTAGTGCCTTAGTACAGCTCACCGCAAGTTGGTGACCAGGTCTCCAACCGCGCGCCGGCGCATGGCGGCTTCGCCGTCTCGGAGATCAACGCCAAGACGCCAGAAG
>Ga0070706_100006359_pt1 | contig 11157 bp, 9 predicted proteins | sample KBSK5501metaG_FD_65476 | JGI IMG/M metagenome (GOLD analysis project Ga0070706, IMG submission 65476) | Corn, switchgrass and miscanthus rhizosphere microbial communities from Kellogg Biological Station, Michigan, USA - KBS K5-50-1 metaG | ecosystem: Host-associated > Plants > Roots >...
GGCAGCATGATGTTCATGGATGCCGGCATCCAGATGGACACCGTGTTCGGCGACGGCTCGAGCAGCAGCGGCGGTGGCCTGTTCGGCAAGCTGCTGGGCGCCGGCAAGCGGCTCGTCACCGGCGAATCGCTGTTCACGACGGTTTACACGAACCAGGGTTCGGGCAAGAAGCGCGTCGCGTTCGCGGCGCCGTACCCCGGCAAGATCCTGCCGATGGACCTGCGCCAGCTCGGCGGCACGCTGATCTGCCAGAAGGACGCGTTCCTGTGCGCGGCGCGCGGCGTCTCGCTGGGCATCTACTTCCAGCAGAAGCTGTCGGTCGGCTTCTTCGGCGGCGAAGGCTTCATCATGCAGAAGCTCGACGGCGACGGCCTGGCGTTCGTGCACGCCGGCGGCACCGTCGTGCGGCGCGAGCTGCAACCCGGCCAGACTTTGATGATCGATACCGGCTGCATCGTCGCGCTGACGCCGAACGTGAACTTCGAGATCCAGTACGTCGGCAAGATCAAGACGGCGCTGTTCGGCGGCGAAGGGCTGTTCTTCGCGAAGGTCACGGGCCCCGGCACCGTGTGGCTGCAAAGCCTGCCGTTCTCGCGGCTCGCGTCGCGCGTGTTCGCGGCGGCGCCGCAGCGCGGCGGCTCGCGCGAGGAAGGTTCCTTGCTCGGTGCCGGCGCGATCGGCGGGGTTCTCGGCGGCGTGTTCGGGGGCGACGATGACTGAGCTTGTCGAAGGCATCCCGTGTGGCGTGAGCCTGTCGAGCGACGAGTGACGATCCGGCGTTCGTGCTGCGGCCTGTTGGCCGCGTCGCTGTCGGTGTTCGTGGCGGTGGCGCTATGGGGTGTCGGCGATGCGGCACTCGCGGCCCCGCCCGCTGCGACGGCCACACCGTTCATCGAAGAGCTGACCTGGACCGAGCTGCGTGATCGCGTCGCCGCCGGCGCGACGACGATCATCGTGCCGATCGGCGGCACCGAGCAGAGCGGGCCGCACATGGTGCTGGGCAAACACAACGTGCGCGCGCACGTGCTCGCCGGGCGCATCGCGGCGAAGCTCGGCAATGCATTGGTGGCGCCGGTCGTCGCCTACGTGCCGGAAGGTGCGATCACGCCGCCGACGGCGCACATGCGCTTCCCCGGCACGATCACGATCGGCGACGCGACCTTCGAGGCGCTGCTCGACTCGGCGGCGCGCGGGTTCCGGCAGCATGGTTTTCGCACCGTCGTGTTCATCGGCGACCACGGCGGCTATCAGAAGAATCTCGAGAAGGTCGCGGCCAAACTCGACCGCGATTGGCGCGCCGCGCCGGTGCCGTGCCGCGCCGTCGCGCTGCTCGACTACTACCGCGTGACGCAGGGCGCCTACGTCGACGCGTTGAAGGCGCGTGGGCACAGCGCCGACGAAATCGGCACGCACGCGGGGCTGGCCGACACCGCGCTGTCGCTCGCGATCGACCCGGCGCTGGTGCATCCCAACGCAATGCCGAGCGACCCGAAGGCGTTCGCGCGCGAAGGCGTGTACGGCGACCCGCGGCGTGCGAGCGCCGAACTCGGCCGCATCGGCGTCGAGCAGATCGTCGACGCCTCGGTGGCCGCGATCCGCGCGCTGGCGCTGCCGCGGTAGGGCGGTGCGCCGAGCCTGAGACAATCGGGTCTGAACTGACTGACTGATTCCGTTGGAGACATGTCGATGAAATTGGGAGCACCCAAGGCGCTCGGCCTGGCGTTGATCGCCGTCGCCGCGCTGGGGACCGCCGCGGTCGTGTCCGCGCAGAAGGCCGCATCGGGCGCAGGCGGCGCTGCATCCGCGGCACCGGCGCCCGGCGTATCCGCGACCTCGGCCGCAATCGCCACCGTGCCCGGCATGCCGCCGGTGGCCGATGCACACAACCTCTACAGCGAAGTCGCGGCCGGCAAGGTCGGGGCAGCCTTGCGCGACGACCTCGAGCGCATCTACGTGCCGAACCTGCGCTCGAACGACGTCTACGTCGTCGACCCGAACGCGATGAAGGTCGTCGACCGCTTCAAGGTCGGCATCGGCCCGCAGCACATCGTGCCGGCCTGGGACCTGCGCACGCTGTGGGTCACGAACAATGCCGAGGGCCGCACCGACGGCAGCCTGACGCCGATCGACCCGCGCACCGGCAAGCCCGGCAAGCCGGTCGCGGTCGACGATCCGTACAACATGTACTACACGCCCGACGGCAAATCGGCGATCGTGGTCGCCGAGGCGCGCAAGCGGCTGGACTTCCGCGATCCGCAGACGATGGCGCCGCAGTACTCGATCGACGTGCCAGGCTGCCCCGGCATCAACCACGCCGACTTCGCGATCGACGGGCGCTTCGCGATCTTCACGTGCGAGTTCTCGGGCACGATCGTCAAGATCGACCTGCCGAACCGCAAGGTCGATGGCTATCTGCGGCTGACGATGCCGAGCACGCGCTTCAAGGAAGTCGGCGGGCCGCGCGTCGCCGAGGGCGAGAAGTGGGAGCCGGGCGAGACCGAGATCTGCTCGGTCTCCAAAGGCATGCCGCAGGACATCCGCAGCTCGCCCGACGGCAAGCGCTTCTACGTCGCCGACATGCATGCCGACGGCGTGCACATCGTCGACGGCGAGTCGTTCAAGCAGGTCGGCTTCATCGCCACAGGGCTGGGCGCGCACGGCCTGTACCCGAGCCGCGACGGCAAGAGCCTGTTTGTGGCGAACCGCGGCTCGCACAGGATCCACGGGCCGAAGAACGGCAACGGCGGCGTCACGGTGATCGACTTCGCGAGCGAGAAGATCGTCGCGCGCTGGGGCATCCCGGGTGGCGGCAGCCCTGACATGGGCAACGTCAGCGCCGACGGCAAGTGGCTGTGGCTCGCGGCCCGCTACGACGACGTGATCTACCGCTTCGACACTGCCAGCGGCGCGGTCCGACAGGTCAAGGTCGGCGCCGAGCCGCACGGCCTGACCGTGTGGCCGCAGCCGGGGCGGTATTCGCTGGGGCACACGGGCAACCTGCGCTGATCGATCACGGACGAAGGTCCTCGCTCGCATGGATTTGTTGTTCAGTTCGTTCTGGCGCGCGGTCGCCTACTGCCTGCACCCGAGGGTGATCCTGCTGTCGCTGCTGCCGCTGGTGCTGATGGCGGCGCTGTCGCTGGGGCTCGGCTATTTCTTCTGGGAGAGCGCCGTCGACGCGGTGCGTTCGACGTTCGAGTCGTGGGCGATCCTTTCGTCGCTGATCGGCTGGCTCGAGGGCCTGGGCCTGTCGAACCTGAAGACCGTGCTCGCGCCGATGGTCGTCGTGTTCCTCAGCACGCCGGTGATCGTCGTGCTCGCGCTGCTGCTCGTTGCGGCGCTGATGACGCCGTCGATGCTGGGCCTGGTCGCCAAGCGGCGCTTCCCGCTGCTGGAGCGCAAGCACGGCGGCTCGTTCGCCGGCAGCCTGTTCGGCGGGCTGTGGGCGACGGCCGTGGCGCTGCTCGCGCTGCTGGTCTCGATCCCGTTGTGGTTCATGCCGCCGCTGGTGCTGGTCCTGCCGCCGCTGATCTGGGGCTGGCTGACCTACAAGGTGATGAGCTACGACGTGCTGTCCGAGCACGCGAGCCGCGCGGAGCGGGTCGAGCTGATCCGCCGCCACCGCACCAGCCTGCTCGGCATGGGCGTGCTGACCGGCTACCTTGGCGCCGCGCCGTCGCTCGTGTGGGCGTCGGGCGCACTCGCGATCGTGTTCGCGCCGGTGCTGGTGCCGGTCGCGGTGTGGATCTACACGCTGGTGTTCGCGTTCTCGGCGCTGTGGTTCGCGCATTACGCGCTCGCCGCGTTGCAGCGCTATCGGGCGCAGATCGATTCCACCGCGATCGTCGAAGGCGCGCCGCCCGGCACGCGCGACGCCGGCGCTGCGGAGTTGGTCGACGTGAAGCCGCTGCCCGCGCCAGGGCCGGCGGGGGCGACTAAACTCGAGTAGGAGTTTTCTTGGGGAACGCCCATGGCCGATCAAGGTCGGCGATTCGAATGGCCGTCCTCTACACGGTTCACCACGCTCGAAGACACGCGCCGCCGGCTCGTGAAGGGTTTCCACTTTCGGCATCGTGTATGCCGTGGTTGCCGGCGAGGTCCTGATCGTCGCAGTCGCTCATCTCCGAAAGAAGCCTGGCTACTGGGCCGAACGCGTGGAATGACAGCTGCTTGAATCGAAAAACCATGAACTTCGGCCTCATCATCATCGGCGACGAGATCCTCTCCGGCAAACGCGCCGACAAGCACCTGCCCAAGGTGATCGAGCTCTTGGCTGCGCGCGGCCTGGCGCTGAGCTGGGCGCGTTATGTGGGCGACGAGCGCGAGCGCATCACCGCCGAGCTGAAGCATGCATTCGACAGCGCCGACGTCGTGTTCTCGTGCGGCGGCATCGGCGCGACGCCCGACGATCACACGCGCCAGTGCGCGGCGGCAGCGCTGGGCGTCGAGCTCGTGCTGCATCCGCAGGCACGCGAGCTGATCCTCGAGCGCATGCGTGACGTCGCGGCCGAGCAGGGCGTGCCGTACGAGCCGAATCGATCCGACAACGTGCACCGGCTGAACATGGGCGTGTTCCCGGCCGGCGCGCAGATCATCGCGAACCCGTACAACAAGATTCCCGGCTTCTCGGTCGGCGACGTGCATTTCGTGCCGGGCTTCCCGGTGATGGCCTGGCCGATGATCGAGTCGGTGCTCGATACGCGCTACGCGCACCTGCACGCGCGCACCGGGCCGCGCGAGAAGTCGGTGATCGTGTTCGGCGCGATGGAGGCGACGCTGACGCCGCTGATGGAAGCGGTCGAGGCGCGCTTTCCCGGCATCAAGGTGTTCAGCCTGCCCAGCGTCGACCATCCCGAGTGGGGCCGGCACATCGAGCTGGGCGTGAAGCCCGGCAGCGGCGGGCCGCCCGCCGGCGGGCTGGACCTCGCGTACGCGATGCTGCTCGAGGGCCTCGCGGCGCATGGGGCCAAGACCGGCCCGGAGCTGGTGCGCTGAGCGCGGCAGTGTGCGCCGAATCGGTGCCGATGGCCGCACCAATTTGGTATCGTCATACCGTGCCCGCCTCGAAGCTGCGGGCACGCTTTCTGCTAAATTCGTTGCGCGTTTTTGGGGCTCGGCGCGCGGTTGTCGTCCTGCCCACCCTCTCACTCCCCCCTCCAACAGACAAGCCAATCCGACAGGAGCACCTGAATGGCCAGCAAGACCGTTGCCGACGTGATGAAAATGGTGAAGGACAACGAAGTCAAGTTCGCTGACTTCCGCTTCACCGACACCCGCGGCAAAGAGCAGCACGTGACCGTGCCCGTGTCGCATTTCGACGAGGACAAGTTCACCTCCGGCCATGCATTCGACGGCTCCTCGATCGCCGGCTGGAAGGGCATCGAAGCGTCCGACATGCTGCTGATGCCGGACCCGAGCTCGGCCGTGATCGACCCGTTCTTCGAAGAGCCGACGATCAACCTCACCTGCGACGTGCTCGAGCCGGCCGACGGCAAGCCCTACGACCGCGACCCGCGCTCGATCGCGAAGAAGGCCGAGGCCTACCTGAAGGCCTCCGGTCTGGGCGACACCGCGTACTTCGGCCCGGAACCCGAGTTCTTCATCTTCGACGACGTCCGTTGGGGCGCCGACATGTCGGGCTGCTTCGTCAAGATCGATGCCGACGAAGCGCCGTGGAACACCGGCAAGGTCTTCGAAGGCGGCAACTCCGGCCATCGTCCGACGGTCAAGGGCGGCTACTTCCCGGTGCCGCCGGTCGACAGCGCGCAAGACATCCGCGCCGAGATCTCGCTGGTGCTCGAATCGCTGGGCATCCCGGTCGAGGTGTTCCACCACGAAGTGGCCGGCGCCGGCCAGAACGAGATGGGCACCAAGTTCTCGACGCTGGTCGAGCGCGCCGACTGGACGCAAAAGCTCAAGTACGTGATCTGGAACGTCTGCCACTCGTACGGCAAGACCGCGACCTTCATGCCCAAGCCCGTCGTCGGCGACAACGGCTCGGGCATGCACGTGCACCAGTCGGTCTGGAAGGACGGCAAGAACCTGTTCGCCGGCGACGGCTACGCGGGCCTGAGCGAGTTCGCGCTGTACTACATCGGCGGCATCATCAAGCACGCGCGTGCGCTCAACGCGATCACGAATCCGGGCACCAACAGCTACAAGCGCCTGGTGCCGGGCTTCGAGGCGCCGGTCAAGCTCGCGTACTCGGCGAAGAACCGCTCGGCGTCCATCCGCATCCCGTTCGTGGCGAACCCGAAGGGCCGCCGCATCGAGGCGCGCTTCCCGGACCCCCTGGCGAACCCGTACCTCGCGTTCTCGGCGCTCTTGATGGCCGGTCTGGACGGCGTCGAGAACAAGATCCACCCCGGTGAAGCCGCGACGAAGGACCTGTACCACCTGCCGCCGGAAGAAGACGCGAAGATCCCGACCGTCTGCCACAGCCTGGACCAGGCGCTCGACTACCTCGACAAGGGCCGCGGCTTCCTGACCAAGGGCGGCGTGTTCACCGACGCGTTCATCGACGCCTACATCGAGCTCAAGATGCAGGAGGTCACGCGGTTCCGCATGACCACGCATCCGATCGAGTTCGACATGTACTACTCGCTCTGATCCGGCAGGATTCGACGAAGCAAGGGGCGGCGTGAGCCGCCCCTTTGTCTTGGCGGAACTCCGGAGGTCTACGGTGCACCGAAGGTGGGCGACAATCTCGCACGATCGGCTGCCTGTAGTCGCCACGGCGTGGCGGCGCGTTGGGATGGTCAGGAGACTTGAAGCGTCATGAAGAGACCCGAGCTGAACATTTCGTCGCGACTCCCCCGGCTGCTCGCTGCCCTGGCGGCAGCCGCCGCCGCGACGGCACTGCCGGCTCGAGCCGCCGCCGAACCGACCGCGACCGGCGTGACCTACAAGTGCCCGGGCCACGTCTACAGCAACACGATCACCGCGAAGGAAGCCAAGGACAAGGGCTGCACCGTGCTCGAAGGCTCGGTCACGGTGATCCAGGGCACGAAGCCGCGGCCGGTGCCGAGCGCGTCCGGCCCGCCCGGCTCCAAGGTCGACCCGGCCGACCAGCGCGCCCGCGACAGCGATGCGCGCCGCATCCTCGAGGGCGAACTGAAGCGCGAGGAAGACCGCCTGGCCGGCCTCAAGGCCGAATACAACAACGGCGAACCCGAGCGCCGCGGCGACGAGAAGAACTACCAGAAGTACCTCGACCGCACCGCCGACCTGAAGGCGCAGATCGACCGCAAGACTGCCGATGTCGCGGCGATCAAGCGCGAACTGGCGAAGTTGCCCCAGTGATCGCGCGGGCCAGCCCGGCCGCTTCGGATTCCAGGGCGCGTGACGCCTACGCCGCGTTCGACCACCTCGCGACGATGGTCGCGATCGTCGCCATCGACGGCACCTGCGTGTTCGCGAACGCGTCGTTCGAGAACGTGCTGGGGCTGTCGCGCCGCAGCGTGCTGCGCGGCTCTGTGTTCGACTGGTTCGTCGATTCGCTGCGCCTGCGCGAGACGGTCGCCGCCGTCAGCCGCAACGACTACTCGACCAGCCGCCTCGAGGCGCAGCTGCGCCGGCCGAGCGGCGCGCACGCCGAGCCGCTGCCGGTGCACGTGATCGTCAACCGGATGGAGGCGAGCTCGAACGTCGTCGTCGAGCTGGTCGAGATCGAGCAGCAGACGCGGCAGGACCGCGAGGAGCGCGCGCTCGGCCAGGCGCAGGTGACCAAGGAGCTGATCCGCAACCTCGCGCACGAGATCAAGAACCCGCTGGGCGGCATCCGCGGCGCGGCCCAGCTGCTCGAGATGGAGGTCGAGTCGCGCGCGCTGACCGAGTACACCCACGTCATCATCAGCGAGGCCGATCGGCTGCAGGCGCTGGTCGACCGGCTGCTCGCGCCACACCGCCGGCCCCACGTGGTCAGCGACGTCAACATACACGAGGTCTGCGAGCGGGTGCGTTCGCTGATCCTCGCTGAGTTCCCGCGCGGGCTCGAGGTCGAGCGCGACTACGACATCTCGATCCCCGATTTTCGCGGCGACCGCGAGCAGCTGATCCAGGCGGTGCTGAACATTGCGCACAACGCGGCGCACGCGCTGGCCGAGCGCATCGCCGCGGGCGACGGCCGCATCACGCTGCGCACGCGGATCGCGCGCCAGATCACGCTGGGCAAGCAGCGCTATCGTCTGGCACTGGACTTGCATATTCAGGACAACGGGCCGGGCGTACCCGAGGCCATCCGCGAACGCATCTTCTTCCCGCTGGTATCGGGGCGCGATGGCGGTTCGGGGCTCGGGTTGACGCTGGCGCAGACGTTCGTGCAGCAACATCTGGGCACGATCGAATGCGAGAGCGAGCCGGGCCGAACGATTTTCAGGATTGTGATTCCGCTACCCTAGTCTCGCGCGGGAAACGCCAGAAGCGGTTCGCCAGTGCGGCGTGAATCAAGCCAGGAACGATGAACCGCAGACATTCAGCATGAAACCCATCTGGATCGTTGACGACGACCAATCCATCCGCTTCGTGCTGGAAAAGGCGCTGGCCCGCGAGGAGTTCGCGGTGCGCAGCTTCACGAACCCTCGCGACGTGCTCGCTGCGCTCGACGACGACGAGCCGCAGGTGCTCGTCTCCGACATCCGCATGCCCGGCGGCTCGGGCATCGACCTGCTGAGCAAGGTACGCGAGAGCCACCCCGGGCTGCCGGTCATCATCATGACCGCGTATTCGGACCTGGACAGCGCGGTCAGCGCGTTCCAGGGCGGCGCGTTCGAGTACCTGCCCAAGCCGTTCGACGTGCCTAAGGCGGTCGAACTGATCCGCCGCGCGGTCGACGAGAGCCTGCGCGAAGAGGTGCGCGACGAGAAGGCCGCGCAGATGCCCGAGATGCTCGGCCAGGCGCCGGCGATGCAGGACGTGTTCCGCGCGATCGGGCGCCTGAGCCAGAGCGTCGTCACGGTGCTGATCACCGGCGAATCGGGTTCCGGCAAGGAGCTGGTCGCGAACGCGCTGCACAAGCACAGCCCGCGCGCGAGCGGCCCGTTCGTCGCGATCAACACCGCGGCGATCCCGAAGGATCTGCTCGAATCCGAGCTGTTCGGCCACGAACGCGGCGCCTTCACCGGCGCGCAGACCACGCGCCGCGGCCGCTTCGAGCAGGCCGACGGCGGCACGCTGTTCCTCGACGAGATCGGCGACATGCCGTTCGACCTGCAGACCCGGCTGCTGCGGGTGCTTTCCGACGGCCAGTTCTACCGCGTCGGCGGCCACAACCCGATGCGCGCCAACGTGCGCGTGATCGCCGCGACGCACCAGAACCTCGAGGACCGGGTCAAGCAGGGCGTGTTCCGCGAAGACCTGTTCCACCGCCTGAACGTGATCCGGCTGCGCCTGCCGGCGCTGCGCGAGCGCCGCGAGGACGTGCCCGCGCTCGCCCGCTTTTTCCTGCAAAAGAGCGCGAAGGAGCTCGGCGTCGAGGCCAAGCGCATCACCGACGCGGCGCTGGCGCGGCTGATGGCGTTCGACTTCCCCGGCAACGTGCGCCAGCTGGAGAACATCTGCCACTGGCTGACCGTGATGGCGCCGGCGCAGACGGTCGAGGCGAAGGACCTGCCGCCCGAGCTGATGATGCAGGTGGCGGCCAGCGCGTCGCCGACGACCGTGCCGGCGCCGGCGGCGGGGAGCGAGGCGGTTGTGGCGGCGCTGCCGCCGGGCGCCGCTGTCACTGCGTCGCCGGCCGTCGGCGCAGTCGCGGCCGGTGCTGCTGCGGCGGTGGTGCCGACCCATTGGCTCGCCGGCCTCGAAGAGGATGCGCGCCGGCTGCTGCTGGCCGGCGAACCCGAAGTCTGGGACGCGCTGACCCGCAAGTTCGAGGCGCAGCTGATCCACACCGCGCTCGAGATCACACGCGGCCGCCGCATCGAGGCGGCGCAAAAGCTGGGCATCGGCCGCAACACGATCACCCGCAAGATCCAGGAGCTCGGCCTCGACGATTGAGGCCGCAATTGGGCTGGATAGTCCGCGCGCCACCGCCTATGCTGAATGGTCGACCCGCGACGGGTCGACCACTGCGGCGGGCCACTACCAGGGGCCGATCTCGCGTGCAGCGTCAAGCCGACGGCCCCCGAGGGGACGTTCATGGCCACCTACATCGTGCTCGGCAACTTCACGGACCAGGGCATCAAGACCGTCAGGGAAACGACCCACCGCGCCGAGGCGGTCGAAGCCGCGGCCCGCAAGGCCGGCCTGACCATGAAGCAGACGTACTGGACGCTAGGCTCGCACGACATCGTCGCGATCTTCGAGGCGCCCGACGACACCGCGATGACCGCGTTCGGGCTGTCGATCGGCGCGGCAGGCAACATTCGCACGCAGACCCTGCGCGGCTTCGACCGCGGCGAGATGAACGCGATCCTGGCGAAGGTGAAGTAGCTCGAGGAGTAGCCCGGGGAGGGGCGCACGCGCCGCGCCCCTCGGGCGTCAGTCTTCGATCGTCGCGATCACCGGGGCGTGATCGCTCGGCCGCTCGTTCTTGCGCGGCAGCCGGTCGATCGCGCAGGCGCTGACGCGCGCCTTCAGCGCCTCGCTCACGAGGATGTGATCAATGCGCAGGCCGCGGTTCTTCTGGAACCCGAGCATGCGGTAGTCCCACCAGCTGTACTGCTTCGGCGGCTGCTCGAACAGGCGGAACGAGTCGTACAGGCCGGCCGCCAGCAGCGCCTTGAAGTGCGCGCGCTCGTCGGACGTGCACAGCACCTGGCCGGACCATGCGACCGGGTCGTGGACATCGCGGTCTTCGGGCGCGATGTTGTAGTCGCCGAGCAGTGCGAGCTGGGGGTGCACGGCCTGCTCCCTCGCGATCCAGTCGCGCAGCGCCGTGAGCCACGCGAGCTTGTACGGGAACTTCTCGCTCTCGACCGATTGGCCGTTCGGAAAGTAGGCGCCGACGATGCGCACCCTGCCGACGGTGCCGGCGATCAAGCGCGCCTGGTGGTCGTCATGGCCCGGGATGTTGCGCACCACGTCCAGCGCCGGCAGCTTGCTGATCAGCGCGACGCCGTTGTAGGTCTTCTGGCCGAACCACTGCACCTGGTAGCCGGCGGCGCCGATCTCGGCGTGCGGGAACTTGTCGTCGGCGAGCTTGGTTTCCTGCAGGCACAG
>Ga0070706_100006361_pt1 | contig 11155 bp, 10 predicted proteins | sample KBSK5501metaG_FD_65476 | JGI IMG/M metagenome (GOLD analysis project Ga0070706, IMG submission 65476) | Corn, switchgrass and miscanthus rhizosphere microbial communities from Kellogg Biological Station, Michigan, USA - KBS K5-50-1 metaG | ecosystem: Host-associated > Plants > Roots >...
AATCTCCAGCACCGTGCCAGCGAGCTTCGAAAAGCGCCGCGCCTGGATGTGATCAATTCTTTGAAGCCGCTCAGCCAGCGGCAGGCCCTTGTCAAGATTCACTTTTTGCTACGGTCTCCTTCTAACGATTTATGAATCACTTTCGTTTTAACTAACTATAGATGTCCGTGAGACGCCTCAGGATGCAAACTCCTTGCGTTTTCCGGAGATCTGCACGGTAAACCCCCAGAGGGCAGATAGTAAGCCTAAGCTGTCCCAGCAGAACCGGAAACTATAGCACGAGAGGCCTTAACGCGCCAGAACTTTTTGCGGAAGAGGGGGCGGTGACAAGCCGAACGCATCAAATCCCCTCTGTTTGCTGCATAAACCAAGCACATGTCTGATACTGTCGGCCTGGCGTGGTAATCGTCCGTTTGATCGTAGTTAGTCCTATTTGTTGTCGTTTCGCCAAAAAATATGAGGAAAACAAGCGAAAGCACCGGAAGTGTCACTCGACAAGGACACTACACCGGCGCTCTAATTCCTGCTAAGTAGTCTGAGAAGGCAGCAGCCCGCCTGTTATTTTCTGGGAAGGACTGAGTCCTTCATAGCTTTGCCGACGCGAAACTTTAGCGTTGTCTTTGCGGGAATTTGAATCGTTTCGCCTGTTGCGGGGTTCCGGCCCTCTCGCGCTTTGCGCTCGGACCGAACGAGTTTTCCGAAGCCTGGAAGAACGAACTCTCCGCTTGACTTAACTTCCGAGGTTGCCAGGTTTGCCAGATCCTCGAACAATTGTTTCACCTGGGCACGCTTCATTCCAGTTCGTTCGGCGAAGTAGTTAATTACGTCGGACTGGGTCATGCGCCTCTTGCCTGTTGCCGGTCTGGTCGCCATTTGTGGTGTCGTACCTCCAAAACATCAACAAAATGAAAAAACTATGATCGCACATATATCACAGACGAAGCAGAAAGTCTGCAAAAATCTCAGTTTTTTGGGCAATTTCGCAAAAAAGATCTCGTTGTTTGCTTTGGCGGTTTCCGGCTGTCCTGCGAGAGTCAGGCGTCAACGGCGGCGACAACGTCTGGCACGACGCGAGCCGGCTCTGGCCGAGGAGGTTGAATGTTGAGGTAGGGCTTCTCTGCGAAGCGAAAGAATAGCCAGGCAAAAGCTATGGCCAGAGGAGTTGTGATGAGGATAGCCGTTGCGAGTTCCGAAAAACCAAGGAAGCCAAAGCGGTAAGCCTCCATTACCACTAACTCGTGTGTGAGATATAGCGAATAGGAAAACAGTCCGATAACAGCGAGATAACGAATAACGGCCGGAGTGTGTACAGCCGCACGCCACACTTTCTCGGCTGCGACAAAGCGGTTCAGAAGAATAAAGAATCCCAATCCCCACAAAGGGTGAAGAAATAGCCAAAGGAAATCATGCAGGACTCTATTAGACCCTTCGACAATTGGAAGCAGATACGTGAGGCCTACCGAAGCCAACAGCGTCATGATGGCTAGCCTCGCTCGGTAACACCAGGGAGGTAACTTCACTACTCCAAACATCGCTTCGACACTTATGGCGCCCAAAGCCCAGGTGAACCAGTGTGAAGCTGCTGCTTCGGATATCGGGATATCAACATTGAGCTGTTGGCGAATCACCGAGCTGGCTAGAAACCAGATCACTCGCGCCAAGAGACAAACTATCAGCGTGCGAGCCCAGCCCCAACGATTGCGCAGAAACAGAAGTAAAAAGTAAGCGAGATACAGTTGTTCTTCGATTGCCAGGGTCCAGAAGACACCGTTTATGCTGTAAGCAGTGCGCGCGTCGAGGTTGTGCAGCATTAGGAGATGTAGCACTACATCCCAAACATAGAACGTCGTCGCTTCGAACTTCGTCGTGAATCCCGCAATCAAAAGGTACAACGTTAGAGCGATGAGATACGGTGGGTACAAGCGCCTGATCCTTCGCTTCCAGAAGGCAGCAAAACTTGCGGCCGGTTTGTTTTGGGTTTGTGCTCTCGTACGCGAAAGATGAATGCAGAAACCCGAGATGACGAAAAACAGAAAAACTCCGACGTAACCAAACCGGATCATCGGGAGGAAGGGCGCTGCCATCCATCGAAGAAATGTAGGTCCGAATTGCGCTTTGGGTCCTAGGGTGTGAAAAAGCACAACCCCGAGCGCCGCCGCTCCACGCAAAGCATCAACACCGCGAAGCCGTCCGGATTGGAGCTCTTCCACTCGCTCCCTGGGTCTTACAAGTGTTGCCCGCTGGAAAACTTTGAAGCTCAAGAAAATTTTTGGCTGCAAGAAAAGCCACAGGATGTGGCCACGGGTCGGAGATTTCTAACTTGGTCGGGGCGAGAGGATTCGAACCTCCGACCTCTCGGTCCCAAACCGAGCGCACTACCAGGCTGTGCTACGCCCCGCCTCTGCTTGAAAAACTGCCTTTCGCTTGAAGCGACCCGACATTCTAGTCAGCGTGAAGAGCGCTGGTCAAGCTTTCGAGGTATTCACGCGCGCCTCTCAGAGCACGAGCTCGATGACTGATTTCATTCTTCACCTCTGTATCTAATTCCGCGAAGGTCAAATCGTAACCGTCAGGAACGAATATTGGGTCGTATCCGAAACCTCGTGAACCGCGTGCTCCAAATGCGATGCGCCCCTCGCAAGTGCCGACCGAAACATCCAAAACATTGCCGTCGGTATCGGCAATCGCGATCGCGGAAACGAAAGACGCGTTGCGCCTTGCCGCATCAATGGTTATTAGTTCACCCAACAAAGAGTTGATTCGCGCTGCATATGACGCTGATTCACCAAGATAGCGAGCAGAAAACACACCGGGGGCGCCTCCGAGCGCGTCAATTTCCAAACCTGAATCGTCCGCCAACGTTAACGTTCGTGCCTGCGTGGCATAGCCGGCCGCTTTCAACACTGCGTTCTCAACGAATGTCTTCCCAATCTCTTTTACCTGCTCGATGTGAGGAAAATCAGCAAGATTAGTAAGGACAAAAGGCAAACCAGCAAGCAGTTGCTCAAGCTCGCGCAGCTTACCTGCGTTTCGTGTGGCTATTAGTAGATGGGTACCTGTACCTACCCTCACTGCGAGTTCTCCGGAGCAAAACTTACGAGGAGGGATCCCAGCAACCCGAAAGAAGATCGCGAAGTCCAATCAAAGCCCTGCTCCTTCAACAACGTAACAGTTACAGCATAGGGTAGTGATCGGGACGCGTTGTCGACCGCTGCTCCATTGGCTGAGAAGGTAGGTCGTTCAGAATGGGAGAATAATTCCACGAACGAAATAGCTGCATGATGATCGTCGGTAAAACTGGCAGTGCTGATTGGCAGCGAAACATCAATAAGTCGTTGCGCGCCTCTAAATTGATCGAGCGAGGTAAGAGATGTCGACTGAGCCCGTGCCTGGAGACACAGGCGGATGGCTCGCTCCGGGCCAATAAGAAAGTAGTTGTCGGCGAAGCTTGCGGCCCAGGTATCGGAGCTTGAAAGGAGAAGTTCAGCATCGCCGACGGTTTCCGTTTTCGCGCTTGCGCCGAGTCGCTGTTGAGCAAGTTTGCGAAGGGTCGGCCTATCGAACGCTTCGGCCATCAGTACGGAGGGCGAGGTGTTGTCGAGGCGAACAGTTGCTAGCTGCGGACCCACAGCGCGCGCGAACGCGTCCGGGTCTTCGATTCCATACGCCTTGACGAGGCTGCGGAGATAGGGGCGGGATGCAATTGCTGCTAACGCGTCAGCATGCGAGGAAACCGCGGCATTTAGATCGCGCCAAAAACCATCGACATCGCGAAAGTGGTAAACCGAGACCGAATAAGCATCTGGCGGAACAAAGGCGAGACATTTATCTGTGGCGTTGCCTTCGGGAACAACGCTACTACGGATTTGGTCGGCAACGCCTTGCGATAGCGAAACAAGGCAGTGGTCTTCGGTGGCCCCATCTGCGAATCTCGAGCTCCACCCTAACCCATCGATGAGATTACCGAAAGTGTCGGCAAAGAAGCGCGCGACCGTTAGGCCGTCCGCGGATGCGCCTGCGTGCGAGAGTACCCAGGCTTGAAGTATCGGCTTTATCCCTGATTTGGGGATGAACCCGAACACGGAGGCGTTTGCCGCGCCGACCTTTTCTCTCAGGTTATTGAGCTGTTGGTTAGCTGCAAGCGACGGCAGTTTTCCGCGGCGTACCTCGACGCATCGCAAAACCAATGATTCATCGTTGCTAACAATCGCAACCGTGTCAACGAAGGTCATGATGATATGACGAGCGCCATCGGACGACGACCATTCAATAAGATCGATCCCGTTAACTTGCTTCTGCAGACGCGTTGGTTGTCTGTATACGCGGCGCGCAAACTCGTCAACGCGCCTTTCCAACACCGGTCGCATTCGTCGCTGCATAGTGTGTGTTTCAATGACCAGAGCAGCAAGCGGTTTTATTGTGAGCGTTGTGCCACCTTGGTTCGCCTGAGCATCGGCGAATACAACCGCAAATTGCGAGCGAGCGAGTAAGACCGAATCAGTCGAACCAAGGCCGGTCCATCTGGCGAAGCGAATCAGCCAGCGATTCGGCAAGAGGTTCGTTCTTGCGCCGATCGGTCCCGCGAGCGCTTTCCAGGCCTGAGTGTGTTCAATTTGATCGGCGACCGCCCCGAGACTGTTCGCTTCGATAAATGCCAGGCACTCGGCGGGCACGTAGGCTGCCATATCCGACTGTCTAGGCCGGTTCCAATATATCCATCCGGCCGTCACTGCGACGGCTGCGAGAATGAGCGAGAGTATTATGCGATGGCGCCTAATCAATGCTCGGCATCGTAAACTGTGACTGTTTTCCTGGCAAACAAAGGATGCTTGCCGCAGGTCATTCATTCTCTCTGCGCGAACCGATCCATATGCCATAGCGAATTTCCTGAGCGCGGCAAAACAGTCTTCGCTTTCGGGCTGCGGGTCTGCCAGGAATGTGTGAGCAGAATGGCAACTGCCAAAGATTGGCCATATTCCTTTGCACCACAAGCGGTTAAAAATAGCAAAATCATGTTGACAACGTTTGGGCCCGTATTGTAGCCTTAGTTCGGCGGTCGAACGCTGGGCCTTTCCCAAAGTGGTGTCCCACAGTTCTTCAGCTCCTGCCAATCGATGAGGGCAGGAAACCCGCCGAACAAAATCGCCCCGCCCTTCGCATCAACGCGAAGCCCCAAGTACAACGCGAAACACAGATGAAGAAGACAAGATATTCCTGCCGAGTCAGATTAGTGCGTGCTGGCTTGTCGCGTGCGCGACGTGCCCGCGCTCGCGTCCGACGGCAGCGCCTGCTTATGTTCAAGATTGCGAGGACCCATTGATGATGTGGAAACGTGGAAAGAAAAGCATGGTCGGCGTTGACATCGGCTCGAGTTCAGTCAAGGCCGTGGAATTGCAAGGCAAGAACGGTGACTTTCAACTTCTGAGCCTTGGCTACGAAGGCTTGCAGCCGGATTCGATCGTAGACGGTCAGATTATGGAGTTGAATTCTGTGGCGAACGCAATCGGCAGCATTTTCAACGAGCATAAGATCAAGACAATGAAAGTCGCCGCGGGCGTTAACGGGCACTCAGTGATTGTCAAGAACATCGTGCTGCCGCAAATGACTCAGGATGAGCTAGAGGAGTCGTTCTCGTGGCATGCCGAAGAGCACATTCCCTTCGACATTTCAGATGTGAATCTGGACTATCACGTAACAGGCAGCACAGCGGACGCTATCCACGTACTTTTAGCGGCTTGCAAGCGCGACAAGATTGCGAACCTGAAGCAAACGATTCAGCTTGCGGGCAAACAGCCCGCCATAATTGACGTCGATGCCTTCGCGCTCCAAAACTGCTATGAATTGAACTACGACCCCCAGCCCGGCCAAGTGGTGGCGTTGCTGAATATAGGCGCTTCGACAACGAATATTAATATCTTGAACGGTGTTCGCTCGGTCTTCACGCGTGATGCCACGTTTGGCGGCAATCAATACACATCGCTGCTGCAGAAAGAGCTCGGATTGACATTCGATCAGGCGGAACACGTAAAACGAGGAATGCCAATTCCTGATGGAGTAGAGCAGCGCGAGATCGAACCGATACTGGATACGGTTTCAGATATTCTCGCCCTCGAGATTCAAAAGACGATGGACTTTTATCGCGCCACGGTCGAAGAAGGTGAAACGACAGTAGAGAAGATTTTGATTTCGGGCGGAGGCTCGAAGCTGAAAGGCCTGGTCGAATACCTCTCCAAGCGTTTTGAGATGCCTGTGGAAATGTTCGACCCGTTTCGCAAGATTAAGATCGACGCTCGCGCTTTCGATCCGGAATACATGCGCGAGATCGTGCCGGAGATGGCCATTGCGGTCGGACTGGCGCTGAGAGGAGTTGACGCCCGGTGATCAAAATAAACCTTTTAGAATCGGTAACCGATCGTGCTGCAGGGGTTGCGTTTGTTGAAGACAAAGTCTCGAGCACGCGCACGCAAACCTTCCTGCTGGGTCTGACGGTAGTGGCTTTGCTGGTGCTTGGCATGGGCTACGACTATGTAAGCGCAAATGCCCAACATCAGGCCGCGACCAAAGAACTGGAAAGACAGCGGCGAATCAACGACCAAATGAATGCGGTCAAGCGGGAACAAGCAGAACTCGAAAAGAAGATTGCGGACATCAACTTTCGCGTCGACGCAATTCAAAAGCTGCGAGCTTCGCAGCAAGGACCTAGCGCGGTTCTGAGTGAAATTAAAGCTCGTTTTGACAGTATTCCTGGTTTGTACCTGCGAAGCCTCGAGCAGAAGGATGCGGAACTGGTCATCAAGGGAGAGTCGCCCAACGAGGCCTCAGTGACGCGTTTCGGCCAAAGCATGGAGTTTTCGTCGGGTCTCTTTACCAACCTGAATATTGAAACGCAGAGAGAAGTACCTCAGTTGGCTAACAAGAGCGCGAACGGTGGCCCCGTGACTGTTCAACCAGATCCGACGATACCGATGCCAGAGGTTGTGACTTTTACGATCAAGTGCAACTACGCCCGCAACGGCGTACAGCAGAGCACTACTCCCGTGACTCCCGCGACTACGAATCACGTTGCAAAGAACTAATTGCTCACGAGAAATCGTGTAAGGAAAAATCATGAAGATAGGAAACCTAAACGGCATTCCCTGGTACGCCAGGCTCGGCATTTTCGTAGCGATCGCTCTCGCCATGTACGCCGGCTTCTGGTATTTCGTCACCAGAGGCACTCGCAAAGAAACAAAGGACCTCGTAGCCCAAATTAATGTGCTACAGAAGGCAAACGCGGAAGCGCAGATCGCTTCGCAACGCCTGAATGAGTTCCGGACTACTTACAAGAATAAGCAGGAAGAGCTGGAAGAGTTGCGAGCGCTATTGCCGGAGCAAAGGGAATTGACAAAGGTGCTCGAAGGAATTCAGGACCGCGCGCGCGCCACGAGTCTCTCAGTTAGAAAATTCATGCCGAAGGATGACGTACAGCAGGATTTCTACAGCGGCAAGAAAATCGACGTGGCCGTTCAGAGCACATTCAAGGGGCTACGCGCGTTCTTCGATCAAATGGCTCATTACCAGCGCATAGTTTCGATCACAAACTTCGAGATCAAGCAGATGGACAAGCAGTCGGCCAGTAAAACTCTGGAAGCTCGGTTTGACCTGACCGCGTACTACGTCTCGAGTGAAAAGCTGCAGAAACAAGCCACGGGTCAGCCCAACGGCGCCCCCGCAACTCAGGCCCAAGTGACACAAGCCGCCAACCAAGCGGCCGCGCCTGCAAAGTAACGTTGCCGACCTCGCCGGCCTTATCTAGGAAAACAAGATGAACTACAAAGACACAATTCGTTACGGAGTCAGCTCAGCAATGATTTTCGCCGCGATTTGTTTCGGCGGCCTGGCAGTTACTGTTTCGGCCCAAGCGGAAAGCGCGGCCGCGAAAAAAGTTTCGCCGGAAAAGAGTGTGGGACGCGATCCGTTCAAGAAGTATGAAGCCGTTTACAAGCCAGGTAAAGCAACTTCCAAGCTGGAGCCTCCCTCAATTCAAGCACGCATCGAGCGTTATCGTGCTCAGAAGATGGCCGCAGCGGCCGCTCAGGTTGCGCCGCCAAAGCCGACGACCGCTTTGATGCTGAACGAACTACAAGTAATCGGCATCTTTCGCACGCCCCGCGGTTGGGCGGCGATGGTTGAAGCGACGCCGATCAAACTCTCTTATGTTATCTATCCAGGCGAGAACTTCTTTGACGGCCAACTCGTGGCCATTGAAGAGAGTCGTCTGATATTTCGCCGCGACATAGTCTGGGCTGACGGCCGACGCGAAAAGACGGTGGAAATCAAACCACTGCGCCAGCCGAGCCCCGTCGACACTATGACCTCTACCACAGCGGCTCCCGCCAGTGTTCCGATTCCCGAGTCTGCGAAACCAGACTCGCCGGAAAAGCAATAGCGAATGATTGCTGGCCCGACGTTGCGAGAACTGTCTTCGCAAACCGGACGGCCCGATGCGTGATGTTAGCCCATGCGAAGTAGCACCGGCTTTCTTCACTTTGACAATCAGACTGAACTGCCGCGTTGTGCGGCGCGCGCTTTGAATGTTCGTTCTTCAGGCATTTCGAGCGAGCGCGTGGCGGAGTTCAGCCAAGTCCCTGAGGAGGGAATAATGCCTAAGCAGCACCTTAAAACTATTGCGATCAGAACATGCGCGCTCGCATGCGTCATAGGTCTGTCGCTAAATACTTTTGCCATTGCCAGTGGTTCAGCCACTCGAGCCGTGATTGGGTCCGTCAGAACATCCAGCGCAGCGTTGGCGCCCGACCAGAACCCGTCGCCTTCGCCGAGTCCGGCGCGGCCCGGCATCACGCCGGCCAAGGACAACATGGCGCAACAAGCCGACCAGGGGCGGCGCTATGGAATGTCGGGGTTTGTCGGCGAGCCGATCAATCTTAACGTGGTCAACGCTGACATTCGCGACATCCTGAACTACATCACGGAGCAGTACGGCATCAATTTTGTCATCGACAGCTCTGTCGGAGCAGTTCCGGTCACTGTCAACGTGCAGGACGTGCCGTGGAATTATGCTCTGGACGCCTTGCTACGCGCGAATAAATTGGGCGCTGAAGTCAATGGAAACATTCTTCGCATTGCGACGTCCGAAACGCTGGCTAGAGAAGCGTCGACGCAGAAGGTGATTAGCGACGCGCGGCTGGACAACTCGCCATTGGTGACTGAGTTCATTCGGCTCAATTATGCGCGCGCCGTGGGCACGCTGGCGCAAGCTGCTGGCTCAACCAGCGCATTCTCAGGCGGCTCCACTAACCTAAGCTTCAGTGGCGGCGCGGGTGGTGATGCAACCGGCGGCAGCGGCGATCAGGGTGTGCTTCCGATCATTAAGCGACGTCTTTCGCGCCGCGGTTCGATCGAAGTCGATGGTCGTAGCAATACGTTGATTGTGACCGACGTCAAAGAAAACATTGAAGCGATTCGGCAACTCGTGACGATTCTGGATATGCCAGAGCCGCAGGTCGAGATCGAAACGCGCATAGTCATCGCGCAACACAACTTCAGCCGCGACCTCGGCGCGCAGCTTTCGCTGGGCGTGGCGAATCTCAGCCGTGGTGGCTTAGCGAACATCACGACACTCGCGACCCAATCAGGGGGTACCGGAGGCACCGGGGGTACTGGAGGCACCGGAGGCACTGGAGGCACTGGCACTTCTACGGTCACTCCTGGAACCAGCCGCTTCGGGGCTTTTGGCGGCCTTGCCGGAACGACCCCACCAGTTGGCAACTTGCGTGCGGCTGCTGCTACGACGGTCATCGGATTGACGACCGGCCTATTCGGTACAGCGCAAATCAGCGCCCTGATCAGCGCCGCGGAAACACGTGGCGAGGTCAAGACCGTTGCCACTCCCCGCGTGACTGCTCTGAACAATCGACCGGCGCAAATCGAGAGCGGATCACAGATTCCCGTGCAGACGACTCAAGCTGCCGGGGGAACCGCAGTCGTGACCACGACATTCGTTTCAGTTCCGCTGCGTCTCTCAATAACGCCGCAGATCACTGATGCTGGAACCGTGGTGCTGCGCGTGACGATCGAAAACAACACGGTGAACACCGGCATCGCCGTTGGTGGAGTTCCCGGCATCGACACGCAACGCATGCAGTCTGAAGTGCTCGTGCCCGATGGCGGAACGACAGTCATGGGTGGCGTGCTCGCCGACCAGGAAAGCACTACTCGCCTGCGTACGCCGGGCGTCGCAAGCATTCCTATCCTGGGCAACATGTTCAAGCGCAAGACGACGACGAAGGACTCGACTGAGATTCTGTTCTTCATCACGCCGCATATTTATCGGCCCGACTATTTTGGTCACCCAACCTCGACGACGCCGACGACGGGCCCGCGCACGACTACCGTGCCGCAGCCGGTGCCGCTTGGTAATCCGCAAACCAATACGCCTACCCCGACCCAGTTGCAACAGCAGCAGCAGGAGAAGCCGGAATCAAACACGCCAGCCACGCAGGGTGTGATCGGCGCACCAGGCGCTTCCGTGCCGAATCCAACAACGAGCGCACGACCAGGCGCGTTGGGCGGCACTCGGCCTGAGCGGTAGGTCGTCGAGTATGTTCAAAGAAACTCTGCAAACCATCGTCGAGAAAACCGACGGCAGCCTCGGCGCCCTGATCATGGGCGCCGATGGTTTGTCTGTGGAGAAGTTTTTCTCGGAAGAAGGCGCCGACGCGAATCTTGACGTCGCAGCCGCTGAGTTTACGTCTTTGGTCCGCAGCGCAAGCAAGTCAGGTCGCGATTTGGATTTTGGCGAGCTTCGCGAATTGGTCGTCGCTCTCGCCAACGTCACGCTCGTGATTCGGTTATTCAACAAAGATTACTTTGCCGTACTGGCATTGAAGGCGGACGGCAACCTAGGCCGCGGCCGATATGAATTGAGAAAGGCTGAGTTGATGCTAGCGAAAGAGTTTGCTGTCTGAGGGGGCTTGCTTAGCTATCTATCAGGGCTCCCTTAGTATCCCTGCCGGGATGTAATCCTGCGCTCGCCGTTGCTCTCGCGACGAGATCCCTCATCATTAAATAGTTTCCATCCGACCCCTGATTTCCGTTTCACGATGAAGATGTTAATAGCATTCAATAATCAGAGTCTCGACTATTCGGCGAATCA
>Ga0070706_100006362_pt1 | contig 11153 bp, 10 predicted proteins | sample KBSK5501metaG_FD_65476 | JGI IMG/M metagenome (GOLD analysis project Ga0070706, IMG submission 65476) | Corn, switchgrass and miscanthus rhizosphere microbial communities from Kellogg Biological Station, Michigan, USA - KBS K5-50-1 metaG | ecosystem: Host-associated > Plants > Roots >...
CTCCCGCTTGCGGGAGAGGGTCGGGGTGAGGGAAGAGCGCCGCGGCTCCCTCTCCCGCTTGCGGGAGAGGGTCGGGGTGAGGGTGGTGCGGTCATCTCGGCTTCACAGCCGCGGCGCCTCGACGCTCTCGAGCAGCGCCACCAGCAGCTCGTCGATGCGCCGGCCTTCGAGCTGCGCATCGGGCGCGAGCAGCACGCGATGTCGCAGCGCCGGCAGTGCATGCTGCTTCACATCGTCGGGCGTGACGAAGTCGCGCGCATGCAGCAGCGCCGCGGCGCGCGCCGCGCGCACCAGCGCGATCGCGGCGCGCGAGCCGGCGCCGTTGGCCAGGCCGCTCCAGCTTCGGGTCGCGCGCGCGATGCGCACCGCGTAGTCGACGACCTTCTCGTCGACGCGCACGAACGCGGCCATGCGCTGCAGCGCCAGCACCGAGCGCCGCTCGAGGCGCGGCGAGACGCCGGCTAGCGGCAGCTGGTCGCCGGCCTGCTGCAAGGTGCTGCGCTGGACGATCGCAGCCTCTTCGACGAGCGACGGATAGTCGACCTCGATCTTGAACAGGAAGCGGTCGAGCTGCGCCTCGGGCAGCGGGTAGGTGCCTTCGGTCTCGAGCGGGTTCTGCGTGGCGAGCACCATGAACGGCTTGTCCAGCGGCAGCGTCTGGCCCTCGATCGTGACCTGGTACTCCTGCATCACCTCGAGCAGCGCGCTCTGCGTCTTCGCCGGCGCGCGGTTGATCTCGTCGGCCAGCAGCAGGTTCGTGAACACCGGACCGCGGTGCACGCGCATCGCCGAGAGATCGAGCGCACCGCCGGCCGCGGCCGTGTCGAGCACGCTGTGGCCGGTGATGTCCGACGGCATCAGGTCGGGCGTGAACTGCACGCGATTGCACTCGAGCGTGAGGGCCTTCGCGAGCGCGCGCGCGAGCAGCGTCTTGCCGACGCCGGGCACGCCTTCGATCAGCACGTGGCCGCTGGCGACGAGCGCGATCAGCGTCTGGTCGATCACCGCACGCTGGCCGACGACCGCCTTGCCGATCTCGTCGCGCAGCGCCGCGAGCGCATCGGCGGCGCGCTGGATGTCGGAGGGGCCGAGCGCGGCCGGCGCGCTGCCCGGCGGGATCGTCTTGGTGGTGTCGTTCACGTTCGGATCGTCCAATGTCATGTTGTCAGGGGCCGCGGCCGATGCGGTCACGCCGCGCGCGGCGCGTTCGGGCTCGTCTGCGAGCCGCTGATGTTGCCGGGATTCAGCAGCAGGCGCCGGCGCACGGTTTCGAGCAGCGCGAGCGCGCTCGGCAGGTGCCGGTTCAGGGTCGGGTTCATCGCACGCGCCAGCGTGTGCACGTCGACGCCGACGAGCGGCGCGAGCGCAGCCGCGCGCTCGCCGACGATCAGCGCGTCGTAGCCCGGCACGCGGCTGCGCGCGAGCGTGTCCAGCGCGCGCAGTTGCGCCCGGTGCAGCGCGCGGCCGCCGCGATGCGCGATGAAGGCGGCGGTGCCGCGGATCTGCTCGGCGACCGACCGCCGCGCCGTTGCCGCCGGCGCGAGGCGCGGGCCGAAGCGCACGCCGGCACGCCACAGCGCGAGGGCCAGCGCCAGCGCGCCCAGCAGGATCGCCGGCGCGCCGCCGCTCCAGAGCGTCGCGATCAGCGGTGCTCGCTTCTCGTCGGCGACGAGCCAGAGCTGCTGGCCGCGCGCGAGCCGCAGCGCCGCGGAAAGCAGCAGTGCCTCGTCGTTCTCGAGCAGCGTCGTGCCGAACACCGGCAGCCGCGGGTTGACGGCCGTGACCATGCCGCGGCCGATCGCGACCCGCAGCATCACGTGGCCGCGCGGGCTGTCGACAGCCCAGAGCGCGGCCGACGCCGAGCGCAGCGTGCCCGCGCTGCCGGAGCAGCTCGAATAGCCGCGGTGCACGCCGAAGGCCGGCGGTACGCTCGCCGGCTCGACGAAGCCGGGGCAGGCCGGCGGTTTCGTACGCGGCGCCACGATCATCGGCCGAGGTGGCCGCGCGTTGCGGCGTGGCGGGGGTGGTGGCGCGGCTTTGTGGGCGTTCTCGTCGTGATCGGTATGGCCGCCGTCGTCCTCGTCGTCATCCTCATCGGCGCTGGGTGCCGAGGCCGAAGGCGACGGCTTCGGCATCTTCGTCGCCGGCGGCGGGACCGAGTGGATCGTCGTCCACGCGAGCTCGGGCCCGTAGTACTCGTAGGTCGGCAGCACCAGGTGGCCGCCTGCCTCGACCCAGTGCTGCAGCGCCGCGGCGCGTTCGGGAAACAGGTCCCAGGACCAAGAGCTCAGCACCAGCGTCGCGCCGGGCGGCGGCAGGCGGTCGAGGTTGTCCGGCGTGGCCAGCGCGACGCCGAGCTGTTCGGTGAAACGCTTGAAGGTGTAGAGCGGGTCGGTCTTCGCCGGGCCGCGCAGCTCGGGCGGCACGTCGACGTCCACCCATTCGGTGTTGAAGACCAGCCAGGTGCCGGCGAGCGCCAGCAGGAGCGCCGCGAGCGCCGATTGGGTGTGGCCGCGGCTCCATGTCATGCGGCGGCTCCAGCGGTGGCGGCGCCCGTCGTCGCGTGCGATGCCGCGCGGCGGCTCGCGCCGAAGTGCGCATCGAATCCGTCGAACAGCGCGGCGACGCTCGCTGCATCTGGCGAGCGCGCCGCATACACCGCGACCTGCCACGCGCCGACCAGCTGCTCGAAGAACGCCGCGCCGGCGGCGGGCAGCGCGGCGCGCGCGAGCGCCACGCATTCGCCCTCGGTGCTCGCGCCACGAATCGCGACGCCGTGCTCGTGCACGAGCCGCGACAATGCGCCGCGGTACAGCAGCGACAGCGCAGCACGCTGTTCGCCGCGCTGCCACAACGCGCGGGCGCTGCCGGCGATGTCGTCGGGCAGGCTGTCGGGGCGGATGTCGAGGTCGTGCACGTGGCTGGGCGGCAGCGCTGCGGCACGCCCCGCGGCCGCATCGGCGCGCACCCGCATCCAGCGCCATGCCGTGACGAGCAGCAGCGCGGCCACGCTCGCGCCGAGCAGCCACACGAGGCCGCGCCCGGCCTCCGACAGCCAGCGCAGCATCTCGATCAGCCATGGTGCGCTGGGCGCGGGCCGGCGCTTCCTGGCGTCGTCGTCGGGCTTCAGGCGCAGCGTGCGCTCGGTGCGCGGGCCGCCGAGGTTCGGGTCGGCACGCACGGTCGCGACGGCGCGTGCGATGTCTTTCGGTGTCGTGATGCCCGCTGCGGCGCTGGCAGCGGGCGCGATCGGCTCGGCGCTCGATTCGGCAAGGGCCGGCCGACCCGCGAGCAACAGCGTTGCGATGCACGCCGCATGCAGCACGTTGCCGCGGCTCACGCGACCGTCACGCCGCGAACGCAAGACGAAACTCCTGCTCGATGTCCCACGCCTCGAGCTCGACGCGCCGGTTCAAATACATCGCAAACCCGGCCGCGACGTAGAACGGCTCGACCAGCAGCACGACGCCGGCGTAGACCGCCGAGCTCAGCAGCGCCAGCGAGAGGCTCTCGTCGCGCAGCAGCGTCTCGAACCACGACGTGCGGCTGCTGCCGTCGTCGCCGGGAATGAACCAGAGCACGAGCGCCATCGCGCCGATCATCACGATCATCTCGATCTGCGCAAACACGAGGTGCATGCCCAGCGCCTGGCCCTGCTTGTCCTTCAGCAGCTGCCGGCGCCGCGCCTTCGCGGCGCTGCCGCGCTGGCCTTCGAGCTGCGCGGCCGGCTGCGTGTACGAGCGCCATGGCGAGAGCCGCCGCGCGATCAGGCTGGCCGCGAGCTGCTGCCACCAGACCGACCGGCGGTCGCGCCACAGGTCCGACCAGCGGGTGGGCGTGCCGAACACGGCGCGCGAGAGCACGTACAGCAGGCTGCGGTCTAGCCATGGCTTGAGCCAGAAGATGATCAGCCCCGGCAGCCAGCCGGCCAGCTCGACGCTCGCGAGCGCGATCAGCACGACCACCGCATAGAGCGGCACGAACGTCGCCCACACCGAGCGTGCATTCGCCTGCACGAGGCGCACGCCGAGGTCGGTCGCCTCGGCCATCGAACGCGGCCGCAGGTGCAGCGCGAGGGCATCAACCTGCATGGCCGGTCCGCGTTGTCGACATCGGTATCGACATCGGTGTCGACGTCGGCGCCGATGGCGGCGCCGCGTGGCGGGCAGGGCGGCCCTGCGCCGTCAGGTAGCCGATCACGAGCGCCCAGCATGCCGCGCCGACGCCGTACTTCACCGCCGGGCCGACCCAGCGCGCCGACGACCAGAACGCCTCGAGTGCGGCGGCGATCACCAGCAGTGCGATCGTGCCGTAGACCAGCACCGCTGCCTCCGATGCCGCGAGCTTGAGCGCCTCGAGCCGTGTGCGCCGCCCGGGCGCGAGTAGCGCATGGCCGAGTCGCAGGCCGGCCGCGCCCGAGATCACGATCGCGGTCAGCTCGAACGCACCGTGCGTGACGACGAACGAGTAGAACGCCTCGCCGTGCCCGCGCGCCGTGAGATACCCCGCCACCGAGCCGGCCGCGGCGCCGTTGTACGCGAGGAAGAACAGGCTGCCGAGCCCGGCGAACACGCCGCCGGCAAAGCACCGGAAGGCGATGCCGATGTTGTTCATGATGTAGTGGCCGAACATCATCCAGTCCGAATCGGCGCCGCGCTCGCGGCCGAGCGGCTCGCTGCCGGGTCCGTACATGTGGTCGTACTGGCGCGCGGTGTCGGCGTCGTGCATCGACAGCACGAAACCCGGGTCGGCGTAGGTCGCGATGCCGATCAGGAGCAGCGGCAGCGTGAACACAACGCCCGCGACCAGCAGGTAGCGCCAGTGTGCGCGCACCGCCTGCGGGAAGTCGATCAGCGCCAGGCGCTTCAGCCGCGCCAGGCCGTAGTCGCTGCGGCGGTAGATCAGCTGGTGGGCACGCGCGGTCAGGTCCTCGAGGCGCGTCGTCAGGTGCACCGGGTAGGCGCGCGAGCGGGCGAGCGCAAGGTCTTCGCAGGCCGCGCGGTACAGCGCGGCGAAGCGCGCCGGGTCGATCGCGGCCGCGGCGGCGGCGGCGCGCTTCGCCGCTTTGTCTTCCTTCGCGGCCTTCGTCTTCGGCTTGCGGCCGGTCTCGATCGCGGCGAGCGCTTGTTCGAGCTCGTCCCAGCGCGCGTGCTGGCGCGATTCGAACTGCAGCGGCGTCATCGTCATCGGCGCCCCACGATCCAGTGCGCAATGCCGAGCAACTGCTCGGTCGCGTGCGCGGTGTCGGCCGGGCGGCTCGCGCTGCGCGTCAGCGGCGCCGCGAGCTGCGCAAGTTCGTCGTGGCGCGCGGCGGTCAATCGTGTTGCGCGGCCGGCCCACGCGACGATCGCGGCCTGCTCCTCGGTCGACAGCGCACGCGCCGGCGCACGCGGCGCGGCCTCGGGCATCGCGCCGTGCAGGCGCACGCTGCCGGCATGCACGACCAGCGTGCCCGCGGCCAGATCGCCGATGCGCTTGAAGTCCGGCCGCAGCAGCATCGCGACCAGGCCGAACGCATAGAGCAACGGCAGGAAATCGGCCGCGCGCAGCAGGTTGCGCACCAGCGACGCGGCCGGCGTGATCGGCAGGCCCGAATCCATCACCACCTTCAGGCCGAGCGCGCGCTTGCCCGGCGTGGCCGAGCCGGGCATCAGCTCGAACAGCACCGGATAGAACCACTCGACGCCGAACAGCAGGATCAGGAACAGCGCGCCGCCGAGCCTGTGCATCGTGCCGAGCACGATGCTCGCGATCAGCAGGATCAGCGCACGGATCGACATGTCGATCGCGAACGCATACGAGCGCGCGACCACGCCGGCAGGGCGCAGCGCGAGCGCAATGCCCTCCGGCGTCTCGGCCGTGACGATGGTGTCTAGGCCTTCACGACGATCGTGTCGGCGATGTTGTCGTGCAGGCACTTGCGCGAGTCGCGGAAGATCAGCAGGCAGTCGACGAGCGCGTAGATCATGCCGAGGAACGGAATCAGCACGAGGACCCAGCCGACGAGGTAGCGCAGCCCGAGCAGGCGGCCGAGCGTTGCGCGTTCGCCGTCGCTGCGCACGATGCGCAGGCCGAGCAGCTTCTTGCCTATCGTCTGTCCCTCGGTGTGCAGCAGGTAGCCCTGGATCAGCATGAACAGCACGAAGCCCAGCACGAGCTGGCCGACCACGATGCCCATGCCGACGTTGCCGGCACGCGGGTTCAGCGACTTGAAGGCCATGATCGTCAGCACCCAATAGATCGCGCCCTGGATCAGGCCGTCGACGATCACCGCGACGAGACGCGTGCCGCGCCCGGCGAGCTCTGCGACCCCGTCGGCCGAGACATCGGCGACCTCTGCGGTCGGCGGTGCGTATCGGTTGGTCGGCGGGGTCACCGGCGTGGTCGTCGACTGATCGTCCGTCGTGCTCATGCAGCCCTCCGCCCGATGGCGTGTGATTGTGGTGGCGGGCATCGTAGCCGAACACGCCTGACGCGCCCAAACGTGTCGTCAGCGCTTTGCGGCAAGTTTCCGCAAATGGCGCTTCGTCAATTCGACGCGCTGGATTTGATCCCCTCTCCCAGAGGGAGAGGGAGTCATACAAGGCTCTTGAGGTTTCATTTGAGAGCCGCTTGCCGTCCCGTCAGGCAGGAGTCGCGCCGGGCCGCCCGGCCTCGGTCACGAAGCGGGCCGCCGTGGCGATGCCGCTGGCCGGATCGAGCGCGTTGTCGACGACGCGCAGTTGCGCCTGCAATCGCTTCGCATCGAGCGTGAAGCGCATGTAGCCGCGCTGGTCGCTGCGGCCGCAGCGAATGTGCGGGTTGAACGGCAGCGCGGCGTCGAGGCGCGATTGCGCGGAGCTCGTGCTCGTGATCGAGGTGCCGCAGTACTCGGTCGCGATGGGCGGCGCGGTCGTGTCGTCGAAGTTCGGCTTCAGATCGGCGACGTAGTTCGTGTGCACGTCGCCGCCGAAGACGACCACGCCGCCGAGCTTGCGCTGCGCGATCGACTCGAGCAGGCGGGTGCGGGCGGGGGCGTAGCCGTCCCAGCCGTCAGTCCAGTAGGTGCCGCCGTTGTCCGCGGGGTCGGTCCACGACAGGCGTGCCATCAGCGTCTGCTGGGCCACGAGATTCCACGGCCGCACGGCGTCCCAGCCGTCGGCGAGCCAGCGTTCCTGTTCGGCGCCGAGCAGCGTGCGTTTCGGGTCCAGGAATTCGGGGCAGTCCTTCAGCGCGAGCGTGTTCGAGCCGCCGCGGTTGGGCTTCGGGCAGGCCTGCACGTCGCGGTACTGGCGGTCGTCGAGCAGGTGGATGCGGGCGAGCGCGCCCCAGTCGAGGCGGCCGGTGATGCGCATGTCGGGGCCGCGCGGGCGCGCCGACTTCGGGAACGGCAGGTGCTCCCAGTACGCCTGGTACGCGGCGGCACGTTGGGCGCGGAAGTCGGTCTCGAGATGCTGGCCCTGCAGGTTCGCGTAGTCGTTGCCGACCTCGTGGTCGTCCCAGACCATCAGCCACGGCGCGAGCGCGTGCATGGTCTGCAGCGCCGGGTCGCTCTTGTAGGTGGCGTAGCGGGCGCGGTACTGCTCGAGCGTGCGCACGACGCCGCTGCCTTCGAGCGGGCGCACCGATTGTTTGCCCGACGGGTACTCGTAGATGTAGTCGCCGAGGAACATCACGAGGTCGAGCTTTTCGTTCGCCATGTGGCGCCACGCCGCGTAGTGACCGTGGTCCCAGCGCTGGCAGCTCGCGATCGCGAAGTTCAGCGTGCCGGCCGCGCTGTCGGGCGCCGGTGCGGTGCGCGTGCGGCCGATCGGGCTTTGCTGGCCGAGTGCGCGAAAGCGGTACCAGTACCAGCGGTCCGGTGCGAGCCCGCCGGGTTCGGCGTGCACGCTGTGCGCCCACGCGGCTTCGGCGGTCTCGTCGCCGCGCGCGACGATCTCGCGAAAGCCTTCGTCGCGTGCGATCTCCCATTGCACCGTCGTGCGTTCGGGCAGGTCCGCACCGGTCAGGCGGGTCCACAGCACGACACCGTCGGCGCGCGGGTGGCCGGACGCGATGCCCAGGCCGAAGCGGGGCAGGGTGTTGTTGTCGGCGGCGCGGCTGCTCGTGGCATGCGACAGCAGCCACGGCACCGCGATCAGCGCAGCACTGCCGCGCAGCAGCGTGCGACGCGACGTCGACGGGCGCACCGAGTCAGATCCCGACGTCGTCGATCTCGCGGTAGACGTCGCGCAGCCACATCTTGACGCGCTGGCGGTCCATCAGCCCGAGCCCGCCGCCCAGCGGGTCGTTCGCGTTCTTCGCCTTCCAGAAGCTGCTGCTGCCGGCGTCGATCTTCTGCATCACGCCTTCGTGCAGCCGCTTGATCGAGACGATCTTCGCGCCCAGCGACAACGCGCGCGCCTGCTCGCCGGACTGCTCGAGCACCGAGAAGTCGTTGCCGCGAATCTGGTTGCGCACCAGCACGTACTTGATGCCGGTGCCGAAGCGGTCGAGCAGCTTCTTCAGGAGATCGACCGAGTCCTTGCCGCTGTCCATCACGTGCCAGTAGTGCACCGCCATGCCCATCTCGTCGGCCACGGACAGCACGCCGGCGTCGTCGATCCAGCTCACCAAGGGGTCGTGGGTCTGCGCGGCCAGATCGACCAGCACGCGGCGCTCGGGCTGCTCGGCGGCGGCCTCGACGATCACGTCGAGCGCCGCGTAGTGGTCGAGCACGACCGGCGACGCATAGCCGTCGTAGAAGCGCAGCAGCGCGCCGTGCGAGCGGTCGGTGTCGAAGGCGATGAACGGGATATCGCGGTCGATCATGTACTGCGCGAGAGCGCGCGCGGTCAGCGACTTGCCGACGCCGCCTTTTTCACCGCCGATCAAATGGATATGGGCCATCGTTGTTCAGTCCTCGGGTCCGCAAGGGGTTGGCAGGGCGACACATTCTCCATGCTCGAGCGATCGCGCCGTTCATGGCATTTTCACATTCGCTTCATAGCATCCGCCGCGCAGTGCAGTGTGTGCCGCCGGGTGCGTTCCATTCGCGCGACATCCGAGCGGTCCCGAACGAACCTCCTCTCGCAGAAAAGTACGCATGTCGCAACCTCTCGCTGTCGAACCCCGTATCGAATCCCGTCGTCGTGTCCTGAAGCTTCTCTCGGGCGCGCCGTTGCTGCCGCTGGCCGGTTACGGCACGGTCGCGTCGGTGCTGAGCGCCTGTGGCGGCGGTGACGATGACGATGCCGCGCCGGCCGCCACCTTCACCTCCGCCACGTTCACCGGCATGGCCGCGCCGACGCTCGCGGCGCCCGCCGCGATGGCGACGACCTCGGTCGCCTCGAGCATGGCCGTCAACTTCAGCGACGGCAGCTCGAAGAGCTACAAGCTCGCCTACCACCCGTTCTTCACGACCGGCGACAGGGTGCCGGACGGCAAGGGCGGCACCATCCTCGCCGGCGGGTACGTCGACATCCACAACCAGCCGATCATCGACACGTCGGTCGCCGGCCAGGAGCGCCAGTTCTTCTCCGACGCGCCGGACGGCACCTCGCTGCTGTCGCTGCCGAGCCCGACGGTCACCGGTATCAAGGGCAAGGCGGTCTTCGCGGTCGTGCAGTTCGAGTACACGACGCACGATCAGAGCGGTGTCAGCACCTACGGCGTGCTGCCGTCGCCGATCGCAGTGCTGACGCTCGACCAGGACCAGAGCACCGGCGCGTTGAGCCTCGTGAAGTACCACAACGTCGACACGTCGAGCGTGCACGGCCTGTGGATCACCTGTGGCGCCAGCCTCTCGCCGTGGGGCACGCACCTGTCCAGCGAAGAGTACGAACCGGACGCGCCGTTCGCGGCCGCGAGCGCGCAGTTCAAGGCCTACAGCAAGAACGTGTTCGGCGACGAGACGACCGCCAACCCGTATCACTACGGACACCTGCCCGAGGTCACCGTCAACCCCGACGGCACCGGCGCGATCAAGAAGCACTACTGCGTGGGCCGCATCTCGCACGAGCTGGTGCAGGTGATGCCCGACAACCGCACCGTGCTGATGGGCGACGACTACACGAACGGCGGCCTGTTCATGTTCGTCGCCGACCAGGAGAAGGACCTGTCGGCCGGCACGCTGTATGTCGCGAAGGTCGGCGCCGGCTTCTCGGTCGACCCGGCCGCGGCGGGCGCGCCGCTCACCTGGATCAACCTCGGCCACGCCACCAGCGCCGAGATCGAGAACCTCGCGAACACGCTCAAGCCCGCGGACATCATGAGCGTGTCCAAGACCGACCCGCTCGACGCGAGCTACACCAAGATCTTCTGCGACGGCGCTGCCAACTGGGTCAAGCTGAACGCGGGCATGGACAGGGCCGCCGCGTTCCTCGAGACCCACCGCTACGCCAACCTGAAGGGCGCGAGCATGGGCTTCACGAAGCTCGAGGGCACCACCGTCAATGCGAAGGACAAGATCGCCTACTCTGCGCTGCAGAACATCCAGGGCTCGATGGTGCGCGGCAACGCGGCGTGGCGCGAAGCGACCGGCATCACGGTCGAGGAGGCGATCGTCGCCGGCGGCGTGTTTGCGCACACCCTCGCCGGCGCGCAGAAGGACACCGACGGCGCCGCGATCAACAGCGAGTGGGTGCCGACGCTGACGAAGGCGCTGCTGGTCGGCGAAGACATCGCGGCCGACGCGCTGGGCAACACCGCGAACCCCGACAAGGTCTCGAACCCCGACAACCTGAAGTTCTCGGAGAAGCTGCGCACGCTGTTCATCGGCGAAGACAGCAGCACCCACATCAACAATTTCCTGTGGGCCTACAACGTCGACACCCGGCAGCTTTCGCGGCTGATGTCGATTCCGTCCGGTGGCGAGTCGACCGGGCTGCACGCCGTCGACGAGATCAACGGCTGGACCTACATCATGAGCAACTTCCAGCACGCCGGCGACTGGATCAAGACGACGCCGCAGGCCGTGAAGGACGCGCTCGATCCGCTGATGCGCGCCAGCTACAAGGACCTCTACGCAGCGTCCGTCGGCTACCTGACGGCCGACCCGAGCGCCATCAAGCTCGCCTGAACGCAGCGCCCGCGGGCAGCGGTGAACGACGGCGCCGGCGCTTCAGCCGGCCTCGTCGCTCTTGCGCAGCCGTACGCACTCGGGATGCGAGGACCAGCGTGCGCGTTCGCACTGC
>Ga0070706_100006363_pt1 | contig 11150 bp, 14 predicted proteins | sample KBSK5501metaG_FD_65476 | JGI IMG/M metagenome (GOLD analysis project Ga0070706, IMG submission 65476) | Corn, switchgrass and miscanthus rhizosphere microbial communities from Kellogg Biological Station, Michigan, USA - KBS K5-50-1 metaG | ecosystem: Host-associated > Plants > Roots >...
TGGGAAGGGACCGATCAGGTCGATGGCGTCCCACCTGGTGCCAATCACCGGCGGCCCATCGCCAATCTGGCGTCGATACACGCAGGCCGGGGCGAATTCGTGCCATCGCAACGGGTCAGCGAGGTACGCGAACACCCGCTCAAGGGGCGCGTCGATGCTCGCGTTCACTTCCACGCGTCGCCACATGGCGTGTGACACCACCCTCCGTTCGGACGGCACCGGCCATTCGCACCCTCGATATTAGCGGTGTCGTATCCCAAGGCTTTGGTCGAGGGGCGCGGCTCGCGTTGCATTGGCTCGAACCCGGGTCTCCCGACACCGGGCAGGTATGCTTCTCAGGGGCCAGTAGCGCGTGGGAGACGGGGAGCCGTGTACCAGCTATTGCTCTTCATCCACATCGTCTGCGCCGTGATCTGGGTTGGGGGTGCCTTCGCAATCCAGGCCCTCGCAGTCCTGGTCAGCCGTTCAGACGATCCGGCGGAGCTGCCGCGCCTGGGCCGCAACCTGGAGATCATAGGGTCGCGCGTGTTCATGCCAGCCGCCGTGGTGCTGTTCTTGGCCGGCGTGGTGATGACTGTCCAAAACTGGAGCTTCGGCAGGACTTGGATCGCTGTCTCAGTGGCGTTGTGGATCCTCTCGGCTCTTAGCGGAGCCCTGTACCTCGGTCCGCGGGCTAAGCGTGTCGCCGCTCTGTTCGACGCCGAGGGCCCCTCGTCAGTCGCGGCTCGCCAGCTTCTCGGCCGAATGTTCGTGGTCTCGAGGCTCGAGCTCGTCAGCTTCGTAGTCATCATCGGGCTGATGGTCTTCAAGCCCGGCACGTGATACAGCTTCGCGCCCTTTGAAGACTTCTCCGGACTACATAAGCCAGCCGCCCGTACGGACCTGTGGTTTGGTGGGCGACACTGGACTCGAACCAGTGACCTCTTGCATGTCAAGCATGGCTGCGTGCTGCACAGTGGCGTGAGCGTGGCCTTACTTCCCCGCAGGGCTAGTTATTGCGGTCATGCAATGTCCCCGGCGCGGGTTGTGGCCACGCCGGGGACAAAATGCAGTCTAAACCGGCCTGGATTCGTCGAGGAGGCCGGCTAGCCTACTCAGTCGATCCTCCATGGCCGCAACCGTTTCCTCCTTCCAACCTGAGCTGCCAGGCTCACTGAAACGCCTTGCGCCTGCTTGACACATCGAACCCTGCTCGGGGAGCTCGTGGCTGAGGGTCACCCATAGTTCGACATCCCAGTCCTGGATGCGTTCCCACAGCCCCTCAGGACCCTCTAACGCCGCATACGGCAGCTTTGACAGCTCCTCCCTAAGCCCGAGGCCGCTGTCGTACAAGCGGCTTGATCCGTTCAGCAAAGGTGCGCAGGCTTCGAAAGCGTCGGCGCGCCTCTGGCTGTTCGAGATAGAGGGCGACAAGGAACATCAGGATCGCGACGCCCAGGGCAGCTGCGACCGGCCAAGAAAGGCCGGGGTTCCCGACAAAAACAGTGAGGGCGGCGATGAAGAAAGCGCCACTCAGGAAATAGAGAAGGCGCGGTGCTCGGCGAGTAAGGGCGGGTGTCCGCACTCTCGGGAGCTTCCAACGCCGCCGGCCGCCGCTCATCTTGCTGGCTATCGGCATCGCGGGCGCAATCGTAAGGGCCGGCACCCGCCCCGGATTACCGAGCCTTAGCCGCTCATCCGCCCCCTGATCGGAACGAGGAGCCGGGCCAGCGCTCCGAGCGCCGCCACGGGCTCGCCACCCTCGGCTTCAACCTTCTCACCGTGGGGACCAACCGCTACCGCGAGCCAATTGTCTGACCGCTGCTCAGGCGCTAGGCCGGTCGACGCGCATCGCAGTGAATCGAGGTGCCACCCGACGGCATGGCTGCCTCGGTATCGATCCACGCGCGGTCCATGCGACCCAGGGGCGGCATGACGGCAGGTTAAAGGATAGAACAGGCGTTCGACAAGGGCAGTCAGAGGGTTGCGGGCGGACACCGGCGCGAATCGTGGCCAGTTGCAGTACTTTCGTGGTCTTGCTGTAGGAACGCGCTGGGCTAACGATTCTGCGCCACAAGCGTTAGAACAAGTATCCCGCCCTCCAGCAAGGAGACGTTGAAAACGTGATCCGTAGATTTTCGCTAGCCCGCAGCGTTGCTCTCGCGCTCGGAGTGCTTGCCTTGACCGCAAGCTTGGTCGCGGCGATGCCGCTATCGGCCACCGACGGGCTAAACACGGCTCAGCAGCACTCAGGACAGAACGTCCCCAACGGCGCGCCGCCAACGGCACCCCCGTCAGCGCAGCCGACGGACACCCATGGATTCACCGTGTCCCAAGCTGCACGCTCTCCCACGCCGTCCGGCTTCGACAATCACGGGGCCTTCGTGAGCTCGATCGCCAAGGCCAACGCGGGACAGTCCGGGACCCATTCAACTCCGCCGCCGCTGCCAGCCACACCGGCACCCCAGGCGAGTTCCGGCCTCTCCCATCGGCCATAGCTTCGCAATGAAAGAGGGGCCGTGGTGACCGGCCCCTCGGTTACCGACCACGGTCGATCCCGCTCGAGTAGCTCACCGTTCCGGTCGCCGTGGCCAAATGGGGCAAAAGCAAGACCGGCTGTTATGGCGGTCATTTCGTGCTCAGAAAGGGTATTTGGTGGGCGGCGCTGGACTCGAACCAGCGGCCTCTTGCATGTCAAGCGTTTCCGCCTGAGCGCTGTGCTCGGAGCGTGGCGATACCGAGCAAAACTGCATCAGTTATGCGGTCACGGAAAATCGTGCCTCGGGCGGGTCTGGTGGGCGACACTGGATTCGAACCATTGACCTCTTCCATGTCAAGGAACTGCTCTAACCAGCTCAGCTGGCCGCCCCCGACCGAGCCGTCCGATCCTACGAGACCGTCTGGCTCGGGCGATTGGGCTGTTGGTTGGGCACATGCCTGTCAGCGCATGAGCTCTTCGCCCATCTCGGCCGCGGCTTGGCGGCATGACTTATGGATGCCGACCACGCCGCCCGACAAGCGGAGCATCGGGGGTCAACCCGCGCGGGAGTCCGATCGACTCGCCGGCTGGCGAGACTAGCACCGCCGCGCATAGAACCTGAACTTGTGCCCGGATGACTACCTCGATGTGAAGTCGATTCGGCTGGCTCGCTTGGCGGCGTGATCGACTGCCCTAAGCCTCGAGCCGCGGTTGTCTATCAGCGGCTCCGTGCTGGGTCAATCGATGTTGGGGAGGTGAGATAGAGGGTCGCGAAACGTCGCGAACCCGGACACATTCGGTGAGATAGAGGGGCCCTCGCATCGCTCGGTCGGGAGATCGTGGTCCGGATTGCCGCGGTTGTCGGTCAGCCGTGCAGGCTAAGAGATGTCAGCGCGGCCGTAGTGCTGGTGCTCGACTGCACTTCGCTCGAACGGTGGAAAACTCGCGACCCGCGTCCGGGTATGAAGTCCCCGATTGGGTCGGCATGCTTGCGCTGATTGCCACATTTGAAGGCGGCTCTACGGAGGCGAGACTCCGGGCGAAGCTAGGACCTTTCCGGTAAAGAAGTCCAAAATGACGGTCGTCCAGCCAGGCCTCGGCGTCCAACAAGGCGATCCGTCGGGCGGGCAGATCGTGAACTCCGATTCGTATTTGACAGCCCAAACGAGTTGGTCGGGCCTCACTGGGTATCCGGACGCAAGGTTGGAGGTGTCGTAGACGTCGGCGAAGCGACCCGCCGCGGCCGACACAAGCACGGCATCTTGGGGGACAGCGGTTGAAGAGAGCTGAATCGCCAAATCTCTACTAATGCCGCTCGGTCCCGCAGTAGGAGACTCAGTCGCAGACCCCTGTTCGGTTGTACTCGGGGTCATAATCCCCGCCCCTCCTAGGCGCGCGCATGCCGTGCCCAACATTGTGAGCATCAGGAGCGCGGTCAGGTTGGAGGACCAGCCCCTCGCATTTCGTCTCCGATTCGAAAGACGACGCACTGCCTGGAACCTTCCTGGGCTAATTAGCACAAACTTGGACACGTCTTGAAGGACCAGTAGTTGTTAAAAGTGTGCAGGTAGGGCGGATTACCGTTGCTCGGGACCGATCCGCCGGTCCACCCGGACCAAATGCCAGTGCTCGATGTATAGAGATGCAGGCCGTAGCTACCGTTGCTACAAAGCTCGACGCCCTGGCACCCGTAATAGTCAGTACCAAGTAGCGCTCCCTGATCCTCGGTCTTCGCTAAAACGAGCCCATCGGAGGTTGACAGATCGCCGTTAAAAATTGGGTTCGATCCAATGGAGCCCATGCGGTACTGGATGATGTACCCGGTGTGGTGGGTTGGGCAGTAGAACCCGGTTTGCCCATTTCCGTCGTAACTGAGGTAGTAGGCGTAGTTCGGTGTAGGGGGCGGTCCTAGGTCATCGTTGGAATAGGTGCCGCAGACGTTCACATTCTCGTAGAAGACATGCACTTGATCAGGGTTGCTGTGGCCGGTCAAATAGCCCTGGTAGGTTCCTACCTGGGTCCATTGGCTACATGAGTCGTGCTGGCAGAGGGTGATCCAGTCCAGGTGCAATCCCGAGTTCAGGTGGACGGTGCCGCTTTGGCGAATATATCCATCGATCCCGTTCCAATTGGAGTCCTGCCAGCCTCCATATGACTGTGCGGCGAGGGCAGGACCAACGAGCAGCAAATCCAGCGTAACTGCGATCGCCAGGCCGCGGATCGTCGAAGACGGCCGCCTCATGCACCCTCCGTCGGTTCTTCCCGATTTTAGGCACGCGACCGCTCATTGACAATACTGTCGCCCGTGTTTAGTGCCATCGACTCTGACTCTCTTAGGGCGTCACACCACAGGTCGTGCCCATAATGCCGCTCGGCGCGTCTCCTCCACCTAAGCCAGAGTCCCACTTACCAGTCTCAGCATCGATCACGGCGACCCCAATATTGATCATTGGGTAGTTCGCGATGGGGTCGCTCAACGTCTGTACGATGTAGGCGGGGAATGTCCGGGCGACAAACGTCTGCCCATGCGTTGGCATGAGTGGCGCCGTGTAATTACCCAGAAACACGCATCCGTACTTCTTCCAGACGACATGTGCATCGTCAGGGCCGTAGCCATTGCCAGGTTCCGCCAGAGCTCTCGTTTCAGCGGCAGCGGATGTAATTCGCACCGTCGCTAGCTGGTCCCTTGTAAGGGGAACGAACCTGACGCCCGCCGAAGCCAAAAGAGCGTCCTGCACGGCGGGGGGCGGAGCCGGAGCTAGCGCCTGCGTTGGCAGTAGAGAACCCAGCTGAGAGGAAATGGGCTTGGGTGAGGATGTCCCGCACGCACCAAGCACCACGACGAGAATCGCAAGAATCGCGGACCTCACAACGCGGCTGATGAGGGCTAGGGGAGCGCGGGAATTCGTCCTAGCTTTCCACCGCCTGTTGAGTGAGCCCACCGACTCATCCCCCAAGGGGAGTTGAGACGCCAACCCACGTCCCACTCCTCTGTCCTAGCAATTGCCCTCTCCCGGTTGTAGGAGCGTGGAAGACACGCGGTGTTGCAAATAGAGAGCTCGCTGGGGCACGGGCTCTGTGTTCGCCCGAGACGTGCGGATCCGCGATGCCCCTACTATGCCTCGCGCTCCATGATACGAAGCCATCGAATCTGATCTTTGTGAAGCAGGACTCCCCACGTCCGGTCCAGGTGTTCATAGTTTCCAAAACCGACCTTGCGATATGGATCGGTCACGTAGATCCAAGGCTCGGCCTCGTACTCTTCAAGGGAATAATTCGCCAGCTTGCCGAAGAATTGAACCTTGTCGTCTCCGACGGTTTGAATCTCCAACACCCGGTCCGGCGAGGCAGCCAGCTCGAGGACAAGGTCCCAAGCGCTATTCGTAAGATCCCGGCGCATCCAAGTTCCGAATCGCCCTGCCCACTTTGGCAAGGTGCGCCAAATCAATGCAGCGGCCAACCCTGCGATGAGCCCTACTACGACGCGAACAGCGGGGTCGGACGGTGTGATTGCGCCAATTAAGGCCGCAACCAGCACACTCCATGTGGTCCATTCCCACTCTGACCGCTTGCGCTGAGCTCCGAAGAGTTGGAAAGCTTTGAGCGCGACGAAGCCCGATGCTAGAAAGAGAACTACATCCCGGGCCTGCGCTACCGCTACCTGGCCCGCCTGGGCTGCGTCATTCATGACCTAGTCCTTCGGGGGCTTGCCGGACGTGCCGCCCTCGCCTGGGCCGCCTACCTGCTCGCTAGCTTCACCGCCCTCCCCGGTGCCTCCGACCCGCCTGTCTTCACGTGTCCCTTCTTCATGATGGGGACGTACTTCTCCGTCGCCGCCAACCCGCTTGGTGATCTCTCGACTGCCGCCTCGTTCCTTGCCCACGATTTACTCCTCTCACGGCTGCGGTGCGATCATGCCCTCAGTCTAGTCAAGCCAAAGCAAAGCGAAGCACGCCTATTTCCTAAGTCTGTCGCAACCGCTCGCCATCTCAGGTCTCCGGCGCCAAGCACGGCTAACCTTGGGGTGAAGGGACTGCGGTAAAGCTGTGGTAATCGGCCATCGCGCACGCAACAAACAGGAGGTCCGGGAGCTCATTGGCGGACATCCAATTGATCGACTTCGATGAGACCGGTGTAGAGACGGTTCGTACCTCCGTCGCTGCCGCGGGGCTGACCGTTAGCAGTTCTCGGTCGCGTTGGCAAGGCGGAGAAGAAGACCTGCTCCCCGATCCCGACGCTCGTGTTATCGCGACGGCGGTCTCGACCGCCCTGAGGCGCCACAGAGTCTGCATATCCTGGCGGTGCTGCTGTGGCCACTCATCCTCTTGGGTGTCAACCTGCACATCCGTTAGGCCCAGCGCAGCAGTCGTCCCCTAGTACGCCGCGGCGGCCCCCTCGCAGGTGTGCTTTCGATGTGGCGCGCCGGCCGCTTCCCCCCGGGGCATTGGTAGGGGCTCCGCGGCCGGCGTCGCTGGACGGATAGAGCATGCAGCGTGCCGAACTGCGCCGAAGGCGCCTCGGATGTCGTGGAACGCGCTCCCGGAGCAGCCGCGCCACTAGCCCCTCCAACTGTTCCACACTGAAGGGCTTGGTCAGGATGTGCAGGTTGGCAAGCTCCGCCAGCTGATCGGCGCGCTCCTCAAGCTGGAGAGCGTCACCCGAGCACACGATCAGCGGCACCTCGCGCAGCCCGGGGTGAAAGCGGCCGAGCAGGACCAGTTCCCAGCCGGACATGTGCGTCCCGGCGTTGCGCAGCACCAGGTCCACGATCAGCAGGTTGGGTTTGGTGCGGACGATGTCCTCGAAGGACTCGAGCTCGCCATCAATGGCCGTGACCTGATAGCCGTCCCCATCCTCACCGAGTAGCTCGACCAGCATGCCCAGGAACTCCGGGGAATCGTCGACCACGGTGATCCGTGATCGGGTACGGCGGGCCATCGGGTGCGCTCCTCCGCTGACGGTGAAGCAGGATCTCGCACCAGCGAGTGCCAACATTCAATAGGAAGGCCGGCGCGCCCGCCTAGGACATAACTCCGGGCTCTGAACGGGTGGGGCTGGCTCACCGGGTCTTATCGTCGCCCTGTAACGATTTGGGTAAACGCCCAGCCCGAGGGCTTCGCGCCCGAACCCTCCTAAACGGGGTCACCGGAGGGAGAGGACGACGATGGCAAGCAGCAGGGCCTTAGTCGCTGGGAGTTCCAATGCCCAGCTCGCCGCTCAGGGTGGCCTGCGCCCTCTGCCGCCGCGGTAGCCTTCGATCCTGCTCCCGGGCGTCGGCCCGGGAAGAGCCCCCTACCGATTCGAGCGTGCAGCCTCGCCAACGAAGCGGCGAACTAGGTTCTCCATCTCTTTGACTTGGAACGGCTTCGGCAGAGTCTCGACCTTCGGATCTTGGGCAATCTCCTCCGCGTGCTCCTCGAGGCCCCTCAGATCGCCGGTGCACAGGATGATGGGCAGCTCCCGTAGCTCCGCGTCCGCGCGGACCGCCAGCAGGATGTCCCAGCCGGCCAGCCCATCGCGACGCCAGCGAAGGTCGATGATCAACAGGTCCGGCTGGCTGTTGCGGACCGGCTCGACGTCGTCAATCGTGTCAACGTCGATGGTGGTCACGTCATACCCGGAGCCCTCTTCGAGGAGCGCGTGCATCAGCTCCAGAAAGTCGGGGTTGTCGTTGACCACCGTGATGCGCGGATTGGGCTCGAGCATCGTTCCAACCCTCTCCATCCGGGCGGGCCGTCATTTTACGGCACGGGTTATGCACCTTTGTACGTTTGTCATGGCAATAGTCCTCGTCGTCAATGACGACCGTGACATGCTGGATGTGTACGGGGCGGTGCTCCAAGAGCTTGGCCACCGAGCGCTGCTGCGCGTGGACATGGACCCGAGGCCCGAAACGGTGATCGCCGCGGGGGCCGAGGCGGTGGTTATTGACCTAGAGGCCGAATCGGACCGCCTGGCCGGACTGCACGCTATCGAAGCCTTGCGAGCTCACCCGGCGACCCACAAGGTTCCTATCGTCCTGGCCACCGCTGCCACCGAAGGGGTTCGGCCGCTGGCGAAGCGCCTGGAGGATCTCGATGTGCCGGTCCTCATCAAGCCGTTCGCCATCAACCAGCTCAGAGACGTCCTCGGTCGAGTGTTATCTCTTCAAGAGGCCTAGCCGAACATCTTTCCTTGCCTGCCGGGCACCTTGGCGGCGAATATCCGCTTCAGAGAGCTGACCGATAACACGTTGCAACCGCGCCTTGAGGAGCCAGATCCAGGCCCCGATCAACGCGACGTAGGTCAGCTCATCGTCGCCCTGGAGTAGACGACGTAGCGGCCGCTCCCACGCCCTGTCCGCCTATTACGTGGCGCGGCAGTGTTCAGTTTGAGCGGCGAGACTGAAGCGCGATTCTCAATATCCAAAGAGCCGCGAATGTCGCAGCTGCAGCCAGAAGCCCGATCACAGCATCATCGAGACTTGAGCTAACCAGTTCGCGCGTCTGTTCCATGCTGCCCACATCGCCCTCGAGCGCCGTTCGTGCGCCCGGCACGGCGCGCAACGCCTGTTGGGCCCGATCGCGGTTGCGCCCATGCAGGACGACTTCATGACCGTCGACGAAGCTGTCTTCTAGCCACACCAGGCGACGGTGAGGGGGCTTGTTCAGGCTTGCGCTCGCTACCTACGAAAGGAGGCGAGACGCGAGGGTCGACGGTTAGCAGGAGACGATGTGGACTGCTTACTCGCCGACCTTCTCCGACTCACCCAGAATATGGAGCAAGAGAGCGCCCACAAGGACCCAGGTTAGGCGGCTGGCGCCCGCCTCCATCCCTCGGTCAGCTCGGCGGTGCTCCCGGCCTGGACCACCTGCGTGAGGCGTGCCAGGGGAGGCCCAGCGCCTCGAAGCGCTCGACCGCTCGAGCGAGGAGGCCCTCGTCCTGCCGGGCGAGACCCAGGGTCCGCAACGCGAACGGTTCTAGGTAGGTGCCCGGTTGAACGAGGCGGGCGGCGTCTTCCGCCGCCTGGTCGATTCGCCCCAAGGCAACCAGCGCTTCCAAGCGGGTAGCGGCGCCGAACACGTGGTTCCAAACGACTAAGAGCCATTTTTCCGACCCCTCGACCAGCGCGGCGAGGGCTTCGAGGTCACCCCGCGTGAGGGCCAGCCGGGCTCGAAGCGGGTCCAGCCAAAGACCGTATCCCTCGAACCCCAGAGTCGCAGCAGCGTCCTCGAGCCGGCGCGCCTCGGCACGGAGCCCGAGTTCCTCGCAGGCCGCCGCGCACGATAGGAGGCACCAAGCGTTGTAGACGCACGGCGTGCCAGCGTTCTGGCCGACCGCGAGCTCGGTTCTGTCCTGCATGTTGCGGACACCGTCCCAGCGGCCGGCGGATTCCTCGATCGCGAGCACATTCCCGACGGCGTGGATCGCATGGTGCGGGCTCAGCTGCGCGGCGATCGCGTCGTGCCTGCGAGCATGCGCCGCTGCCTCCTCGAGATGGCCGAGCGCCAGCTCCGCGGTTGAGGAAATCCAGTGGATCTGTGAAAGGTGGTCGGGATCGGTGAACCGGTCCGCGAGGGCAAGTTGCTGCCGCGCCCATTTGTGCGCGGAGGCGTAGTCGGTCGCGCCCTGAGCGATCGAGAACAGCGTGGACAGTCCAAAGGAGAGCAGCTCGACGTCCTCCAGCCGCTCGGCGATCGAGATCGCGTGCTCGGTCGCCGGCACATCGTCCTCGCGCATCCCCTTCGCGATCGACGCCAACGCGAACGCGCGGCTACCTGGAGCGGCCAGCTCAAGCGCCTTCGTCATCCACCCCAACACCGTTTCGTCGCCGGGGGCTCGTTTCCACATGGCCCCGCGCATGGTCGACTCGAACGCGAGCTCCCCGAATAACTCCGCGAGGATGTCGCGGTCCGAAGTCAGCTCGGTGGCCTTCAGCATGGCCTGCCAGTAGGCCTCGCCGTCCATCTTCAGCGCATTGGCGCGCCCGATGGCCTGCCACAGATGGACGTCGCTCGGCCTGAGCTCTGCGGCGCGATGGAGCAGTGTGAGGTTCTCGTCGAGGTCGAACCGCCCCAGCGCCAGCTCCGCCGCGCGGCCGAGCCAATGGAGCGCCCGGGCAGTGAGCCGCTCCAGCTCATCCGGCCTGTCCCGCCACGCGAGCTCGGCAAACTCGGGATTTACTGCCTCTGCGTAGTGGTAAGCGAGGGTGCCGGCCTGCGCGTCCTTAGCCTTGTCCCGCTCGAGCCAGGACGCAAACGCGGCATGGAGCTGAGCTCGGCTGGCCTTCGGCAGGCTGCCGTACGCCACCTCCCGCGTTAGCCCGTGCTTGAACACGAGCTCGGGCTCGGTGGGCCGGAGAAATCCCCGCTCGACCAGCGTCCGGACCTCGGCCGCAGATCCGATCAAGGCGGCGAGCTCCAGTGGGCTGAACGAGCGGCCGATCACCGCGGCGGCCTGGAGGGCGGCTTTGGCGGAGGAGTCGAGGAGGTCGATCCTCGCGGCCAGGACGCCCTGGACCGAATCGGGGATGCCTAGACCGTCCCGTTCTCTTCGGAGTGCCCACGTGCCATTGCGCCGTTCCAGGAGGCGGCGGTCGATCAGTCCGGACAGCACCTCCTCCAGGAAGAACGGGTTGCCCTCCGCGTGGCGGATGACCAGTCCGCGTGCCAGCTCGCCCAGAGGCGCATCGAGCACCCGGTCGAGCATCTCG
>Ga0070706_100006364_pt1 | contig 11149 bp, 10 predicted proteins | sample KBSK5501metaG_FD_65476 | JGI IMG/M metagenome (GOLD analysis project Ga0070706, IMG submission 65476) | Corn, switchgrass and miscanthus rhizosphere microbial communities from Kellogg Biological Station, Michigan, USA - KBS K5-50-1 metaG | ecosystem: Host-associated > Plants > Roots >...
GCCCGAGCGAGGAGGTTGGCGGTGGCGGCCCAGTCCGATCGCTCGTAGGCGCGCAGTCCAGCGCCGCCCAGGTGCTGAGCCGCTCGCCGCGCAAGGTCAGGTGTGCGTGGTTCGCCGCCGAGCGCGGCCCAGAGCAGATGTGCCTGTTCGAGGTGGTAGCCGACGACCTCGTCGAGCTGACCGAGCCGATCGGCGGGCAGCTGCTCCAGCAGGCTCGCATATCGCTCATGGAGGCGCGCGCGTTCGGCTTTGCTCATGCCGCCATATGCGCCGTCCCGGATCAGCTGATGGCGAAACGCGAAGGCCTCGTCCTCATCGCCCATGGGCAGCAACGCCTCTGGGTCCGGACGCAGCAGGTCGCGCCGCACCATCGCCATCAAGGCACCCCACACCGATGCAGGCCCGGTCTGCTCGCCCAGGTAGGCGACCTCGCCAGCGCCGAACTCCCTGCCGACGACACTACCCCGTCCCAACACCGCGCGCTCCTCCACGGGCAGCTGGTCGAGCCGAGCCGCCACCAGCGCCTCGATGGTCCCGGGCACGTCGAGCTGGGCTGGCACGCTGTCCGCAGCGGTTTCACCATCGCCCAGGAGCACGCCGCGCTCTCCCAGCATGGCCACCAGCTCCTCGATGAACAGAGGGTTGCCCTCGGCAGCTGCAGCGATGCGCCCCGGCAGGCCGGTTCCGATTGATGTGGCACCGAGCAGGTGGGTCAGTAGCTGGTCGATCGACGCGGCATCGAGCGGTTCGAGGTGCACGGTGGTTGCTTCTAGCCTTCCCCCACCCCAGCCGGGCCGCGCATCGAGCAGTTCCGGACGAGCAACGCACACGAAGAGGATGGGGGCATCGCGCGTCCAGCCCGCCAGGTGCTCGATGAGGTCGAGAAACGTGGGTGTCGCCCAGTGGAGATCATCGATGACGAAGACGAGCGGCTTGTCGCGGGCGACCCGCTCCAGCAAGCGGCGGACTGCCCAGGAGGCATCGCTGCCACCCGTGGCCTCTCCGGCGCCGATCACCCCGACGACCTGAGTGACGATGGCCTCTGCCCGCGGCTCACCGGCGAGCAACGCCATGAGGCCCGCGTGCCAGGACCTAACCGGGTCGTGCTCGTCGACGGCGACCAGCCCGCGCAGGGCATCGGCAAGCGGCCAGTAGGTGATGCCCTCGCCATATGAGAGGCAGTGGCCGATGAGGAAGGTGGCGCGCCCATCCACCTGTCGGCGGAACTCCTGGATGAGGCGCGACTTGCCGACCCCGGCGGTGCCCAGCACCGTGACCAGCTGACCGGCGCGCTCTGCGACCGAGCGGTCGAAGGCGTCAAGCAGGGCTCCAAGCTCGCCCGCGCGTCCGACCATGGGTGCGTCGAGCCGACGCGCATGGCCCGCAGCGCCCGGGGTCACTGAGAGGAGCCGATAGGCCTGCACCGGCTCGGCTTTGCCCTTGGCGGCGATCGGCCCGCTCGGCTCCACGACCACCGCGTCGCGCACGAGAGCGTAGGTGGTCTGACCAAGCAGGATCTCGCCGGGCCGGGCAGCCTGCTCCAGGCGCGCGGCGGTGTTGACCGTGTCTCCTGTCACCAGCGTCTGCCCAGCCGAGGGGTCGCCCGCGACGACCTCGCCGGTGTTCACCCCGGTGCGCAACAGGATCGCCAGGCCGCGGCGCTGGCGCAGGTCCTCGTTGAGCCCCTCCAGGCTCTCACGGATCTCTGCTGCCGCCTTGACGGCCCGCAGCGCATCGTCCTCGTGGAGAGTGGGGATGCCGAAGACGGCCATGACTGCATCGCCGATGAACTTCTCGACCGTGCCGCCGTGGCGCTCGATAACGGCCTTCATGGCGCCGAAGTAGCGGCCTAGGAGTGTCCGCACGGATTCGGGGTCGAGCTGCTCGCCCATGGCGGTGCTGCCGCTCACGTCCGCGAACAGCACGCTGACGGTCCGACGCACATCCCCCGAGGGTGAGGTCGAGGCCAACTTCTGGCCGCACTCAGCGCAGAACTTGACGCCCTCCGCGTTCTGAAAGCCGCAGTTTGAGCACGCGGTCATGGTCCAGAGAGTCTAGATGCCGCTCACAGGCAGGCGACGGCACTGCGGGCTGGGGTTGCCGTGGCCTCACCTCAGTGAGACATCACACAGACACCCCTTAGTGTGAATCCGCCTCCGCGGCGGCCGCGCGCTCGATCACATCCCTCGCTCTGGCCTCGAAGATGACGTCGCCCCGGACCTGAGCGAGATCGACCACCTCTTGGGCACGTGCGCGTGCTTCCTCCAGCCGCTCCGCCTTCAGGAGCAGCCGTGCGAACACGAGCCGGGACCTTGTGCGTGGCTCGTAGTACTCACCCTCGTCCGCGAGCGCCAACGCGCTGGCCGCGAATGTGAGGGCTTCGTCCATCGTGCCGCGCGCCGCCGCCAGACGACCGTGCACCAGCCGCACGCCGACTTGCGTGACCATGTCGTCCTCCGCGCCGGCCTCCTCGGCGACCGCGCACATGGCCTCTGCCTCGTCGACGCGGCCAAGGTCGACCAGCGCATCGGCGAGATATGCCGCGATGGTGGACAACCAGCCCCGCTCACCCAACGCGCTCAGCTGTTCGTACCCCTCACGGAGGGCCAGTTCGCGCGCGGCGGAGTCGCCCGCGAGAAAGTCTACGTAGGCTCGATTCGATGAGGCAGCCACCACGAAGAAGTACAAACCGCGGTCTTCGGAGATCGCCTCGCTCTCCGCCAACAAGCGCCGCGCCGCCGGAATCCGACCGCGCCGTGCCGCCTCGATTGCCTGGGCACCGAGCTCGAACGCCTCCATGCGCCACATGCCGTGCTTGCGGGCGAAGGCGAGGTTCTCCGCCAAGATCCGATCGATATCCGCGGCCGGGTCGGTGCCCATCCAGATCGCCTCGCCGAGCAGACGGCGCGCGCTCTCTTCGGCGATTGGCTCACCCGACCGCTGTGCAGCGTCGAGGGCCACCTCGTACTCCCGTCGCGCATCGCCGAGGCGACCTACGCCAAAGGCGAGACTTCCGAGAGCACGGTGAGCCGCGGAGAGCTGCCCGGGATCGCCGGTGCGTTCGGCGATGGCCAATGCCTCCTCAACGTACGGCTTCCCCTCGGCCACACTCCCGCCCCTCAAGTCGGACAGACCCGCGTGCGTCAACAGGGCCTCCACGCGCGCGCCGGGGTCCGAGCCATTGGTGGTTGCGCCGATCGCTTCGCTGATGGCCGCCTGGGCGTCCTCGTAGCGGCCGAGCGGAATCAGCGCACGCCCCAGCGGAGGGAGAAAGGCGATGCGTTGTGGATCGGCAGCCGGCAGGAGCGTTACCGCGCGAGCGAGGAGGTTGGCGGCGGCCACCAGGTCAACCCGCTCGAAGGCGCGCATTCCGGCGGCACCCAGGTGAGAAGCCGCCCGCGAGGCTGTGACCCGCATTTCCGGCTGGCCGCCGAGCGCGGTCCACAGCAGATGTGCCTGTTCGAGGTGGTAGCCGACGACCTCGTCGAGCTGGCGGAGCTGGTCGACGGGCAGGTCCTCCAACAGACTGGCGTACCGTTCGTGGAGGCGCGCCCGTTCGGCTTTGCTCATGCCCGCATAGGCACCGTCGCGGATGAGCTGGTGGCGAAACCGGAATCCCTCGTCGTCGGCGCCCATCGGCAGCACGGCGTCCGGGTCGGGACGCAGCAGGTCGCGCCGCACCAAGGCCATCAATGCCGGGCGGACCGACGCGGGGCTGCCCTCATCGCTCAGGTGCGCGACCTCTCCCGCGCCGAACTGGGCGCCGATAACGCTACCTCGCTCGAGCACCCCGCGATCGCTGCCGGGCAGCTGGTCGAGGCGGGCGGCCATGAGCGCCTCGATGGTCGGCGGCACATCAAGGGCGGTCGCCATAGCCGCCCCTCGCCCACGGTCATCGTGGTCGATAAGCTCATCGCGCTCGGCCAGCATCGCCACCAGCTCCTCGACGAACAGCGGGTTCCCCTCGGCGGCGGCGGCGATGCGCGCCGGCAGGCCTGTCGCCACCGTTGCGCCGCCGAGCAGGTGCGCGAGCAACTCATCGATCGAGGCGGCGTTCAGCGGCTCGAGCAGGAATGTCGTCGCGTTCATCTTCCCGCCGCCCCAGCCAGCGCGCGCCTCGAGCAGCTCGGGACGGGCGAGGCAAACGAGCAGGATCGGCGCGTCGCGGGTCCAATCGGCCACGTACTCAACCAGGTCGAGGAGGGTCGGCGTCGCCCAATGCAGATCGTCGATGACGAAGACGAGTGGCAACCGACGCGCCATCCCCTCCAGCAACCGGCGGACGGCCCAGAACGCATCCGTGCCCTTGCCTGCTTCTCCGACACCGATCAGACCCACGATCTGCTCAACGATGGCTTCGGCTTGCGGCTGCCCGGCGACGAGGGCGGCAAGCCCCGAGCGCCACGACTCGATCGGGTTGTCATCGTCGACGGCGACCGCCGAGCGCATCGCCTCGGCCAGCGGCCAGTAGGTAAGGCCCTCGCCATACGAGAGGCATCGCCCCATCAAGAATGTGGCCCGGCCCTCGACTCGCTGGCGAAACTCCTGGACGAGCCGCGACTTGCCGACTCCAGCGGCACCGAGGACGGTGACCAGCTGGCCGGCCCGGTCCGCGATGGCGCGGTCGAAGGCATCGGTCAGTAGGTGGAGCTCTCGGTCGCGGCCCACCATCGGCGCGTCAAGCCCTCGCGTATGGCCTGCGGCGCCTGCGATCACCGAGCTGAGGCGATACGCGGGCACCGGCTGAGCCTTGCCCTTGGCCTCGATCGGCTCGATCACTTCTGCGACCACCGCGTCCCGCACCAGGCGGTAGGTGGTCTGGCCGAGCAGGATCTCACCCGGCGCCGCGGCCTGCTCCAGACGGGCGGCGGTGTTGACCGTGTCACCGGTCACCAGCGTCTGGCCGGCCGACGGGTCGCCGGCCACGACTGTGCCGGTGTTCACTCCGGTCCGGAAGACGACCGCCAGACCGCGGCTCCGCTGCAGCTCCTCGTTCAGCGCGGCCAGGACGTCTCGGATCTCGGCCGCAGCCCTGACGGCCCGCAGAGCATCGTCCTCGTGGAGAGTCGGGATGCCGAAGACAGCCATGACTGCATCGCCGATGAACTTCTCGACCGTGCCACCGTGCCGCTCCACGATCTGCTTGATCGCCGCGAAGTAGTGGCCCATCAGGGCTCGCAGCGATTCGGGGTCGAGATGCTCGCCGAGCGCGGTGCTGCCGGTCACGTCGGCGAACAGGACGGTCACCGTCCGTCGCGTCTCTCTCGGCGCTGGGCCGATGCCGGCCAGACCTTGGCCGCACTCGGCGCAGAACTTGACGCCCTCCGCGTTCTGAAAGCCGCAGGTCGGGCACGCGGTCATGGTCCATTGAGTGTAGGCGGCCAGTGCACCGGGTCAGCCGCAAGCGCCATCGGGAGGTGAGCTGAAGAGGTCGGGTTTACCCCTTATCTGACCCCTTCCCTGCCGTTGCCTGCCGTCTGTAGCGGCTCCCAGCGGCTCACCGCGCTCCAAGTCCCTCCCGGCTGGCCGTGTCAGCGAATCGTCGATAGGGAGCCGATGCCTGAGTCAGTCCCGAGTCACAGCGGTCAGGTTCATGGTGAGGAGAACGCCGGGCTTGGGCAGCTCGCGGACGCCGATCACGGTTCTGGCCGGTCGATGGGTACCCATTCCCTCCACGTAAGCGGCGTTCATGGCCTCGAAGTCGGTCATGTCCTTCAGGAAGAGCGTGATGTGGATCACATGGTTGAGGCCGAGCCGACTGATTCGAGCATCACCTTGAAGCTGTCGAGGATCTGCCGCGTCTGCGAGGCGACGTCGTTGCCTGCCAGCTGGCCCGTCGCCGGATCGACGCCAGCGATCGCGCCGATTGTGATGAACTGGTCGACCTTGGCGATGTGGCTGTACGGGCCGATGGGGCCCGGACTATTCGGCGGGGTGCTGGTCTCGACGTTCGGCATCGGGCCTCGTGTCTGCGACTGGCGAGCTGGCTGGGTAGGCTTCGCTGATGGCTGGACAGGATCCGCTGGAACGGGTCGCGGTGGCGCTTCGTGCACACAATATCGAAGCGATCATCGTCGAGTCCGGAGCCGATGCCCGGCGCGTCGTCCTCGAGATGGTCCCCGATGGCGCTGAGGTTCATTCAGGCAAGTCCAGGACGCTCGAAGAGATCGGTCTCTACGCCGACCTGGTCGATTCGGGGCGCTACGACGCCGTCCGGGTGCGGACGTCGGCCATGGACCGCGAAAGCCAGGGCCGAGAGATCCGCAAGCTCGTCTCGGCGCCCGACGTCATGCTCGGCAGCGTCGCGGCGATCACTGAGGACGGCGCGCTGGTGGCGGCTTCGGCAACCGGCAGCCAGCTGCCCGCCTACGCGGCAGGCGCAGGCCGCGTGATCCTGGTCGTTGGTAGCCAGAAGATCGTGCCGGACTTCGACGCCGCCATGGTTCGGATTCGGGATGTCGTGTTCCCGTGGGAGAACGCCCAGGTGCGTGAGAAGCTCGGCGTCGACACTGTGCTGGAGAAGGTGCTGATCATCTATGGCGAGTGGCGGGCAGGCGCACCACCGTCGTCCTAGTGCGGGAGCCCGTCGGCATCTGAGGGCGCGTTCAACTACCCATAGTGCGGCCTACACTCGCCATGATGGAACGCCAGGGCTTCGACATGGAGAACCTCCCGCCGCCTGACGACGATGACGACTCGGAGGACGACTGGCCGGAGCCTCCGCTCAACGAAACGGCAGCTGAGCGATCAGCTCGCAGGACGGGCGAGGTCGCTCGTCGCGCCGAGGTGCTGGACGAGATCGCCGAGCTTCAGCAGACCATCGAGGACCGCCTCCGCCATGGCGTTTCCGAAGCCGATGTCGCTGGCGACCAGGCACGCCTGGAGGCGTACCAGGACGAGCTGACCTTCATCCTCGAGGAAGAGGAGGAGCCCATCCTGGTGGCGTCATCGCCATCAGTTGCCTCTCTGCCTTTCGACCCGCGAGCCGACTTCGAGCGGGCGCTGGCTGAGCTGAGCGAGGACGAGCGTGAGCTCGTCGCGGCCATCCAGCGCGAAGAGACGCAAACCGCGATCGCGGACCGTCTCGGAATCACCCAGAGCGCCGTGGTCAAGCGCGAGGCCAAGCTACGGGCGAAGCTGAACCCCATTCACCGCCGGCTCTTCGGCCACGACTGGAGCATCCTGGAGCGAGGGCGGATCGCCGGTCGCCAGGGACGCAGGCGCCGCCAGGAATAAAAGCACGCTGAGGCGACCTATAGGTAGGAGAGGGTCACAGAGCGGCGCTTCGCGCCCCAGCTGACCCGCCAACCAGGCGACGCCGCGTCGCCACCAGACCCCTTGAGGCCCGGCCCTTCGGTCGGGCCTTTCTCACGCCCGCGAAAGGTGTCTCCCCATGCCCAGCTCCGCTCTGCCCGCCCCAGCCTCGGCTGCTCTGCCCGACTGGCAGCTGCGCCATGCATGAGCTTCCTGTCCTCCATGTCCAGATCCTCGCCGCCCTCGGCGGTCGCCTCGACGACGCCGACGCGCTTGCGCTGGCCAGCGACCTGGGGCTCGCGCCGGAGGCCGTCGTCGAGGTTCTGCGCGATCTGGCCGAGTTGTCGGCGTTCGACCGCGAACACCTCCTCGGAGAGCCAGCCCGCCGCTGAGACGCTCTGACCACCGCGACCAACCCGTGTCACATTCCGGCGCTGCCGCAGCCACCTCCCGCGGTCAGCAGCAGCTCGGAGCGGCATCGCCGCGCTCACCGCCCCGCTAGGGCGGTCTATAGCACCGAATCCGGTAGCGGGACCAACTCGCCTCGTCCGGCCATATTCGTGCTCGGATTCGTCCTTTCGCGTGCCCATGGCTGGCTCGTTCCGCGCTCAACGCTACGCGGTGACAGACAGCAGATCCGAGACCCAGCCCGAGTCGACGGTGACCAACACTTGGATAGAGTGGCTGTGAGTCCTCTCGCCCCGACCATTTCTCTTCCCTGATGCGGCCCCCCTGACCGGATGCGACAGATAAGATCAGGCGGCCATGGATGAGCAGACTGTCCGCGAGCACGCCCAGGCGTATTGCGACGCGCTGCAGGCCGGTGACGTTGGTCGTTCGGCCCAGGAGATGAGCCGGGAGCTGCAGGCGAACCTGGGCCCGCTGGTGGCGATGCTGCCGCTGCCGCTGACCGAGGCGAGGATCGAATCCGTGGACATGGCAGGGACCGCCTATCTGGCGGTGCTGCACCTCGTCGGAGAAGAGGGCTCGATCCGCCTTCAGACGCGATGGAAGGAGCGAGACGGGCGCCCAACCATGGTTGAGGCGAGCCACGTGCCCGAGGCTCCCTCCGCGCCAGATACCGCGGAGTCGGGGGACGACGAGCGCGTCTGAGCTCCCACTCCGGCACCCACACGGTGAGGTTACGTCCCCGCCCAGGTCTGCCTAGCCGTCCCAGTGCACCTGAATCTGGCCGTTGGTGCCGGGCAGCCGCAACGATTCCGCTTCCGAGGCAACCGCGTGCCGTTCCTTTCCGGTCACACGGCGCCATGACTGGACGGTGACGACGGCTCCCGCCCGTCGCCACGTGCCGACGATCTCGCCCGCCACGAGGACGGCACCCGGCCAGACACGAGGCGTCCAGAGCTCGCGCCGACGCTGGGCAGGGGACCAGGAGCTCACGATGGGCGCCCTAGTCTGGTGCCGGCACGGTCCAATGACATGGTCTCGCTCCAGGTCGTTTTGCCGTCATGCCGACCATACACTGATGCGGTGGCCTATCCGGCTGGCTGGGATCGGCTCCACCCGCTCACGTTGCGCTTCGTGGACGCCGAGCTTGAGCGGTCATACCAGCATGCGGACCTGGTGGAGGGGGTCCGACGCGTCCGCACCGCAAGCCTGACCGCGGTCGTCGTCTGGCTGCTCATTGGGCTCATTGCGCCGCCCGCGCTCGGCGTTGATTCAGCGCGGGTGTGGCCGATATCGGGCGTCATGATCGCCTTGCTCCTCTCCAGTGCGGTTCTGAGCCGCTGGGCGACGACCCAGCGCCGTCGCGACGCCATTGGGCTCGGACAACAGCTCGCGGCCTGCACCGCAGCGCTCGTGCTGGTTCGGATCACTGGCACCTTCGCGACCTACGCAATGCCCGGGGTCATGCTCACCGCGGTCTTTGGCTTTTCATTGACACGCCACCCATTCGTGGGCTCCGTCGCAGTGGGCGGTGCGTACTGCCTCCTATTCCTGATCTTTGCCGAGAATGCGGACCTCGGCTCACAGCTGGGACTTCAGGTCTTCGTCGTGGTTGCGACCGTCGTGGCTGCGTGTACCGGCGCGTACCTTCTCGAGCGGTCGCAACGCACCGCGTTTGCCCAGAGCCGGCTGGTGAGCGCGTTGCGCGAACGGGTAGATCGTCTCCTCCACCAATACCTCTCGCCGGAGGTCGCCAGCAGCCTGATTGCGGATCCCGAGCGCGCAGCCCTGGGCGGCGAGGAGGTCGAGGTGACCGTCCTCTTTGCCGACCTGCGCGGATACACCGCGTACGCGGAGCGACGGTCACCGACCGAGGTCGTGGAGCAGCTCAACGCCGCGTTCGGCGCCGTGGTGCCGATCGTGCTCACCGAGGGTGGGACGGTGGTGCAGTTCATGGGCGACGCGATGATGGCCATCTTCAACGCCCCAAATCCCCAGCCGGACCATGCCCTCCGGGCAGCACGGGCCGCCTTGGCCATGCAGCGCGCCGTACGAGACCTCCCGGGCGCGACCGCGCGGCCGCTCTTCCGGGTGGGGCTCAACAGCGGTCCGGCGCTTGTCGGCAATATCGGCGGCGGGGAGATCCGCAACTTCTCCGCCATTGGAGACACGACCAATCTTGCCGCGCGTCTGCAGACGTACGCCACGGAGGGGACGGTGGTCATCGGCGCAAGGACCTTCGATTTGATCCGGGAAGTCGCGCTCGTCCGGCCGCTCGGGTCGCCCCAGCTCAAAGGAAAGTCGGAATCGGTCGAGGTCTACGAGCTCATAGGCTTGAGGGACCAATCTGGTGGATAGGCCGCAGTCAGGACGACCACGTCGGTGGCCTCGGTCTTGCCCCTCAGAGCAAGCTGCCGGTGCTCGAGCGCGTCGGTTGGGAAGCCAGCCGCCTCAGCCGCCGCCTGCGTGACGAGCAGCTCGCCGCTTCCCGCGGCGGAAGCAAGGCGAGCCGTGACGTTCACCGCGTCGCCGAGCGCAGTGAACTCGACGTGCTCCGCGGTTCCGACCGCACCGACGTAGGCCGTCCCCGTATTTACCCCGATCCCAATCGGGATCCAGGGCGCGGGAGTGTCGTTGCCGGTGGCCCGCAGCAACGAGAGACCGGCTTCTACTCCCCGCAGGGCATGGAAACCGCCGGTGAGCGCAGGCACGAAGATCGCAACGACCTCGTCACCAACGTACTTGTCGACGACCGCCTCGTGGTTGACCAGGACATCGGAGGCGGTGGCGTAGAAGCGATCCAGGAGCGAGCGGTAGTCGTTGGCACGCATCTTCTCGGCCATCCCCGTCGACCCGCGTACATCGGCAAAGAAGAGGGTGCATTCGACCTCCGCACCCTCACGATGCCTGTAGAGGTCCCGAAAGCAGCCGCCGCAGTACTTGGGATTGCCCGGCCACCGGCCCTTGCCGACGACTCGGAGAACGGGTCCGAACGGCGGCCTGAAAGGCGAGTTGCAGATTTTGCAGCGGGGCGGGCTCGGCAGCATCCGCCAGAACCGGCGCAGGCGTCGGGCGCGTTGATTCGAGATCAGGCGGTCGCGAGCGTCTTCGTTCGAGTGCGCGGAGTCCACGCGACTCAGGTCGGTCCGATCTGACGGTTCACGTAGGACTGGTAGTCCGGCGTCTGTCGCTCGTAGTCGCTGGTCATCAACGGCGACGAGATCATGAAGTCGGCTGACGCGCGATTGCACGCGACCGGGATGTTCCAGACCACGGCGATGCGTAGCAGCGCCTTTACATCCGGATCGTGGGGTTGCGGCTCCAGCGGGTCCCAGAAGAAGACGAGAAAGTCGATCTCGCCCTCTGCGATGAGCGCTCCGAGCTGCTGGTCGCCGCCCAACGGGCCGCTCCGCAGCTTCCGGATTCCCGTGCCCACAACGTCCTCCAGCATGGAACCGGTCGTGCCCGTGGCCACGAGCTCGTGCTG
>Ga0070706_100006365_pt1 | contig 11149 bp, 10 predicted proteins | sample KBSK5501metaG_FD_65476 | JGI IMG/M metagenome (GOLD analysis project Ga0070706, IMG submission 65476) | Corn, switchgrass and miscanthus rhizosphere microbial communities from Kellogg Biological Station, Michigan, USA - KBS K5-50-1 metaG | ecosystem: Host-associated > Plants > Roots >...
AGATCGGCATCCCGCGGCGCCTTCTGGCGCCCCAGAGCGTACTGTTCCGCCACCCGGAGCCAATCCCCGAGAGTGGACTGGTAATAGTCGCCGAGAGCCAAATGAGCGTCCGGGATGCCGGGAGCAAGCGCCAACGCCCGCTCGGCGGCGGCCCTGGCCTGCTCGCGCTCCTCCGACTTCCCCGTGTATCTCTCCATAGTTGTCATTCCTGTCGCTGTTCTTTGCGACCTTCGCGCGTCTCACTGTCGTTCGCAGTGTCGCTAAGTCGGCCATCGCAACCTGCTCGCTCGGTCGCTCAATCGGTCAGGGACTGAAAGGTTCCTGACCGCACCTCGGTAGCGAATCGGCTGGCTCTGACTTCGGGACACCGTCCATATACGCCCGCGCTCGCGGGACGTTCACTCAGCGACCGCCCTCCTGCCCCCGTTTCAGCGACGCGGCCTTGCCGCGAGGTGCGAACGACGGGCAGGGTCGAGCTCCCGAATCTCTCGATGTCGGAAACAGTCGACAAGGTGGTCGTTCACCATGCCGACCGCCTGCATGTGCGCGTAAATGACGGTTGAACCGACGAAGCGGAAGCCGCGGCGCTTAAGATCGTGGCTGAACGCGTCGGACTCGGGAGAGGTCGTCGGAATCTCGCGCATCGCCTTCCACCGATTCAACTTTGGCCGTTCGCCAACGAACCGCCAGCAATAGGTGTCAAAGCTTCCGAACTCTTTCTGAACCGCGAGAAACGCTTGCGCGTTGCGTATCGCCGATTCGATTTTCATTCGGTTTCGAATGATCGCCGGATCCAGGGTGAGCTTCTGAATCCGTTTCCCGGTAAATCGGGCCACTTTCTCAGGATCGAACTGGCTGAAGGCTCGGCGGTAACCTTCCCTTTTTCGGAGCACAATCGACCAGCTGAGTCCGGCTTGCGCACCTTCGAGAATCAGGAACTCGAAGTGCTTGCGGTCGTCGTGGACCGGCACGCCCCATTCGCGGTCGTGATACTGAAGCATCAGCGGGTCGCTCCCCACCCACGCGCATCGCTTCGTGGTCATACTTAGGTGCCGGTGGCTCATTTTGAGACTCCTCGAGCTCGATATTCGTGCAAGGATCTCATCGGCTCGGTCCAGGAGCGCCGATGGAAGTCGAAGATACCCTGGCCCGCTGGGAAGCGGAGGAAAGCGCGGTTCGCGCGCGGCTCTCGGCCACCTCCGGGGTCGCGCGCCCGGAGCAGGTCATCGGGCGCACGGGTCTGGAAACGTTCGAGGCGATCTTCGCCGGAGAGCTACCTCCCCCGCCGATCGGTGACACGCTCGACTTCGTGCCGATCCACATCGAACGCGGGTCGGCGGTGTTCCAGGGCCGGCCGCAGATGAAGCACTACAACCCGCTGGGCGTCGTCCACGGCGCCTGGTTTGCCGCGCTGCTCGATTCGGCGGTGGGTTGCGCCGTGCATTCGACGTTGCCGGCGGGCAAGGTCTACACGACGCTCGAACTGAACTTGAATTTCGTGCGCGCTCTCACCGAAGCGGTCCCTCTGGTTCGCGCCGAGGGCAAGCTCATCCACGCCGGTCGGCAGGTGGCCACGGCCGAGGGCCGCCTCGTGGGTCCGGACGGAAAGTTGTATGCGCATGCGACCACGACTTGCCTGATCTTCGACCGAGCGGACGCCGGGAGCCGGGGTCAGTAGGAAATCTCGAACCGCAGCCCCGCCGCCAGGGCGCCTTTTCGCGTGGGGTCCGTTCCCGGGCGCATGACGTATTGGAGGTCGGGTTGGAGCGCCAGATGCTTGCCGACCTGCAGGAGATCCGTGAGCTCGACGGTCGTCTCGGTCCCGGTCACGGGAGCGGCATTTTGCCGCTGCAGTTCGATGAAGTGGGAGCCGTTGCGAGCGATGGCCACGGCGAGACCCAGCTCGTCGTTTGCCAGGGCCGGGTACAGGCCGGCGAAGACCACGCCGGCGCCCGCGTAGAAACCGAAGCGATTGACACGGGAGTCTCCGAAGCCCACCTCCGCGAATGCATTGATCCGCCGGCCCGATGGGGAGGCGCTCCGATGCACCAATTCGTCCGCGAGGAGGTAGGCGCCGGCGCTCCCGCGGCGGCGGACGGGGCGTCCGTTTGGCTCCCGCTCGCTCAAGTCATCGAACTTCGCGGTGTAATACCAGCCACCGACCGCGAGCTTGCGGTCATAGGGTGGGAGGCCGGCGCCTCGCCCGATCCGGAACCGGGTGCCGAGGCGCCGCTCCTCGGGAACCGCGCGGCTCAAGAATGCAGCCTCGCCGACCAGCAGCAGTCCGTCCCCCTTCGCAAATACACGTTGCCCCCCGTCGGGGCGGTCGACTGGCACGCCGTCGAGGACCGCGACGCGAAGGACCGTACCGCGAGCGGGCTTGAAGGCGAGGCGGACTCCCACGGATGTGTCGGGAAAGATGGAGGGCCCTCCCTCGCCGCTCTGGGAAAATTCGGGGCCGATGCCGAAGGAGCTGTTCAAAAACAGGGCGGCGGATTGCAACCGGTAGAACTCGATGTTGAGGTCGTACCGTCCGACGAGCCCCGAAACCCGATTCTCGAGCAGGTTCTGCTGGAACCAGGCTTCATAGAGCTGCCAGCTCGCGGGAGCCTCGAGATTGCTGACACCCTGCGCGTCGCCGACGAGACCGCTCGGGTGTCCGCCGTGGGTACTCAGCCCATCGAGGTAAAACGTCGAGCCCGGCCAACCGAGCAGGCGCTGCCCGTCGACCGTGAGCTGGAGGTGGAGATTGCCGACGTACACCGCTCCCGTTCGGACTCCCCCGGTCGCGTTCGCGAGGCCTTCCCCGTCGTACACGACGGAGACGTCGACTCCATGCGCGGTTGCGCCTCGCCGGAGGGCCTCCCACGTTGCAGGGATCGCGCATCCGCTCTTCACGGACGCGGACTCCGCCTCCGGAACGACGAGACCCGGAACGTCCGCGTCGGGTGTGGCCTGGCCGGGCCACGCTTCTGCGTTCGCGTTGAGCGCGACGAGCAACGCGGCCGCGACGGCGACCAAGCTCCGCCGCATGGGATCCATCTCGATGGTGCGCGAGCCCGACCTGCTCAGGATCAGGAGCACGTTTTCAACAGCATCGGCTCGAGCGCGTACTTCTCGATCTTCGGGTAGAGGGTGCTCTTGGAACTCCGCAGCCGAAGAGATCGCGCCCCTTTCCGGCCTACCGCATGTCCGGCGGCGGAATGCGCGACGACAGCTCCATCACCTTACCCTCGCGCAGCACCTTGACCGTGAGCAGATCGCCCGCGGAAAGACGCGCCAGGGCGGCCGGAACTTTCTCCAGCGCCGCCTCGTCGACGATCGGGATGCCCAGGACCTCGAGGACGACGTCTCCGCCGAGAAGAACGCCCTCTCCCTCGATCGTGACGCGGAAGGAGCCGGGATGAAGACCGAGTCGCGAGCCGGGCGAGCTTCCTGCGACGCGTTCGACGAGGAAGCCGGCCGGTTGCGGCAAGTTCAGCACCCCGGCCATCTCTCCATCCACGAGATAGCCGTCGACGCCGGTCCAGAAGCCCTTCTGATCCAGCAAGAGCCGACGAGCGACGTTCGAGGGAGTCGCGAAGCCGAGCCCCTCGAAGCCTCCCGACTTGGAAACCAGGGCGGAGACGATACCGACGACCTCCCCCTGCATGTTGAACATCGGACCGCCCGAGTTGCCCTGATTGACGGCGGCGTCGGTCTGAAACACCTCGCGCAGGGTCATCGACCCGGCCGTCTTCTTGGGTCGTCGCCGCGCCGAGAGAACACCCGTGGTCAGCGTGTAGTCGAGCCCGAAGGGATGACCGACGACGAAGACCGGATCGCCGATCTCGACGCGGTTGGAGTCGCCGAGCCGTGCAACGACCAGGCCGGGTGGCACCTTCTCCAGCTGCAGAAGAGCCACGTCGGAGAGTAGGGACGAAGCGACCACGCGTGCCGGGACGACGGCCGATTCGAAGGAGACCACGATCTCCTCGGCCGTCTGGACGACGTGAGCGGCCGTCAGCACATGCCCCCCTTCGGAGATGACCACGCCGGAGCCCAGACCCTGCAGGTCCACGAAGCCCCGACGCCCCTCGGGTGCCAACTCCTTCTGCCGCGTCGCAATGACGACGACGGCCGGGCGCACGCGCCGGAAGACGTCGCGCAGAGGCGGCGTCGGGCTTTGAGCCGCCGCAGACACCGCCGAGAGGCTGAAGACGGCGGCCAACAGCCGCGCTCTCGTGCGTGCTCGGCGGGCTTCTCTCATGAGCCTTCTAGGTGAGCCAGGCGGTCGCAATCGAGGCGGATCCGCCCGCCAGGGAGCCCAGGACCGCCGCGGAAGCAGTGAGGATCGCCGGATCCATCGCTAACTCCTCATAGACCGGGGGGTTGGCCTCCGCCGTGTTGCTTGAGCCATGCCCGCACCATTCATACTATCGCCCGCCGCCATATCGAATCGGCTGGCGCACAGCGGGCCCGCAGCTCGACGGAATGGGCAGTGTCAATTTCGAGAACTGCGACATCGCGCAGCTGGTGCGCACGGAGGATTCAATAGCCTGCCAGCCTAGCCGGCCTTCTCCTCACGTCCGAAACCGAAGAGCTTCTTGACTCTGATGATCTCCGCCACCTTGGGCGGCACCATCTCTTCCCATGAGGGATCTCCCCTCTGGATTCGAGACAGCACGTCGGGGGTGTGCGTCGACAACAGGCTCTCGTCATAGCCACGAATCGGCTCCATGCTCCCGATCTCGAGAAGGAGGTCGCGAAGGTATTTCCAGGGCCCGGGGCTGGGAGCCACGTCGAGAGTCAGGATCTTGCCGGATGCGTCGCGCATCGGGTAGACGTACATCTTGACGGACCGCTTGAAGAGCTTTCCCACGGACTCCAGTACGCCGCCCGGCAGGCTCGTGTAGTACTTCTCGTCGGCGATTTGACCAATTGTCGGGAGACCCACGGCGAGCCCGATCAGCCGATCGGTGTAGGAGGACAGATAGTCGGCCAGCTCGTAGTACGGTTGAAAGCGCGAGATCAGGACGTCGATCCCGAGAGCACCCAGGACTTCCGCGCGATCGAGAAAGTCGGCATGGTCGACACCGACGTTCTCGGCCGAGAGACTGCGCAGCGTTATTTCGGCGAGCACCACCGGCTGCTCTCCCCGCACCCGCGGTTCGGCGAGGAACTGATCCCGCGCCCGCTCGAGCAGATCGACCGTGAGCCTGGTTGGCGGCCGGAAGGTTCCACGCTCCACGAGGACCGGCCTCTTGTGGAGGACCTCGGAAGGCTGCTTCACCTCGCCGGCCGCGGTGAACATCGCAGCGCCCGTCAGTCCTTGCTCGACGAGCTGGAGGCTCATCAGCCGGTTGTCGACCTCCGCGAACGCCGGCCCCGAGAACTTGATCAGGTCGATCTCGACGCGATCCCGCGAAAGCCCATCCATCAGCGAGCCGATCAGAACCGAGGGGTCGGCGTGATCGTGGACCGCTCCGTAGACGAGATTGACCCCGAGGATTCCGAGCGCCTCCTGCTCGTCCACGGACGTCTTGTCCATCAGGTGAACGTGCACGATGATTTGAGACGGCTCCTCGTGTGGCCGGATCTGGAACCGGATTCCCGTCCAACCGTGTCCGTTGCCCGGGTTCCGGTGGCTTCTTGCGGCGACCGTATTGGCGAACGCGAAGAACGCGCTGGTATCGCCCCGTTTGGCGCCGAGGCTGTCGACGACCTCGGCAAACTCGCGCTCGAGCATCGCCTCGAGGCGTTGGCGGCTGACGTAGCGCTCGCCCGAGCCGTAGAGAGCGTCGCTCACCGCCATGTCGTAGGCCGAGATGGTCTTGGCGACCGTCCCGGCGGCGCCGCCCACGCGGAAGAACCAGCGCGCGACCTCCTGCCCGGCCCCGATCTCGGCAAACGAGCCATATGGCATGGCGTTGAGGTTCACCAGGAGCGCCTTCTGCCCTGTTTCTCGAACGGCGTCATTCATCATGCGTTCCGTTTCCGCTTGCGCGGGCCGGCTGTTCGCCCTGAGGCGCTCGGCGCGGGCTCGTCCGCGAGCAGTTCGCTCCCCCAGCGATGGATGGCGTCGGCGACCCGGCCGAAGGCACGGCCCTTCGCGGTCAGCGAGTACGCCACCCGAACGGGCGGGCCCGCGTCTACCCGGCGAGAGATGATGGCGTTCGACTCCAGCGTCCTCAGGCGTGCGGACAATGTTTTCGACCCGAGGCCGCGTGCCGCGTCCTCCAGCTCGCCAAAACGAAGCGGGCCGTCCTGGAGCAGCCCCAGGATCATCCCGTTCCAGGGGCGGCCCAGGACGTCGATGGCCTTCTGAAAGGCGCGGCAGTTCGGATCGACCGACTTCGCCATCGTCCTGCGGATGCTAGCACTTGCGCTTTCTAATAGGAAGTAGCTTTCTCTTGGAAACCATTTGTGCGGGCCGGGCGTATTTCCGGATCGGAAGCGGCTTTCCCGCCGATGGCCGTCAAGGAGGTTTGCCATGGACTTCGGACTCTTGATCCTGCGTCTCGTAACAGCATGAGTCCCGAGCTCAGCCTGGAGACGACGTTCGCATGAAAGCGGTCATCGCCGGCTATGCGCGGTCGCCCTTCCACTTCGCGAAGAAGGGAGCCCTGGCTGGAGTGCGTCCCGACACGCTGGCGGCGCGGGTCGTCACCGGACTCTTCGAGCGTAATCCGATGGACCCCACTCTGCTCGAGGACGTGATCCTCGGCTGCGCCTATCCGGAGGCCTCCCAGGGCAACAACCTCGCTCGCATCGTCGGGCTGCTCGCCGGCCTGCCGCAAGAAGTGGGCGGCACGACCGTCAACCGCTTCTGCGGCTCTTCGATGCAGGCGATCCACATGGCGGCCGCCCAGGTCGAAGCCGGCATGGGCGACGCCTTTCTGTGCGTCGGCGTGGAGTCGATGACGATGGTGCCGCAGGGCGGCTGCAACCCTTCGCCGAACCCGGAGCTGCTCGCGAATTCGGATGCTTACATCTCGATGGGCGAAACCGCGGAGAACGTCGCGCAACGGTATGGTGTGAGCCGCGCCGATCAGGAACGGATGGCGGTCGAGTCGCACCGGAAGGCTGCACGGGCGCGCGACGAGGGCCGCCTCCGCGACGAGATCGTCCCAATCCAACCCGAGTCCGGAGACGCCATCGCTGCCGACGGGTGCATCCGCCCCGCCACCTCGCTCGAGGCGCTCGCCGCCCTGCGCCCGGCTTTTCGCCCCGACGGCGTCGTCACCGCCGGGACGTCGTCTCCGTTGACCGACGGTGCCTCCGCGGTGCTCGTGACCAGCGATGCGTTCGCCGCGCGCCACAATCTGTCTCCATCGGCGCGCATCCGGTCGTTCGCCTCGGTCGGATGCGACCCGGCGATCATGGGCATCGGCCCCATTCCCGCTACGCGCAAGGCGCTCAGTCGCGCCGGTCTCGCCGTCGGCGATCTCGACGTCGTGGAACTGAACGAGGCATTCGCCTCGCAAGCGCTGGCGTGCATCCGCGAGCTGGGTCTCGACCCGGTGACCGTCAACATCGACGGCGGCGGCATGGCAATCGGCCACCCTCTCGGCGCCACCGGAGCGAGGCTCGTGGGCAAGGCGGCGTCGCTGCTCGTCCGCGAGAAGGGCCGCTACGCGCTGGCGACGCAGTGCATCGGGGGCGGCCAGGGCATCGCCACCATCATGGAAGCCGCCTGAGTCGCCACGGGCGGGACCGGTCAATATCTCGAATTGGGCCGTGTCGTTCTGCGCAGACCATCTTCTGGGAGATCCCCGGGACCGCCTGTTCCAGCTCCGAGAACCGCAACACGCGCCCTCCGAACAGCTGGAAGAGGATCAACAGCTTCCACCGACCCTCGAGCATCTTGAAGGCCTGCTCGACGCCCCGAGCGGCCTTCGCGGGCGTCGTCTGACCGTCCCCGGTGGTCCGATCCAGCTATGCGCTTCTCACCGTCATCACCGGGCAGGGCGCCGTCGAGATCACCCGCGCCGCGACGCTGCCCAGGAAGAGACGCGCGGCTCCCCTGCGCCCGTGCGTCCCCATGACGATGAGGTCGGCACCCTCTCGTTTGGCGGCTTCGATGATCGCCTCGTCCGCAAAGCCCGTGAGAATCAGTGCCCGCGCCTCGACCCCCTCCTTCCGGGCGTGCTCCACGAGCGGCCGCAATCTCCTCTCGGTTGCCTCCCGCAGCTCCCGGTCCCACCGCTCGTAGACGTCCGCGGGCGCATGGCTGAGCTCCACCAGGCCAGGCTCCTGGTAGGCATGCGCGATCAACAGCAGCGCTCCTTCTTTCCTGGCCATCTTCACAGACGCCTCCAAGGCGGGAGTCGAAGCCGCCGAAAAGTCCGTCGCCACGAGAATCCGGTGGAACATCTTCAGTTGACTTTCCTCATCCCCCGCGTGCCCGCGAACTCTCGTCCACTTCCCCGTGTCGCGGCTTCAGGGTCGGGGGGCGGCCGCGGTTTTCGGCGCTGACGAATCCAGGGCGGGCCGAGCCCAGGCGGGGTCCTGGATCGTCCAGCCTCCTCCGAGGGCCTTGTAGAGCTGGACGAAGTTGGCGAGGCGCTGGAAGCGCAGCTGTGCCCAGGACTGTTCGGCGGGATAGAGCTGCTGCTCGGCCTGCAGGACGTCGAGGTAGCTGGCCAGGCCGGCGAGGTAGCGGTCGTTGGACAGGCGCACCGCGGTCTGATACGCGGAGACCGTGCGGGCCTGCTGCGCTTCGGCCTCCGCGAGCTTCTGGTTGGCGACGATGGCCGAGGAGACCTCGCCAAACGCGCTGGTGACCGCCTGCTCGTACTGCGCCTTGCTCTGCTCCCACTGCGCGAGGCGGGCGTCGTACTGGTTCTTCAGACGCAGTCCCTGAAACAGCGGGCCGACCAGACCCGCCGCGATCGACCACGTCTTGCCGGCCGTGAAGAGATTCGAGACCTCCGGGCTGACGCCGCCGAAGGCCGCCGTCAGGCTGATCGTCGGAAAGAAGTTCGCCATCGCCACGCCCACTTGCGCGTTGGCCGCGACCAGCTCCTGCTCGCTCTGCCGCAGGTCCGGCCGCCGCTGCAAGAGATCCGACGGAAGACCCGGGGGAACCTCCGGCGGGATCACCTGCTCGCGCAGCGCCGCGCCACGCGCGATCGGCCCCGGGTTGCGCCCCAAAAGCAACGACAAAGCGTTCTCCTCCGCCACGATCTGGTTCTCGTACAGCGGCACCTGAGCGGCAACGTTCGCCAGCGAGGCCTCCGCGCTGGAGGTCTCCAAGGCCGAGGCCAGCCCACCCTCCAGACGCCGGTTGAACAGATCGAAGGTCTCCTGAAAGGTCGTCATCGTGCGCCGGGCGATCTCCAGCTGCGCGTCCAGCAAACGAAGCTGAAAATAGGCCGTCGCGACCTCCGAGACCAGCGACAGAAGAACCCCGCGCCGCGCCTCCTCGCTGGCCAAATACTGCGCCAGCGCCGCCTCGCTCGAGCGCCGAATCCGCCCCCAGAGATCGATCTCCCACGACAACCCCAGGTTGACATCGTGCAGGTTGACCGGCGGAATGCTCGAAATGCCGAACGCCGCACCGGATTGCCGGCTCCGGGAAAACCGAGCGCTATAATCGATCTGAGGAAAAAAGGGGGACCGCGCAATCCCCGCGTTGGCTCGCGCCTCCTCCACCCGAAACGCCGCAATCCGCACGTCGTATCCGCTGCGAAGTGCCTCCTCCACAAGCTGCCGCAACCTCTCGTCCTCAAAAAGCTCCCACCAGGCACGGTCCGCCACCGACACCGATTCCACCGACCCCGCCTGCCCACGCGCCTCATCCGGTACAGCCACAGCCGGACGACGGTAGTTCGGACCAACCGCACAGCCGGTCAAGAGGAGCGAAAGGAGCGACCCGGTGATGCTCTTCCTCATCGCGCCGCACGCGACGGGACCGTCTCCTCCTCGGCGGGAACGGCCTCGAGGTGCCCCGCGCGGAAGAACGCGGTCCGATTGAGCACCTTCTCCTGGAACACCTCGAGGTAAAGGTAGATCACGGGCGTGATGTAGAGCGTGATGAGCTGCGAGACGAGCAGCCCTCCGACGATGACGAGTCCGAGCGGCCGGCGCGACGCTCCGTCCGCGCCGAACCCGAGAGCGATCGGCAGGGCGCCGAAGACCGCCGCCAGCGTTGTCATCAGGATCGGCCGGAACCGGTCCATGCTCGCGTCGTGGATCGCCTTATCGGCCGCCTCTCCGTGATCGACCCGGTGGCGAGCGAAGTCCACGATCATGATGCCGTTCTTCTTCACGATGCCCATCAGCATGAACATCCCGACGTACGCGTAGAGCGAGGCCTGCTGGCCGAAGACGAAGAGCGCCAACAGCCCGCCGACGAGCGCCGTCGGCAGCGTCGAGAGCACGGTGAGCGGGTGGACGTAGCTCTCGTAGAGGATGGCCAGGATCACGTACATCACGAAGACGGCGAGCAACATCAGGATCGTCATGTTTCGCGCCGTGTCCTGAAACGTCAGGGCCTCGCCCTGCAGGCTCGCGCGCACGGTCGACGGCACCACTTGCGCAGCGGTCTTGTTGATGAATTTCGTGGCGTCGCCGATCGCCACGCCGGGCTTGAGGTTGAAGAAGAACGTCACGCTCGTGAACTGGTTGATGTGGTTGACGGATTGCAGTCCGAGCGAGGTCTTCCAGGTCACGAGCTCGCGCAGGGGAACCAGGTTCTTGCCGTCGTCCGACTTGATGTACAGGAGCGCGAGGTCCTCGGGCTTCGCGCGCAGCTCGTCGCCGACCTCGAGGATCACCTGATACTGATCCTCCGGCTTCTTGATCAGGTAGAGGTAGTTCTGGGAGTAGGCGTTGCGCAGGAGCGTCAGGATGCGCGCCTCCGAGACGCCGTACATCCTCGACTGCTCGCGGCGGATGTCGACGTCCAGGTTGGGCGTGTTGGCGAAGAAGTCCCACGAGACGGAGAGGAAGCCCGGATACGTCTGCAGCTTCTGCATGAGGTTTCCGGCGACCCCGTAGACTTGATTCGAGTTGACGCCCGACACCGAGAAGGCATACTGGCCCTGGGTCTGACTCGTCGCGCCTGTCGCGATCTGAAGCACCGGGAACGGCTGCAGAAACGCGAAGACGCCGGGGATCGTCCCGAGCTTGCCCATCAATTGCGCGGCCGCCACATCGATGGGAG
>Ga0070706_100006372_pt1 | contig 11146 bp, 7 predicted proteins | sample KBSK5501metaG_FD_65476 | JGI IMG/M metagenome (GOLD analysis project Ga0070706, IMG submission 65476) | Corn, switchgrass and miscanthus rhizosphere microbial communities from Kellogg Biological Station, Michigan, USA - KBS K5-50-1 metaG | ecosystem: Host-associated > Plants > Roots >...
GCCGCCAGCAATTCCCAACCTGCGCTCGCTTCTTCCTCTTGTTCCCACGCCAAGTGACAGGCGAACAGATAGAGAGGATCAGTCTCCTGCGGCTGCGTCCGAGGGCTAGGTTGAAGATCAGGGCTGGCCACGGGCCGCTCAATCAGGGATGTGCTCCATCCGGTTGCAAGGTTGGAATGATCACCCAAGTGATGCGGTTTGGGCAGTGGCAGCGCTTCATTGAAGAATGGGCTTGAAGCGCTCGAACTCACGCGTTGATATTTATTTGTTAACAACACTTCTATGACTCCATAAAAAAGAGGTCAGGTGCGACGACGACTATTATTTCTGGGGAGAGCTGAATTTCCTCTGCAAGGGCGTCAACAAATCTGGGACCGGCCAGAGTCAGAGGACGCTAAAGCACTATGCACGTTGCATTCCGGAAATGGGCAGGGATGAAAGGCGGAGAACTTCCCTGTTTGGAACGAGTTCCAAAACAGAAGCTGGGGGAGACGGTTGCGGTGGAATGTGGAAAATCGGCAATCTGCCGATTAGCCGTCACTCTCCTGTTGGCGCAGATAAGGCGCGCAGAAGAAGCAGAAGAAAAATGTCCGTTATGGGAACGAATTAAGTTCGATGAGGACCCGAGTAATCCGCGCGTGTAATTTTCAGGCGTTGCATTTTGGATTGCAGGGTAGTGCGCTTCAGGCCGAGGCGACGGGCAGCCCCGTCCGGTCCGGAGAGGATGCCTCCCGTTTCGCGGAGCACGCGCAAGATGTGCTCGCGCTCAGCGCTATCCAAGCTTTGATCTTCGCTGGGATCGGGTCCGGAAATCGGAAGCCAGCCCTCGGTCCGCATTTCCGTTAAAGGGACGCGTAGGGCATTGCCGTCGCTCAGGATGACGGACCTTTCCATCAGATTCTCGAGTTCGCGAATGTTGCCCGGCCATGGCCATGCAGCCAGCATTTTCATCGTCTCTTTGGGAATAGTTTCGATATGGCGTTCCATACGCGCGGCGAACTTGTGAACGAAGTAGCGGACGAGAAGAGGAATGTCCTCCTGGCGCTCGCGCAAGGGAGGCACGCGGATCGGAAACACACTGAGACGGTAGAAGAGATCAGCGCGAAATTCATGCTGTGCCATGCCCTTGGCCAAGTCCCGATTCGTGGCCGCGATCAGGCGCAGGTTCACTTTGATGGTATGGTTGCTGCCGAGTCGTTCGAACTCGTGATCCTGAAGGACGCGCAGCAGCTTAGGTTGCAGTTCGAGAGGAATTTCGCCGACTTCATCGAGAAATAAGGTCCCGCCGTCCGCTAGCTCCATGCGTCCGACCTTCTGGCTGATGGCCCCCGTAAAAGCGCCTCTCTCATGACCGAACAATTCGCTTTCGAGCAAGCCGGTGGGAATGGCGGCGCAATTCAGCTTGATGAAGGGGGCATGCTTGCGGCCGCTCAGGCGATGAATCGCGCGGGCGATCAGCTCCTTGCCGGTGCCGGTCTCACCCAAGATTAGGACCGTGGCGTCACTGGGAGCTACGGTTGCAGCCTGGTTGAGCACTTGTTTAAGCGCCGGGCTGTCACCGATGATTTCTTCGAATATCCCTTCAGAATGGATCTCGCCTTCGAGATACTTTTTCTCTTCAGACAGGCGCTGTTTAAGGGCTTCAATCTCGGCCGCTGCACGATGATTTTCCAGAGCCACCGCGAACTGGGCGGCAACCTGATTGAGCAAATTCAGGTCGTCCGGGTGAAATGCATCTCTGCGAGTGCTGCCCAAGACGAGAACCCCGAGAGGACCGCTGGGACGCAGAAGCGGGACGCAACACAGGGAACGTAATCCTTCCGCCAGAAGATTCCTTGTGATCTCGGCGTCGAAATCCTGCATCTCTTTTTTCGAGAAAATCAGAGGGGAGCCTTCCCGCAGTGCGAGGCCGCCGGGACTGTCGTGAGGGCTGATGGGAAGAGACGACAGCAATCCTTTGCCTAATGGGAAATCTTCGGCTTGGCGGAATAGAAGCCCGGTATTGGCGTCGTGTAATTCGAAGCCGGCGTATTCGTGGCGCAGGACGCGGCGGATGCGCGCGGAGATCCGCGGAAAAACCTGCTGCAGGTTCCAGTTCGACGCCAGGATGGTGCTCACATCGAGCAACATCTGCAATCGATCCCTCTCTTTGCCCAGTTTTCCGCCAACGTCCTGGAGCGACTGCTCCGTTTTCTTTTGCTCAGTAATCTCGACCACGAGGACGGCGACTCGCTTAACTGTTCCAGATTCATCTTGGATAGGAAAATAGTGTTCAATCCAGTGGCCGGGTTCCGTCCTTGTGGGGAGCACAACGGAAAATTCGAGATCCGTAACCGGTTCTCCGGTGGAGAAAACGCGTCGAACCCCTGATTCGACTATGCTCGCGGCGTCTCCTATGATCTCCCTTACAGTTTTGCCGATGTGGTGCGTGGCCGGTATGCCGTTCATGGCTGCCAGAGTGCTGTTGATGGCGAGATAGCGCAGGTCGGAATCCAGGATGCAAAGCCCCACGCTGGATGAGCGGAAATAGGCGGCGAGTAACTTCTCCGGTTCGGTGAAAGCTTCAGGATGTGCGAAGGGAATCGGATCGCCTGCGCCGGGACCCGAAGCATCAACCAACATAGCAGGGCACCTCAATCCGTAAGACTGAAATGGCGTCTATTCCAGCTGAAGGATTGGCGAGACTCTTACCGGTGCTTGACCCGGGAGCAATTACATCGGGAATTTTATTTATTCGGAAAGCGGGATTCGCCTGAATCGGAGACCGGGAAGGCCCGGGTGCGAACGCGGAAGCAAAACTGTGAACGAGGGACGTAGAGAAGTAAGGCGGAAAACCGCCGCCGTGATCGGCTAATAGGGACAGAGCCTCAGCCGCACTCGCAAGTGTGGAGGGGCGGGGCAATCTCAGGTTCAAGCGTAGCGCGCTTGAAGCGTGCACAGGACACAACTCCCGGTCGCCGCCTTCCCCTCAAAAAGGCAGATCGTCGAACGTGCCCTTATAACAGAAACAAACACGGCGCAAAACATGGGGATGAAGTTTATCCGGATTTCGTAACAAGAAACCGGGGTCGCGAAATGCGGATTGGTCTGAAATTTGGCGAACTAGGTCGAGTGGACACGGTCGAAGGCCGCACCCTGAGAGAACTATAATGGCTCCATGGCGCGAGGTTGGGAGAGCAAATCCGTGGAAGCGCAGCAGGCCGAAGCGAGCGAGAAGTCGGCTAAGCCACGTCCGCCCATGAGCACTGAAGAAGCTGCCCGCTTCCGGGAAAAAGAGAGTCTTCAGCTGTCGCGGCAAAGAGTGTTGCAGCAGTTGGAGGCGAGCACGAATCCCCGGCACCGCAGGATGCTGGAAGACTCCCTGGCGGATCTGGATGAAAAGTTGAACAAGTGAAAACCGGCGTCAGATCTCCGGCGTCAGATCTCGGGCGTCAGACCTCGGACCTCAGACCTGGACTTGAGTATTCGAGTCCGAGGTCCGAAGTCTGAAGTCCGAAGTCCGACGCCAAGTACCCTCACGTATAATGAGGTTTTTATGACAGCCTACGTTTACGTCTCTCTGAAGAAAAGCGTTCTCGACCCCCAAGGCAAAACCATTCAGGGCGCGCTCAAGAAGATGGGATACAAAGGCCTGGAAAGCGTTCGCCAGGGTAAGTATTTTGAGCTGACTCTGGACGGGGGACTCTCGCGCGACGAGGCGCAGGCCGAAGTCGAGCGCATCGCCCGCGAAGTGCTGACCAACCCAGTCATCGAAGAGTTCCGCTTCTCCCTGGCCGATTAGGAATGGGTCGGGGAATCCTTTGAGGTTCTTATGTGTGGCATAGTCGGGTACGTCGGTAAGAAGAGTGTAGTTCCGATCATCATCGAGGGCCTGCGACGGCTGGAATATCGCGGCTATGATTCGGCCGGGATTGCGGTCGCCGGCAACGGGGACGGGCTGCAGCTTCGACGCGCGGAGGGCAAGCTACGCAACCTTGAAGAAGCTATCCGCCTGAAGCCCCTCGATGGCACCTACGGCATTGGGCACACTCGTTGGGCCACGCACGGACGTCCTACCGAAGAAAACGCGCATCCCCACCGCGACTGCACGGGCAAGATCGTGGTCGTACACAACGGGATCGTCGAAAACTATCTCAGCCTGAAGAAGAAGCTGACCGAAGAAGGGCACAAGTTCACCACCGAGACGGACACGGAAATCATTGCTCATCTGATCGAGAAATATTCCAGGAGCTCAGGGAATGGCAAGCGTCCTTCTCTGGAAGATGCGGTGCGGCAGACGGTAAAACAGCTGACCGGCGTTTTTGCGCTCGCCGTGATTTCCACCGACGATCCCAACAAGATAGTCGCGGCGCGCAATGGACCGCCGGCGGTGATTGGATTGGGGAACGACGAGTATTTCGTGGCTTCGGATGTGCCGGCCATCCTTTATCACACGCGCGACATTTTCTTTCTGGCGGATGGGGATATGGCCGTGGTCACCGCAAACGGTGTGCAACTGACCGACTTCGACGGTAAACCCGTGGTGCGCCAGATACAGCACGTGATGTGGGATCCCATTTTGGCGGAGAAGGGTGGCTTCAAGCATTTCATGCTCAAGGAAATTTATGAGCAGCCGCGCGCCGTCCGCGACACCACTCTGGGACGCGTATCGCAGGAGACGGGACATATTTTTCTCGACCAGATGGAGATCAGCGAGGCCGAGTTCCGGTCGGCCAGCAAGATCAACATCATTGCCTGTGGGACGAGTTGGCACGCTGGGCAGGCGGGCAAGTTCATGATCGAGACGCTGGCGCGAGTGCCGGTGGAAGTGGACTATGCCAGCGAATGGCGCTACCGGAATCCCCTAGTCGATCCGGAGACGATCACGCTGGTGATTTCACAGTCGGGCGAGACCGCCGACACGATCGCCGCTCAGCGCGAAGCGAAAAGTAGAGGATCCAAGACCCTGGCCATCTGCAACGTGGTGGGATCGATGATTACGCGCGAGGCCCAAGGCACGATTTATACCCATGCCGGGCCCGAGATCGGCGTAGCTTCGACAAAAGCCTTTACGGGTCAACTGACTGCGCTCTATATCTTCGCGATGTATCTGGCGCAGGTGCGGGGCAGCATGAGTGCCGAGCAAGCCCGGGCGGCGATGTTGGAACTGACGCGCATTCCGGCAAAGCTGGAAACCATCTTGACTCATGATGAGGCGTGCGATGAACTCGCGAAGCGTTACCAGAAGGTCCATGACTTTTTATTTCTGGGCCGGGGAATTCATTATCCGATCGCGCTGGAAGGCGCGCTGAAGCTGAAGGAGATTTCCTACATCCACGCCGAAGGATATCCGGCTGGCGAGATGAAGCATGGACCAAACGCGCTGATCGATGAAAACCTTCCCGTGGTGGTGATTGCGACCCGGGACGTGAACAATCCGGGCTCGGTGTTGCGCTACGAAAAGACCATCTCCAATCTGAAGGAAGTGAAAGCGCGGTCAGGCGTGGTGATCGCGCTGGCCACCGAGGGCGACGAAGAGATCAAGGAAGCGGCGGATCATGTTCTCTACGTTCCACCCGCGCCGGAAGAGTTGTCACCGATCCTGGAAATCGTTCCGCTACAGTTGCTGGCCTATCACATCGCGGTGCGGCGTGGCTGCGACGTGGATCAACCGAGGAATCTGGCGAAGTCAGTGACGGTTGAATAAGCTATTTGTTCAGACCGTACTCCTGGGACTACTTCAAAAAAGTCCGAAGTCACTTCGGCAGACGTTTTTCGTCATATAACAAGTCGCCATGGTCTACAGACTTGTATGGTTCTTTACAGCGGGGCGCGCAATCTCTGCTAATTTCCAGAATGCGCTCGACTAAATCTTTCTTGGAGTTCCCGCGGATACGCTCTAAGCGTTCGCAAATCGCCTCTCTCACCGCCACAGTAACGCTTTTGCCCGTGGCACGCGCTAATTTTCGCGCCAAGCGGTGGGCTTGTTCGTTCTTGATATTCAGCGCCACGTTACGAACTTTCTACCTCTTTTTTGTTTTACCATCGCTGGCACCTCGCTGCTCGGAAAATCTGAATCCGTTTCAAGCGCTCTCGGTGAAGGTGTACTCATGCTGGCCGTCACGGATGATCAGCACGCGCTTGCCCGCCCGATCGCCCACCACAAATTCGAATCCGTCCGTGCCGGGATCGATGGTGATGAACGAGGTCGTGCCATCATCATTTCTTCGCGACGCAACGGTGCTCTTCCATTCGCCGAGATCGAAAGTGGTGACTCCGTTGTCAGTCAATACGGCAAGGTCACCTAGTTCCTTGCTGGAATAATGCTTGGCCAACCCGTCAACTACGGCCAGCGCAGCCGGGACTACGAGGCGTTCGCGATCTTTGGCGAGTTGAGCTTTGTGGTTGGCGGCGCGGGAAGCAACCTCGGCGATAGCCTCCGGCTTGCCATCGAAGACGACCTCGAGCAAGCGACGCCCGAACGGACCCAAAAGCATGCCGCCGTTATCGGAATTGGTGAGCAGCACAGCGCCGATGCCTGAGTCCGGCAGAAAATAAATGTTGCTCCTGAAGCCCGACATGCTGCCGCCGTGGCTGACCACCGGCACACCATAGGTGCGATCGACGACCAGGCCCATGCCGTAACTCGAATCTTCGCCGAGCGAGATTTGCGGGCCACGGCGCATCAGCAAATTTTCTGACGAGACCAGTTGCTTGCCGTTGGGCAACTTGCCCAGCGTGAGTTCGTCTTGCACGTAACGGATCAGGTCGGCGGACGACGTCCACACTGCCCCTGCGGGACGGGCCGGCACGATTGAGTAATTAATCGCCATGCTGGCGACTGTGGGCTTGCCGTCGATATCGTCGCCGTGCGGGCTGGCATGGTTGCCGGCGAGAGCGCGTGCATAGTCGAAGGTCGTCGACTTCATTCCCAGTGGATCAAAAATCTTTTTCTGCATCGCTTTGTCATAGGCGGCTCCGAGTTCGAGGGTGGGATACACGAGATGCGCGCCAATATATCCGGCCGCGGCCGCCATCAAGTTACTGTACTGAAAGACTTCGCCGAACTTGCTGGTGGGCTGCATGGTTCCGAGCAGAGTCAACTCGGTCGCCGGCGTGGCGTTCTTGAATTCGAATAACCATTCCAGATCTTGTCGCGGAAGCCCGGTGCAGGCGCAAATCAGGTTCTTGACGAGAACTTTTTTCGTTGTATCGGCGTCGCCCAGTTTGAACGCGGGATAAACGTCGACCACCGGCTCATCCCACTTCAGCTTTTTCTCGTCAACCAGTTCGGCAAGCAGCAGCGTCGTCATTCCTTTTGTGTTGGACGCAGCCATGAAGACAGTGTTTTCGTCGACCCGCTCGGGCTTGCCGAGTTCGCGTACCCCGAATCCACTCTGGTAGACGATCTTGCCACGATCAATGAGCGCGATCGACGCGCCGGGGATGCCGAGTTGCTGCATCGAGGTTTCGACGAAGGCTTTGAGTTGATCGATGTGCGCGGCATCGAGCGGGTGCGGCGTGCGCCCGGCGAAGGACTCGCGCTTGTAGTCCTTGGGACGCAGGCTTTCAAAAACCAGCCCAATCGGGGCCGAGCGCTTCTCGACCGTGGGGTCAGTTCCTTCCAGGATGACGACGGTCCAGATTTTGCCGGCACGGAGCGCGAGAGCCTGAACGACCGCACGTTCGTTGGGCGAAGTCTCGTAGTTAAAAACCTCGCGCTCATCCCAGCCTTTACGCGCCGGGCGCGGTGTGACTAGCTTAATCGGCCGCTTGGATTCGGGCTTATAGGCGGCCCACGCCTCAGCAACCGCATTCCTCGCGTCGGTGGACTGCGCGTCGATTATGGCGATGTGTGTGTCCGTCTCAGGCGGCGTCAGAATGACAAAGTCTTTCTTGGTCTCAATTGACCAACCGGAAGGAACTTTGAAAGAGGCGCCGGCTGAGGTTAAACGCGGCGTGTCAGCGGTTACGCGCTCGATTGCTGGTTTTGTATCCGCCGCCTGCGAACCCGCCAGGCGCACTCCTATTGGGCCGCTGTCACCGGCAGACGAGAATTCGCCGCGCAGTACTCCTGCATCGAACGTGGCCGCAATCGTTACCGCGCTCCCGCCGGACTCTAGTGTCAGATACAGCCGGTTGGCATCGAAATGTCCATCCTGAATCGTGTAGGTGCCGGCCGAAGAGACCGCTTCGCCCGCATAGCGCCCCTTGTCGCAATGGAGGTTGAGCGTGACATCGAGTTTGCCCGCCTGCTGACTAGAGGCAGTCCCTCGGAAACCGCCAGCTGGATCGTTCGGCTTGCAGCCGTTCTGTGCCTGCCCTGAAACAGACCACACCAGAAGGGCCAATGCGACAGACGAGAAGCGAACTGAATTCATCTTTACTATTCCTCCTGCCTGAACACCTGCTCAGATGAGCATCCCAAAATACGACATCATATTATGCATGAGCATCAAGCTATTCCGGGCCTGTGCTCGCTAGCCGGAAGGTGAACTCGCCTGCTCACGACGGACCATCATTCTTAGATGCCACAAGACCGCGGCCAGCGCCGCTAGACTAACGCTCCAAACCGCGAACGCAGTCTTTGCCACCCAAGCTGGCGCGGCCCCCACGCGCCGCAGCAAAAACGGAAGAAAGTTCCAAGTCGTGATGTGGACGTAATCCCATGGGTCCTCGCGCATTGCATCGTTATTCAATCCCCACGCGTCCGTCTTGCCGAGCGCGAACGCGACAATATTTTTGAAACGCAGCGCGATTACAAACGTGGGATGACCTAGTGTCTCCATCTGATAGATCTCAAGCGGCAGCCAAAAGGCCAGTGACGCCATCTGAATGATGAGGCTGGCGGCGATGAGGACGATGCTGCCGCGCCAGATCCACGGGCTTAGATTCACGCGATAGCGCACGAGCAGTGGCACGGCGAGGAGCGCCACCATTTCTACCGCGGTCGAAACGTAGCGGTCTCCCCAAGAGAAGTCGCCTGCCCAATACGTGTAGCGCGCGTAGAAGCAGATATAGCCAGCCAGGAGCAGAAGCGACGTCAGCGCATAGGCGCGGACTTCCGCTCCAAGGCGTTTCCACAAAAGTGCAAGCAGCACCAGAGCAAGCACGAGCAGAGGGTCGAACAAGAAGATTGATTTCTCGCGGCTGAAGAGCGGGCCCAGAACGCCTTGGTGAAAGGGTGTGCTCCAGGGAAAATTTGCCGGCAGGGTAGGATCTTGCAGGCGCGATTCCCTCGCGAAGATTGGAAGATAGGTTTTCGTCAGCGATCCGAAGCGATAGAAGTTATAGAGACGCTCGACGATCGCAAAGAAGGTATAAACCGGGACCGCAATCTTGCAATAAGCCAGCAGCCGTGGCCACAAAGCGCGACTGCGCACGTGCTCGAACCAGAGCACGGCCACCAGGAAGACTCCGCCCGCTGTCAGATCGAGGCCAGTCGTCACACGAGTCAACAGGTTCAACCCGAGCGCTGTCGAGCCGATGAACAGCGCTCGCAGGCTGCCGCTGCGCAGCCACTCGTACTGGAAGGAAAATCCAGTGAGAGTCAGCAGCATGATGTAGTTGTTCTCCTGCATGTTCTGGGTGTAATGCAGGTGGGTCGTGCAAAACAGCAGTGCCAGGACGCCGGCGACAGCTTCATTCAGGCTAAAGCGCAACTGGCGCAGCAGGTGGAACGCGATCAGCGCCGTGAGCACGCTGACCAGGATATTGGTGCTGTAACTGACGACAATGCTGCGGACCGCAGGGTCGTCTTCGTATCCGGAAAAAATGCGCCAACGCGCGATCCATGTGCCCACCACGTCCGCGGGCAGCATAAGGAGCGATTGACCGATTCCATACCAGCTGAAGATGCGGCCACCGGTGCCGCGAAGGCCGAACTCGGGATAGTCGTTGGGAAATACTTGCGGCTCCGAAGTCCAGAGCCAGTGCGTGGTCTGCAGCCGGTGCATGGTGTCGGCAGTGCCCAGTTCGCCCGATTGCACCACGAAGGCGAGCAGGCCCGCGGCCAGACACAAAAGAAAGAGAGGGTCCCTCAGCTTCAGCCCCAAGCGTGAAGTCATCGCTTTGGATGGTAACAAAAGGGACCTCGGGCCTTTAGATCTCGGACGGCGTAGCGCCGGCATCTTGCCGGCTGTATCGAGGGCGTCTCGCCCTCGGCGCGGCGCGCGGGGACGCCCGCCGGACAGCCGCCGGGACGGCGGCGCTACACTACGTCCCGGCGCGAGAAGGCTGAGGTCCGAGGCCCAAGGTCCGGGGTCCGAAGTCAGAGGTCCTGGGTTAGACTGTAGCGGGAAATTTTCATGGCTAAGTGCTCAAGCTGCGGGGCTGAGTTACTGAACAATGTTCGCTTCTGCTCCGCCTGTGGAAAGCCCGCTTCGAATACCGACGACGTGGCAACGCTCGACTTTGCTACAGCGACTTCACCGTTGCCTCCGCGCCCGAAATCGGCCTCTTCGTCCCGGCCTTCCAGCTCCGCCGAATATTTGCTCAGCGAAGGACGATTTCTTCCCGGGCGGTTGGTGGCGTCCCGCTATCGCATCATCGCCCTGCTGGGAAAAGGCGGCATGGGCGAGGTCTATCGCGCGGATGACTTGACGCTCGGGCAGGCAGTCGCCTTGAAGTTTCTTCCCGACGAAGCCGCACGCGATGAGGGATTGCTCCAACGCTTTCGCAACGAAGTACGGATGGCGCGCCGCGTTTCGCATCCCAATGTTTGCCGGGTGTACGACGTGGGCGAGGTCGACGGCCAGACATTTTTCACCATGGAGTATATCGATGGCGAAGACCTGGCTTCCCTGCTGCGGCGTATCGGCCGGCTTCCACCCGACAAAGCGTTGGAAATCGCGCGAGAGCTCTGCGCGGGACTAGCCGCCGCTCACACCAAAGGCGTTCTGCATCGCGATTTGAAGCCTGCCAACATCATGCTCGATGGACGAGGCCAGGTCGTGATCACGGATTTTGGTCTGGCGGGAGTGGCCGACGATATCCGAGGCACGGAGGTGCGCAGCGGCACTCCGGCGTACATGTCGCCCGAACAACTGACTGGAAAAGAAGTGACCATGCGCAGCGACATTTATGCGCTCGGGCTGGTGTTGTATGAAGTGTTCACGGGCAAGCGAGCGTTCGCGGAAGCGCCGGCGCTGGTGCGCGCGCGAGGAGA